>Ga0209172_10001936_pt1 | contig 40041 bp, 42 predicted proteins | sample LarsenN4metaG_FD_184113 | JGI IMG/M metagenome (GOLD analysis project Ga0209172, IMG submission 184113) | Hot spring sediment bacterial and archeal communities from British Columbia, Canada, to study Microbial Dark Matter (Phase II) - Larsen... ... | reverse complement strand
TCAGACGGTCCTTGTCCGCCGGATTGGTGTTCTGATGCTCATCGTAGCGGCCTTTCAAGCCCCACACGTAGAACCAGTGGGCCGAGTTCGAGTGATCCACACCGAAGAGGTCATAGGCAGCGGGAATCCACTTGTTGAGGTACTTCTGGACAATCCCCGGGGGAACCTTGCCCGCGCGCAGGACGCGCTTGAGGCCGTCGTGCCCGGTGCCGAGGTGGAAGGATTCCTCCTTCAGCATCGGAATCATGGAGCTCGCCACCGGGGCAAAGCCCGAGTAGCTGAGCATGGTGAGCTGGAATTTCCCGTCCCGATCGACGAAGTCGGTGTAGGTGTAGAAGTCGAGCCAGTTCTCCACGGGATCGTTGAAGGCTCCAAGCAGGCGCTTGTTTTCGAAGGCGCGACGCTCGAGCTGTTTCTGCGCCTCCAGCTTGCCCGAAGAGCCGAAGTGGGTAACGAGGACGTGGCACATCTGATAGCCGTGGCGCATCTCTTCGGTTACGACGCGGCAGAGGGACTTGCGGTCGTGCTCGCTGGGGAAAGTTTCAAAGAGTTTCCGCTGCTGCTCGACGGAGGCAAACTCGGTGTCGCCCTGATAGACAATCAAGTTCTGCAGGCCATCGCGGATGCGCTGGTCGGGGATCTGCAGGACCTTTTCCCACTTGCGCTGGCCGCGGTAGTCACCGAACTCGATTTCGTTCGTCTTCAGTTGGCCGTATTTGGCCTCAAACTTGTAGCTGGTGATCTCGGGAAAGTCCACGCCAATGTCCTTCTGCCACTCGCGAAAGAGATCGACCCAGTCATCGAAGGTTGAAATGCGTGCCATCGTGCCTCCTTGCTCGGTGCCGTGACCCGCGGGCGGCTAGGTCAAGCGCCGCTGCAGGTCATCAATGCCTTCCTGCTCGTCTTTGATGACTTCCTTCAGCATGAACTCGAGCGCGATGTCGGTCCCCACCAGGCGCAGCAGCCGGATATAGTTTTCCACTTCCTCTTTCTCGCTTTCCAGCTCCTCGCGCAGCATTTCCTCCGTATTCTTGTGACCGACCTCTTTCATCGGAGGGACCTTGATGGAGGGATGCCCGCCGAGGGCGACGATCTTCTCGCCCAGCTTAACCGCATGCCCAAAGGATTCCTCCGCCTTCTCGCGGAAAAACGCCACCAGAGGACCCCGGTTCACGCCGGTCACTAGGAACGAGTGGTGGAGGTAGCGGATGATATTGCCCAATTCATTCTGCAGCGCCCCGTTGAGACCTTCGATCAAGCGTTTCTGGTTCGAATGCATGCCCTCCTCCTCCGAACAGGTTCCCGTTCAGACTCTGGTTCCGGCCAGCGCGGGCACCGCTCTCCGGCGGGATCGCCCGGGCAGGTGGGGCCGAGCGACTACGCGGGCTTGCCCACCTTGCACCCCCTGGAGAAAGATTGCCGATATGGTATCCGCGAGCGCATCGGCATCGGGGTCCACCCGCGCGTTGTACCAGGTGTAGATCCAATTCATCATTCCGAACAGGCTGAGAACTGCCACGCGGCGATTCACGGACTGGAGTTGCTTGCCCGCGCCCAGTTCATCCAGCAAGGCGCGGCAGGTACGGTAGTAGGAACGTTTCAACTCGGCCACCACGCGGGCGTAGGGAGTGCTCAGGCTCTCCGATTCATGCGCGAGAACCTTCATCGCTTCCGGATGATTCAGAAAATAGCGCAGATGGTTGCGGATCAAGCAGCGGAGCTTGCGGGCCGGGTCGTCCAAGGTGGCGAGGTCGCGATGCAAGTTCTCCAGCAAGGTGGAAAAGGTGTGTTTCTGGATGAGAAAAAGCAGCTCTTCTTTGCTGCGGAAATAGTGGTAGAGGCCGGCCAGGGAGATGCCGGTGGCGCGGGCGATGTCGCGCATGGAAGCGCCGGCGTAGCCCTTCTCGCAAAAAACGCGGGTGGCACAGGCCAGGATATGGCCGAGGCGCTGGTTGAAGCTCTGGGGGGTGGCAGGTGGGCGGCGCTGCATGGTCTATCGAACGTTCGTTCGAATAGTAACCCATCCTCACCGCTCCTGTCAAGTCCGCAGGGGAGCGGTCGCTTGCGTCCGGAAGCCGGCGCTGGCATCTAATACCCGAGGCTCAGGTATTCCCTCGAATTGGTGTCTTGATGCCGGTGCACGCGGAGAACGAAGCGACTTTGGTAGCGGAGGCTCGCGAAGGCAAAGCCGAAGCCTTCACCGAGCTGGTCAACCGCTATGAACGCAACATTTATCGGCTGGCGCTCAACCTGACGGGCAATCGTGAAGATGCCGAGGACGTCCTCCAGGAGGCCTTCCTAAAAGCCTACTCGCATCTTGACCAGTTTCAGGGAAACTCCCGCTTCTACACTTGGCTGGTGCGCATCGCCGTGAACGAAGGGTTGATGAAGCTCCGCAAGCGCCGCTCGGACAAGTCTACCTCCCTGGACGAGCTGGTAGAGACAGAAGACGATGCGGTGCCGCGCGAGGTGGTGGCCTGGGAAGACACGCCCGAGCAGCGCTATGCCAAGACCGAACTGCAGTCGATCCTGAGCGGGGCGGTCGAAAGCCTGGAACCGACGTTTCGCACGGTGTTCGTGCTGCGCGACATCGAACATTTGTCGACGCAAGAAACAGCCGAGCTGCTGAGTCTTTCCATCCCGGCGGTCAAGTCCCGGTTGCTGCGCGCCCGGCTGAAACTGCGACAACGACTGAACAAATACTTCACGCGAGGCTAGGCAGATGCTCTGCACAGAAGTAATGCGCCAGCTTTCGGAATATCTGGACGGAGAACTCGACGCTGCTCTGGTGCAGGAACTGGAACGGCACTTGAGTGATTGTCAGGACTGCCGCGTCGTCGTGGACACCACGCGCAAGACCATTGAGATCTACTGCAACACCGAGCCGGCTCCCCTGCCCCCCGAGATCCGCACGCGTCTCCACGAGGCGCTGGCCCGCCGCTTGGCGAAGGGACGCTAGGCCGACGCTCCGGACATCTCCCCCTGCCAATTTGCATCTCTGAAGGAGAAGTCCTAGTCTGGTGGAGAGAGCGGGGGCATCGTGCGAACGGGTGCGGTGACAGAAGCGGGAAAGAAATCCGGCCGACATACGGGCGTCGTTTGCTGCCTGCTAGCTGTTCTGGTCTCACCCACGCTCACGGCGGCGTCGCCGTCCAACGCGATGGACACTTCCGTCTATGTCTACGCGGGGCTCGACCACTTCTACAACCTCGAGTACGAAGAAGCCCTGGCGAATTTTCGGCGAGCGCTCGAGCGCGAGCCCGAGAATCCCATATTTGTCAACTACCTCGCCTACACCTATCTGTTTCGGGAGCTCTACCGCACCGGCCAACTGGAAACCCGCCTGTATACAGAAAGCAATGCCTTTCTCAAAGAGGAAAAACCGAATCCGGATCCGGCCGCCATCGAAACCTTCAAAGAACTGATTGCGCGCTCGAAGGAAATCTGCTCCCGGCGGCTGAAGAAGGAGGCGCGCGACAAGATCGCGCTCTATGCCCTCGGCATCGCACACGCATTGGAATCGAGCTACGAGTTCACGCTAGCCAAACGCTGGTTTGCCTCCTTGAAGGCCGGCACGCGGGCAAAGGAAGCACACCAAAAGCTCAAACGGTACTATCCCGAGGAACACGACGCGGATATGGTGCTCGGCCTCTATGAGTACGCGGTGGGAAGCATTCCGGCGGCGGTGAAGTGGCTGGCGCTGCTGGTGGGGTATCGGGGCAGCAAGGAGCGCGGGATCGCCCTGCTCCATTCGGCGATCACACAAGGCCAGCACGTTTCGACCAACGCTTCGGTCTTGTTGGCCGTCGTCTACAACCGCGAAAAACAATACGCCTACACTCGTGCGCTACTCGAAAAGCTGGCGGAATACTATCCACGCAACTACCTGCTCCACCTGGAAAGCGCGCACACCCACTTGCGAGAAGGAAATGAACGCGGGGCGCTGGAGGTTTACCGGCGTGTTGCCCGCAAGATGGAAGAACAAGAACCGAACTTTACCCGTGTCCCTTCCGACCGCCTCTACTACCAGATTGGCTCGCTCGAGCAGCGCCTGGGTAACTACGAGCAAGCGCTGGCGGTTTTCGAAAAAGTCATCGGCTCGCCCACTGCCGACGGCCTGATTAGCGCTTTCTCCCGGGTGCGCAAAGGAGAGATTTACCTGGTCCAGAATCGGCATGAGGAGGCTCGGCAGGAATGCGAAACGGTTCTGGCCTCAGCGCACGCTGAGGCACGTGCGCAGGCGCAGCAGCTCCTGCTGCGACTTCCCAAGCGCGCTCCCTAAGCTTGTCTAGCGGCCCCACATCGGAATGCGGCGACCCACGTCCTGCTCCCGTGCAAGTTCATAAGCGCAAGCCGCCGCTGCCACATCCCAGATGGCAATTCCGTTGGACTTGAAGAGGGTGATTTCGTCGCGGTGCTGACGTCCGGGCCGGGCACCGCTAAGGAGTTGAGGGAGTTCGTCTATCTGGTCCCAGCGCTGCGGATCGCGGGCGAGCGGGATGATGAGGTCGCCGGCTTCGCGCTGGGACTGTTCCTTCGAATCCACGACCACCCGCGACACGCGCCCCAGGGTGGCATCGTCGAGCTCCCGCCGATGCGGGAAATTGGCTCCCACAGCGTTGATGTGTGCGCCGGGGGTCAGCCACTCGCCTCGGAGGACGGGTTCCCTCGCATTGGTAACGGTGATAACGATGTCGGCCTGTCGGACCGCGGCCTCGGGAGAAGCGACGGCCTCGACCTGCAGGCCCAGTGATTCAGCCATCGCACGGGCGAATGCCTCCCGGCGCTGCGCCGTCCGGCTGAAGACCCGTACGCTCTCAATCCGACGCACTGCCGCGACCGCCTCCACTTGGGTCGGCGCTTGATGACCGGCTCCGATGATGCCAACGCGGGTTGCGTCTTCCCGCGCGAGGGAGCGAGTGGCCAGGCCGCTGGCGGCTCCGGTCCGCAGGCAGCCGAGACGGTCAGCTTCTAGCAGCGCAACCAACTCGCCCGTCTCGGCGCGATAGAGCTGCACCAGAAAGCGCAAGCCACCTGGCGCGCTCGTGTAAATCTTCATCCCGAAATAGCCTCGGGCGAAATCGGCTGCGGCCATATAGTGCAAGTAGGTTTTCGCTGGAACCTCCAATCGTTGCCGGGATTGATTCACCGCGGTTCCGTCGGCCCAGTGCAGCATTGCTTCTTCCACGGCCGCCAAGGTTTTCTGCATATTCAACAGGCGGGTCACATCTGCCTCGGTCAAGAACAGGACATCCATCGCTGCTCCGCTCCCCCTGCAGATTGGCCGACGACGACTCGGGACGCTACTTGAGACGAATGCGGTAGGAACGCCTGTCAGGCGTGATTACAATCTTGTCCTCACGGGCGAGCCATCCAATCGCCCAATCAAACACGGGCGGCTTGGCTTTCACCGCTTTCTTCAATTCCGCCAGACCCAGCTCGCCGCGGGTGTCGAGCGCGTTCCAGATAATGCCAGCGGTTGCGCCAATGGTTTCGTTCATGGTCCTCCCTCCCCTGTGCGGCTCAGTCTCCGAAGACGATACCTAGGCTGCGAGCGGTGCGGATGTAGTCGCTTCTCGGATCCACCATCTTGTAGACACCCACGGCTTCCGCCAGCGGCACCGAGCGAATCTGGTCGCATTGCAGGCAGACCATGTGGCCGAACTTCTGCTCGCCCACGAGATGAACGGCCATCACCCCGAAGCGCGAGCCGAGCAGGCGGTCAAACACTACGGGTGATCCTCCCCGCTGGAGGTGCCCCAGCACGGTGACACGGACTTCCTTCTGAGTAAACTCGCGCAGAGAAAAGGCCAGGGTGTTGCCCACGTTGCCAGGCTTTGCGCGCGGAATGGGCTTACCGGCCGGATCTTTTTCCGGGAGCTTGGCACCCTCGGCCACCACGATGACGCTGAACTTGCTTCCCTGGGCTTCGCGTTGCGTGATTTTCTGGCAGATTTTCTCAATGGTGAAGGGGATCTCTGGGATCAAAATGACGTCGGCGCCGCCGCCGATGCCGGCATGGAGGGCGATCCAGCCGGCATCGCGACCCATGACTTCGACGAGCATGATGCGGTGGTGGCTTTCGGCGGTGGTGTGGATGCGGTCGATGGCATCGGTGGCGGTGGCGAGGGCGGTCTGGAAGCCGAAGGTGACTTCGGTGGCGGAGAGGTCATTGTCAATTGTCTTCGGCACACCCACGACAGGCATTCCGAGCTTGTAAAACTCGTAGGCGATTTTCAGCGTGCCCTCGCCGCCGATGATGATCATGGCGTCAATGCCGAGGCCGCGCATATTGTCGAGGCAGCGGCGGGAGAAATCCTGGACGACGGTCTTGCCGTTTTCGACCAGCTCATAGGCGAAAGGGTTGCCGCGGTTGGTGGTGCCGAGGATAGTGCCGCCGCGGGGGAGGATGCCGCGGACGCTGGCGTGGTCGAGCTCACGCGTCTTTTCGGGCCAGATCAATCCATCGAAGCCGTCCTCGACACCGAATACGCGCCAGCGGTAGTCGTTGACCGCCGCCTTGACGACGCCGCGGATGACGGCGTTGAGCCCCGGACAGTCTCCGCCGCCGGTGCAAACGCCGATGGCTTTGACGCTGACGGCCATATCACCTCGTGCCGAACGCAGAGGCGGCGGCTCGCGCTCCCCGGATGTCCAGCGCTCCTATATATAAGAGGCAGGGGCGCACCGCAAGCAGAACCGGGCGCCGGCTTCGGCGGCCCCGAATCCAAATGGTAGAATACCGGCGATCAAACGGGGGAACGATCAGCCAAAAAGGAGAGGCAATGAGCGAGAAATTGGAAGCCCTGAAGCCCTTGTCGGTGCTGCTGGTGCGTGTGGTGATGGGCGGTGTGTTCATGGCCCACGGATATCCAAAGCTCTTTCAGGTCACGGAACAGCGAGTTCAGAGCTTTGTCAACATGGGCTTTCCCGGCTGGGCGGTGTATGTGGCGGGCGCCGTAGAATTCTTCGGTGGCATCCTCTTGCTGGCGGGCTTGTTCACGCGCATCGCTGCGTTCTTGCTGTCGGGTGAGATGGCGGTGGCGTTTCTGAAGGTTCACTATCCCCGGGCAGCCTCCCAAGGAGGTGTGCTGGGATTCCTGGGCCGGGGCGGTGATGAGTTTCCCTTGCTTCTCTGTGTGGCAGCGTTTCTGGTTCTGACGCTGGGTGCGGGCGCGATTTCTCTCGATGCGCTGATTTTCCGAAAGAAAGGCAAATCAGCCTCCGGTTAGTAGGCCGGCGGACGGAAACCCAGGCCAAGCTGTCAGGAAGCGTGCGCGGCCGGCACGGGCACGGGCGGGGTTTCCGGCTCGAGCGGCATCACAATCCAGCAGACCAAGTAGGCGAGGAGACCTGTTCCTCCCAACAGTACTACCAGCAGCCAGACGACGCGGACCAGGGTGACGTCGAGTGAAAAGTACTCGGACACACCGGCGCAGACGCCGCCGATTTTCTTGTCGCGCCGGGAGCGCATGAGACGTTTTTGCCCGGCGGAAGCCGCGGCCGGGGGCGGGAGCTGACGCGCTCCGCAATGGTAGCAGTAGGCTGAGCCTTCAAGGATCTCCTTGCGGCAATTGTGACAGGTCATCGCCTTCTCCTCTCCCTACAGGAACATACGAAAACCATCACGTGCGGGTTCCATTCCCAATCCCTCCCGAAGGAGGCGCTCAGAAGGCCAGCAGCTCCCGCACGGCGCGCACGACGTCGTCTGTCTGCGGGAGAATCGCATCCTCGACGCGCGGGTGGTAGGCGACGAAGGTATCCAGAGCAGCCACGCGGCGCACGGGCGCGTCCAGGAACTCGAATAGTTCATCCGCAATGCGAGCGGCAATCTCGGCGCCGTACCCCCAGGACAGGCAATCCTCGTAGGCCACGAGCACGCGACCCGTCTTCTTCACCGAGGCCGCGATGGCCTCCCAGTCGTAGGGGCTGAGCGAGCGGAGATCAAGAATTTCCAGGCTGGCGCCATCCTCGCGCTCCAGCGTATTGGCCGCCTGGATGGCTCGAATCACCAACGACCCATAAGTCACGACTGTCAGGTCGGTGCCCTCCCGCACGTGCGCAGCCTTGCCGAACGGCACCATGTAATTCGGGCCCGGGTAGGGAGAGCGGTTCCAGGACTGCCGATAGAGGTGCTTGGGCTCGAAGAACATGACGGGATCATCGCAGCGGATGGCGGTGCGGAGGAGGCCGTTGGCGTCGAGTGCCGTCGCCGGCATCACCACCCGCAGCCCGGGGATGTGGGCAAAGATGACCTCACCGGACTGGCTGTGGTAGATGGCGCCGCCGCCCAGGTAGCCGCCGATGGGGACGCGGAGGACGGCGGGCGCTTTGAAGGCGTTGAAGGAGCGCCAGCGGATGAGCGGCAACTCGTTCCGCAGTTGCATCATACCGGGCCAGATGTAGTCAAAGAATTGAACCTCCGCCACGGGCTTCAACCCGCGCTCGGCCATTCCCACCGTGCGGCCGACGATGTTGGCTTCCGCCAGGGGAGTGTTGAAGACGCGGCGGCTCCCGAAGCGCCGCTGGAGTCCGTGGGTAACCTTGAAGACGCCTCCCTTGCCTTTCACCAGCTCGAGGTATTGCTCGCGGCTGCAATCGGCCACGTCTTCACCGAAGACCACGGCGCGAGGGTCCCGCGCCAACTCATCGTGGAGGCAGGCGTTGATCAACTCGACCATCGTTTTCGGGTCACCCTCGAATTGCGGCTCGGTGGAAAACTCCTTGGCAGTGGGATCGACGTCGGGGGAATAGACGTAGAGGGTTGCCTCCTCGGGCCGCGCCGGTTCGGCGGCGAGGGCACGATCCGCGGCCTCGAGAATCTCCTTGTCCACTTCCGCTTCCAGCTTTTCGATCTGCTTTTCGTCAAGCAGACTCTCGCGGATCAGGAAAAGCCCGAAATTGGGAAGGGGGTCACGGCGGGCCTCCGCTTCGCGCTCGGCGTCGGGCTTGTAGAGCTTTTCGTCATCCGACATGGAGTGGGAGTAGGGGCGGATGACGGTCGCATGCACCAGCGCGGGGCCGCGACGCGCCCGGCAGTAAGCCACCGCACGCTGGAGAGCTTCGTAGCTGGCGAGCGGATCGGTTCCATCGACGGAAATGATTTCCAGGTGTGGAAACTTGCTCACCAGGTGCGAGATGTTGCCGCCGGCGGTCTGCACCTCCACCGGCACCGAGATGGCGTAGCCATTGTCTTCGATCACGAAGACCACCGGCAGTTTCAACGTACAGGCCGTGTTCAGCGCCTCCCAGAATTCGCCTTCGCTGGTGGCTCCCTCGCCGCCTGAAGCAAAGACGACCTCGTCGGGCTGCCACGTGGCTCCGGCACGCTTGGAGGCCTCGGGGACAGCGGCGAAGTAGAGACCGGCTTCCGCGCACCCGACGGCCTGCAACCACTGCGTGCCGGTGGGGCTTGACTGGGAAACGATATGGAGCCGGGCGTGGCCCCAGTGACACGGCATCTGGCGGCCACCGCTGTTGGGGTCTTCGCGCGCACCGACAGCTTCAAGCAGCATCTCGTAGGGGGTCATGCCGAGCATCAGGCAGAGGGCGCGATCGCGGTAGTAGGGATAGAACCAGTCGTAACCCGGCTTCAGCACCAAACCCGCGGCCACGAGAACGGCCTCGTGCCCGGCGCCGCTGATCTGGAAGAAGGTCTTCTGCTGGCGCTTGAGCTGGACTTCGCGGTCGTCGAGTCGCCGGGAGAGATACATCGTGCGGTAGATCCGCACCAACGTCTCCGGCGACAGCCCGTGATACTTCTTCCCTGCCTTCTCCGCTTCCCGAACTTTGGTGGGAGTTGCCATACGCTCCGCCCTGAGCCCTTGTGGTTATTATCTTACGCCGAGCGTCATCCGGCCAAGTGGATTCGACCCTTCAGCCCCCGCCGGACGTTCAATGCCGATGTGGGTGCGTCCGAAGCGAAACACCTGTGCGCGCTCCAGCCCGGCGGCGCGCACCAGCACCCGGAGCTCCTTCTCCGTGTAGGACGAGCACACCGAGGCCACGTAGAGCTGCTTCATCTTGCCAGCATAGTGCCGGCCATACCAGCGGACATGGAGGGGAAAGGCGAGGCGCGAGGGGCGTCGCAAGTCGCGGAGGAGGATGGCCCCGGCGGGTTTGGCGACGCGGGCGATTTCCCGCAAGGCGCTCACGGGATCGGAGAAATGGTGGAGGACAGAATTGCAGAGGACGAGGTCGAAGCTGGCATCGGGGAAATCGAGCCGCTTGCCATCCCCGAACTGGAAGCGCACGCGAGCAACGAGGCCTGCGCGCTGTGCGTTTCCTTGCGCCTCCCCCAGCATGGCACGGGAACAATCCACGCCGAGGATCTCGAGGCCGGGGAGGCGCTGCGCGAGCTTGAGAGGAATCTGACCGGGTCCGCAACCAATATCGAGGGCAGAGCCCTGCGTTACGCCCAGGCGCAGGGCGTGAGCGACAAAGGTGTCATCCAGGCGGTCGAGATAGGCTTGGGCGGTGGCGGAGGCGTAGGCCTTCACCTCATCGGCTTCATCCATCACCTCGGGCTCCGGGACGCGCGGGAGGTCCCACCACGGCATGGGCTTACTTCTTTCCGTAGTGCCGGCGCAGATAGGCGAGCACTACGCCGTCAATCTTGCCGTCGCGGCGGAAGCGCATTTCGAGGTTTTCCCAGCCCTGAAAATCCTCGAGGGCTTTTTCGGTCTCGGCATCGTAGATGCCGTCAATCTCCCCTCGATAGAAACCCGCCCGCTTGAGCATTTCCTGAATTTCGCGCACGAGGTCGAGGGTCAAGGTCTGGAGCTGTGCGGGATCGGTTTCGCCGAAATAGAGGGTGTGAACTTCGAGCAAGCGGCGCAACTCCCGAACGGGCTCGGGATGGTCGTCGACGCGGAGATCAACCCAGCGGTCACCGACGCCGCCATAGCCGGCATTTTTCCGCACCACGAGGAGCGCAGCGGATTCCTTTCCGCGACGGTCGCCACCGGCGGCATCGCCCGCCTCGAGCGCGGCCAGGAGCCGCTCGGCCAGACCGCCGCGCGCCTGCTCATAGGCGCGGGCCATGGCCTCGATGACGTGGCGGCCGGTGAGAATGTTGCCCTGCACGGCGTAGCTATCGCCGACGCTGTGGCCGGCATAGGCGGAAGTATTTCGGCCCGGTCCAGGCCGCCGCGCGTCCCTGGGCGTCCACGATACCGAACTGGCGGTCGTCCCGCAGTGCGTCCGTCTCCACCAACTTTTCGCGTACCTGCGGAGCCGAGAAGCCGAGGGCGAGCATTTCCAGCCCGCGCGGGCCGTAGTCGAGGTTGGCCAAGGCCTGCGTGGCGACCGCACCCACACCGGCGCGCGCCCAGGGGACGAGGGCGCCGACGGCGGGGAATTTGGATGCGACGGCGACGCCTATGTCAGCGGTGGCACGGTCGTAGGCGACAATCGAAAAGGTCGAAGGCTGCGGCAGCGACGACGCATCCAAGAGCAGGACGCCCACAACGACGAATGCGCTCAAGAGAGTTACTCGATGTGGCATGCAGTACCTCCGGCTATTCCAGCGACATCACGCGGGTGTTCGTCAGCCAAGGGGAATCGAATTCCGTCATCTCGCCAGCGCGTTTGCCGGGAACAAGGAGCAGGCGCGCGGTCAGCGGCTTGCGGAGCTTCGTTGCCAGGGCCGCCACGTCTTGCAGAATGCGCACTAGCCGCTCCTCGTCGGTGTCGGCGGGCAGGGGCACCACATCGAGTCCCGTCCCGGAAACCGCAGAATAGACAAGCAGGGTGTGCAAGCGCAGTCGGCCTTCCGCGGCCCGCTGGGCAAGAACCTTATCCTCCAGCACGGGCAGCATCAGGCCGGAAAACCCTGTCTGCCGCACAGGAAGGCGGCGGAGCATGGCGGTCAGTTCGGCCACTGCGTGGACGGTAGCGGGACTGCCGATGGGGCCTCCCGAGAGTATTTCGAGCACGGCAGCGATGCTCTCCTCGCCCAGCGGGGCGGGCGAGACGTCAATGCCGAGGAAGTTCCATCGCTGTTCGCGGGCCACTTGTTGGGCAAGAACCTCCAGTTCCCGCAGGCGGTGCGCGAAGTTCAGCTCGACACGGTCCCGGTTCTCTCTGTTCGGTCCAGCGGAAAAACCGTGGAGAAGAAAATTGGCCGACTGCAGGCCGAGGGCAAACTCTCGGGCGCGGCCGCCTGCGTAGGCCACCGGGAAGAATGGGATTCCCGGGGGACATTCGGCAGCGGCGGCGAAGCGAAAGCTGGGCGGCTCTGCCGCCTTCACTTCCCCCAAGCGCTGAATGATGCGGGCGGCAGCGGCCAGGGTTTCGGGCTTCTCCGGCAAAATCTCTGCGCTGGCGTTGGCATTGCGACTTCGGGTCAAGAGTTCGACGAGCAGGTCTTCGGTGGCCGCGTCCCGGCCCCGACGGAAGCGGGCAGGGCCGAGCGAAAGTTCGAGACCGAGCTCGGCGGCGAGGGCATCGAGCCGCAGGAGGAACGCGAGGCGATCGGATGCGGGCACGTCGTTGATATAGACATCGAGGGGCGGCGTTGCCAGGCGGAGGCTTTGCACCTCCCAGCCGGCCGCCTCGAATCGCTGCCGAGCCTGCCGCAAGAATGCTCCGGTTTCGCGGAACGTCCGTTCGGCCGTGGAAGCTTGAAGCGGAACGAAGGCGGTGATGGTGCGAATCTTGATGGGGGCAGGTTCGGCGGCCACCGTCGGCAGGGCCAGCAGGAGGGCGAGGCCGAGCAGGGCTTTACGTCTCACGCGTCAACTCCCGTTGCGCGGACACGGCCGCAGGCAAAGAGCACTAAGTCGTTCAGACGCTGCTCGACGATTGTGTTTTCAAAACCCAGTGAGCCATACAAACCTGCCAACTCCTCCTGCTGGAAGCCGCCATACCACTGGGCGGCGTAGGCCCACTGGACAAGCTGGCGTGTCTCGCGCGGGTTGAGGCGCGCCGTACGCGCGTAGGTGCGCATTTTCTCGACCGTCAGCGCGGCCGCCGGATCCAGGGTGGCCACCCATCCACCAGGACGCGTCACCCGCCGCATTTCGGCCAGAGCCGCCTGCTTGTTCGGCAGCAGATAGAGGACGGTGGTGGCGAAGGTCAAGTCAAACCGTGCCGGGGGAAAGGGAAGGTGTTCGGCCGCTGCCGCGGTGAAGCGGATGCCATTGGTGCCCGCCTGCACGTGGGCCCGCCGGGCCCAGCGCAGCATGCGGCGGGAGCGGTCAACCGCGACGACCTGTGCACCCCGTCCAACCAGTCTCCGCGCGACATGCGCGGGCCCGCAGCCGACGTCAAGAACGCAGGCACCGGGACTCAAGGGGAGGAAATCCACAAATTGCTCCCGCAGGCGCGCCTCCGGGCCCCAGGCGAGCTTGCGGGCGTAGAGCGGGGCCCCCCATTCAAAGAAGAGTTCCGTGAGCCACTCGCGCAACGGCATGGTGATAAGCGAGCGATGAAACAGGAGAAATAGACTAGCAGAAACGCGGACGGAGGTCAGCTTCCCGCCAACAGGCGATCGAGCACACCCAGCAAGTCGGTCACGGTCACAATCCCCACCAGGCGGTTGTTGTCCTCCACCACGGGCAGGCAGCCGAACTTGTTCTCGTAGGTAATCCGGACGGCGTCCCGCACGGGCGTGTTGGGGGTGACCGTGACCACCTCTTTCACCATGATGCGGGCAATCGGCGTGCCTTCAAAGATGCGGTTGTATTCTTCCTGGGAGATGCGGGAGAGCATGGAGGGAGCGGCGCGCTGGACGTCGCGGTCGGTGACGATCCCCACGAGTTTGTCACCGTTGACCACGGGGAGGTGGCGGTAGCCGCTGCTGCGCATCAGGAGGACGGCGTCAAGCAGCCTCGACTCCTGGTCCAGGGTAGTGAGATTCGTGCTCATGATGTCGCGTACGATTCGCGGCGCAGCCATCTCCACCCCCTCTGCGGCGGACGCTCAGCCATCATACCTACACGGCCAGCAGAATCAAGTCAAGAACCCGCAGAAGAAAAGGAGGACCAGTGGTCAGGGCTGATTCCTGGTGATCCACAGCCACAAGCTGGCCAGCACGAGGAGAACGAGCGCGAGGCCGAGGGCCAAGCCGAGTCCGAAGCGGAAGCCGCGGGCCAGAGCACTATCTGAAAGGGTCAGAGAAGGAGCCCGAGTGGCGGCAGCGAGTTGCGGGGGCGTGGTATCGCGGGCGTTCGAGCCGCTTGCGGCCGCCTCTGCCCGTCGGCAGAAGGGGCATTCGCTGAAGGCTAAGCTGATTGCCCGCCGACACTGGGAACAACGCCACCGCATGACAGCCGTTCGCCCCCATTATCAGCCAGACGAGACGGTTTTTACATCCTGAATGCGTCGCGGAGAGTGCTCACCGCCGCCCCACGCGCCAGACGAAGCTCAACTGGGCCACGTTCTCGCGAAAACTGCGTGTATCCGGCTCTGCGGCGTTGGGAACGGCGAACGTGTTTACGGCACGCTCGAAGATGAAGGTGAGGAAGCGGTTTTCATCATTGCGAATCCGGCAGGTGAGCTGTCCGCGGAAGCTCGGCCGGCGGTAGCCGCCCGGGCCAAAGGTGAACTGACTGAAGCCGCCGCCGGGTGCCGGGAAGAAGACGCCGCTGGCAAACCCGGTCAAGATTTCCCCGCTCAGCTCACGGTAGCTCATCTCCAGCGTGAGATACTTCGGGAATTCCACGCCCAGGCTTCCCTGCAGGGAGCGCGTCAGGTCACCGCCGCTGAACGTGGAGACCAGGGGTTCGTTGGTGAAGGGGTTACGGAGCCGGTCTGGGGTGGACGGGTCATCCACGGGTTCCCAGCTCAACTGCTTGCTCACCCGCTCGGCCTCGTAGCGAAGACGCGGGAAGAGCTGCCAGGAGCCGAGATACCAGGAACCGCTGTAGCCAGCCACGGCGCGGTGGGTGAAGGTGGAGAGGTCGCGGCGGACGCGGTCGCGGTTGCGGCGGTACTCGTAGCCGAAGTTGAGTACGCCGGTAGTCATAGGCAGGCTCACATCGAGAAACGGAATCCTGGTGATGCGGTAGCGAAACAGGGGCGTGGTGACCGGCACGGGTGTGGGTGAGCCAGGGAGGGTCTGAATGGTAGCCTCGAAGCTTCCCAGGTTGCTGGTCTTCACGGCGCGCTCGCGATAGCCGAGATCCACCTGGAGCTTGCCTAGGCGGGGGAGCTGGCGCAGGGTCAGGCGGGTCTCGGGGAGCCAGACGAGGGTGGTCATCACGCGCCCGGCCGGGTCCACCAGGCGGCGAAAGATGAACATCGTCTCCTGCAGAAGGGTGCCTTGCGCCTGACAGAACGAGCTCCCCTGTCCGCTTCCAGTAGCCGGGCAGATGATAGCCCGACCCGGATTGGTCAGCAGGCGGGGCTTGACTTCTCCCGTGGCCGGGTCGGGAGCAAAGGCCAGCACCGGGCGGCCCGGGAGGTTGTCGTTGGTGCGCCGCAGGGCAGCTTGCAGCGAGATGCGCTTGCTGAGGTCAAAGGTCCCGCGGACGGACATATCCTGCAAGTCCTGCACCTGGCGGGCATTGGCGGAAAAGAAGTTGGGCATAAAGAGGGCGTATTCGGCCCGCCAGCTCAGGCGGTTCCAGCGATGGGAAAGCTCGGCCCGCACGGCCGAGCCTTTGCGTTTTTCGGGCTGATAGCGGGCATCAAACTGCGTCAGGCTGTAGACGACTTCACCCGCCAAGCGGAAATTGCGCCCGAAGACAATGCTGGAGTCCAAGCCCACGACCTGGTTGTTGAGGGGAGAAATCTGCGTCTCGGGCGGCAACGAGCGGATGACATCACTGCCCTGGGAGTAGCTGAGCGCCAGCGTGGAATTCTCCGTGGGCTTGTGTTCGCCCCGCAGGCCGAGCGCGACGCGGGTGTAGGGCTTGGCAGGAAAGCGAGGGTCGGGGGGACGGCGGGGGTCGGCAAAGGCGCTGTGGTCGCGGAAGAGAGCGCCCCAGCGATCGGTGAAGACCCCACCGGTGGCAAGGAGGCGGACTCCTCCGAACCAGGGCACGTCTTTGCGGAGGTTGAGTCCTTTGACGTTCTGGTTGAAGGTGAAGCGGGAATAGCTGACCAGATGGTCGCCCAGCGCGGCCTCGAAGGTCGGGGCGGTCAGGCGCAGGTGGGCGCGCTGAAGGCTGTTGCGCTCCGGGTCCACGCGCGGGTCGTCTGTGTAACGAAATACGGAGAACGCCTCCAGGCGGCGGGCGCCCCAGGCGCGATTGGTGAAAGAGCTGAAATCAAAGATGTGGTTGATGCCGGGGTTCAGAAAGGAGCGATCGGTGTTGCCAGCCAGACCTGTGTGGTTGAAGCCGTACTTGAATTCGAAAAAGACTTGGTTGCCCTCGAGCGTGCCAGGGCTTTTCTCAGCCGGAGGGCCCGGCTGAGTGGTGGGAGCGGGATGCGGCTCAAGGGTTTCTGCCGGTGCAGGGGGCTTAGGCGGCGCCGGTGCCTGCTGGGCTGGCTGGGAGGAAGACTGTTGCTGCGCGGGCTTTGACTGGGAAGCGCTCTCAGAACAGGTAAGGGCTGGCTGGACGACGGCGAGGAGCGCCATGCACACGACGCCCGCTTGCCACGCCCACTTGCGCGCACGTTCTCGCACAGCCTATCCTGCCGACACCCACCGTTGCCCTCCCGTACCCCACGCGGCTCGCTCCATCAGGCTGGATTCTGCCGGAGGGCGCACAAGCCTGGCTCCCGGTTGGCTCCGAGGGCAAGACTCCCCAGCGCGGCCAACTCCGGCTCAGGGTTACTCTACGGATGGAGAGGGAGAAGCGTCAAGCTGAATCGGTCTTACAGGAGGGTGCAAGGGCTCCTAGCCTAATCCTCTGGGATAAGTGAAAGGAAAACCTGGAGGAGCCGCTGTTATCCGAGCGCCTCGGGGTGCTAATATTCTCTGCGGGGACGGTCAACTTTGTAAAGTCACCCGTGTTCCTGCGGGTGTTACTGAGAAGGTTAGCCGTAGCGGCGATCGCTCGACGCGAACCACGTGACAATGCCGTGTGAGCTCGCCGTTCCACTCCGAAAAGCGAGAAAGTGGCCGTCCCCTAAGTTTCAGTGAGCATAACACTAAGCAGTAGCGACGCAACCTTGGTGGCGGCGTTCAAGGCATTGAAAACGCCCGACGATGTGGCGCGTTTGCTTGAAGTCGAACCCCGGACACTTCGTTACTTCTTGCACAGGGCGGAAAACTACAAAACGTTTGAGATTCGCAAGAGAAGCGGTGGAATTCGGGAAATCAGCACACCAAGAACATCCCTAAAAATTATTCAAAGAAAACTAAATCAGGCCTTTCACGCGGTCTACGGCAGAAGAAGCCCAGTTCACGGGTTTGTCCGTCGCCGGAGCATAAGGACCAATGCCCGTATGCATGTAGGGCGCAATCTTGTCTTGAACCTCGATCTCGAAGACTTCTTTCCCTCGATTCATTTTGGCCGAGTGAAAGGACTGCTTGAATCGAGCCCGTATGGCCTCCCTGAGGAGGCCGCCCTCGTGGTTGCCCAGATCTGTTGCTATAAGGGCGTCCTGCCCATAGGCGCTCCGACATCCGCGATAGTTGCGAACATGATATGCGGCCAGCTGGACGCGCAGCTGAGGGCCCTAGCAGTACGCCAGGCGTGTAAGTACACACGGTATGCGGATGACATCACGTTCTCGACAGATTCGCAGCAGTTTCCGCACCAGATCATCTTTAGAGACCCGCACGGAACAGGGCGATGGAGTATTGGGGCGGAACTCCGGCAGATCATCGAGGCAAACGGGTTCAAGGCGAACGTTTCGAAGGTCCGTGTCCTGAACCGTCGCAGCTGCCAAGAAGTCACCGGCTTGGTCACCAACACAAGGCTAAATGTCAAGCGCCAGTACGTACGACAAGTACGAGCAATGCTTCACGCTTGGGAAAAGTGGGGTGAGGAGCGCGCGGCTGCTGAGTTTGTTAGCAAATACGATCGTAAGCAGAGATTGTCGCAGAAGGTAGATTTCAGGGCTGTTGTGAGAGGGAAGGTTGACTTTATTGGTTTTGTGAGGGGTCGAGATGATCTATTGTTTCTGAAGCTATTGGATAGCTATATCAAGCTTGATCGCCGCGGGAATTTCAAGACGATTACCATTGGTAGCACGGCCGCGAACGAAGTGTTAGCTCGAGCGATCTGGTTGCTTGAGGATGAAGAGCAACAGACACAGGCAACAGCCTTCGCAGCAGAGGGGTATGGCCTCCTAACTGCGTTCCACGCGGTAGCAGCTCTAGACAAGGGAGAGACACAGATCCTTGCGAGCCGTCCACATATTGAGGCCCGCAAATTCCGAATCAGAATTGTGAGGAAGGCCGAACATCATGACGTTGCTCAAATCGCTATAGATGCGAAGATTCCTATTCAGCTCTCGGTTGGGCGACCAAACCAACTCCGGATCGGACAGCAGATAACGCTCGCTGGTTTCCCTAACTACCATGTTGGAGACACGGTTGCCTTTAACCAAGGGCCAATAACGCAAGAGAGAGTCTACAGTACAGTCAGGCATTGGGTGATCGGTCCGGCGATTGTAGTCGGGAATAGTGGTGGGCCTATTCTCGACGACAGGAAGCGAGTTGTAGGCATTGCAGTAAAGGGACAGAAAGTCCCCGGGCGATTCTCGGATATAGACGAACTCAGTAGCTTCGTTCCAGTTTCGGCTCTACAGTTTCTGAAGTAGTCCTCTCGCCACGGAAGGATCCTTCCCCCCGCGACACAGGGCAAGTTTAGGGCAGATTTTGTGAGAGATAATGCGGAAGGTGGGATTCTACTACTCGTTCTCCCGCATACTCAGTCAATTCAGGTACTTGCAAGAAAAGCCAGCATTTATGCGGCTACAAGGCTGTCTCTTGAGTCTCGCCTTTCTCTCCAAAACCCCACAGTACGACTCAAAAATGGACAGTAAAACGGACAGTATGAAATTCGGTGCCAGCGTGGGAATCTTGTCCTCGTTCACGGCCGAGCCAGCGAGTAAAGAGGCCGAAAGCAGGGGGCCAAGCTGAACCTCAACCTCATTGAGCAGGCACGGCGACCTGGAGTATCGCCTGGCGAGATCGCGAATTCGGTCCCATCCGCCGCCCGCTCCCACGTTCCGCGAAAGCTCCCTTGCCAGGTGGCGAGCGAGAGTTGGTTTTGAGTGTGAACGTATGAAATCGTGGCCCGCGCCTTCAAGCTCCGCATACCCAGGAAAAAACGCGCGAAGACAATTCTCAACATTGTTGCCAAAGAGAGCCTGAACGATCTCTGACAATTTCCCTGCGGCCTCGACACGAGCGCGGAAGAGTTTTGTGAGGAACTTATTGCTGCCGTCTGACGTTCCCGAAATTCAGCGTGTAGACCCAGAAATTCCCAAAGCTCTGCTGGAGAATAAACCCCGTAGCTTCAACCCGGGCTCTAGTCTTTGATCGCAATGGATAGTCTGGGTCTAGGAACTCCTCTGTGACAGAAAGCACACCACCAGTCTTGAGCACCCTGCGGAGCTCAGTAAGGGCACGGTGCTGGTCAGGGATTTCGGATAGAGTGGCCACTAGGAAAGCGCGATCTATTGCACCGTCTCTGATAGGAAGGTTGGCGGCATCAGCCGTGAGGACTTCGACGTTTGTCAGTCCCGCTTCTCGCACCCGCGTCTTCACTCTTACGGTCATCCCGGGTTGGAGATCCAAAGCGATCACTTTACCATCGGGCCCGACCCGATGTGCTGCTTCGACTGTGAATACGCCGGCTCCTGCCCCAAGTTCCAATACCAGCTCACCCAGGCGCAGGCCGATCCACGCCAAGACCGATCTCATCCACAAACGACGGAGGGGATTATCAGTCAGCCAAACGAAGCCAACGGGACAAGGAAGATAATGACCGGACCTCTTGGCAATCGCTACGCACAACCGAAAGATTACATTCCAAAAGAACAAGAGGCCTAGGACGACAAGCAATATAATCCATGCCGCGCTTGAGAAAGACCGCATGCGGATCAAGTTACCACTTCAAGAGGTGCGTACCTCAGCTTGCTGCAAGAATCCCTGCGATTAGGTTGGGCGCACCGCTGAATACAGACAAAGTGTCCCAAGCACAGTCGCATAGCGAGTTGATTCTTGTACCTTTTGAAACCCAACTTTGCGGAATAGGTCTGGCAACAAACCACCGACGTTGTCTGCCGTAGTCTTAAAGCCGTCAAGGATTTGCACAGGAAAGAAAGCCATGCGCATCAACTGATTGTCAGGCTTGCCCCAATCGGCTACATGCAGCTCTCCTCCGGGCCGTAGTACGCGATATACCTCTGCGAGTGTGCGTAGCTTGTTCTCTGTTGTCAGGTGATGAAGCAGGAGGCTCGAAAGAACACGGTCAAAGAAAGCGTCAGGACACGGTAAAGAGAATGCCATCCCGTGGTCAAGCTTCACGTCCAAGCCCGCCTTGGCAGCTTTGGCTGCAGCAATCTCAAGCACTTTCACGTCGCCATCAAGTCCAACGACTTCTGTTTCAGGGTGAGCTCTCTTGATCAAAAGAGTTAGCGTTGCTGTACCACAGCCGAGGTCGAGCACCCTATGTCCCCTTCCGATCCGAGCTTGCTCCACCAAGCGCGTCTTGAACGTAGCCTCGCGCAAGAGCCACCGTAACAGGGGATCATAGAAAGGGCGCAACAAGGCATACTTGAGGGCTCGGATATACTGGTCCCTATTCTTGGTCATAAACTCCCTCAACTGTCAGCATTGGAGACTTTCTCTAATTGCCGTGCACGCCTGTGCTAGGTCGATACCAGCGGTGGAATTCCTCCTTGATGGCTGGTCCCCGCACCACGAGTTGGTCGCCCTCAACCGAGTAGGGCAAGGCGACTGGAATGCAACCGGTTTTCTGATTAGGCATTTCTCCTGGACTCGGCAGCCTCATGGAGTGACGGCAGCGGCTACAGATGATTTGGTCAAACTGCCTGTAGTAGCCAAAACTCTGGCAGTTGCGACAGGAGGCAAAAGCGACTCGGATTTGGCCGTCCTTTCCCCGCTGCACCGCGACTTGAGTAGTGGTCGCTGAGTCTAGAGCGTAGCGGAACAGTCTGAGTTCCCCCTTATCCAAATCATCGAGAGGGAGCCGCAGGTCAGTGCCGATTTTCAACACCGGCTGGCCCGAGTCCTCCCGAACAGAGAACCATATGGCCAGGACACTAAGTGCCAGCAGAAAGGCTGTGACGGCTGCGAGCAACCAGAGATGGCCGCGATCAGTCAGAGTAAATCGTTTTTTCATGCTCCTCTGGTCATGTCGTCGCATTGCATCATTCGAAGCGGTCTGATTGCTTTACTCTTGATTGTGTTTGTGCTCGGAGCCCATCATCGGACAGTTCTTCATGTGCTCGCTCATCCTCTGCATCATCTCAGAGCGTTGCCCGAGCTTGCTTTGCAGCTGCGCGAGCAACGCGCGGTGGTCTGCTAGGCCTTTCCTGAGAGCCTCAGGGTCATTGTCGGCTTCCAGTGCGACGGCGCTGTCCACTAGCTGGTTGACCAGCCTTTCCACCTCTTGGTGGTGGGCCATCATCTCCTCGGCCGTCATCGGCTTCGCAGGGGACTCTGACTTCGGGGTGGACGGCGGTGGGTGGTGCTGTGAGTGTTGGGCCGCGACCCCTATCGCAAACAGAAGTAGTGTCGCCAAAAGCAAGTACGCCATCGTTGCATTGTGTTTCATGGTTCCTCCTCGTATGTCTCGCTGAAGAAAAACTCCTTTTTCCACTTTGCCTCGGTCAGTTCTGCACCGCACTTGTTGCGTATAAGACTGGCGTGTCGCCGCTCCGGTCTCCCATATCGGAGGGCCGGACAACCGCCGTCGCATTACCCAAGAGCTCCAATGCCGCCAGGACGGCGGCAACGTACTGACGTGTTTCTTCTGGCAGTAGCCCTCTCTCACTGAGGACCCAGAAGTCGGCGGAACCAGCTCGGTCAATGGCGCGCTGCACAGCCTGCTCGCCAGCGTTGTACGCGACCAGTGCCAGCGGCCAATCTCCAAATCTGAGGTAAAGATCCCGCAAGTATCGTGCAGCCGCACGAGTCGCCTTCTCTGTATTGACACGCTCGTCGTGTCCTGGAAGGACTGTGAGGCCATAGCGCCGTGCTGTGGCAGGAATGAACTGCCAGAGACCGCGAGCCCCACGGGGGGATTGAGCCGTCGACATGGCACCACTCTCAATAAGCACCACAGCGAACAGGTCGCTAGGGATGCCCTCGCCATGGAGAATCGGTTCGAGAGAAGGGCGAAGTTGGCGTAACCTGCCAATCGCTTGTCTCAGGTCATCGACGCGGCCACCCCAGTAATCCTTCGCAAATCGGTGCAGCTCGCTTTCAGCAAGCATCGGGTTGCTCTCTCGCACCTGCGCCTCTGTGTGTCGGTCAATGGCTTGCAACGATGCGCGCTCAAGGCTGGTCAGAAGTTGACCGGCCGCAGCATCGAGCAGGTTGTGGTACACAAGGAAACGTTCTCGACCGGGCAGATTTGACTCCGGCGTGGCCGCTTCCGCGGCCTCGCCGGGTATTGCCCAAGCGAGACAACCCAAAAGGATGAGCAACTGCAATCCGCTCGGGCGAGTCATCTTCCTTCACACTCCCGTTGGCACTTGGGCCAGTGCCGACTTAAGGAAAGGGGCAGTTTCCTCGGGGATGGCGGTATTGATGTAGATTCCGGTGCCCAACTCGAAACCCGCTGCCGTGGTCAATCGAGGCCGGATTTCGATGTGCCAGAGGAAGTACGGCTTTTCTTCGTCTTCCACCGGCGCGGTGTGGATGATGAGGTTGAAATCAGGATTGCTCAGTGCCTCGTAGAGTCCGCGGAGAATTTTTCGCAGAACCATGGCCAGTTCTAGCTTCTCCTCAAAGCTCAGCCGGGCAAAGCAGGGATTGTGACGCTTGGGAGCGATCCACGTCTCAAACGGAACCTGGGAGGCAAAGGGATGGAAGACGAGTAAGCGCTCCGTATCGAGCACAACTCGTCTTGCCGCCGTCTTCTCTGCCTCCACCACATCGCAGTACAGACAATGCCCCGTGTCATCGTAGTGGCGGATGGCGACGTCGTACTTCTGACGGATGTGAAAGGGAATGATCGGCGCAGCCACCACTTGTGAATGAGGATGGGCCAGGGAGGTACCCGCTCGGGCGCCGTGGTTGCGAAAGAGGAGAATCAACTTGACCCGGGAGTTTTTCCGCAACGCATCGTAGCGGTGGCAGTACGTATGTAGGAGCTCCAGGATCTGCTGGTCGCTCATCAAGGGCAAACTCAGTTCGTGATCGGGACTCTCGATGATCACCTCGTGGAAACCGAACCCATCAAGGGAATGAAAGAATCGTCCGTAATCGTGCCGCTGGGTACTTTCCTCCGGTGCGAAAGCTGCAAACTTGTTCGGGACCACGCGCACCCGCCAGCCGGGTTGGTCTTTGCCGCCTGAATCCCGCAAGGCAAATACTTCCTCGGGCGTAAGAAGTTCGTTGCCGGGGCAAAACGGGCAGAGGCGCTCTTTCTGAGTAGACACAGCTTCGTCCTGCGGTTGTTGGCGAAACTGATCGGGGCGCTTGGCGCGCTCGACCGCAATGACTACCCATTCCTTTGTTGTGGGATCCTGTCTTAGTTCCGGCATTTTTGTTCTCCTTGCTGACCTAGCCAAGTGCTCAACGGGTAACCACCCCCTTCCACTCGCCGCGGATAATGGCCTCTCTGATCTCTCTGGCTGCCTTCCCCTGTTTCGTCATCTGCTCGGCAAGGAGAACCTCCTTGATGCAGATGAGTCACCCGGCTCCGTGGTCTGAGGCGTAGCAGTCCAGTAAGCTGCCGTGCCCGAACTTGTCGCAGTAGCAGTAGCACGGCTGCTGGGACAATACGCCGGGCATCTGTTGTGCCACGCGATAGGCGCGAGCCACGAACGGATTGCGAAAGTACGCGGGCGGCAGAGTGACGGGGAACGGTTTCGCAGCCTCCTCGCTTTCGAAGAATGGCGGAATTCGCTGTCTTGGAGCGGGGGGCGATTCGGTCCGCACGACCATCGGCGACTGAGCAGGAGACCGTGGTTGGCGAATGATCCAATAGGTGCCTCCCGCTAAGCACAAGCCGAGAACAGCAAGCAAAATTGTTTTCCAGGGTCTCCTTCTCGCCTTGGGCTGTTCGCGCTTCCGTTTCATTGTCTACTTCCTCCCGAAGGCCGAGTGCTAATCTCGCGGCGCGAAATACCCCGTGCGAGTCCGCGGCGTAGGTGCCTTGCCGGAAAGATCAGCCGGCAGTTCCAGCTGCACTTGCAGGGTGTGCCAGCTACCATCTCGCTGCCTAGGATGGGGGTAGTAACCCAGGCCGTACTGCTGGCGGAGTTCTTCGGCAATGGCGACGCACGCCTGCTCACACTCCTTCATCGTGCGGGGGAAATATGCTTGTCCGCCTGTTGCCTCCGCCAATTCGGTCAGCTCACGGACGGTGCTCTCTCTCTCCAAGTCCAGGCCGACCTTGCTGGCCATGCCGAACAAACCCACGACGTAAATGACGACGTTTTCTTGACGGATGCGATCGAGCAGGTCGGAAAAGTAAATTCGACTGCTGTTGTCGGCTCCGTCCGTCACTACTAGGAGTGCTTTCTTGTCATAGCGTCCTTTCTGAATGTGTTGCACGGCGGTGAGCACGGCATCGTAGAGTGCAGTTCGGCCATCAGCGACCACGCCCTTGAGTCGCTTCTCCAGCAGCTCGCGATCCGTGGAAAGGTCCTGTCGCATTTCAAATACTTCGTTGAATGTGGAGATGAAGAATTCGTCCGCTGACTTGCTAGCCTTGATGGTATGGAAGGCGGCTTGGTAAACCTCGTCGATCATCATGGTCATGCTTCCGCTGCGGTCCAGCACGAGGCCCATGCTGAAGGGTAGGTCTTCAGTGGTGAAGTGATGAATTGCTTGCTCGACGCCATTGTCATAGACGCGGAAATTCTCGGCTTTCAACCCCCTAAGGAACCGCCCACTCGCGTCCGTGACTGTTACCTGAAGCAAGACCAAGTCCACATCGACTCTCAGTGAGCTGCCCGCCGGAGGAGAGTCTTGGGCTGGAGCAGCTAATTCCCAGGCCAACAACAGCAGAACCGCCGGAGTCACAGACCCGCGAATCCGGGCCTTGCTCTGCTTACGTGTTGCTGTGAGCCTCAAAATGCACCCCAGCGTTCTGCGATTTGCCCCGCGCTAAAGTTCAATGCATCGGCTCCAGGAAGAATTCGACCGGAAGGAATTGGCCGTTTCGATAGATGGTGAGCGTCACTTTCTGCCCGGGCCGTCCCGCCAGCAGAGCTCGGGCAATCTCGCCCATGGTTTTTACTGTCTGACCGTTCACGGCCGTGATGATGTCGCCCCCGAGCACAATGGCTTGCTGGCCGACCGTGACGGCGCGCTCACCGGCTCGCAATCCGGCAGCCTCGGCGGGGCTGCCGAGGGCGACCTCCTCAACCAAGAATCCTTCCTGTAGAGGAATCCCGAACATATCTGCCAGGTAGCGGTTGAGTGGCACACCGGCAAACCCCAGTGCAGGCCGATAGGGATGCCCCATACGCAGCAAGTCCGGGATTACGCGTCGAGCGAAATTCGCGGGGATAGCGAATCCGATGTTTTGGGCATCGCCCAAAATGGCCGTGACGATCCCCACAACCTCTCCTTTCGAATTCAGCAAGGGTCCCCCACTGTTTCCGGGATTAATCGCGGTGTCGGTCTGGATCAAAGAGTCTTCCAATTCCGGAGAAAGATAGTCGAGCGTCCGCCGGGTCGAGCTCACCACACCCACTGTAAGTGTGTTGTGAAGAGCGAGCGGATGTCCCACGGCCAGAACCTTTTGCCCGATGGCGAGCGAGTCGGAATCACTGAAAGAGAGTGGAGTGACGTCTGATGCCGGCACCTCCACTGCCAGAGCGGCCAGATCCATCCCCGGAGCTGTCCCAACCAGGCGCGCCTTCAGCCGGCGGCCGTCGGTAAGCACGACCTCGATCTGGTTGCTCTCTTCGATCACGTGGAAATTGGTCAGGATGTGACCCTCCCGGTCAAAAAAGAACCCCGTACCCACGCCGCTCTTCGGGGTGATGTCCTCGTATTTGAGCGCTAATCTTTGTCGCGCGTTGATGTGAACGACAGCCAGGCTGGATCGGCGAAACACATCAATTGTGTTCTGTTCTTCCGGAAGTAAATTAGTGGTTTGGCTCTGCCCAGAACTAGGAAAAGTCACCACCAGTCCAATCAGAAATAGCCACCAGGGTGCCATTCTCATGAGCAGATCACTCCTCTCGCTGTTTGAAAACAAGGATTGACAACCTCAGGTTTTCGAAATCTTTGTCTGTTCGCATCGGGGTGGTGTTTTGCTCCCTTTGGATCGCGACTGGCTTACTGTCCCTCCAGTGCGGCATTGAGCTGTTCGCAGTGCTCCCGAAGCTCCGCACAACGACGCTTCACGCTTTGCATCTCTGATACCGCGCAGGTGCGGCGGAAACCGACCACTGCCTCGCCGACGCGTTCGACTGCTTGTGCGATCCGTTGCAGATCATTGGCGGTAAGAAAAATACCTCGCCGCATCTCGAAGCTCTCTGCTCCGGAAGCCCCGGCTTTGATCGGGTTCGCGACGCGCGCGAAGTCCTCGCACAAGATCGACACGTGCGCACGCAGGCGAGTGAGCAGGGTGGTGCAGGTTTCTACGTGGCCGTGGGATGCGCTGGTTCGCTCGTGACCGCCACAACAGCGGCAGCGTCCTTCGAGATGCGCGTCGGCGTCAGCGCACTCACATTCGTCCGGCAAGCTTTCGATTTCTTTGGACAGTTGGATCACTTCTTGGAAAACATTGCGCCACCGCTGCAACAGTTCCATAAGCATCTGTTCCTGGCCTTTCATGTCTTCCGCCAGCGCAACCGGCCGTGAAAGTCTCAGGCAGTCAGCACGGCCGGAGTGGGGTTAGAAGGTGGTAATTGCCCTTCCTTCCGCACATAGAAGTACCAGCGCCAGACCTCGTAGATGGCCGGATAGACCACCAGTTCCATGATGAACGAGGTGAAGATGCCCCCGATCATGGGCGCGGCGATGCGCTTCATCACGTCCGCACCCGCGCCGGTGGACCACATGATGGGCACCAGCCCCATGAACATCACCGCCACCGTCATGAATTTCGGCCGCAGCCGCTTCACCGCCCCGTGCACAATCGCCTCCCGGAGTTGTTCTTTCGTCTTCATAAGACCTTTGGCGCGCATCTCGTAGAAAGCCAGATCCAGGTAGAGCAGCATGAAGACGCCGGTTTCGGCGTCCACACCCATCAAGGCAATCAGGCCGACCCAGACGGCAATGCTGGTGTTGTAGTCGAGCAGGTAGAGGAACCAGATCGCTCCCACCGCGGAGAAGGGCACGGCCAGGAAGATGATCAGCGTCTTAGCCACAGACCCGGTGTTGAAGAAGAGCAGCAGGAAGATAATGAAGAGTGTGATCGGTACTACGACGAGCAGTCTTTCCGCAACGCGCTGCATGTACTCGTACTGCCCGCTCCAGACGAGGGTGTAGCCCGGCGGCAACTGCACCTTCTCGCGAACAGCTTTCTTCGCGTCGGCGACATAGCCGCCGACATCGCGTCCAGAAACGTCCACGTAGACGTATCCGCTCAAGCGACCATTTTCATCCCGAATCATCCCGGGACCGGAGAGGAGCTTGATGTCAGCAATCTGCGCCATGGGAATCTGGGCACCGCTCATGGTGGGCACCAGGGTCCGGCTGAGCCGATCGACGGTGCTGCGGAAGTCGCGCAGGTAGCGCACGTTGACCGGGTAGCGCTCCCGACCCTCGACCGTGGTCGTAATGTTCTCGCCGCCCACAGCCGACATGATCACCATCTCTGCCTCTCCAATCGTGAGGCCATAGCGGGCTAGTTCCTCGCGCTTGAGAGAAAAATCGAGAAAGTAGCCGCCCGCGGTGCGCTCGGCGAAGACGCTCGTGGTCCCTGGGACATCTTTCAGCACCATCTCGATGTGCTGGCCCATCTCCTGAATCTTGGTCAGGTCGGGACCGAGGATCTTGATGCCCACCGGGGTGCGCACGCCTGTGGTGAGCATGTCCACGCGCGCCTTGATGGGCATCGTCCACGCATTCACCACGCCCGGGAACTGCATGCCTTCATTGAGTCCTCCGAGCCCGTAGATCAGCTCTTGCGTGCTCTTGTGGTCGGGCCAGGCACGGCGCAGGATGCTTTGCACCGACTCCGGCGCCCAACTGGAATACCAGCGAGGGACTTTCGGCCACTGGTCGTGCGGCTTCAGGACGACCACGGTTTCCATCATCGAGAAGGGCGCGGGATCGGTAGCCGTCTCCGCCCTGCCCGCCTTGCCGAAGACCCGCTCGACTTCCGGGAAGGACTTCAGAACCTGGTCCTGCACCTGGAGGAGCTTCTGCGCTTCGGTAACGGAGATACCGGGCAGTGTGGTCGGCATGTAAAGCAGGACGCCTTCATCGAGCGGCGGCATGAACTCCGATCCCAGGCGGAAGAAAATGGGAACTGTCAAGGCCACGACGAGCACCGCGGAAATAATGGTGGCCCACTGATGGCGAAGCACGAATTCCGCCACGGGCTGGTAGATGCGCATCAGCGGGCGGCTGATCGGATGTTTTTCTTCGCTGTGAATCTTTCCAACGAAGATGGCGTTGATAATCCGTGAGAGCCAACGCGGCCGGAAACTGAATTCGTTCACGCGAATAAGGAATAGCATGATGGCTGGAACCAGCGTGATCGCGAGAACGGCCGCGAAGGCCATGGAGAAGTTCTTGGTAAAGGCCAGGGGCTTAAAGAGCCGACCTTCCTGGGCTTCCAGGGTGAAGACGGGCATGAAGGAGACGGCTATTACCAGCAGCGCAAAAAAGCTGGGCCCACCCACTTCCTTGACGGCGGTGATGAGCACGTCCTGGAAGCTGCTGGGCCGGCCCTCAGCATCCCAGCGTTCGAGCTTCTTATGCATCTGCTCAACCACGACGATGGCAGCATCCACCATCGCCCCGATGGCAATGGCGATTCCGCCCAATGACATGATGTTGGCCGTGAGATTCATCTGGTACATCGGGATAAAAGAAAGGAGGACGGCAACGGGGATGGTGATGATCGGAATGATGGCCGTTGGGATGTGCCAGAGGAAGATGAGAATGACGACACTGACAATAATGAGTTCCTCAATCAGGGTACCTTTCACATTTTCAATGGAACGTTCAATCAGTTCCGCGCGGTCATACGTGGTAACGATCTCCACGCCCGATGGCAGCGTGGGCTCGATGTCCTTTAGCTTGGCTCTCACGCGCTCGATAACTCGCAAGGCGTTCTCGCCATACCGCATGATGACAATGGCGCCGACTGTCTCGCCTTCTCCGTCCAGTTCGGCGATCCCGCGGCGGATGTCCGGGCCCAGGACCACCGTGCCGACGTGTTTCACCAGAATCGGCGTGCCGCCGTCCATGTTGGTGCCGACGACGATGTTTTCGACATCAGTGACGGAACGGATGTAGCCGCGCCCCCGGACCATGTATTCCCGACCGGTGAACTCCACCAGACGACCGCCCACGTCGTTGTTGCCTTCACGGATGGCCTCCACCACCCGGTCGAGCGGAATCTTGTAGGCCAGCAGCGCGTTGGGATCGAGGTTGACTTGGTACTGCCGGACAAAGCCGCCCAGTGGCGCCACCTCCGCCACGCCTGGAATGGACTGAATCTCGTAGCGCAGGTACCAATCCTGGAGCGTGCGCAGCTCCGCCAGGTTGTGCTTGCCGGTCGTATCAACCAGCGCATACTGGAAAACCCAACCAACTGCGGTCTCGTCGCGCGCCAGTTCCACGCGGACTCCCTCTGGCAGCCTCGGCAGGATGTTGCTCAGGTATTCCAGCGTTCGCGAACGCGCCCAGTAGATGTCCGTGCCGTCCTCGAAAATGATGTACACGTAGGAGTAGCCGAAGTCGGAAAAGCCGCGAATGTCCCTCACCCGCGGCGCGCCCAGCATGGCGGTGATGATGGGGTAGGTGACCTGGTCTTCCATGATGTCGGGGCTGCGGTCCCAGCGCGAATAGATGATGACCTGGGTGTCGGAAAGATCGGGGATGGCATCGAGCGTGATGTTCTGCATGGCATAGAGGCCGGCGAACGCAGCCATGCCCACGAAAAGGAAGACGATGAACCTGTTGTGCGCGCAAAACTCGATGATCTTGTTGATCATGGCCGGGGCTCGACCTCCTCAAGCAGCTGGGCGAGGCGCAGCACAGCGCCACCATTGCGCGCGACAAAAACCTCGGCATCCTCGCGCCGGGCGAAGGCATAGACGCTCGGGACACAGCGGTCAAAAATGCGGTCGTAGGGCTGCTTGGTCTGATCCAGCAGCGGCTCGTGCCGTTCGCAGAGAATTACCTGACTGCCTTCGACGAAGTAGGCTTCTTCCGGCTTCAGTGCCCGGCGCGAAACATAGTCAGTGACCTCAACCAGCCCCGCGGGCTTTCCCCGCTGCTGGGCCAATGTGAGTGCGCAACGGGCACAGCAAATCGGCTCGCGTCTGCCAGCCACTTCCATGACAGCGCGGGCTTCGGGGTGAATCTCCCGCTGGCAGATGCGGCAGTTATCCGGCGCAGCCTGCTGGAGAAGCCAGTAGCCACCCGCGGCCAGGGCTACGACTAGCAAGACGCCCGCAAAGACATTAGTGATCTTTTTCGTCATCATGACGATTCCCTTAGTGCCGGTGCTCCGATGGGCCAGCGGGTTTCTTCGGTTTCTGCTGCTCGTGTTCGGAATGACCGGGCTGCTGGCTAGACCTCACTTGGCCTTGCGGTGGTGCGGGAGTTGCTTGCTCACCTCCACCCGGTGCCTCGCCGCCGTGTCCCATCCCTCCCATCGCGCCCAACGCCGACTTGAGACGGCTTTCGGAATCGATCAGGAAGTTCCCCGAGGTGACAATCTTTTCCCCCGCCTTTAAGCCGCCCAGAACAACATAGCGGTTATCCACCTTGGCCCCAAGCTGTACCTTACGTGGCTCGAAGTAGCCTCCCTCATGGGCAACAAAGACAACTTGCTCTGTGCCGGAATCGAGCACGGCTTCCTCTGGCACAGAGATCTGCCTGCCGTAGCTGATTCGGAGTTCCACGTTGGCGTACATGTCGGGCTTCAACTGGAAATCGGAATTGGGAAATTCCAGCCGAACTTTCAACGTGCGTGTCGCGTTGTCGAGTTGGGGATAGATGTACGTGATTTTTCCGGTGAACGTCTTGCCAGGGAAGTAGGAGAGCGTCATCATGGCTGTCTGTCCGAGTTGAATCATGGGTAGTTCGTACTCGTAGACATCGGCCAATACCCAGACCGTCGAGAGATCGGTGATGGTGTAGAGCTCGGTTTCCGGTGTTACCCGCTGCTTCTCGAAGGCGTTGCGGGTAACCACGAAGCCGCTGAGCGGGGAATAGAGCGTCAGGGTCTTGGTCGGCTTGCCCCGCTCTTCCAATTCCTTGATTTGTTCTTCTGAGATATCCCAGAGCTGTAAGCGCTCTCGGCTGGCCTCGTAGAGCGACACAGCATTCGCGGCAATCTCTTTGACCGGATTGCTGCCCAGATAGTCCTTGGCACGCTTGGCAATTAGAAACTCTTGCTGAGTGGACACGAGGTCCGGGCTGTAGATGCTGATCAGCGGCTGGTTTCGTTCCACCAGCTTCCCGATGAAATCGACAAATACTTGCTCGATCCAGCCCTCGATCTTGGTGTGGATGCGGGCGATCTTAGTCTCGTCGTAGGTCACTCGTCCCACGGTGCGGATTGTCTTGGAGAGCGGCTGGAGGAGAACCTCTCCGTACTGCACGCCGATTCGTTGCAGCTTCTGCGAGCTGATCTGCACCGCATCGGGAGGCAGGTCTACTGCCGCCGGGCTCTTCTCAGCGTACACGGGAACCAAGTCCATCCCGCAGTCGGGTGCCTTGCCGGGCTTGTCCGACTTATAGGCCGGGTGCATCGGGTCCACCCAGTAGAGGATCTTGCGCTCGCTGCTCTCTGCGGTCGCAGGAATTGCATGGCCTGCATGTGTGCCTCCCGCACGTGCGGAAGCTTCGGAGTCTTGTCCCTTGAGCCAGGCGGCAAGGGGCGCGCGATAGCGGTAAGCGGCGCTGAGGACAACCGTCAGCAACGTGAGCAGGACAATTGCTTTACGCTTCATCGTCTTCCTCACTTCGTCAGTTCAGTTCCGGTGATGACTTCCAATCGAGCCAACGCCTTTTGGTAGCTGGCCAATTCTTCGTAGTAGTTGATCTCGTAGTCGAGCACGATGATGAAATTAGATACCATCGTCAGAAAGTCGACTGTACCGACCTGATAGGCGGCCAGCGAAGACTCCAAGGCGAGCGCTGACTGCGGCACGACGGCTTGGGAGAAAAGCCGTGCCAAGTCCTCCGACGCCTTGGCCGCGAGGTATTGTTCCTTGACCTCGAAATAGAGCGTGGTCTCGCGGTTGTCCCGACTGCGCTGAGAGCTCGTTAGCTCCTGGGTGGCCTCGTTGACTCCCTCACGCTGCTTGGTTCTGTAGAAGACAGGAATGTTGATGCTGACCGTGAAGCCGTGCATCTCCGGCATCAGCGGCCGGTTCTGATACATATAGCCGAAGCTCAAATCGGGATAATACTGCTTGCGAGCCAAATCCACGGCGAGCTGTGCGCGCTCAATTAGGCGTTGCTCACCTTGCAGGCCGGTGTCGTTCTGACGCGCCAACTCATAGAGCGCATCAAGGGTGTAAGCAAGTTCGGTTTTTTCGACAGGCGCGGGCGGCGGCAGCGGAGCCTCGGGATCGCGGTAGAGAAGCGTGTTCAGGCGCACCTGGGAGGTCTTCTTTTGCTGCTCCAACACTGTCAGCCGCTGGAGCAATCGCGAAAGTTCCACCTGCGCCTTCAGCACGTCCTGCTGCAAGCCTTTGCCCACTTGGTAGCGAACCTCGGCTATCTTGGCCAGCTTCTCCAGCAGGTCTCTGTTCTTCTGGGTGATTTCAATGGCCTTCTCGACGTAGAAATAGTCGTAGTAGGCCAGCTTGACCTCGGCGATGAGGCGCCGCCGGGTAGCTTCGTACTCCCACCGCGCGGCTTCGGCTTCGCGGTCGGCGACCTGACCACGCAACTTGAGCTTGCCGGGGAACGGAATCTCTTGGACGACGCTGAGGCTGCGATAGCTCGAGGGATCGTTTCGTTGCACGCTGAACGGGCGGATGTCGCCCGCCCAGCCCGCCGAAAGGATGGGATCGGGCAATGTCCGCGCCTGGGGCACGCGCGCACGGAGGGCCTCAACGCGACGCGCAGCGCCTTGAATCGCGGGATTATTCGTCAACGCCTCGCGCAGCAACTCCTCCAGCGAGACGGTGTCAGCCGGGGAGATAGCCGTCTGGGAGGCAAGCGTCGAACTCACCACGCGGGCGCTCACCGTCTGTCCGCTTTTGTCCGGCGGGACGGGAGAGCTCTGCGCGCTGGCTACCAGCGGCAGCCACAAACTCGCCACCATGCTCAGACTCATTACCTGCTTTGGAATCGTCAGCATCGCGATTAACCTCATCTAGTGCATTTGTCTCCGTCGAATAATTTCGAGCTACGGGAGGAGCGGATCAGGTGAAATAGCTCCGTCTCCTCAATAGAGCGAGGATTCGCGCGGATCAACAGCGAAGGTGAAGACTCAAGCGCAGAACCGGGTCGTTCAGATGGAAGAAACCTACCGGCGCGCTGCGTCGGAGGGGAATAAACCCAGCTCCTGCTTCCAAGACATAACCTGAGATCGCCAGAAGCTCAGAGAGGGTGCTTGCTTTACCACGCAAGCCACTGGTGCCCTTTTCGACAATCAAAGAGGCGGCAGTATTGGGAAAGAGTTCATCGCAACACGGGCGATGCTCGCTCGGCGCCTTCGGGGTGTTCTTGGCGGGCGGGTCATGCGGGGAATGGCGCTCACAGCAGTTCGGCTGGCACGAAGTTGTCTCCACTCTGCCCGGGCAGAGCTTGGGGGCGAAAGAAGTTTGCTGGGCCACTAAAATACCTACTGCCACCAGTATGATTCCACGCCTCAGTCCCATCTAGAATTCACCCTCAGCCGGCTCGTTCCGCACGTTCCCGGCCAAACCAAGACTCTGCCGCGCAAACCCAGATATTTCTCGGTATCCCTCCTGAGGAGAGCCACTTAGGAGTCACAGGTGCCTTTCTATAGCGGTTCCCTCCTAGTGAAAGAGGCAAGACCTTGCTGAGCCTGCTGGCTCAAAAGGCACACCCGTTGTGCGATAAGGTTCAGAGAAGGGTGCGAAAGGACCTAGGGAAAGGTCGGTTCCGAGTTTGTTCTGGACGGAAAATGTTACTGGCGCGCGACATCAGCCGCGCGCCAGTGCCAGCACCAAGCGCAGTGTTGCTCGTCAGAATAGGTGAGCGACGTTTTCCCCCTTCACGACGATCTTCGTGATCCGCTTGATTCCACCTTCCTGCACGGTGTGGACCTCCGTCCGGGAGGCCTTCGACGGCAAGGTCTCCAGGTTGCACTTTAGTTCCCCCGGATGAGCCTTGGGGATTCCGCCGCTGACGCCCCAGCTAGAAGGCCTTTCCTTGGTAACCTCGGTGAAATGGACGAAATGATCCGAACCCTCTATCCGGTGCTGGAATCTATAGCGCCCGGGCTTCAGTGTGAGCCCCCCGACCACGGTCTCTGTATCGAACGTCATTTCCCCCTGCTTCCCAACCTTCAGGGTCTGTTCCTGCTGTGCAGTGATGGGAATGGCAGCAAAGACCAGTAACACGGCAGCCACAAGCGCCAACAACGAGAGGTACACGTAGTAGGTTACGTTCTTGCTCATTTTGTCTGCTCCTTTCATCAGTAAGCATTCTTATCGCGATTAGCGAGGCGGACCTAGCGATTGAGTTCCGTACGAGTCTCCACCTCGCAGGCGATCGAGCAACCCATGGGCCAGTCTCTATTTCCTACAAAAACATTACTCGGGGATGGGAACAAGCTCGGACGAACTGCCTCAAAACGCACACTCATTGCCCGATACGGCTCAGGGAATGAACGGGGAGCACATGGAAGAAGGGGGATTTCTTCCGTAAGTCGGGGGTGAGGCTCGTGCTCCCCGCCTCTTTACCGAAGAGCTTGGCAAGTTTGTTGCCATTCAGCCCTTCGCAGCCAGTATGCTCTCCGGCATCTGTGCCTCAACTGAAGCCACAAGCGTGTGACGTGCGTGAGCAGCGGTGAACCAAGCTTTGCCAAGCAGATTGCTGACGCGCGGCCGCAGCCGCGCGTCAGCAGGACGAGGTTTTCACCTAGAAGAGGTGGGCGACGTTTTCCCCCTTGATGACTATCTTCGTCACCCGTGAAAAGCCGTCCTCCTTTGTCGTATAGACGGCTGTCTGGCGGGCCTTGGACACCAGCGGTTCCAGCTTGCATCTCAGTTCTCCCAGGTGACCCTTCGGAAGGCACTGACTGGCTATTTCACCACCCGTCTCGGTGAAGTGAATGAAGTGGTCCGATCCCTCCAGGCGATACTTTACCATGTAGCTGCCTGGCCGCAGAGTCATATCTCCGAGCTTGGTCTCACTGCTGAGGACAATGTCCCCACCCTTGCCAACGTTCAGCATCTGTTCCTTCTCTTGCGCCACAGCGAGAGTGAACAAGGGCGTGAGTAATAGCACGGAAAGTCCGGCTACGACTACCGAAAGCACAAGAAGGTTCTTCTTCATTGTCCGTTTCCTCCTGTTGCGAGCATTTGCCAGCGACGGGAGCGTAGCAAGTGGATGGCCAAATCGCGGGCAGCCCTAGCGAGGGCCAGCTACCACTTGTAGCTGCTAGTCATCGCACATGCGGGCACACACCAAGTTACAATCCTTTTCCCTGCCGCCAAGCAAACAACATTCATGATTCGATATCGATTGTGTGCCCTATAAGCGACACTGAATTGCTCGCACGTTACTTGTTAGGGAATGCTTCTTCGTGAGAGTAGGTAGTGACTTGCTGGCTTTCTCGTTGTGATGGGGACACGTCTGACCGCAGAAGGCGAGCTACAAGGTTCTTGAGGAAGAAGCTAGGTAAGACTGTAAGCTCTGGAAACTATTCGTCTGCGGCATCAGGAGAAACCTTGGCGGCTCCAGCCGGGGGAGTCAGTCCGTGTTTCTCCATCCGATAAATCAATGTCTTGCGAGTAATGTCCAGGTATTTTGCGGCGTGGGTCTGATTCCAGTTATGTTTTTCCAGCGCTTGGAGCAGGATTTCTTTTTCCACTTCTTCCAAGCTGATGCCGTCTGCAGGCAATTCCAGCGCTAGGTTGCCGATGCGCACTTTGGCCTGACGGATTTCCGCCGGCAGGTGTTCGGCACGAATGACTCGATCCTTTGCCAACACTACGAGGTGCTCGATCACGTTTTCCAATTCCCGCACGTTGCCTGGCCAGTTGTAGCCTGTCAGGATTTCCAAGGCCTCATCACCGAGTGAAACCTGAGGGAGGTTGTGGCGATCGCAATACTTACGGATGAAGTGCTCCACCAGCAAGGGAATATCTTCTTTTCGTTGCCGAAGGGGCGGGAGATTGATGGTCACCACGCTGAGCCGATAGAACAGATCTTCGCGGAACTGATTGTCCTCGACGAGGTTGCGGAGGTCACGGTTGGTCGCCGCCAGGATGCGCACGTTGACTTTAATGGGATGGGGATAGCCGATCTTGTCGATTTCGCGCTCCTGAAGGACGCGCAGGAGCTTGGCTTGGAGACTCGGCCTGAGTTCACTCACTTCGTCCAGAAACACCGTGCCTTCATTAGCGGCTTCAAACTTGCCGACGCGGTCGGCGATCGCGCCGGTGAAGGAGCCTTTGCGGTGGCCGAACAGCTCAGACTCAATGAGGGCTTCAGGAATGGCGCTGCAGTTAATGGTCACGAAGGGCTTGCCCCGGCGCAGGCTGTTCTGGTGAACCGCCTTGGCTAGCAACTCCTTCCCTGTGCCCGATTCACCCGTCAGCAGAATGATGGTGTCGTGCTGAGCTACCTGCAAGGCGAGGTCGAACACCTCGCGCATTTTGCGAGAGCGGCCGACGAGGTTCTCGAACCGGAACCCGGTGTCGGCCAGGTTGCGCAGGTAGCGGTTCTCATCCAAGAGCTGCTGGTGTTCGAGCGCGCGGCGGATGACGAGCTTTAGCTCGTCCGCGTTCAAGGGCTTCAAGAGGTAGTCAGCGGCGCCGAGTTTCATTGCCTCGACAGCATTGTTGACAGTGCCGAACGCGGTGATGAGGATGACGGGCACATCCTGATTGATTGCCTTGACCCGGCTCAGCAGATCGAGGCCATCGAGGCCTGGCATGCGAAGGTCGGCAATCACCAACACAGGTGATTTCTGCTCGAAGAATTTCAGCCCTTCATGGCCGTCGCTGGCGGTCAAAGCTGTGTAGCCCTCTTCCTGAAGCCAGAATTCGATCAGGCGGCGCTGGCTGGCGTCATCATCGACAATCAGAATGGGCATTACGTCCATCGGTTCAACACGCATAGAGCACAACGCACACTGCGTTGGATTCTACTCTTGCGAGAGTGGAAGAGTCACATTGAAGGTCATTCCGCGCTCCGGGTTCTTATGTGCCGCAATATGGCCGCCGTGCTGGCTGACGATTTGATAAGCAATCGAAAGGCCCAGGCCTGTGCCGCCGGGCCGCGTGGTGAAGAACGGGTCAAAAATCCTCTCTAAGTTTTCGGTTTCAATGCCGATTCCTTCGTCTTGCACTTCCAAGGCCACTTCACGGGGCCGAGACATCGCCCGGAGCACGATTTCCCCGCCATTCGGCATGGCCTGGATGGCATTGATGGCAAGGTTGAGGAGCACTTGCTTGATCTGCTCAGGGTCTACTGAGATGGTGGGCAGGCGGTCGGCTGATTCGACACGAATCCGACAGCCCCTCATCTTGGCGGTTTGTCCCGCGAGAGCACGTACCGATTCCAGCAAAAGTCCCAGCTCGGTGGGGCGGCGGCGCGGTGGTTGCGGGCGGGCGAAGTGGAGGAAGTCAGACAGCAGGCTCTTGAGACGGTTCACTTCATCCTGGGCGACCTTGCCGAATTCCTGGCGCGTGGCCTCCGGCAGTTCAGGGCGGCCCAGGATTTGTACGGCTCCTTCGATGGAACCCAGCGGATTGCGGATTTCATGCGCCAGCCCGGCGGAAAGTTCACCCAATGCCGAGAGCCGGTCGGCGCGGCGGAGTTGATCAAACGAAGCCTGCAACTGGGCATAGACCTCGCTCAGACGCCGGGCGGTCTCCTCCACCTTGCTTCGCTGTCTTCGTTCCTGGTCGGCGAGCGCACCGGTCACGCCGCCGACAATAAAGAACATGGCAATTTCGATGTACTGGGTGGTGCTATACGCGGGATAAGCCCACCAGGCGAGAAAAATGTGAGGGGCGTAGAGAATGCCAGCCAGGATCGCCGCCAGGATGCCTCCACGCCATCCGAACCAAAGTGCGGCCAGCACAACCGGCAGGTAGTAACCACGCTGAAACAACTGGTGGAGCCAGAGATGGCCGGTGCTGGTCTGATAGTGAAGGAAGGAGACGGCCGCAACTAAGAAGGCGATGGTCAGAATTCGGGACCACACTGCCCAGACAAACAAGACAATCTTCACGGAATCATTTTACCACCAGCCTGAAGAATGCTTCCCTTGTGCCGACACAAGTTGCCACGGGCTGATGGGGTGGACGAAAAGCGACACCCCCTGCCTCAAAGCAGGCAGTCCAAGCGTGCAAAGTCCGCGCATGGTACCCGCGCCTCGCCATCAATTGGTTGCATTGCAAAGAAATTACTGCATTCTGCGAGCCACGCAGGTTTGGCGCAGCGCGTGCTCAGTTGGTGGTGGGCGCCGGTGAGGCGGCCCAGAAGGAGGTTGCGAGCGGTGGCTCTCAACCGCGAGTTTGCGCTCTGCTTCCAAACAAAGCTCCCGCTAGAGCAGAGTCTGGCTCTGTTGCAGAAGTTCCTGTGCGCCGAAGGATTCCGGATCGCATCCGAGTTATGGGTGGATGAGGAGATTCAACGCCACCTGGGGCTGCGTTGGCCACGATCCGTCATCCTAGTGGCCTGGAACCCGTTCGTCGCCTATCAGTCCCTGCTGACCGACCCCGATGCTGGGATCTTCATACCCCTGCATTTCACCCTAACGGAAAACGGCGCGTACACGGCAGTTGCGGCTACGAATTACACCCTCTTCGCTCGCCTGAGCGGTCGGATGGGGCTGCAACTGTTGGCCCGCGAGCTGATGGGAAAGATTCGGCAATTCTTCGGACAGTTGGCCGCGCGGGAAGAGAGCGCTTCAAGCAAGTCCGTTCACGCAGCCACAAGGGAGGCACCATGACTCCGCTTTTTCTTTATGTTTTCGGGGTTCTCGCTATTGGCCTGATTCTGTATTTCGTGCGGAGCCACCAGAGTTCGCTGTGGCGGCCTACGATTCCGCCTCCAGGCGTGCCGCAGAAGAAGGCAACGCACACCGCGGATGCGAGCTCTCGCACGCCTCCGGGCTCGGGTGAGAGAGAGCCCAGCCGCACGCGAGATGAGATGGTGGTAGTCGGCTGACACGCCGATGGCGCGAATCGTACCAATTCGTTGGTTCGGAACTGCACTGCCGCTAGCGACGATGATCGCGGTGGCGTTCTCCGGATGGGCACAACCCCAGAACGAATCTTCACCAGCAGGCCAGAATAGTTCAGACCTGGTGATCATGTCTGGCATGCGGTCACTGGTGCCAAGCCTGCTGGCGCTGGGGTGGGATGATTTCTTCCTTGCTTCGCGTAACGACATTCACCTCTCGGCAAGCCAAATCCAGGACTTGATTGCACTGCGCCTCGACTTCCAGCTCGCGCAGCAGGCCTTGGAAGAACGACTCACGGGAGCGAAGCTAGCCCTCTACGAGACCCTAAATCGAGATCAGGTTTCGATGCGGGATGTTGAGGCCCGCGCCCGGGAAGTCTGCAGAATAAACACGGATATGGTCGCGTTACGTTTCCGGAGCCTGCTCCGAGCGATCAATGTCCTAACCCATGAACAGCACCAATTACTGGCCAGTCTTGTCAACCTGAAGAAAACTCCTAGGA
>Ga0209172_10001935_pt1 | contig 40045 bp, 37 predicted proteins | sample LarsenN4metaG_FD_184113 | JGI IMG/M metagenome (GOLD analysis project Ga0209172, IMG submission 184113) | Hot spring sediment bacterial and archeal communities from British Columbia, Canada, to study Microbial Dark Matter (Phase II) - Larsen... ... | reverse complement strand
CGATCCGTCTGGAGGACCTCCACCACACGCGCGCAGCGCCGCCGGATCCACTCGAGGCGCAGCCACGTACGCGAAGTCCCAATCCGAGCCGTGGTGTGAGGTACCCTGCGCGCGCGATCCAAACAATAAGAGCAGACCGAGCCCCGGCGTCTCCCGCCCCACGCGCGCCAACGCGTCCCCGACGTCACCGAGCGGCTGTGGGGTCATGGCCCCAATCGTAGCAGAGCGGCGCGCGGGCGGTCGGGCCACGAACCAACGCAGGCAGGTCAGCGCGGAGAGACTAGCCGCTTCAACTCCTGATCCCAGTTGAGGACGACGACCATGCTGGCCGGCGTTGCGTTCGAATCGGCTGCGCTGTCTTTGATCATCAGAAACCGCTGGCCGTCAGGCGACACATCATACGTCCGGCCGGAATGGAAGACGGGGGCGCCGTAGGGTCCCTCGAACAGTTTGGTCGGTGCGGTTGCTGCCCACGTCGGCCCGCGCGCCACGCCGACGCGCATAAGAGCGCCCGTCGCTGACAGATAGAACAACTCCTGACTGTTCCGCGCCCACAGCGGCCGCGTGCCGCCGTCCGTCGACACCTGCCAGAGGCCTCTCGTCACGTCCGGAAACGGCCGTACGTAGATTTCGAATCGTCCCGAGTCGTTGGCATCGTAGGCGAGCCATCGGCCATCGGGTGACACCTCGCCGTTGCGCTCGTTGAACGGTGTCTGCACCAGCGGTGTGACGGCATGCGTGCCGTCCAGCCGTAGCTGCAGCACGTCTCCCCCCGCTGCTGCGATCTCGGTGAAGACGAGCCGCGCGCCATCCGGCGAGACGGACGTCGGGAACTGCGCGTTGGGACTCTCGGTCAACCGCGTGATGGCGCCGGTGCCATCGGCGGCCTGCGCGAAAATATTCCGTGCGCCCGCCCGTTCTGACGTGAAGAGGAGCTGGCGGCCATCGGGCGTCCAGACCGGGTAGCTCTCCATCCCAGAATCAGAGGTGATCCGCGCGAGCGTGGCGCGGGATAGATCCCACACCCATAAGTCCCGCTCCTGGTCCTGGATTGAGAACGCGAAACGCGTTCTGTCCGGCGACAGCCGTGGATAGACATAGGAGCGCGGCGGTCCGGGCGTCCGCGTCTCCCGCCCCTGCCGGTCGACCCATACAAGGTTGAACGTTGCAGCGGTCGCTGCACCGGCCAGGACGTAGACGAGCGTCCCGTCTGCCGCCACTGCCATATTTGCAGCGCCGGGCGCGGTCGTGCTTAGTTGGGTCAGAACTTCCACGGAGGTGCCGACGATCGCGAGGCGGGAGAGGTCGAAGGCGACCGCGCGCAGTGTTCCGGCCGAGGCGTACACGAGGTGCCCGCTCGATACGTAACGTGCGTCGCTGCCGCCCCGAATCAACACCTTCTGTGTACCTGTGCGGAGATCGAGGACCGCCACCTGCGCCTGGTCGAGGCGGCCGCTTGCAGCGGTAATCGTGAACAGCACGGCCGCGCCGCCCGGCAAGATCTCGGGCCAGAAGTGGTCGGCTTCGCCACTCGCGCTGTTGGGCCGCGTCAGCACGGTCGGCTCGCCGCCCGCGTCCGTCAGGCGTTGCAGGCCCGTCTTGACGTTTGTCGTTGCGAAGATAATTGTGCCGTCCGTGCCCCAGCTCGCACCGCGGGTTGAGCCGTCTGGGCGGCCGAGCGCGACCGTTGGGCCGCCGGTGATCGCGACTTTTCTCAGCGCCGGCGCGCCGGCTCCATCGAAGAAGCCGATCCACTGGCCGTCCGGCGAGACGAACGGTCCAAAGACCGCGGCGAACCCGGTGAGCGGCGTCGCGTCGAGCTGATCGAGTGCGCGCACGAAGAGTGCCGCACCGTTGGCGCCGACGTACACGACGCGCGTCCCATCGGGCGTGAGGGCGAGGTTGCGATGGAACTCGTCCCCGGTCAATGCCGCTGCCCTCGGCGGCGTAATCAAGAGGCGCGATACGCGGGTTGGCGGAATGGTTTCACGTGTGGCGAACCAGACGGCGACACCGGACATCACGATGCCGATGAGCCACCTGGTAGAAGAGACCGCCATCCGGTGCCACAGTGGTGGCCGTGGCGCAGTCGTCGATGTGATCGCCGGGGCACTCGGCTCGTCAAGGAGATAACGCACGACCGACATGTCCGCGATGCGCTGCTGGCGATCTTTGTCGAGACATCGACGCATCAACGTACGAACCGACGCTGGCACGTCGGCGGGCAGCGCAGTCCAGTCCGGCTCCCGCTCGAGGATCGCCGCAATCGTGTCCGACACGGTCTCGCCGGCATACGCAGTGCGGCCGGTCAGCATTTCGTACAGCAGACAGCCGAACGCCCAGACGTCGGTCCGCTTGTCCGTGGCGTGCCCGCGCGCCTGTTCCGGACTCATATAGGCGGCCGTACCGAGAATGACGCCGTCGACCGTGCCTGCAGCCGCGAGGGTCGGTGTCGGCGGCAGAGCCGCGGCGCCGTCGCCTGAGATCACCCTGGCGAGGCCGAAGTCGAGCACCTTCACCACGCCGTCCGGTGTCACCTTCGTATTCGCGGGCTTGAGGTCGCGGTGAACGATGCCCTTCTCGTGCGCCGCTTCGAGCGCGTCGGCGATCTGTTTGGCAATCGCGAGCGCGTCAGCCACGGATAGCGGACCCCGGGCGATATGGTCCGCGAGCGTCTCGCCCTCGACCAGTTCGAGGACCAGGGCGCGGATGGTCCGGCTCAAGCCGGACACCACGACGTCACATTCCTCGAGGCCGTAGATGGCGCCGATGTTCGGATGATTCAGGGCGGCCAGCATGCGCGCTTCGCGCTCGAAGCGGCCGAGGCGATCGGCGTCGGACACGAACGCCGCCGGCAGGACCTTCACGGCCACGTCGCGGCCCAGTCGCGTGTCGCGGGCACGAAAGACTTCGCCCATGCCGCCGGCGCCGAGCGGGCCGACGATCTCGTACGCGCCGACCCGCGCGCCCGGCTGCAGCAGGGCGTCCGCCATCATGCCCGAGACGTCGAGTGCGCTGTGCGCCTCGTCGTGCGCGCGCAACATCGCCTCGAGCTGCACCCGCAATTCCGGGCGGCCGGCGCAGTGATCGCCGAGCCACGCTGTGCGCTCCTCCGGCGGACGCGCGATCGCCTCGTGAAACAGCGCCTCGAGCTCAGGCCACGGAGGTTCGCTCACGCCATAACCCCCCTAGGTTCAACTGTTTGACTGCGACGCGCTGAGTATACGTCAGGGACCTCTGTCAGTTCACCGGTGCGAGGCGCTTCGGCTCCTCGTGGAAGCGCGGCACGACGCCGTTGGCGATTGTGGTGGAAGTGGAGAACGACGCCCACAGTGACCCGGCGGACCTTGCTGCGAGGAAGAAGTGGGGCGACGCGATTCGGGCATTCCTGAGGTGCTGTCAATTCCTCAGGAGCGCGGTCCAATCGGTGACCACGGTGAGCGGGAGCGCTGGGGGGATCGGCCCGGCCGGGTTGGGCACGATGAAGAATCGCTGACCGTCGCCGGCGAACCACGCGTCGGCGGTGTTGCCTCCCGGAACCTCGCTCCGGCGCATGTCGGTTCTGAACAAGACGCGGGGGACGCCCACTTCGAACTCCCCATTCGTGCTGACCTCCACCGCCCGCACCGAGCTGTCGAGTCCGACGAAGAACAGCTCGCGGCCGTCGCGGCTCCAGCGTGGCGCTGTGCCCCCGTCGACCGAGATCTGGCGTTTGTCGGCGGCAGCCGGGAACGTTCGTACGTACACTTCCCGCTGGCCCGTTTCGTTCGACACGTACGCCACCCATCGGCCGTCCGGCGAAAACTGACCGCTCCTCTCGTCGAACTCGGACCGCAGGAACGGCACGGGCTGCCGCTCGGGCATCTGCAGCACCCAGAGATCTCCCTGCGTGGACGACACCTCTTCGTAGAGGATGTACCGTCCGTCCAGCGACCAGTCGGTTGGAAATCGATCTGGTCCAGGCGCAAGCAGCGGCTCGTCCGACTCTGCGCCCACCTCCTTGACGTGCAGGTTGCGGATGCCATCGGGGCGGCCCGTGAAGACGATCCGCTTGCTGTCAGCCGACCACACGGCCCTGGTGTTATGCATGCCGTCGAACGTGAGCCGGGACGTGGAGCCACGCGCGAGATCGATCAGCCAGAGGTCGCCCGTGCTCGTCCGAAGATCGTGCTTCTCCACCGCTAACGTCGAGCCGTCCGGCGAAAGGGCCGCGGTCTGATAGTCGCCAGGCTCGCCCACTGTCGCCACTGCCCGGCCCGCCCGATCCACCCAGGCCGGCTGGCTCGCTGCGAGCAGACCGTTGGCGCGATAGACGAGCACGCCCGTGTCGGACACGTCGTACGACGCACGGCCGTCGGTCGCGATGAAGGCCACTGAATCGGTGACAGCCACCGCATCCCCAGCCAGACGATGCGCGTTGGTGTCGAACGATTGGGCCATGAGTCGGCCGTCCTGCAGGAACAACAGATGATTCGGGGGTGCGTAGCGCGCCTTCTCTCGCGCGGCCACGACGAAGGTCGCCCCGGGCGAGTCGATCGACGCCACGTAGATCCCCTTGCGAGACGGCACGGCGCGAGAGAGATACAGGACATGACGGCCACCGGGCAGGAACTGCGGATAGACGTGGCCATACTCGCCCGCCGTCAAGGTCGTCACGGGCGTTGGCGTTCCTCCGACCTCCGCAACCTTCAACAGCCCGCTCTGCGTGCTCGGCGCGAAGACGATCGTGCCGTCTCGATTCCAGGTGCCACCGGAGCCGAGAGGCGCATCAGTAAGCGTCGCCAATGCTGCGCCAGTCACGCCGACCTTCTTCAATTTGCCGTCGGCGAAGAATCCAACGAACGATCCGTCGGGAGACCAGAAGGGTTCCCTCGCGCCGTCGGTGCCGGTGAGAGGTACCGCCGCAAGCGAACGAAGCGGGCGTACCCAGAGCAGGCGGCGACCGGCTCGATCGGTGGCGACGAACGCCAGGTGCTCGCCGTCGGGAGAGATGGCCAATGGCGGCGTTCGATCGAGGGCCCCGCCTCCAAACACCATCCCATCGGGAGGCAACAGCACGAACTGCTCCGCCCGCAGACCCGTGTCAGTCTGCCATGTACGAGCCGCCAGGACGAGGACAGCCAGGGCGAGCAGGCATGCCGCGGTGATGACGGCGGCAGCCCGCCGCTGGCGGAGCTTCAGGAGGCTTTCACGACGATGCCCGGCGGTTTCAATTGTCGCTGCTGGCTCCGGCCCGTCCCGGAAATCGTCGTGCGCGTCAGCGATGTCGCGAAGTCGCTGGCGCGGGTCCTTCTCCAAACATCGGCGCAGCAGCCGCCGTACCGTGGGCGGGACCGTGGCCGGCAGGGCGGTCCAGTCGGGGTCGCCTGTCAACACGGCCGCAATCGCATCTGACGGCGTCGCGCCATCGAAGACGCAGCGCCCGGTGAGCATCTCGTAGAGGACGCAGCCGAACGCCCAGATGTCGGCGCGCTTGTCGACGGCCTGCCCGCGTGCCTGTTCCGGGCTCATGTAGGCGGGCGTGCCGGCAATCAGCCCGAGCTGCGTGCGATCGACCGTAACGGTCGGCGACTGGGACGCGGCCGGCGACCCGTCGCCGTCGATGGCCTTGGCCAGGCCGAAGTCGAGCACCTTTACGGTGCCGTTCGGCGTGATCCGGATGTTGGCCGGCTTGAGGTCACGGTGGACGATCCCCTTCTCGTGCGCGGCCTCGAGCGCTTCCGCAAGCTGCCGCGCGATGCGAAGCGCGTCGCCGACGGGCAGCGGGCCGCGCGCGAGACGGTCGGCCAGCGTCTCGCCCTCAACGAGCTCAAGGACAAGCGCGCGGATCGTCCGGCTGAAGCCGGATACCCCAGCCTCATATTCCTCGATGCCATAGATTGCGGCGATGTTCGGATGGTTGAGCGCGGCGAGCACGCGTGCTTCGCGCTCGAAGCGGCCGAGGCGATCGGCGTCGGACACGAACGCCGCCGGCAGGACCTTCACGGCCACGTCGCGGCCCAGCCGCGTGTCGCGGGCACGAAAGACCTCGCCCATGCCGCCGATGCCGAGCGTGCCGAGGATTTCGTATGCTCCGAGACGCGCGCCGCGGTCGAGCGCGGGAGGCGAGGACATTCGTGAGACGTTCAGCACGCTCGACGTCTCGGCGTGCGCGCGCAGCATTGCCTCGAGCCGACTCCGCAGCTCGGGATGTGCGGCGCAGCGCTCCGCGAGCCACGCGGCGCGTCGGGACGGCGGATGCGCGAGTGCCTCGTGAAAGAGCGCTTCCAGCTCGGACCACGCAGGCGCGCTCACGATTTCGCTCCAGGGTGGAGATTCGCCAGCAGCCACGCGCGCGCGACGGCCCACTGTCGTTTGACCGTCGCCGGTGAGATGCCGAGCACTTCGCCTGTTTCCTCAATCGTCAGGCCTCCGAAATACCGCAGCTCGACCAGGCGGCCCTGCTCAGGGTAGAGCGCGGTCAATCGCTGCAGCGCCTCGTCGAGCGCGAGGACGTCGATGCCGCGATCGGGCGCGGCATCGAGGGCATCGATGAGCGTCACGGGTCTGGCGCCGCCACCGCGCTTGGCCGCGCCGTGCTCCCTGGCGTGATCGACGAGGATGCGCCGCATCAACTGCGCCGCCACGCCGAAGAACTGGGCGCGGTTCTGCCAGCGCGCTCGCTCCTGATCGATCAGCTTCAGGTAGGCCTCGTGGACGAGCGCCGTCGGCTGCAGCGTGTGCCCGATGCGCTCCCGCCGCAGGTGCCGCGCGGCGATGCGGCGCAGCTCGGGATAAACGGCCGGAATCAGCTCCTCGAGCGCCGTCCGGTTGCCGTTGGTCCAGGCGACGAGCAGCTGGGTGACAGGACCGGAAGCCGACGCCATAACCCGCACCCCTTCAACTGTTTGAGCCGAGGGCCAGAGTATACGCCAGGAATCGTGAGCCGGTTCGGCGCCCTGTTCCGCGTTAGCGGGCACAGGAGGCGCCATGACCTGCTCGGCCCGCTTCCCGTTGCTCGCCGTTCTGATGCTCGTGTCCGTCCGTCCGGCCCTGGCCGGACAGACGCTCGTCGTCGAGGTCGACAACGTCGCCAGGATGCCGGTGTCAGACCTTGCAAAGATGGAACAGCTCGTCGCGGGCAGCTACCAGGCGATCGGTGTTCGGGTGATCTGGGAGTACGGCGAGGTGCCGCTGGACGACCCGCGCGGCCTGCGCATCCATCTCCGACTGCTGTCGCGGACGGCTGCGAATCGCAAGATCGCCGCCGAGCGGATCCGCGGCGATGTGCTGGGGCAGACGAATCGTCCGGCGCGCATCGTCTACGTTTTCTGTCATCGGGTGCTCGAGGCATCCGTGAAGTTCGGGCACGAGTACACCCGGCTCCTCAGTGTTGTCGTGGCGCACGAGTTCGGCCATGTGCTCCTGCCAGCCGGGAGCCATTCGAATACGGGCGTGATGAAGGGCCGCGCGAATTTCTGGGGAAGGCTCGCGCACGAGTTCACGCCCGAGGAGGGCGAGGCGATCCGGGTCGGCCTCGCCCCATCGGTTCGCCGCTAGACCGCTTCAACGACTGCGTGTACACCTCGGAGCGGCCCGACTCGTCCGCGGTGTACGCCATCCGTTTCACATCCCAGCTTGCGCCGTCTTTTGTCCGCCATCGATCGGGCGAACGCCATCGTACGTCGGTCGACGACCTTCACGGTCGTCGGAAGTCGTCAGGCGAAGGTCATTGGTGCGCAGTTGCTTGACCGACCACGGACAACCCCTGCACGTCGCGAGCGCGCAGAACGGTGGTTACCACTCGGGCAGCGGCAGGATGATCCACGCGCCATGCAGGACTCCCACAATCCCGGCGATCACAAGCAGTATCGGCACGAGTATCAGCCCGAACGTAAATGGAGCCTGCGATGCCTCGGCCAGCGACGGGCACTCCCGACTCGGTGCGTCCAGCAGGCTGATGGCATCTGCTGTCGTCATCCATTCATCCGGCGGCGATCGGTCCATGCCCCTACCTCCTCTCTGCAGATGAATCGCTGCGCGTGCGACTGCGCTTCTTCGAGCCGCATCGCTGTGCAGGCTACCGGCCATGCGCGCGTACCCGGTTGCATGTGGCGGAACGTGTTGAGGCAGAAGAGGATGCCGTGGGTGTCGGACTCGGCCAGTTGAGAAAAGGCGGCGCGTAGGAGGCCTTTCGCCTTAGAAAGTCAGAGCACGTGGACGATGTGCGCCGACAGACGAAACGGGCCGTCCACTTCCAGCTGAATCCCGTGCGCCACCTCTCCATCTTCGCCCACCGGATCGGCGAAGCGTCGGCGAAGTTCTCGCGCGACTACACGCGGATTCTAGGCCCGGTCGTGGCGCACGAGCTGGGCCACGTGCTGCTGCCTGCTGCCACTCCGACGCGGGCGTGATGAAGGCGCGCGCGAACTTCTGGGGGAAGCTCGCGCACGAGCTCACGCCCGAGGAGGGCGGGGCCATCCGGGCCGGCCTCGCCTCTCCGGTTCGCCGCTAGACCGCTTCAGCGAGATCGTCCATCCGCCCGAGCGGGATGATCTCGCTGACCTTCTTCTCCTTCGCCTTGACCTCGTTGTATTCGATCGTCGCCTCGCGCACGGCGTTGGCGTTGTAGTCGGGCGTCAGCGTCCCGTTCCATTCCGCGTACCAGCGCACCGTGTCCATGATCAGCCGCTCGGGGCCGATCCAGTTGTCGAACCGGCCAAGCCGGATCTCGGCGGCCGCGACGCCGGGCGGCATCTTCGCGTCGTAGCGCTTGCGCGCCTCGACGCGCAGTACCTCGAAGTAGGTCCGCATCTCGGCCAGCTCCTTCTTGCCGCCGATCGGCCCGTGCCCGGGCACCAGGACGTCGACGTCCCACCCGATGATCGCGTTGCAGACGTCAATCCAGCGCGTGATCCAGCTGTTGTTGGCGTACGGCGCTACCCAGAAGAAGCCGACGTCGCCGAGGAACACGATCTTGTGCTGCGGCAGGTACGCGACGACGTCGCCCCAGGTGTGCGCGGGGGCGACGACGCGGAACTGCACCTCGACGCCGTCGACGTCGTAGACGAGATCGTCGCGGAACGTGACGGTCGGCAGCACGAGCCGGCGCTCTTCCTCCTTGTCGGCGACGTTCGGCGTCGGCGTCCACGTCTTTGGCACGTTCGGCGCCGCCTTCGCCATCTCGCTCTTGCAGTACGGATGGCTCAGGATCTCGACGCTGCGGTCGAAGAACTGCAGACCGTTGACGTGATCGCCGTGGTGGTGGGTCAGGATCATCCGGCCGAACGGCTTGCCGGTCGCCTTCTGCGCGGCGGCGATGAAGGTCCGCGCGGGGATCGGTCCCTGCAGCGCGTCGATGGCGACGAGATGGTCGCGGCCGACGATCACGCCCGCATTCGACACGCCAGCCGCGCTCAGGCCTGGCCCGCCGCCCTGCATGTAGGCGTAGACGTTGGGCGCGAGCTGTCGCAGCTCCCGGTTCCACTTGGGCGGCATCGGGTAGCGCGGATCGGGCTGGGGCGGCGGCGTGGGATTGACCACCTGCGCCTGGGCCAAGAGCGTTCGATCCAGACCGGCCAGCGCGGCCGTCGCGCCGACGAGGGCTCCCGCACCGAGGTGTATCGCGTCGCGCCGGTTCATGTGCGCCTCCTTCTTAGTAGGCAGTGGGCCGTAGGCAGGCAGATGGTATCATCGGCCGCATGGCGCTGGTTCTCCTGGCCATCCTCGTTGCGCAGCCGGTCTTCGAGCATCACTCGACGTCGGCCATCTTCCACGACGACAAGCGGATTACGGTGACCGGCACGCTCACGAAAGTGGACTGGATCAATCCGCACATCTTCATCTTCCTCGAGGGCGGGACGGGCACGGCGGTCGAGCCGTGGCGGATTCAGGGAAACCCGCCGCAGTGGTGGAGGAATCTCGGGGTGGTCCGCGCCGACTTCGCGAAGGCGATCGGCCAGAGGGTGATCGTCGAGGCGCTGCCGTCGCAGGATGGCTCGCGGTACGGCTACCTCCGCAAGATCACGTTCGCCAATGGCGACGTGCTGGAGGATGCGCGAGGGGAGGGTGCGCGATGACTCGTTTCATGGCGGCGGCGCTCGTCGCGCTGTGCTCCGGCGCGACCGTGGCGGCGCAACAGCATTCGGACTTGAGCGGAACCTGGTCGACGTTTCCGGGCGTGAACGCGTCCGCGGGGCTCCGGCGGGCGAGCGGCGGTGCCGAAGAGGTCCGCCGACTGGACCGCGCCAACATCCGGGGCGTGACGACGGAGGTGCCCGGCGTGCAGCCGTGGACCGAGGCGCCCTCGTACAAGCCCGAGCATCTGGCAAAGGTGAAGGAGCTCGACTCCCTCCAGAGCAAGATCGACCCCGTCTTCTATTGCGCGAAGCCGGGTGTGCCGCGCGTCGGGCCGCCGCGCCGGATCGTGCAGCTGCCGAACGAGATCATCTTCTTCTACGAGGACATGTCGGGCGATCCGTACCGGATCATTCCGACCGACGGCCGTCCGCACCGCGCCAACGCCAACCCGTCGTATTACGGCGATTCGGTCGGCCGCTGGGAAGGGAACGTGCTCGTCATCGATGTCCGCAACTTCGTCGAGGACACCTGGTTCGGCGAGAAGGGGTATTTCCACACCGACGCGATGCGCGTGATCGAGCGCCTGTGGAAGCACGGCGAGCACCTCGTGTGGCAGGCGACCGTCGAGGATCCGAACGTGCTGGCGCGCCCGTGGACGATGCCGCCGCGGATCATCCGGCCGTCGGACGCCCCGCTCGAGGAATCGCCGCCGTGCCGCGAGCAGGACGGCCCGCTCCTGCGCAACAACGACCATCACGATCAACGGTAGAGGACGCGCACGCTGAAGCGTGCGCGCTACAGGTGCAGGTAGCGCGCAGGCTTTAGCCTGCGCGACCGACATGGCCGATCGCCTCGCGCAGCAGATTGCGTTTCTCCTCGAGGCGGACAAGCTCAAGAGGATCCTTCGTCGGACGCCGCTGACCGACGCGTCGCGGCCGGAGAACTCGGCCGAACACTCCTGGCACCTCGTGCTCGCCGCGGTCGTCCTGCGCGAGCACGCCACGACGGACGTCGACCTGCTGCGCGTCCTCGAAATGCTCACCGTGCACGATCTGGTCGAAATCGACGCCGGCGATACCTTCGCGTACGACGCCGGCCATCTCGGCACGAAAGCCGAGCGCGAGCGCGCGGCCGCCGATCGGATCTTCGCGCTGCTGCCGCCGGACCAGGCGGCGCGGCTGCGCGAGCGCTGGGAGGAATTCGAGGCGCACGAAACGCCCGAAGCGCGCTTCGCCAACGCGCTCGACCGCCTGCAGCCGCTCCTCCAGAACGCCTGCGCCGGCGGCGGCAGCTGGCGCGATCACGAGGTGACGCGCCAGCAGGTCCTGCGCCGCATGGATCCAATCCGCTCGACGATGCCCGATCTGTGGCCGCGCGTACTCGAGATCATCGAGGCGTTCTGTACGTCGGGGATCCTCCGCAGCGAGGCCGATTCCGTCCGCGAGTGATTCCGCACGCGTGCGGCATATCTCCCGGCCAGAGGCCGCGCGTCCCTTCGTTTCCTGCGTACGTTCGACGCTGTTGCGTGGAACGCCACTTGCCCGGGCACCGCCCCGGAGGTGTCGTATGAGAAGCCGATGGTACGGTGTGGCCGTCGCGTGCGTCCTCGCCGCGCTCCTCGCGGTGCCGGCCGCCGCCCACCATTTCGTGCCGCGCGAATCGGACACGACCGTGACGATTGTCGGGACGGTCGCGAAGTTCGAGATGGTCAATCCGCATTCGCGTCTGTTCCTCGTGGTTGGCGACGAAACCGGCACGGCGACGATGTGGGAGGTCGAGCTCGGGAGCGTGATGGCGCTCGTCGCCCGCGGCTGGAAGCGCGAGCTGCTGAAGCCGGGCGACCGCGTCGTCGTCGAGGCGATCCTGTGGAAGGGCAGAGCGAACGCGGCCGTCGCGCGCGACATCGAGGTCCCCGACGGCAGGCGGCTGTTTGCCGGCTCCCATGCGGGTGATTACCCGGCGCGACGCTAGCACGCGACGTGCGCGAGGCGTTCTGGGCACGTCGCCGCCGACCTGTGTATACTCGCCCTCAGCCTGAAGGCAGGAAAGGGAGGCGGCGATGTCGCGAAGAGCGTTCCGGATCCCGCTCGCGGTCATCTCACTGGTCGTCGTGCTCGCGTGGGTGGTCGTCGGCGTGTCCGCCCAGAACGGGCAGCCGTCCACCAGCCGGGGCGAATGGCCCCATTACAACGCCGATCTGAAAGGCACGCGGTACTCGCCGCTCGACCAGATCGACGCCTCGAACTTCAACCGGCTCGAGGTGGCGTGGCGGTTCAAGACCGACAACTTCGGCCCGTTCCCTGAGTACAAGCTCGAGGGGACGCCGTTGATGATCAATGGTGTGCTCTATACGACGGCCGGCACGCGCCGATCGGTCGTCGCGCTCGACGCGAGGACCGGCGAGCTGATCTGGTCGCACAGCTATCGTGAGGGGCGGCGCGCCGCCAACTCCCCGCGGCAGCTGTCGGGCCGCGGCGTCGCGTACTGGACCGACGGGAAGGGCGACGAGCGTGTCCTGTACGTGACGACCGGCTACCGCCTGATCGCGCTCAACGCGAAGACGGGATCGATGATTCCTTCCTTCGGCACCAACGGCGTCGTCGACCTGAAGGTCGGCGTCTACAAGGGCGTCAACGAGCAGATCGACCTCGAGACCGGCGAGATCGGCGTCCATTCGACGCCCACCGTCGTCGGCGACATCGCCATCATCGGGGCTGCGATGCGCGAGGGCGCCACGGTGTCGACACACAACAACACGAAGGGCGTGGTGCGCGCCTACAACGTGCGCACCGGCCGGCTCGTGTGGCGATTCGACACCATTCCGCGCCCGGGCGAGTTCGGCAACGAGACGTGGGAGAACGGGTCGTGGGCGACCAACGGCAACGTGGGCGTCTGGAATCAGCCTACGGTCGACGAGGAGCTCGGGCTCGTCTACCTGCCGGTGGAGACGCCGACCTCCGACTACTACGGCGGCCATCGGCCGGGGAACAACCTCTTCGCCGAGAGCATCGTCGCGGTGGAGATCAAGACCGGCAAGCGCCGCTGGCACTATCAGCTGGTCCACCATCCGCTGTGGAACTACGACATGCCGGCGCCGCCGGTCATCGCGGACGTCGTCGTGGACGGCAAGCCGCGCAAGATCGTCGCGCAGCTCACCAAGCAGGCGTGGGTCTACGTGCTCGACCGCGTGACGGGGCAGCCGATCTGGCCGATCGAGGAGCGTCCAGTGCCGCCGTCCGACGTGCCGGGCGAAAAGACGTCGCCGACGCAGCCGCATGTGACCAAGCCGCCCGCCTACGCGCGCGAGTTCATGCGCGTGCCGGACGATCTGATCGACTTCACGCCGGACCTGCGCGCCAAGGCGCTGGAGCACATCAAGCGGTATCGCGTGGCGAATACACCGTTCAATCCGCCGATGCTCGGCGACGTGAACGGCATGCTCGGCGCCATCGTCCCGGCAACGGCGACGAACTGGCCCGGCGGCGGCCTCGATCCCGAGAACGGGATCATCTTCGCGCCGGCCGGCAACACGTTCGGCGTGCGCACGCTGGTGGCGCCGCCGCCCGGCTATTCCGACATCCGCTACGTGTCCGGTATTGCCGGCCGCCCGTTCGTGGAGGTGTGGGGGCCGGGCGACTGCTGCGCCGCCGATGCAGGCGTGGTCAATCGCGAGAACCTGCCGCAGCGCTATGCGCCGCCGGCGGGGAGTCCGCCGCCGCCTCCCGTGCCCGGGTTGAACGTTGACGGTCTGCCGATTTCCAAACCGCCGTACGGCATGCTCGCCGCCATTGACCTCAATCGGGGCGAGCTGCTCTGGCAGACGCCGCACGGCGACACACCCGACAACATCCGGAACCACCCGGCGTTGAAGGGCATCAACCTGCCGAAGACCGGGCAGCCGGGGACCTCCGGCGTCGGGCTCGTCGTCACCAAAACGCTTGTCATCATGGGCGATCCGCAGATCACCACACCGCCGGGACGGCCGCGCGGCGCCATGCTGCGCGCCTATGACAAGAAGACGGGGAAGGAGGTCGGCGCCCTCCTCATGCCCGCGATCCAGAGCGGATCGCCGATGACCTACATGCTCGACGGCAAGCAGTACATCATCGTGGCGGTCAGCGGCGGCAACTACTCGGGCGAGTATCTGGCGTTCGCGCTGCCGAACGCGGATCCGCGACGGGAGACGCGCTAGAACATGCGGTCAAGGACACCAAGACGAGTCAGCTTCGTGGCCTTTGTGGCTGTCGTCGTCTTCGTGTCCTTGGCCCGCGCAGCCTCGGTCTGGGACGGCGTCTACACGGAGGAGCAGGCGAAGCGCGGCGAGGAGATCTACTATCAGCGCTGCGGCGCCTGCCACGGACCGTCGCTCGAAGGGGGCGACATGACGCCGGCGCTGGTCGGCGGCGTCTTCACGTCGACCTGGAACGATCTGGCACTGTCGGAGCTGTTCGAGCGGATTCGCATCACGATGCCGCTCAATCAGCCGAGCACGCTGTCACGTCAGCAGACGGCCGACGTGACGGCGTTCCTCCTCAAGTCGAACAAATGGCCGGCGGGGCAGACCGAGCTTCCGCGGGAGCTCGAGCCGCTGAAGGACATCCAGATTCAGGCGATCAAGCCCTGACGACGCTCAACTCCCAACTGCGCAACTCCCAGACTCACGCGTCCGTGGGTTTGGGAGTTGGTGTGTTGGGAGTCGGGAGTTGATTTAGGGCAGCGCGAACACGTAGATGGCATTGTGTCCCTGCACGGGAGGTGCCATCACCCTGCCCACGACGCTGATCGGTCCAGCGGTGGCCGACTGGCCGCCGCCCGTGTAGATCATCAGGTACTGCTTGCCGTTGACGGCGTAGCTGATTGTACTGTTCATCACCATGCCGCCGACCACCGTTTCCCAGAGCACCTTGCCCGACTCGGCGTCGAGCGCGCGGAAGCGGCGATTGAGATCCCCGAAGAACACGAGGTCGCCGGCGGTCGCGAGCGCCGACCCGTTGGTCGGCTGCGGCTGCGAGTAGATCACGCGCATCTCGCCGGTCGAGACGTCGATCTTCGCCATCCCCATGAACTTCATCGGGTCGGACCCGGGCCGCGGCACGCCGACGCGGCGTCCGTAGCCGGTGCCGCTCGTGTTCACGGCCTGCATCTCGAGGCACTGGTCGTGGAACGGGACGTAGATCGAGTTCCGGCCCGGATGGTAGGCGATCTGCCACAGGCTGCGCGTGTTGTGGTAGCACTCGAGCACCGTGTCGCCGTCCTTCTTGAACATCTTGCTCGGATTGAGGACGGTCTTGCCGGTCTTCACGTCGGCGACCGACAGATTGAAGTTCGGATCGTCGTACGGGAACGGCCGTGCCCAGACGAACTGTCCCGTGTCGCGCGCGACGGCGAACATCCCGCCCGCCTCGGCGACGGTGACGACGAGATCCATCTCGGTCCCGGACTTGATGGCCGGATTGATCCACTTCACGTGCCTGGCGTCGGGAGTGACGCGCGTGCGGATGAGCAGCCGCTCCTGGTTGTGATCGGCGTCCCAGTCGTCGCCCGGCAGCTCCTGGAAGTACCACACCAGCTTGCCCGTCTCGACGTTGAGCGCGAGCGTGGAGTTCGTATAGAGCTCGGTCGGCGCGGTCGGCGGCGCCGCGTCATACGCGCCGTGCCGCTTGAACCGCGTGTACGGGTTCGGGTTGGCGACGCCCCAGTACACGACCTTGCGAGCCGGGTCGTACGATCCCGGCAGTCCCCACGGCCCCGCCGCGCGCTGATCGACCGGGACATTGCCCCACGTGTCGCCCCCCGGCTCGCCCGGCGCGGCCGTCGTGTAGAAGCGCCAGACCTCCTTGCCCGTGCGCGCGTCGTGCGCCGCGATGAAGCAGAACTCGCGCTTCCCCTGTTCGCAGGTGCGGTTCGAGATCACCTTGCCGTCGGCGACCAGCAGCCCGCCGGCCGTGATCTGGCCGTTGTCGACCTTCGTCTCCCACCGCAGCTTGCCGCTCTGTGCGTCGATCCCGAGGAGGTACCCGTCCGGCGCGCCGTAGTAGATCATGTCCTCGTAGATCGCGAGGTTCTTGGCGCGCGCGGCCAGGCGCGGGACGTTCGGCGGGTAGTCGCGGCGGTACTCCCAGATCGCGTCGCCGTTGGTCGCGTCGAGCGCCTGCACGCCGCCGCCGGGCACCATCACGTACATCACGCCGCGGTAGACGATCGGCGTCGATTCCTGGACGCCGGGCGGCAGCCCGCGCGACCAGGCGAGCGTCAGCTGCCGCACGTTCGACTTGTTGATCTGATCGAGCGGACTGTAGCGGTGCTGGTTGTAGGTGCGGCTGATGTGCAGCCAGTCCGAACCATCCGGATTGGTCAGGACCTGGTCGCTCGCGGGCACGAACGTGCGGTGCTCCTGCGCCGCGAGCGTGGGAAGGAATGCGCCCGCCGCCGCCGCGGCAAGCGCCAGCAGCGAGGCGGCGAGCGCTTTTCTCATTACTTCTTCTCCCCGGTGGCCACCGGCAGGTAGATATCGTTGTTGAACGTATTGAAGTCGGACGGGACGCAGAAGTACTCCCAGATTTCGGTCCCCGGAACCAGAGGCACCTGTACGGGGCGGAGCGCCCACGGCTTCGTGTAGATCTCCGGATCGATGATCGTGATCTGGAACTCAATCGTCCCGTAGTTCACGCGGCGCCAGCGCTCGACGACCCGCATCTGATCGCTGTGCGGCCAGCCGCCGTCGGGCTGCGCCTGGGCGAGCCACGACCGATCGTCGTAGCCATACGACTCCACGATGAAGGTGTTCCCTTCCCAGCGGCCGACGTTCCAACCCATCCACCGCAGTTCCGGCGGGTTCTCGGGGAGCTTGCGCCCATCCGTCCAGATCGTCCGCCACGTGTGGGTCTGCTCGAAGAACTGGAGGACGCGGTCGGGCAGCATGATGAACTCGAAGCCGTAGTTGCCCGCCGCCAGACGCGGCCAGCCGCGCGGATCGCAGTTCACCTGCGCGCCTCCGCCCTGCCCGGACGTATCCTTCGTGTGCAGGTACTCGCCGGCGGCATTCTTCTCGCCGAGCGTGGCCTGGAACCGTTCCTTGCCAAGCGCCGTGAACGGCGGGGGATCGCTAAAGAGTCTGTTGCCCCCTTCACCTCCGTAGTACACGCCTGTCAGATCGCGCGGGTTGAAGGCATGGCCTTCGACCTTGAACCTCGCTCTGGCCTCGCGGCGGTCTCTCTCGTTCTGACACCGCGGGCACTGCGCCCATCCGGCCGGAGCGCCAACGGACGGGACAACCGGCGCTTCTGGAGTCCGACCCGGCGCCTGCGACGATGCGGTGGGCGCGCACAGGACGATGGTCGCAAGGGTACCGATAAAGACACGCATTCCGTATCGCATGGCTGCTCCCGCCTCTATGCCCGGGCTACTGCTCGAGCAGGTTGCGTCGCTCTGACAGATCGATCACGACCTTGCCGTCGGGCCGCACGACCTTGATGAGGAGACCATGGGGTGTGCCCGCCTTGGCCGGCATGAACGTGGCGGTGATCGGGTCGCCCGCCTTGAACGTATCGCGGCTCATCCCCTCGCTCAGCATCGTCGACGGCGATGACAGCTCCCCGGTCCACTTGACGACCGAGCCGCTGCTGTCCTTGACGTCCCAAACCACGAACACGTGAGGGTTCCGCCAGATGACGTTCGAGACCACGCCGTTGTTGGTGACCAGCTTGCCCGGCGCGGAGTCGTAGCCCGCCCGGCTGTGGTGGGCAGACGTGAGCGTGCCGACCAGGAACACCAGGCACACAACCGCAAAGGCAACGGCCGAGGGGCGCAGAGTCCGCATGAACACACCTCCTAAAGGAGTACGAGAGGATTCAGCCACTTGGCGGTCCGGCTGTCAAGGGGGAATCCGCCGTCGCGGCTATAATGCGCGGGCGCCCTACGTTCCGACAAAGGAGCCCAATCATGCGAACGATTCAGCTGTGGACAGCCGCGCTGGTGCTGGCCGTGGTGGCAGCCGGGTGCGCCCCGCAGCCGCGGCTCGAGGCGGCGGCCGAGGCCATCGGGGCCGGCGAGCTGACCTCCATCCAGTACTCTGGCAACGGCACGCACTACGCGTTCGGCCAGGCATACGAGCCAGGCGGACGCTGGCCCCGATTCGTGGCCAAGACCTACACGGTCGCGGTCGACTATCAGACGCCCTCCATGCGTCTGGAGATGCTGCGCGCGCAGGGCGAGGATCCGCCGCGGGGCGGCGGCGCTCAGCCGTTTGCCGTCGAGCAGCGCACCATCCAGGTCGTGAGCGGCAGGTCCGCATGGACCGAGGGCGGCCAGCAGCCGGCGGCCAACCCGGCCGCGGTTGGCGATCGCCTGCGGGCGCTGTGGACGACCCCGCACGGCATCATCAAGGCGGCACAGGCGAGCGGCGCCGCCGCAGACGAGGCCGGCGTCGTCACGCTGCAGGTCGAAGGGCGGCAGGTGCGCGCGACGCTCAACGAGCAGAATCAGGTCGCACGCGTCGAATACCAGTCGGTCAATTCGGTCGTCGGTGACTACCCGGTCGAGATCACGTATTCGGACTACGCGCAGTTCGGCAGCATCATGTTCCCGCGCCGTATCGTCCAGAAGGAGGACGGCTTCGAGACGCTGGACATCACGGTGACCGACGTGCAGCCGAACGCGCCGGTGTCGTTCCCAGTGCCGGAGAACGTGGCGAAGGTGACGGCGCCGCCGCCGGTGACCGCGCAGATCGAAAAGGTGAGCGAGGGCCTGTGGTCGCTGAACGCGGCCAACACGCGGAGCCTCGCCGTCGAGTTCCGCGATCACGTCGTGATGCTCGAGGGGCCGACGAGCGACGCGCGGTCCGCCGCCGTCAACGAGCTGGTGCGCAAGACGATCCCGAACAAGCCTATCCGCTACGTCGTCAACACCCACGCGCACTACGACCACGCGGGGGGCCTGCGGCAGTACGTCGCCGAGGGCATCACCGTCATCACGCACGAGAGCAACAAGCCGTTCTACGAGAAAGCGTGGGCGCGTCCCCGGACGCTCGAGCCCGACCCGATCGCGAAGGTGGGAGGGAAGCCGCCTGCGATTGAAACCGTCGCCGACAAGCGCGTGCTGACCGACGGCTCGCGGACCGTCGAGCTCTATTACCACAAGGGGAACGGCCACCATACGGGGACGCTCGTTGCGTGGCTCCCGCGCGAGCGGATCCTGATGTACGGCGACGGGTACAACCCGCCCGCCGGCGACGAGATTCGCACGCCGGAGCGCGGGCCGTACTATGCCATCCAGCTCGTGGAGCTCGTGGAACAGCAGCTGAAGCTGAATCCCGTCCGCATCGCGCCGGTGCACGGGCGGCTGGTGCCGTACGAGAACATCAAGATCGCATTCGGGATCGGCGGGACGAACTGAAGTTGTCGGTTGTCAGTTGTCGGTTGTCAGGACACGTCGAGCCGGCTCGACGCGCGGGTCACTGACAACTGACAACCGACAACTGACAACCGGCTTACTGCACCAACCGATATAGCCGCTCGTCGTACGGGCTGCCGTCGATCGCCGTGTCGCGCAGCGTTTCGCGGTAGGTTCGCGTATGCGCGGCGGTGATGTGGGCCTCGCGTGCGCGATCGTCGCGCCAGATCTCGACGACGGTGAAGTGGTTCATGCGCGCGCCCTGGAGGACGTCGAACCGCAGAGCGCCGTTCTCCTTCCGTGTGTGCTCGACCTGGCTGTTCAGGGCCTCGCGCGCCCGCGGCAGCCCGTTCGGGACGACGTCGACGTGCGTGACCACCCAGACGGCATTCCCCGGTGCGGCGGCGTGCGGGGCGACGGCGTAATTGGTATGCACACGCTCGTCGTACGCCGTGATGCGCAGCGGCGTCAGCTTCTCGTGGAACTGCATCACGTGCGGCGCGCTGCGATGCGCTTTGAACGCGGCCTCATCGCGCCACTCCTCGATGACGACGAACTGGCCGGGGCGGCCGACCTGCTGCAGGATCTCCACGCGCACGTTGCCGTCCTCGCGTCGGCTCGCATCGCGGTAGCCCTTGAGCAGCGTGAGCGCCTGCGCCTCGGACGCGGGAGCGACGTCGACATACGTGACGATATAGCGTGGACCGGGCGCCGGCTGCGGAGGCGCGGCTGACGGCGCCTGGGCCGCGACGGACGCGCCGCTGGCCGTCAGCGCGCAGAGAATCAGAGCGGTGAGCGTTCGTTTCTGCACAGCGTTCCTCCCAGACGAGAAATACTGCCAGAAAACGGCTCGCGTGGACAGCTGCGGCTCTCAGCGTCGATTCGGCCGCCGGACCGCTTTCAACGCCAAGACCACCGCGCCGATCAGGAAGGCCAGCGTCACGAGAATCCAGACGCTGGCTCCCCACCACAGCCCACCGTCGTTCATCCGCCGCTCCTACCGCTTGATGCGTTTGCCGACGTCTTGGATGGCGCTGCCGACTCGACGCCTCGCGCGGCCGACGCCTTCACGCAGCCGGCCCTTGGCCTCGTCGATCTCGCCCTCGTCTCTCAGCCGCTCGTCGTCGGTTAGGTCGCCGACCACCTGTTTCGCGCGTCCGCGAAGCTGTTCGCCGCGGCCCTTCAGCTCGTCACGCCTCATGGGTATCCTCCTCATGGGCAATAGTGAGCATGATGTATGCCTCCGCCGATGGTGAGAGGCACTGAGATGCGTCGGGTCAACGGCCTCCACCACATCACAGCCATAGCCGGGCCGGCACAGGAAAACCTCGACTTCTATGCCGATGTCCTCGGGATGCGGCTCGTCAAGAAGTCGGTCAACCAGGACGATCCCGGGACGTACCATTTGTTTTACGCGGACGCCGAAGGTCATCCCGGTGCCGACCTCACGTTCTTTCCGTGGAGCGAAATGGCTCCACCCCGGCTGGGCCACGGGCTCGCGGTCGAGGTGTCGCTCGAGGTCCCGGTCGGGTCGCTCGAGTACTGGACGGCGCGTCTCGAGAAGTACGGCGCGCGGCTTGGCAGCCTCGAGCGGCGATTCGGCGATTCAGCGCTCCCGGTCGTCGACCCCCACGGCATGAAGCTGGCGCTCGTCGAAAGCGCTGCCGTGCGCCCTCGCCCGTTCACGCCGTGGGACGACGGCCCGGTGCCCGCGGAGCGGCAGATTCGCGGTCTGTACGGCGCGCAGCTCTGGGAGCGTGACGCGCGTGCCACCACCCATTTCCTCACTGATGTCCTCGGCTTCGAGCCGCTCGGCGTGGAACAGGGCTGGATGCGTTATGGTTTTCCGGACGTGCCGGGAATGGTCGACATCCGCGAAGCCGGAGAAGGCCGGCGCGGTGCGTGGGGCGTCGGGTGCGTTCATCATCTCGCCTGGCGCGTCGAGGACGAGGCGCATCAGCTCGCGGTGCGCGCGCGTGGCGGCATCCGGCGTCCGCCCGACGCCGGTCATCGATCGCTTCTGGTTCAAGTCGGTGTACTTCAAAGAGCCTGGAGGCGTGCTGTTCGAGCTGGCCACCGACGGCCCCGGATTCGGGGTGGACGAAGACCCGAGGCACCTCGGCGAGCGCCTCGTGCTGCCGCCGTGGCTCGAGCCGCAGCGTCCCGCGATTGAAGGCGCGCTGCCGCCGTTGACGGTGCACGCACGAACACCCGCATGACCGCCGATCTCGATTTCGTCCATGTCTTCGAGCCCGCAACCGACGCGGATGCGCCGGTGCTGCTGCTTCTGCACGGCACCGGCGGCGACGAGCGCGATCTGCTGCCGCTCGCGGCGGCCCTGCGGCCTGGCGCCGCGGTGCTCAGCCCGCGCGGCAACGTGCTCGAGCGCGGCATGCCGCGATTCTTCCGTCGGATCGCCGAAGGGGTATTCGACCTCGAGGATCTCGCCCGGCGCACCCGAGAGCTGGCGGAATTCCTCTCCCGCGCCGCCGACCGCTATCGCTTCGATTCCGGACGCGTCGTGGCCGTCGGCTTTTCCAACGGCGCCAACATCGCGGCGAGCCTGCTGTTCACCGCGCCACGGGCGCTGGCGGGCGCGGTGCTGTTCCGCGCGATGGTGCCGTTCGTGCCGGCCCCGCTTCCGGCGCTCTCCGGCACACCGATCCTGCTGTCGAACGGACGCATGGACCCGATCGTGCCGCGAGCCGAGACGGAGCGGCTTGCCGGGCTGCTTCGCCAGGCGGGAGGCGACGTGACACTGGTCTGGCAGCCGGCCGGCCATGCGCTCACGCAGGCAGATGTCGTGCAGGCGCGCGACTGGCTGGCGGCCACCCGCGTCAGTTCGATGACCTGACGAGCTCCAGCTCGATCGAAACCGTCACCTCGTCGCCGACGAGCACGCCGCCGGTTTCGAGCACTTGGTTCCAGTTCAAGCCGAAATCCTTCCGGTTGATTTTCGTCGTCGTGCTGTAGGCGATGCGCTCGCCGCCCCACGGGTCGCGCGCGCGGCCGCCTCGATGGACGGTCAACGTGATCCGCCTGGTGACGCCGCGAATGGTCAAATCACCCTCTACCGCGAACACGTCGTCACGCACCCGCCGGATGCGTGTGCTGCGGAAGCGGATCTGCGGATGCTGCTCGGCGTCGAAGAAATCCGCCGATCGCAGGTGCGCATCGCGCTGCGGCTCCCGCGTGTCGATGCTGGCGGCGGGAATCGCGATCTCCAGGGCGGCAGGTTCCGGCTCCGTGTCGTCGCCGGTCAGTGTGCCCGTCACTTCGGCAAAGCGTCCTTTGACGGTGGCGATCATGAGATGCCGGACGGAGAACTCGACGTGCGAGTGCGTGGGGTCGATCTGCCAGGTAGTTGCGGTCGGTGTCGCGATGGTGCTCATGTGACCTCAGTAGTTACTGTTCGCAAGTAACTTTACAAAAGTAAGTAGATTACGTCAAGTGAGCCGATTGCGCTAATATGTGGGCATGGCCAGGGAGGCGCTCTGTCCGCGCTATCACCACGCGGTCGAGCTGCTGGGCCGGCGGTGGACCGGGGCGATCATCAGCATCCTGCTCCGCGGGCCGGCGCGGTACAACGAGATCCGCACCGAGATTCCGGACATCAGCGATCGCATGCTCGCGGAACGGCTGAAGGAGCTGGAAGCCGAGGGGCTGCTCGTCCGTACCGTGATTCCCGAGCCTCCCGTAGGAGTCGAGTACGCGCTGACCGAGAAAGGGCGCGCCCTCGAGAGTGCGGTCTTGGCTATCGCCAAATGGGCCGAACGCTGGATTCCGCCGCCCGGCCGTGCGTCGCGCGCGGCGGGCGGCCACCGCTAGTACGGCAGCGGACCGACCATCTTCCGTATAATTCGCCGGACATGCGTCGCAGACCCCTTGCGCAGTTCGCCGTCGGCGCGCTGGTCGCGGTTTCCGCCAGCTGGACCGTTGCCGCGGCCCCGGCGCCCGCATGGAGTCCCGAGCGCGTGGACGAGGCGGCGCGGGCGCTGCCGCGTCTGCACAGCCTGCTCGTGAGCCGCGGCGGCGAGCTGGTCTTCGAGCGGTACTACAACAGCGCCCGGCGGGATCGTCCGGCCAACATCAAGTCGGCCTCGAAGAGCGTCATATCGGCGCTCGTCGGCATCGCGATCGACCGCCGGCTGATCCCCTCCGTCGACACGCCCATCGTCACGTATTTCTCGGAGCTGGCACAGGATCCCGATCCCCGGAAGCGCGCGATCACCGTCGAGCATCTGCTGACGATGCGGTCCGGGCTCGAGGGAACGAGCAACCGGAACTACGGCGCGTGGGTGACCAGCCGCAACTGGGTGCGGCACGCGCTGGCGCGGCCGATGTTCGCTGCGCCGGGCGAGGAGATGGAGTACAGCACCGGCAACACCCATCTGCTCTCGGCCATCCTGACGAAGGCGACCGGGAAGAGCACGTGGCAGTTCGCCAACGAGGTGCTGGCGCGGCCGCTCGGGTTCACGCTTCCACAGTGGCCGCGCGATCCGCAGGGGATTTACTTCGGCGGCAACGACATGCTGATGACGCCGCGGCAGATGATTGCTTTCGGTGAGCTCTATCTCAACAACGGGCGTGGGCCCGCCGGCCAGGTGATTTCCGCCGGGTGGGTCGACCGATCATGCGAAGGCCGCGAACGGGCGCGGCGTCCCGGCGCTGCCTTCGATCCGTTCCGCGGCTTCGACCCGCTCCGCGATCGCCGGTACGGCTACGGCTGGTGGGTCCACGAGATCCGCGGATACGACGCCTGCTTTGCGTGGGGCTACGGCGGGCAGTACATCTTCGTCGTCCCCGAGCTCGATCTCGTGATCGTGACGACGTCCTCGCCCGACGTCAGCGAGGAGCGCCGCGGGCATCGGCGGCTGCTGTTCGACGTCCTCGACGAGCTCGTCGTCGCCCCGATTGCGACGCGATGACGAGGCGGAGGCCTGAAGGCCTCCGCGCCCACGCCCACCACCGTCGCCTCTCGCCTGCCGCGGCAGCCGGAGGCCTTCAGCCCTCCGGACGTTCCCGCAGAAACCAGCGTTCGATCACGACGTGGCGCGTGAAGGCGGGCGAGCGGAGGAGCCGCCGGCCGACGGCTTTGACGAGGCCCGCGACGGCGTGGGGCATACCGCGCGCGGCGGGGTAGCGACGCCGAAGCGCGGCGGCGTAGGGGAGAAGCGCTTCGCGATCCATGCGGCCGTTCGCGGCGATGAGCGTTTCACCGGCGAGCCGCCCCGAGTCGACCGCCGGCTTGATGCCCTCGCCGCTCTCCGGGTAGGCCAGTCCGGCCGCGTCGCCCGCAACGAGCACACCCTCGTCGACCAGAGGCCGCGGCCCCGTCCCCGAGGCAAGATACGCATGGCCGCGCCAGCGCACCTGTGAGGCGCGGCGGGCGAGCCCGCGTGCTTCCAGGAAGCGCATGAAGTGGTCGATGTGCGGATTGAGATCGCCGTGGTCGCGGCGGCCGAGGCCGATGTTCAGGTAGCCGCCCTTACGGACGCACCAGCCGTAGCCTTCGAGGTCGCGGCAAAAGAAGAGCTCCGGCAGCTCGCCGGCCGTGCTGCTGCCGCCCGCCTCGAGCGGGAACTCGGCTTCCTTCGCCACGACCGGACGAGCGGATTCCTCCTCTCCGCGCAGGCGCCGAGCCACGGGACAGAAGTGCCCTCCCGCGCCGACGACCACGCGCGCGCTGACGTCGCCGTTGACGAGCCACGCGTCGCCGCGCCGCTCGAGCGAGGCGAGGGGCGTCCCGCCCAGCACGCGCGCGCCCGAGCGACGGAGCAGGAACTCGTCAAACTCACAGCGCCGGATCGCATAGCTGATGACATGCGGGTAGCGCGTTTCAATGGCTGAGCCGCCCATCAAGGAGGTGCGGAAGCCGGTAATCGCCTGGATGGTGAGCCCGGTGGCGCGGTACTCCTCGGGGTCGAGCTCGAGGAGCCGGAACACGCCCGGCGTGACCCAGCCGGCGCACACCTTGTCGCGGGGAAAACGCGCCCGATCGATGACGACGACGTCCCACCCGGCGCGGGTGAGGACGCGGGCGCAGGTCGATCCGGCCGGGCCGCCGCCGACGATCAGCGCGTCGCAGCGTACCACTCGTCGGGCTGTGCGCTGCCGTAGATCTCGGCGCGCGTCCAGTAGGGTGGCGTCGCTTCGATCGGCGCGAACACGACCTGGAAGAGCTGCAGCGAACCGGCGGCAAAGGCCGCCTCCGAGCCTGCCAGATAGAGCTCCCAGGCGCGCCGGAATTCCTCGCCGTAGCGCGCGCGCACCTGATCGGCGGCCTGTGCGAAGCGGCGGCTCCAGTGCGCCAGCGTGCGGGCGTAGTGCAGCCGCAGGTTTTCGACGTCGAGAATCGACACGCGCGCCGGCGCGAGGACGTGCGTAGCGACTTCGGCGAGCGTCGGCGGATACCCGCCGGGGAAGATCCGACGCCGAATCCACGCATTGAGCGGGCGGGGCACGTCGCGCCCGATGAAGTGCAGCAGTCCGCGGCCGTGCGCGCGGCGCAGTACGCGCCGCATGACGGCGGCGAGCGTCGGGTAGTGTCTGAGCCCGACGTGCTCGAGCATGCCGACCGATACGAACACGTCGCACTCCCCGGTCACGCTGCGGTAGTCATCTTCGATGAAGTCGACCTGGCTCGCGAGCCCTTCACGCGACGCGCGCGCCCGGGCATAGGCGATCTGCTCGTGCGACAGATTGAAGGCCCGGACGTTGACGCCGTACTCGCGCGCCATGTGCAGCGCGAGCGCGCCCCAGCCGCAGCCCGCCTCGACGACCGAGTCGCCCGGCTGGAGACGCAGCTTGCGGCAGACCAGATCCATCTTCGCGACCTGCGCCTCCTCGAGCGACATCTCGGGCCGTTCGAAGTACGCGCACGTGTAGAGGAGCTGCTCGTCGAGCCACCAGCTGTAGAAGTCGTTCCCGAGATCGTAGTGATGGTGGACGTTGCGGCGCGCCCGCTGCACGCTGTTGCCGGGCGCCAGCTTCGAGCTGATGCGCTCGCGCCACGTCGGCGTCAGGCTGATGCGGGAGATCGCCTCGAGCACCCGTTCCAGGTTGCCGCGGACCTGCAGCGTGCCGTGCATATAGCATTCGCCGAACTGCAGGTGCGGATTGACGAGGAGCCCGAGCAGCGTGCGCGCGTCACCGACGACGAGCGTGCCGACCGGCGGCTCCGGGCGGGCATACGTCGAGGTCCCGTCCCACAATTCGACACGTACGGCGGCAGGTGTCAGCTCCTGCTGGAGGCGCGCGCCGAGGCGTCGATTGAGCCAACCCACCGGCGATGGCATCGACAGGAAAATACATCGACCAATCCCAAATCCCAAACTCCAAATCCCAACAAGGCATTGGGCTTGGCCCGTTTGGGTTTGGGATTTGGGTTTTGGGATCTACTTGGCCTGGCCGTGGATCCCGCACTCCAGCTTCGGCCGGCCCAGCGTCCCGAACGGGGATTCGACGGGTCGAGCGGCAGCGACGTGCACGGCTCGCAGCCGATGCTCGTATCCCCCTGCTCGTAGAGCGGCAGCAGTGGTATGTGGTGTTCCCGCGCATACGCCCAGACGTCGCGGGCGGTCCACGCGGCCAGCGGGCTGATCCGCTGGATCGTCCTGCCGCTCGGCAGCCGGAACGGCTCGACTTCGTGCAACCCCGCGCGGGACGGCGACTGGTCGCGCCGCAGCGCCGTGAACCAGACGTCGTACCGGTCGAGTGCCGCAAAGAGCGGCTCCACCTTGTGCCGCCGGCAGCACGCCTCCGTTGCTCTCCGCCTGCCAGAGTCCCACCTGCGGCGCCTCCGCCCGCAATGTGACGAGATTCAGTCCCCAGGCGTCGGCCAGCAGGTCGCGGTAGGCGTTTCGGCGAAGTGGTGGCACGTGTCGAGGAAGAGGACCGGGAGGTCCGGCCGCGCCTGGAGGAGGTGCGTCAGCACGGCGCATTCGGCCTGAAAGCTCGACGTGAGGCAGGGCGCTCGGCGCCGGCGAGCGCCGTACGGATGAGGGCGCGCGGCTCGATCATGTCAGCATCTCCTCCAGCGCCCGACGGTACGCAGCATCCGAACCTCGCGGGTGATCCCGAGCTTCCCGCGCACGCGCGGTCGACCGCGCGCTGGTTCAACACCGACGCGTTCGCGATCGCCGCAGTTCACGCTGGGGAGCAGCTCGCGCAATCCCGTGCGCGGCCCCGGCCATCGGAATGTCGATCTGGCGGTCATTCGGCGGGTCGCGCTTCGAGGCGGCAGCGCGCTCGAGCTGCGCGGCGAGATCTTCAATGCCACGAACACCCCGGCGCTGGGCAATCCGAACGGGCTGTTCGGCACGCCGGCCTTCGGGACGATCGCGTCGGCGGGCGACCCGCGTGTCATCCAACTGGCGATCAAGCTGCACTTCTGATAAGTACAGACTCTTCCTCGTCTTCTCCTGGAGGCTCCTGGTGCCAACCCTGCAGATCCGCCCCGACATTCGCGACAAGTACGCTGTCCTGTTCGGCTCCCATCCGGTGAACGGCCGTACGGTCGTCGTCGAAGAACTCATCGCCGAGATGACGGCGGCCATCAGCGCCGAGCTGCCGAAGCTGCTCGCCGATCGGCATGCCGTGCTCGACCGCGTGGCGCAGAGGAAGGCGAAGTGGGGATTCCTCCCCGCCTCTAAAGAAGTGAGCGATGCGGACGGCAACAAGACAACCGTCGGGCGGATTCGGCAGGGGATGCTGGACGGCTTCTTCGGCCGGAATACCGCCGACGCGTGGCGAACCGGCGCCTCGGTTCCGATTCCAGCCGACACGATGCGTCCCGGCCTCGAGGGGACAGGCCCCGCGATCGACATGGGCATGGCGATGGGCGCCCTCAACAGCGGCGCGTCGCAGTGGATGTGGGACTGGGAGGACGCCGGCGGCGATTACAAGGACCAGCTCTATCACGCATGGGTGAACCTGCGCGACATCCTGGCGCGGCGGTGGGACGACAAGCCGTTCGTGCACCCGACGAAGAACCGGACGTATCGGATCGAGGTGCCGCACGCGCAGTGGCCCGTCATCCTGCACCGGGTGGCGGGCATCCACCTGCGCAACCGGCAGATGTGGCTCGACGGCGAGCCGGTGCCTGCGATCATTCCCGGGCTCGTCATTCACGCGGTCCACAACTACGACTCGCAGAAGAAGAACGGGTCGGGCATCTACTACTACATCCCGAAGCTCGAAACGTGGCAGGAAGCGCGGCTCGTGTCGAAGCTCCTCACGCGGCTCGAAGCGGCCATCGGCGTTCCGCGCGGGACGATCAAAGTGAAGCTCCTCAACGAGCGGGCCGAGTTCGTGCTGCAGCAGGAAGCGATCATGTGGGTGCTGCGCGAGAACATGATCGGGCCGAACGTCGGCCGCTGGGACTACATCAACAGCCGCGAAGAGATGTTCCGCCACGACCCGACGATGGTCATTCCCGATCCGCACACGGTGACCATGGGCGAGCCGTCGATGTCGTACTACACCCGGCGCAACGCGCTGCTGGCCACCTTGTGCGGCGCCATGCCGATCGGCGGCATGGCCGCGCAGATGCAGAACCCGCGCGCGCCCGAGAACGACGCGAAGGCGCTCCGCGACATCTGGGTCGACAAGCTGCGCGAGCGGCTCACGGGCCTCTTCAGGATCGACGGGAAGGTGTACGACACCTATCGCCAGAGCTGGGTGGCGACCGTCCAGAAGGACTACGTCGGCGCGGGTAAGGAGCCGCTCGTCACCGACCTGGCGGAGCTGCAGAACGTCGTCGACAAGACGACGCAGGACGAGCGCGACCGGCTGGAGGCGCTGGGGCTGCTCAAGGGCGGGAAGATTCAGCCGATGGAGCTGACCGCCGCCGACCTGACGGTGGACAAGCTTTGGACAGAGGAGGCGATCACACGTCTGCTGGCGCGGCCGAAGGGACCGACGACCGAGGATGGCCTCCGCTACGCGATGTACATGGCGACCGAGTACATGTATCAGCAGCTCCAGGGCAACAACGCCGCCGCGATCTTCGACCCGAAGACCGGCCTGCGCTTCATGAACGATCTCGCGACGTACGAGATCTTCTGGCACTTCCTGTACCTGGCGACCTACCACGGCGTGGAGCTCACCGCCGACGGCGAGCTGTCGAAGAAGGGCGACCGGGTGACGCCGGAATTCTTCGTCAAGTTGATCGACGCGCGACGCGACACCGTCAAGGAGCTCTTCAAGAAGCTGAACATCGGCTACGAGCAGACGCACGCCGAGCTGGTACTGCAGGTGCTCCAGCGGCAGGTCGTGACGAAGAAGGACGGGAAGCTCGTGCCGCAGCCGCGCTGGATCAAGTACGGCTCGCGGGTGCTGCTGGCGATCATCGAGCAGCCCGAGGCCGACCGCAACGCAATCCTCGACGCGATCCTGAGCGATCGGCAGGACGTGGTCGCGAAGCTCTCCCGCGCGACCGACCCGGCCGAACGGGCGCGTCTGCAGAAGGCACTCGACGCGCACGACTACGTCTACGACGTGCCGCATCGCGCCGCCGCATCCGTGGCGTAGTTCCATGATCGGGAGGCTTCTCCCGTCGCTCGTCCTCACACTGCTCGTCGTCGCATGCGGCCGTCCTGCGACGACGGGCAGCGTCACTCCCTTCGATACGCTGCTGCGAACGGCCGTCGACGACAGGCGGGTCCCGAATGTCGTCGCCATGGTCGCGACGCGCGACGGCGTCGTCTATCGGGGCGCGGTCGGCGTGCCGCACGACGCGATCTTCGCGATCGCGTCCATGACCAAGCCCGTCACCTCGGTGGCGGTCATGCAGCTCGTCGAGGCGGGGAGAGTGGCGCTCGACGAGCCCGCGCACACCTACCTGCCGGAGCTGCGCCGGGTGCAGGTGCTCGACGGCGGGAAGCTCCGGCCGCCGAAGTCGCCGCCGACCGTGCGTCAGCTGCTGACACATACGTCCGGCTTCGCGTACGACCTGTTCAATCACGAGATCGCCGAGCTGGTGCAGACAGGCAGGCTCGTGAGCATCCGCACCGGCACGGACGAATTCCTGCGTGCGCCCCTCGTCTTCGATCCGGGGACGCAGTGGGAATACGGAATCGGCACCGACTGGCTGGGGCGCCTCGCGGAGAGGGTGTCGGGGCAGTCGCTCGACGTCTACTTCAAGACGAACATCTTCGATCCGCTCGGCCTGTCCGATACCGTCTTTGCTGTTCCCGCGGACAAGCGCGCCCGACTGGCGCCGCTGTACATGCGGCAGGCGGATGGAACGCTGCAGGTGTTGCCGGAGCCCTCGGCGGAGGCGCCGAAGTTCCTGTCCGGCGGCGGCGGCCTCTATTCGACGGCGGCGGACTACCTTCGCTTCTCACGCGCGCTCCTGGCTGGCGGTGAGCTGGACGGGCGGCGCATCCTGCGGAGCGAGACGGTGGCGATGATGGGCGAGCACCAGATTGGCGAGCTGGCGGTTGGAGAAATCGAGGCGCTCGATCCCCGCCTGGTGGCGCCGGAGACCGTGCTGCCCGGCGGGATCGACGGCTTCGGCCTCGGCTTCGCGCTCAACCGCCGGCCGCTCGTCTCCGGCCGCGGCGCGAACACGATGTCGTGGGCCGGCGTCTACAACACGTTCTTCTGGATCGATCGCGAGCGCGGCATCGCGGCCGTGCTCCTGTCACAGCTGCTGCCGTTCGGCGATGGAGGAGCGGCGCTCGTGGCCGAGGACTTCGATCGCCTGGTGTACCGAACGTTCTGATCGCGAAGGTCCGGCTGAAGCCGGACACCACACGGACGACGATCGTGGCGTCCGGCGTCAGTGGGACCTGAAATCAGTAACAACCCGCCAGACGTGCACGCTGCTGCAGCAAGCCCAGGACCGTCTCGCAGGTCGGCGTGGCCATGCCGGTCATCTGCGCGAGCTCGACGACGACGCCGAGCAGCGCGTCGATTTCCATCGGGCGTCCGCGCTCGAGATCCACCAGCATCGACACCTTGTGCGCGCCGACTTCGGCCGCGCCGGCAATGCGCGCGTCGACGTCGAGCGGAAACGTGATTCCCAGCTTGTTCGCGACCGTTTCGGCCTCGACCATCATGGTCCGCGCGATCGTGCGCGTCGCGGGATCGGTCGTCACGATGTCGAGCGTCGCGGTCGTCAGCGCACTGATCGGATTGAAGGCGAGATTCCCCCAGAGCTTCACCCAGAGGCTCTCGCGGATCCGCGGACGGATGGGGCAGCGGAAGCCCGCCTTGATCATCATCTGCGCGAACGCGGCGATGCGATCGCTCTTGCTGCCGTCCGGCTCGCCAAGGTCGAACCGGTTCGAGTAGGTGTGCTGGATGACGCCCGGCTCGGCAATCTCCGCGGCGGGATAGACGACGCAGGCGATGACACGTTCGGGCGGGAGCTTCTCCCAGAGCGTCCCGTCGGGATCGAGCGACTTCAGGCGCATGCCGTCGTACTCGCCGCCGTGCTTGTAGAAGTACCACCACGGCACGCCGTTGATGGCCGCGACGATCGCGGTCGAGGGACCGAGCAGCGGCGGGATCGCGTCGGCGACGGGGCGGAGCCCCGAAGCCTTGACCGCAATGATGACGAAGTCCTGCGGTCCCGCCTCGCGCGCGTCGTTGGTGGCGAATGGGCGCGCGACCAGCGTCCGTCCCTCGGTGAGGAGCGTCAGGCCCTTCTCTTTGATCGCGGCCAGATGCGGACCGCGCGCGATGAGCGACACGTCGGCGCCGGCCAGCGACAGCCGTACACCCATGAGGCCGCCGATGGCCCCGGCGCCGAAGACGCAGACTTTCATCGGGTCGCGGTCGGGACGAGCCCCAGCTTCTCGGCCATGCCGATGCGCTGCAGCTTGCCGGTGGCGCCGCCGGGAATCTGCTCGACGAAGAGCATCTTCCGCGGCACCTTGAAGTCGGCCAGATGCGAGGCGACGAAGTGGCGCAGGTCGCGCTCCGTGAGCGTTCCCTGTTCGCGCAGGACGACCGCGGCCGCAATCTCCTCGCCGTGCGATTCGTCGGGCACCGCGAAGACGACGACCTGCTGCACGCCCGGGTGCTCCATGATGACCGCTTCGATCTCGAGCGGCGACACCTTCTCGCCGCCGCGGTTGATCAGCTCCTTGAAGCGGCCGGTCAGCCAGAGGTAGCCGTCCTCGTCGAATCGGCCCTGGTCGCCCGTGCGGAACCAGCCGTGCACGAACGCCGCGGCATTCGCGTCCGGATTGGCCTCGTAGCCCGCGGTAACGTTGTCGCCGCGGATGACGACTTCACCCATCTCGCCTGGCGCCAGGATGTTCCCCTCTACGTCCATGATCGCGACCTCGGGTCCCGCCGGACGGCCGACGGATCCCGGCTTGCGCGCCGCGGGCGGCAGCGGATTCGAGGCGACCTGGTGCGACGCCTCCGTCATGCCGTAGCTCTGAAGGACCGGCACGCCGAACGTCCGCTCGAGCGCGCCCATCAGCTCGGGCCGCAGCGCCGCGGACGACGAGCGGATCAGGCGCAGCCGGCTGCGCGCGACGCTGTCGGCGTGTCGCGTCGCGCGCGCGACGATGGCGCGGTGGAGGCTCGGCGCTGCCGTGTACCAGGTCGGCTTCAGCTCGTCCAGCCATCCGAAAAACTTCACGGGATGCGAACCGGGCGTGCAGCAGACCTGGGCGCCCGTCGAGAGCGACGACAGCACGCCGCCAATCAGACCGTGGATGTGGAAGAGCGGCATGATGTTCAGGCACACGTCGTCGGCCGTCAGCGCCAGCGTGTCGCGGATGTTCTGGGCGCTCGCCGTGATGTTTCGCTGCGTCAACGGCACCAGCTTGGGACGCGACGTCGTTCCCGACGTATGGAGCAGCAGCGCCACGTCGTCCCGCGTGGCCCAAGGGAGGTCGGCTCCGGGGTCGGACGCCGGAACCGACCCCAGGTCTGACCCCTCCAGGGTGAACATCCCGGCGGGGGCGGTCGGATCGACCCTCAGCTCGAACACGCTGACGCCGCGCTTCGCCGCCACGTCGCGCGAAGGCGACGCCATTCCCGCTTCCACGACCAGGGCTTTCGCCTTGAGATCGGTGAGATAGAACTCGAACTCCTCGGCCCGGTAGTGCGCATTCAGGGGAGCGGCGGTCGCGCCCGCGGCGACCGCGAGGAACGCGGTGGCAGCGTGCGGCCCGTTCGACAGCACGATCGCCACGCGGTCGTTCCGCCCGATGCCGTGAATATTGAGCCACGCGACGTTCGTCCGCACGAGCGTCCGCAGTCCGTCATACGTCAGGGGCGCATGCCCCGGCGCTCCGATCGCCGGCCGAGCGCCGTCGCCGCGGCCGAGCACGGCCGCTACTGTCTCGTACCTCGGTGTGCTCACTCTGGGGTCCCGTTCGCGTGTCTGTTGGGTTCGGCCGTACGTAGGGGAAAACCTGGGATTTCCGCCTGGTCTGGCCATTATATCGAAGAAGAGCTGTCAGAGGTCAGACCACTGGCCTATAATGCGCCCTACGAGTGCCCAACGTGCCTAAGGTGCCCGGAGCCCCGAAGGTCCCCGCAGACCTCAGGGGAGCGGACGTTCCGCAGGGAAACGGCCACCGGAAGGTGAACGAGGCGATCGTCCGCGCCATCCAGGACCAGATTCGGCGCGGCGAGCTGAAGGCCGGCGATCGGCTGCCGCCAGAACGCCGGCTGGCTGCCATGTTCGATGCCAGCCGCAGCTCGGTGCGCGAGGCGCTTCGCGTGCTCGAGCTGTCCGGGCTCGTCTATTCGCGGCACGGCGAAGGGAACTTTGTCGCCGAGTCGCTGCCGGCGAGTGCGGCGCTGACGCTCCTTGACTTCCTCGAACGCCAGCGCGCCAGCCTGCTCGACCTGTCGGAAGCGCGCAAGTTCTTCGAGCCGTTTGTGGCGTCGCTCGCCGCGAGCCGCGCCACGTCGGACGATATCGAGGAGCTGCGCCGCGCGGCGGAAGAGGAAGAAACGCAGCTTCGAGCCGGCCAGACGCAGGCCGCGTTCCGGGCCGACCGCGCCTTTCACCATGCGGTCGCCGTGGCCACAGGCAATCAGACGCTGGTGACGATGCACAGCTACCTGTCGGATCTGGTCGCGGCCGGCCGTCGCGAGGCGCTCGAAAACGATGTCCGACGCGCCCAGTCGGCGATCGACCACAAGCGTCTGTATCAGGCGATTGCGCGCCACGACGGTGCCGCCGCGCGGACGGCGATGCTGCGGCACCTCGACAACGTCGAGCGAATTCTGATGGACGCAGTGCTCGGGTATCAGCGCGCCGCCGCCCTGCTGCCGGCTACCCCGTCTGCGCCGGCGGCCCGGCCCTCTTCCCGGCGCGCGGGACGGCGGGCAGGGGCCTTGCCCTGAGCCGGTGGAAGGCCGATTTCGCTTGACGGCGTTGCGACCGGCTCACTAATATCGGCGCTCTGGTCAGACCACTGGGGAAAACCACGGCCACGAGGAGCTCCCGATGATCAAGCGGGTTGAAGTCAACTACCGCGGCGTATTCCAGAAGAACCTGGGCAAGTACATCGGCGGAGACATCGTTCAGATCGCGAGCCGGATGGGCAAGGTCGCGTTCTCGAACGGACGCTACAGCGATGCGCCCGAGCGCAACGGCATTCCTTGCAAGTACTTCGCGTTTGTCTCCCCCGACCTCTCCGAGGAGGAGCTCGAGGCCGAGTGCGGCGCCAAGCTCGACATCGACGAAGCCGACGTTTCCGTCGTCGTCGACGATGCGATGGTGAAGGGCGTGGAGCCGTGGGGCTGGCACGGCGTGCGCGCGATCAACGAGAAGGTTCGTGAGAAGGGATGTCTGCTGGTGACGTCGCAGCATTCGCACGACCAGCTGCTCAAGTTCATTCCGAAGCGTCCGTTCAGCTGGCGGCTCGCAACGGTCGACAGCCCTGCGAGTCTGGCTGGCTTGTGGGTGTACAAGGACGACCTGACGCGGGAGCACGTGCTCGGCGCCATCGCGGCGGCCGACCCCGGCATCATCTCGATCGAGGCGGTCGAGGCGTACCTGCTGGAGAAGACGAAGGAGAAGCATCGCGCCGAAGCGGCGCGTGCGGCCTACGACGCCACGCTGCGGACGATCCGGGTGGTCAAGCCCAACGAGGGTGCGGAATGGCACCATGAGATTCCGCGGCTCCCCACGTGGAAGGAGTTCGAGTCGGGCGGCGTCGTCGTGCCGGCGGTGCCGCGTGGATTCAAGATGGGCCCCCGCGGGCAGAACCGCAACGAGCAGTTCCTGCGCGGGACGACCAAGAGTCAGCGGCCGGTCATCCGGTTCGACCTGTGCATCAAATGCACGCTCTGCTGGTACGACTGTCCGGACGAGTGCTTCGATCCGACCGACGACGGCCTGTTCGACGTGAACTATGAAGCGTGCGTCGGCTGTCACAAGTGCGCGGACGTCTGCCCGGTGCCGGAGTGCATCGTGATGGTCGACGAGCTGAAGTTCGACAGCGACGCCAGCCCGTGGGAGCACCACAAGAAGGACCCGGAGGGGTACATCAAGTGGGCTGAGGAGAAGAAAGGCCTCGAGCGCCTTCACTTCCCGCACGTAACGGGACTGGGGCGGGAGATCCGTCAGGGCAAGTACGTGCCGCCGAAGCAGGACAAGAGCGGCGCGGGCGCAGCCCCAAAGGCATAGAGGAGGGGAACCGTGGCAACCGTCGCTGAAAGAACCAACGTCTGGGCGAAGGAAGTACTCCTCAACGGGTGTCAGGCGGTCGCGCAGGGCGTGAAGCTGGCCAACGTCGACGTCATCGCCGCCTATCCGATCCGGCCGTACACCGAGGTGATGGACGCGCTCTCGAAGCTCATCGCCGACGGTGAGTTCGATTCCGAATACATCGTGGCCGACAGCGAGCACTCGCAGTTCGAGATCGTCAAGCACGCGAGCTCGGTCGGGGCGCGCGCGTTCGGCGGCAGCAGCGGCACCGGCTGGATGTACGGCTTCGAGGCGCTCGTCGTCACGGCCACCGACCGGTTGCCTCCGTTGTTCGTGGTGGGCAATCGCGCGCTCGACGACCCCGGCGCGTTCGGCGTCGAGCACAACGACGCGCTCGCGCTGCGCGACATGGGGTGGCTCCTCTGCTGGGCGTCCACGGCGCAGGAGGCGCTCGAGCACGTGCTGATCGGCTATCGCATCGCCGAAGACAGCCGCGTGCTCATGCCGATGGCGCTGGCGATGGACGGCGCGTTCCTGACGCACTCGCAGCACATGATCAAGGTGCCGACGCAGGAAGCGGTCAACAAGTTCCTGCCGCCGTTCAACCTGGGCAAGCGCGTGCTGCACCCGGACAACCCGGTGTCGATTGCGCCGCAGGTGAACGAGGACTGGGTCATGGAGCTGCGGCGGCAGAACTGGGAGGCGGCGCGCCGCGCGCGGCAGGTGATCCCCGAGGTGTACAAGAGCTTCAACGACCTCTTTGGACCGCGCTACGCGAACCCGTTCTTCGACGAGTTCATGTGCGAGGACGCCGAGGTCGTGCTGGTCGGGCTTGGCGCGGTGAAAATGCCCGCCCAGACGGCGGTGCGCCGGATGCGCGAGCAGGGGAAGAAGGTCGGCTACGTCAACCTGCGCTGGTTCCGGCCGTTCCCAACGGAACAGCTTCGCGAGACGCTCGGCCGGATGAAAGGCGTCGGCGTCATCGACCGGAACTTCGCTCACGGATCCCCGGATAATGGCGGTATCGTGGTACAGGACATCCGGTCGGCGCTCTACCCGCTCACGAAGCGCCCCGTCGTGACGGACTTCATCGGCGGCCTGGGCGGACGCGACATGTCCATTCAGGATTGCATCCGCATGCTCGAGATCACGTTCGACGCCGCCAGCGGCAAGCAGGGCGACGAGCTCGTCACCTGGATTGGTCTGCGCGAGTAGCGCGAAGGAGAACGACGTGGCTACGCAACTGCCTGTAATCGACTACGAGAAGATCAAGAAGGTCCACGACGCGCCGCTCGAGGAGTTCTACACCTCGGGGCACCGGACGTGTCAGGGGTGCGAGTCGGCGATGGTGATGCGCGACTTCGCCAAAGCGTCCGGTCCGCGCACGGTCGTGACGGGCGCCACCGGCTGCATGTACGTGGCGAACACCAGCTACCTGACCACGCCCTGGATCGTGCCGTGGATGCACACGCAGCTCGGCGCGGGCGGGGCCTCGGCCGTCGGCATGGCGGCGGGCCTGCGCGCGCTGATGCGCAAGGGGCGGATCAAGAAGGAGAAGATCAACGTCATCAACTTCAGCGGCGACCTGGGCGCGGGGGACATGGGCCTCAGCGGCGTCTCGGGCGCGCTCCAGACCGACTACGATCTGCTCATCATCCTGTACGACAACGAGTCGGCCGCCAACACCGACATCCAGGCGACCGGCCTGACGACCTACGGCGCGCAGACGACGTTCACGCCGCCGGGGAGCAAGCACCGGATCATGCAGCGCCGCTGGAAGAAGAACGTCGCGGCGATGCTGGCCGTCGGGCACCCCACGTGCCGCTACGTCGCCACGGCGAGCGCGACGTTCCCGGCGCTCGACTTCATGAACAAGACGCGGAAGGCGCTCTCCATCGGCGGGCCGACGTTCATCCACACGTTCGATCCGTGCCCGAAGGGATGGGACTTCCATCCGCGCTACGCGCACGAGCTCGGCGAGCTCGGCGTGAAGTCGGGGATCTTCCCGCTCTACGAAATCATCGACGGCCAGGTGGTCTACACCTACGACGCGCGGCAGAAGGGGCGCATCCCCGTCCGCGAGTACCTCGAGAAGCAGGGGCGGTTCGCGCACCTCGTGGACGAGGACGTCGACTACATCCAGAGCATGGTCGACACGATGTGGAATGAGTGGGACATCCCGGGCGTCGCGCCGTTCAAGGCGGGGCTCAGCGTCGCGGGCTAGCCGAAAGCCAGTCGAAACAAAGAGCCACAGAGATCCGTCTCTGTGGCTCTTTCTACGTACGTCGCGTCCGAATCGGCTTCGTCGCAGCATCCTCAGCATCCGCCGGCGCGGCGCCCAGCTATGCCAGCTCGCCACCTTGACGCGCGGCTCGCGATCACTACGGTTTGCTCCGGACACGCGGTCGAGCACTGGCCGGACCGAACTCGCACCGATGAATCGCCCCGCTCGGCTTCCGGCGATCGAATCGCTCCGCAGGTCGGCGGCTGTCCGGCACCGCCGCGCTCCAGCTGATGGCGGTGGGCGCGCGTCTTCACTCTTGCCGCCGTGGGCTGTATTCGGTGTGTCACGCGACCGTCTTGCGATCCGGCCGACGACGATGCCATCGTCGTCCGCATGGAGGCGCAGGAGCCCAAGCTGCTCGATCGGGTGCGCGACGCGATTCGCGCGCGGCACTACAGCCGGCGGACGGAGCAAGCGTATGTCCTCTGGATCCGACGGTTCATTATCTTTCACGGGAAGAGACATCCACGCGAGCTGGGCGAGGCGGAGGTCGCCGCCTTCATCTCGAGCCTGGCGAACAGGGGCGTGAGCGCGTCGACGCAGAATCAGGCCCTCAGTTCGGTGCTCTTTCTGTACGAGGTCGTCGTCGGGCGAAAACTTCCCTGGATGGACGATGTGATTCGGGCGCAGCGCCCCGCACGCCTCCCGGTGGTGCTCTCCCGTGAAGAAGTCGCGCGGCTGCTGGGTTGGCTGCGGGGGCCGTCGTGGTTGATGGCGTCCCTCATGTACGGCGCTGGGCTGCGGTTGCGCGAGTGTGTCGAACTCCGCATCAAGGACATCAGCTTCGACCGCGGTGAGTTGACGATTCGGGACGGCAAGGGCGGCAAGGATCGCGTCACGATGCTGCCGGCGGCGCTGCAGAAGCCGCTGGCGGGGCATCTTGCGCGGGTGAAGGCACAGCACGACGCGGATCTTGCGGCCGGGCGCGGCAGTGTGGCGCTGCCCGGTGCGCTGCGCGCGAAATATCCGAACGCCCCGCGCGAGTGGGCATGGCAATGGGTGTTTCCGGCCACGCGTTTCTATGTGGACCCGGGCACTGGAGAACGGCGGCGGCATCATCTTCATGAGACGGTCGTGCAGCGGGCGGTCAAGGATGCCGCCCGAGCCGCCGGGACCGTCCCGCGACATGTCATTCACTACGCCACTCGTTCGCGACGCATCTGCTGGAGGCCGGGTATGACATCCGGACGATTCAGGAGCTGCTGGGCCATCGAGATGTGAGTACGACGATGATCTATACGCACGTTCTCAATCAGGGAGGGCGTGGCGTCCGGAGTCCGTTCGATGCGCTCGCGAGGGGGCCGAGTGATGGGAGTTGAGTGCTACGCAGCAGCGGCCGCAGGCCGCTGGGGCGCCACGCAGACCCGCATATCCGGACGGTCATGCTTCCGCGTTCGGCCGGAAGTAGCGCTCGGAGAGGACGTTTCGCGTGATTGCCCGCCGCGGGCTGGCGGCGCTACACTGCGACCGGCGCAGGGCGGGCTGACTACGTAGTTCTGTCGACTACTTGTTAGGCCTCAGATCGAAGCGACGAAATACTCGATCAGGCATGTTCTCGCGAGAATCCTGTACTTGGAGCGGGTAGTGCCCCGTCAAGTGGTGGAAATTAGTCGAGCAGTTTCCGCAAGTTCACCACGGCGTGGACGCTGACGCGGCCGTGGACGGCAAAGAGCGCC
>Ga0209172_10001934_pt1 | contig 40065 bp, 35 predicted proteins | sample LarsenN4metaG_FD_184113 | JGI IMG/M metagenome (GOLD analysis project Ga0209172, IMG submission 184113) | Hot spring sediment bacterial and archeal communities from British Columbia, Canada, to study Microbial Dark Matter (Phase II) - Larsen... ... | reverse complement strand
AAGGCCGCGGCCTCGGGTTTTCGCAAAAAAGCGACCGTGCAAATCGAAGCCGGATTTTGCTGGCGCAATTGTTCGAGGAAAAAATGCAATGTTCGGCCCGTGTCCACGATGTCTTCCACGACGACAACGTGTCGTTCGGCGAGTTCTTTTTCCAGGCCCATCACCGTCTGAATCGAGCCGCTGGACTGCATTCCTTTGTAGGAGGAAAGTTTGACAAAGCCCACTTCGCAGTCGCCTTTGAACGCCCGAATCAAATCCGAAGCGAACACGAAGGCTCCGCTTAAAATGCTGATAAACATAGGCTTTTTCCCGGCGAGCCGTTCAGTCAATGCGTCGCCAAGTTCGCGCACGCGGGCTTGCACATCTTGTTCGGAAAAAAGCAAGGAGAAGTTCAAGTCATGAATTTTTACCGTTTCGGCTGGCTGCATGGCTGGCATTTTTTGCGACAAAAGTATTTCGCTTAAATGAAGTGTCACGCAAAGTCGCAAAGCACGCCAAGCGCAGATTACTCTTTGCGACTTTGCGTGACATAATCCGAGTTACTTTTACCCCGCCATGCCACTCCTCCCTTTTCACCATCCCGACCTTGTAGAGGCCGGCTGCGACGAAGCCGGTCGCGGCTGTTTGGCCGGGCCAGTGTTCGCGGCGGCGGTGATTTTGCCAAAAGATTTTCGGCATCCGCTGCTCAACGATTCGAAGCAACTGTCGGAAAATCAGCGCGACGTTTTGAGAGAAATTATTGAAAAAGAGGCTCTTGCGTGGTCGGTGGCGCAGGTGGACGCGCCGGAAATTGACCGCATCAACATCCTGAAAGCCTCTTTTCTCGCCATGCACCGGGCCTTGGAAAACCTCGCACAACAACCCGAATTTATCCTCGTGGACGGCAACCGTTTTTACAAATATGCCGCGGTGCCGCACCTCTGCGTGGTGAAAGGCGACGGAAAATACGCCGCCATCGCCGCCGCTTCTATTTTGGCAAAAACCTGGCGCGACGAGTTCATGCTGCGCCTCCACGCCGAATTTCCGCACTACAACTGGCACTCGAACAAAGGTTACCCGACGGAGGCGCACCGCGAGGCTATTCGGCAACATGGCATCACGCCCTATCACAGACGGTCGTTTCAGTTGTTGCCGGAAGGGGAGCAGTTGGAGTTGTTCTAAAACGTAGGGCGAAACACCAGTTTCGCCTATCACTTATCTCGAAACTGGTGTTTCGAGGTACATTCCTGCCGCCGCCAGATGCTCCCAAAACATCGGGTATGACTTCGCCACCACTGCTGGATTTTCAATTTCTATTTTGCCAAAAAATGCCAGCGGAGCGAACGACATCGCCATGCGGTGGTCGCCGTAGGTAGCGAAACGCGGCGTTTTTGACCATAATGCCTTCCCATTTACTTCAAAAAAAGCCTTGTCGGAAAGTTGCCTGAACGATGCGCCCACCTTTGCCAACTCGTTTTGCAACGCCGCCACGCGGTCAGTTTCTTTGATAAACAAAGTTTCCAAACCCGTGAAAACCCCTCTCACGCCCAAGCCCGCGCAAGTGACCGCCAGCGTCTGCGCGATGTCAGGACATTCGACAAAATCGTGTTCAAAAACTGTCGGCAGCGAGGCTTTCGTTTTTTTTAAATGAACTCCATTTTTTTCAAAAACTGTCTGAATACCAAACTGTTGCATCATCGTCGCCACTGCCGAATCTCCTTGCCAACTGTCGGCGAAAAGACCTCGCAAACGCAAATCTGCCGCGTCTGAAAAAGCCGCCATTTCGTACCAATACGAAGCCGCCGACCAATCGGCTTCGACGGTAAAAGCCTTTGGTGTGTATCGTCCCGGCTCGACAAGAATCGCGTCGCCACGCCATTCTGCCTTCGCGCCGAAATAGTGCATGAGTTGCAATGTCATTTCCAAATAAGGCCGGGAAACAAGATTGCCTTCCGGTTCAAGTTGCAGACCTTCAGGCAAATAAGGAGCAATCATCAGTAAAGCCGAAAGAAACTGGCTGCTCGTTCCGGCGTGGATTTTCACCGTTTGTCGAGCCTTGTGATTTGCTAAACTTCCAATTTTCAGCGGCGGATAACCTTCTTTTTCCAAAAACTCGATGTCGGCGCCGAGGTCTCGCAGGGCTTGTACCAGCCCGCCAACGGGTCGCTCGCGCATTCGGGCGGAGCCTGTAAGTATTTGTGTGCCAGATTGTAACGCCAAATAGGCAGTGAGAAAACGGAACGTTGTGCCGGCGTCTCCGGCATCGTAAGAGTCGTCTTTTTGGGTGAGCAAACGAAGAAGGGTAGAAGTGTCTTTTGAGGTGGAGAGATTGGAAAGCCAGTCTGTCGGGTTTGCCCCGGCCAGCGCCAGCACGATGAGCGCCCGGTTGCTGATGCTCTTGGAGCCGTCGAGCCTGATGTCGCCTGTCAGTGAGCGGTCGGATTTTGAAAGTTGGAGGAGTTCCATGCGGCAAAGAAACGGTGCATTCGCGCATCTAACTTTCCGAAAGTTTGCAAACTTTCGGAAAGTTTCGGAACGGATTCTCCATCTTTCGCCATGACTTTCGCCGAACAAATTATCGCTTTCACCCGCGCTTTGCGTCCATCGGACATTGTTCTACCACCGGGCTTCGAGTGGCTTTTTCCATACGACAATGCGGAGACAATGCGCTCGCTGACAATTTTTTATGAAAAATATTATGCCGATAGTCAGGCGCGTACTTTCATTTTTGGCATCAATCCCGGCCGCTTCGGGGCGGGGCTGACGGGTGTGCCGTTCACCGACCCGATTCGGCTGGCAAACCTGTGCGGCATCGAAAATGACTTTCCGAAAAAGCCGGAATTGTCATCCGTTTTTGTCTGGCAATTCATCAACGCTTACGGCGGTGCCGAGGCTTTTTGCCGGGATTTTTATATCACTTCGCTGTCGCCGCTGGGTTTTGTGAAAGACGGGAAAAACATCAATTACTACGACGACCGGCAATTGCAAAAAACCGCTGAGCCGTTCATTGTTTGGAATATCCGCACACAACTGGATTTCGGTGCGAACCGGGATGCGGCTATTTGCCTCGGCGAGGGTCAGAATTTTGCCTTTTTTCAAAAAATAAATGCCACGCAGGGATTTTTCAAAGAAATCATACCGCTGCCGCATCCACGCTGGGTGATGCAGTATCGGCGCAAACGGGTGGAAGAGTTTGTGCAGCGATATGTGGAAACCTTGCGGAGCAGTTTTTAAACCGCTCCGCAAGGCGGTGTCGCGGATGTTAGTGTACAATCAACTTTTCCACGCCTGTGCCCCATGAAGTGGATGTTTCCACGAAGTAAAGCCCTGGAAGCAGGGTAGAGGCATCGAGTTCGATTTGTTGCAAGCCTGCCGGAAGGGTTTCGGCAACTGGCGAGCCGACCACCTGGCCTGCGGCGTCGAGCAGGCGCACGGTGACATTCGATTTTTCCAACAGATTGATTTTGAGTGAAAAATGCTCGTTCGCAGGGTTGGGCGAAAGGGAAAAAACAGGTCGCTGCCCGGTAATATCCTGTGTCGAGACTGAATTCAAAAGTCCTGAACGCGGGCCTTGCAGCACATTGCGCATGATTTCTACCTGGCCTTTTGTGAACATGTTGGAGCAATCTTCGCGGGAATAATCCATGAAGTTTTCGACCAAATCAGGCATGTCGGCGTTATAAAAAATTTCGACGGTCGGGCAGGAATTTCTCGTGGTGTCGCAGTCAAATTCTGACTGGGCACTTGAGAAAGGTGTGTCGTCCGCGCCATCGGATTGTTGGCAATCATTGGGGCCGAAGAGGCCGCCGTCGCCCCAAATATGGCGCAAGCCGAGGTAGTGGCCGACTTCATGGACGGGTGTGCGCCCGCGCACTACGAGGTTGCCGCTGCCGCCGGGGATTTCCACGACGTTGGGATTATTACTGCCAAAAACGCGAAAATCAATCACGACGCCGTCTTCTTCGGGCGTAGGCGCGCCACTGTCGGGAGGCCAGTTGTCGAGGTTGTTCGGGGGGAATGCGAAACCCAGAATTTGGCCTAAAACGCTGCCGCCAAATGTGAGAGGCTGAATTTTGCAAACCCAAATGTTGAGGTATTTTTCGTTGTCCCAGGGATCGCTTCCGCCCTGGTTCGATTTTTTGAGTTCGGTCAAAATGCTGCTTCCCAGCAAGTTAATCTCAAACTCTTTGCTCGTTTGTACCCGGACAACTTCTACCAGGTTAAAATGAATATCGGCATTGCCGGCGACTGGCTGGAAAATGGGACGAAGATTGGCAGTGTCGGCATTTTGGCGGTTGTAGTCGGCATTGAGAATTGCTATCTGGTTGAGAATAATGCTGTCGTGGAGGTTCTCTTCGGGGTTTTTCCAAACAATGTGCACGACGACATTGATGGTAAGCGGGTTTCGGTCGGTAGCGCGCGGGATGCGGGCTTCTTCAAAAGTGGCGTTGAAAGCGTCGTGGAGCGCGGGATATTTTTCACGGACGATTTTGGAAAAAACTTCATTGCCGCAAATGATTGGATGGGGCATTGTCTGTGCGCTTAAGGTGATACTGCCGAAAGCGAACAGCGCAAGGAGGGTGTTTTTCATAGAAAAAAAGTAAATGTGGTGAGTGTGTAAGTAGGTGGGTTGTGTAAAACCGCATGAACGTATGAAAGTCCGTCTGAATTTTTTTGTAGTGCACGCGGCATTACTGCAATGTTAGGATTAGGCAAAAAAATGCCGAACGTTCAGTGAAAACTGTGCGTTCGGCATGGTTGGTGAAAAAACTGCGACAGATTTAGTTCGCGTAATCGCTCAGGAATTTCAAACGCATGAGTTGAATTTCTTCCCAGGTGATTTCGTCGTCTTTCAATTCTTTGTACGCCTCGTCAATCGAGTCCGTCTCGGCTTCTTTGAAATATTCCATCACCGTCTCGCGCACATACTCGTCAATGACTTTGTTCAGGTAATAATCGAGTTTGATTTTGGTGCCGGTATTGACGATAGCGTCCAGTTCTTCCAGCAATTCCTGCATCGAGAGGTCATTGCCTTTGGCGATGTCTTCAAGCGGGATTTTGCGGTCAATGGCCGTGATAATGTTCACTTTGGTTTTGGATTTGTTCGCCACCGTTTTGATGGTGATGTCCATCGGGCGCTCGATTTCATTTTCCTCGCAGTATTTTTTGATGAGGTCAATGAAAGGCTGCGCGTATTTCTGCGCTTTACCCTGAGAAACGCCTACAATTTTGGACATATCATCCATCGAAATGGGATACTGTGTGGCCATTTCTTCGAGTGAAGGGTCCTGGAAAATAATGTAGGGCGGCAGGTTGTGTTTCTTGGCGATGTTCTTGCGCAGGTCTTTGAGCATGTTCATCAGCGTCTCGTCCAGCACTGCGGTACCGCCTTTTTCATCGTCGAAATCGTAGTCGCCTTCTTCGTAGTCGTGGTTGATGGTAATTGTAATCGGGTAGGGTTCTTTGAGATAGGCGCGTCCTGCTTCTGACACCTTGAGGATACCGAATTGTTCGATTTCCTTGTAAATCAGGTTGTTAATCATGGCGTGACGGAAAATGGAACTCCAGAAGTTCTCATCCTTGTCGTCGCCTACGCCAAAGTTTTCCATTTCGGCGAACCGGAAATCCTTCATCTCTTTCGTCTCGCGACCCATGAGGAAGTCCATCACCGTTTTCATCAGGTAATTTTCGTTCAAGTCGAGAATGCACTGAATGACGTTGGCGATTTCCTGCTTGACCTCCATTTTTTCTTTGGGGTTTTTACAGTTGTCGCACATTTTGTGGCAATTCTCCTCATTAAATTCTTCGCCAAAATAGTGCAGCAGGAACCGGCGGCGGCAAGAAGCCGTCTCGGCGTAAGCCACCACTTCCTGCATCAATTGGGCGCCCATTTCGCGTTCGGCGACGGGTTTGTCGCGCAAAAACTTTTCAAGGCGGAGAATATCGTTGTAATTGTAAAACGCAATACACTTGCCGGTAAGGCCGTCGCGACCGGCGCGACCAGTCTCCTGGTAATAATTTTCGATAGATTTCGGCATATCGTAGTGAATGACGAAACGCACATCGGGCTTATCGATGCCCATGCCGAAGGCAATGGTGGCACAGATCACGTCAATATCTTCCATCAGGAAGGCATCCTGCGTGTTGGCGCGGGTTTTAGGGTCGAGTCCAGCGTGGTAGGGGGCGGCTTTGATGTCGTTTACCGAAAGCATTTCTGCCAGGTCTTCCGCTGTCTTGCGGTTTTGGACATAAATAATACCCGACTCGTTGCGAAATTCCTCTTTAATTACCTGAATAATCTGCTTGACCGTCTGGTCTTTTTTGATTTTCGGGCGAATTTCATAAAACAGGTTATCACGGTTGAACGACGAAATGAAGGTGTTTTCACCTGTCATGTCGAGGTTTTTCAGGATATCCTGTTGTACTTTCGGCGTTGCTGTCGCTGTGAGTGCCATGATAGGCACATCACGGGCGATGGCATCGAGCATCACGCGGATGCGGCGATATTCCGGGCGGAAGTCGTGGCCCCATTCGGAGATACAGTGGGCTTCGTCCACGGCTACGAACGAGATGTCGCTGTTTTGGAAAAATTCGATGTTTTCTTCCTTCGTGAGGGTTTCGGGCGCAACGTAAAGCAGTTTTGTTTTGCCGTCGGAGATATCCTGCTTCACCTTTTTCATTTGCGCTTTGGTGAGCGAAGAGTTGAGAAAGTGCGCTACTTCGTCTTCGTCGGAATAACCCCGAATACTGTCTACCTGATTTTTCATCAGGGCGATAAGCGGGCTGATAACGATAGCCGTGCCAGGCAACATAAGTGCGGGCAATTGGTAGCAGAGACTTTTGCCGCCGCCGGTAGGCATGATTACGAAAGTATCTTTTCCGTCGAGCAGACTCTGGATTATTACTCCCTGGTCGGCTTTAAAGGCGTCAAATCCGAAGTGTTTCTGGAGGCTTTCGAGTAAAACGTCGTGTTCAGTTGCAGTCGCTGTCATCTTCTGTTGCGATTAATTTTTGTACGTCAGGCGGAGTCCCTGTTTGCTGTGTTGCGTTAAAATATTTATGACTACGGGAGTCTTTTTCCCCGTGTTGGAAGGCTTTGTGGCCTTTCCGTTTTTAGCCCATGAAATTAAGAATTATTGGCGTGACCAAACAAATACTTTGGGATTTTTTGGACAAAAAAGCAATTGGTTTTTCTCAACGTCACTTGCTTTGCACTTTCAAGCGGCGGGGCGACCCGTAGAGCCACCCCGCCGCTTGAAAACGACCCTTTTTGAAAAAGGCGTCAAAGATAGAAAAATAAATGTTGAAACACCTGCAAGTTTTCGCCACTAAATTTTCAAATGAAAAGCAAACGTTCCGGCGATAATTTGGTGGAGTGGAATTATGTGCCTGTATTTCCGAATAAAAATTGGAAGAAAATATTTTGAAAACGAAAAAAGATACGCTCGACATCGCCCGCCAGACTATTCGTATCGAAGCGGAAACGCTGATCGCTTTAGCCGAAAGTCTGGACGATACGACTGATTTTCAGGCTTGTGTGGAAGCCATCGCTGCTTCCCAGGGCCGGCTCGTTATCACTGGTATCGGCAAAAGCGCCATCGTCGCACAAAAAATCACCGCCACGCTCAACTCGACCGGCACACCCGCCATTTTCCTCCACGCAGCCGACGCCATTCATGGCGACCTCGGTATGATTCGCCCCTACGACCTCGTGCTTTGTATTTCCAAAAGCGGCGAATCCTCCGAAATCAAAGTCCTCGTGCCGTTGTTGAAAAATTTTGGCAATCCCCTTATCGCCATGACCGCCAACCGCCAAAGTGCACTCGCCCGCCAGGCAGATTTCCTGCTCTGGACTCCCATCGAGCAGGAAGCCGACCCCAACAACCTCGCGCCTACCGCCAGCACCACGGCTCAAATGGCGCTCGGCGACGCGCTCGCCGTCGCGCTACTGGCCTATAAAGGTTTTTCGCCCGGCGACTTCGCCAAGTTCCATCCCGGCGGCGCGTTGGGCAAACAACTCTACCTCCGCGTCCGCGACCTCTATACCATGCACGAACGCCCGGCAGTCGGCCTCGATGCGACTTTGCACGAAGTCATCCTCGAAATCTCTTCCAAACGCCTCGGCGCTACGGCAGTTTTAGATGATAATCAGCAACTTATCGGTATCGTCACTGACGGCGACCTGCGCCGGATGCTTCAGCGCGGCGGCGACTCCTCTCACCTTCGCGCTCGCGACATCCTCTCTGCCCAACCCAAAAACATCGCCCCCGATGCGCTGGCGGTAGATGCGTTGGCTTTGATGCGTCAGCATTCTATTTCGCAACTCGTCGTGCTGGACGAAGGGAAATATCTGGGCATGGTGCATTTGCACGATTTAGTAAGGGAGGGTTTGGTTTGAGGGTTTCGAAGTTGCGAGACGAACTCGATTTTCAATCAAAAATCAACCTCGAAGGCATTTTCCAAACAGCCGACCACGAGCGGGAAACTTTTTTATCTTTTTCACTATCAGTCCATTGCAAATGCCCGGACAAACGATTTTGCCCTGAAGAATCTTTCACGAAAGAATCCACTGAAAGCCGGGTGTCCCAGCCTTCCGACTCGAAACACTTGTCCAGTACCGCGTAAAAATCAAGGCTGTCGCCCCTCGTTTTCCAAACAGAAATCACGGCAGGCGGATATTCCGAATCGCCGTAAAACGGCACAAAAGCGAACTCGCTATGTTCCGGGAAGGCACTCGGACTATGCATCACCACCCCGTCGGGGCAGGATTTTTCAAAAAACGCTTCCCACTTCTCTTTTGCATCAAAAGTGTAGCAGCCAAAACGATTTTCCATCACAGGCCAAAAAGCCAGTCCGTTTTTCCGAAAAACCGGATCGCCGACATCAATGCTCGCAGAGAATTTTCCGATGTCACGTTTTGCGATGGAAAATTTTTTCGGGAAAGGCAAAATCTTTACACCAGGTCGGTCAGGTTTTTTGGGAACGATGACCGAATCGGTTTTCATCTCAGGTGTTGTGGAGACAAGTTTTTGTTCCGGCGCTTTTTCGGTGGACTGACAAGAGAACCAAACGAGCAAGCCGGCAAGAGGCAAAATTCGGTTTGTCATATTTTGCAAAACTTTGATTGTCAAAGCCGCACCCTTTTTATCGCCGCCAGCGAAATCACCGCCAACACCGCCACTAATGCGAATCCGACGTTCAATCCAAATTTTTCTCCTACAAAACCAATCACCGGCGGCCCAGCCAAAAAGCCGATAAAACTGAACGTCGCATACGTCGCCAAACCCGCTCCCGGCGCCAGCCCCGGCACCCGCGCCGCAGCGTTGAAAAGAATCGGCGCGCCCAACGCCACCCCTGCTCCGAGCAATAAAAAACCCAGAATTCCGCTCAAAGGCGTAGGGGAAAAAATGATGCACAGCAAGGCCGCCGTAGAGCACAAGGCTGTGAAAAACAGCAAATTGCGTTCGCCGAAACGCGGAATCAATACATCGCCTGTGAAGCGCATCGCCATCATCGTCAGCGAAAAACAAGTGAAACCCAGCGCCGCAATTTGCTCCGGCGCACCCAGCACATCGCGCAAATAGACCGCGCTCCAGTCGAACGCCACGCCCTCGCTCAGGCTCACTGTGAGGCCGATAAAAATCATCAGGAGCAAATCGCGATTCGGCAAAATGAACTTCTTGCCCGCGCTTTCTGCCGTGTTTTTTTCCCCCTCCGGCACCTTCGCCAAAACAGGCCGAAGCCAGACGATCGTCGCCAAAATCACTATCGCAGCCAATACGCCCAGATGCAGTTTAGGCGCCACGCCCAGCGCAATCAGCCCCGCTGCCGTGCCCGAACCGACCATACCGCCGAGGCTCCACATCCCGTGACAGGTGGACATAATGTACACACCGTCAGCGCGTTCGATGTTGGTAGCGCAGGTGTTCATCGCCACATTCACCAGCGCGACGGCTGCGCCCACGATTGCCAAAGCCGTCATCAGCGACCAGCGTTCGGGCATCCAGACGGGCAACGCGAAGGCTGCGGCCATCGCCAGCGTGCCTGCGACAGTCGTCCGCGCCAGGCCGAAACGGGCGATGATGCCTGGCGAAAAAGGGTTCATCGCCAGCAGGCCGATCGGCATGCCGAACAACGCGAGGCCGAGCTGGGCGTCGTTCATGCCGAGTTCCGTTTTGACGTGCGGGATATGCGCCACCCAAGAGCCAAACATGAGGCTGTCGGCAGCGAAAGTGAGGCCGGTGGCGAGTGCCAGCGGGTGGTGGAAAAACTGGCTTAAATTGGTGACAACTTTGGCAAGGGAACGGGCGGCGAAGGAGGCGGAAGCGTTCATTGGGAGGCGAAATAACAACTGAAAATCAATTTGCTCACATTATTTTTCCGGCAAATTTTATTCATGGAAAAAGAGAAAGTGAAGAAGCTGTGCGCCAACTGCGACACCGAACTCGTCGGCAAATTCTGCCACAACTGCGGCGAGAAAAAGGTAAGCCGCAAGGATTTCGCCGCCTCGAATTTCATTCAGGAGGTTTTTGAAAAATTCACCCACTTCGATTCCAAGTTTCTGCGCTCGTTTTGGCTGCTCGTGTCGCGCCCCGGCTTTCTCACCGTCGAATATTGGCGAGGGCGACGCAAGCCTTACCTGAAACCGCTCTCTTTGTTTTTCATTATCAACCTGTTGTACTTTCTCAGCATCGGTGTCAACCGCGGCCGTACCTACGAAACGCCATTGCGCATTCAGTTGCTAAATCCTTACAGCCCTGTCGTGCAAAAAATGCTGGACGAGCGTTTCGCCGCCGCTACAGAGGAAGAAAGAAAGGATTTTGAAACAAGATTTGATCGGCAAAACCACATGCTCGCCAAGTCCATGCTCGTCCTCATGGTGCCGATTTTTGCCGCGGTTTTGTGGCTTTTTTACTGGCGGCAAGGCTTTTATTTCGGCGAACATTTGGTGACGGCGCTGCATTTTCAGGCCTTGTTGCTGGTACAAAACATGGTGGTCGGCATTTTCCTGAAAAGCAGTCTGTTCCATGTTCTTTTCGGCTATTTCTCGCATTCGGACATCGTGCAAGAAACTGTAGAGCCACTGTTGTGGGTCTGGCTTATCGCGTTTTTCACCGTGAAAACTGCTTATCAAGAAGGCTGGCTGCGCACCGTCCTGAAATCTTTTACCGTCACCCTGCTTTGGTTGCCGGTGCTGTTTTTGTATCGGTTTGTGGTGTTTTTGGCGACGTTTTATACGGCGTGAAACTTTAATGACTCCGTTGACATAATGACGATTCTCACGCCATCCCAATCACCTCCGCAAAAACGCCAGCCGCCGTCACCTCCGCGCCAGCGCCGGGGCCGCGCACCACGAGCGGGCGCTCGCGGTAGCGTTCGGTGCTGAATACGACCATGTTGTCGCTGCCGGAGAGGAAGTAGAAAGGGTGGCTTTGGTCATAAGTTTGAAGCGAAATGGAGGCGCGAGTACCTTCCAATTTTGCCACAAAGCGCAGCACTTTCCCTTCATTTTCAGCCTGTTGCCGCAGTTTCTCAAAATCGCCGTCGTGTTTTTCCAAAGTTTCAAAAAACGCTTCCACCGTGCGGACGGCGAGCGCAGCGTGCGGCAAAATGTTTTCGACTTCAATGTCATTTGCCTCCAAAGGCAAACCCGTTTCGCGGGCGAGAATGAGCAATTTGCGGCGCACGTCGGCGCCCGAAAGGTCTTCGCGGGGGTCGGGTTCCGTTAATCCTAATCGCTTGGCCTCCTTAACGATATCCGAAAATTTCATCCCTGATTTGAAGTTGTTGAAAATAAAAGACAAGGTGCCGGACAGGATGCCTTCGATTTTCAAAATCCGGTCGCCGGAATGAATCAGGTCGTTTAAAGTCGTGATGATGGGAAGCCCAGCGCCGACGTTCGTTTCGTAGCGCCATTGCACACCGCGTTTTTCGGCGATTTGTTTCAGGCGGGCATATTGGAGGTATGAGGAAGAGGCCGCGACTTTGTTCGGCGTCGAGACAGAAATGCTTGCGTCCAAAATTTGCTCGTAAAAACCCGCGATTTCCGCCGAAGCCGTGTTGTCAATGAAAATGCTGTTGGGCAAATTCAGGGTTTTCATGTGTTCCAAAAAACGCGGCATCGAAAACGGCTCGGCGGAGTCGAGGGCGGTTTTCCAATTTTCTAACGAAATACCGTCCTCCGAAAACGCCATTTTTCTGCTGTTCGCCAGCCCCGCGATTTTGATTTCTAATTTTCGTTTTTCCTTCAAAAATGCCGCCTGCGCTTGCATTTGTTTCAACAATGTGCTGCCAATCAAGCCCGTGCCGACCATGAACAGGTGCAGCGTTTTGGTGTCGGAGAGGAAAAACGCCTCGTGAATCGCATTCAGCGCCTTCGTCTCGTCCGCCGCGCTCACCACGACCGACACATTCAACTCGCTCGACCCCTGTGCGATGGCGACGACGTTGATGCCGTTTTTGCCCAACGCCGAGAACAAACGACCCGCCACGCCGGGCAGGTAACGCATATTTTCGCCCACAATCGCCACCACCGCGAGGTCGTCTTCGATTTTCAAATGCTCGATAAGCCGCTCGCGGATTTCGTGGGCGAACTCTTTTTCAGCGGCCTTTTGCGCCAGTTTTGCCTGCGTAGGCGACACAGCAAAAGTGATGCTTGATTCGCTCGACCCTTGCGTGATGATAACGACGTTCACGCCCGCCTGCGCCATCGCGCCGAACAATCGCGCAGCGATGCCCGGCACGCCGAACAGCCCCGAACCTTGCAAGGTGAGCAAGCAAATCTGGTTGATGCTCGAAATTCCTTTGATGGGTGCGCCGCCCGGCTCGTGTTTTTCGGAAATATAAGTTCCTGAAAACAAGGGATTAAAGGTGTTTTTGATGACCAACGGAATGCCTTTCGCCAACGCGGGCTGGATGGTCGGCGGGTAAATGACTTTTGCGCCGAAGTGGCTCATTTCCATCGCTTCGCGGTAAGTCATGGATGGCAGGGTGAAGGCTTTTTTCACGCGGCGCGGGTCGGCGGTGAGCACGCCGTCCACATCGGTCCAGATTTCGATGGCTTCTGCGTCGAGCGCCGCGCCGAGGATGGCCGCCGTGTAGTCGGAGCCGCCGCGACCGAGCGTGGTGGTGATGCCGTCCGAAGTGCTGCCGATGAAGCCTGTGGCGGCTTGCACATTAGGATGGGCGACGAAATGCTCGCGGATACGGCGGTTGGTTTCTTCAAAATCTACGCGCGCGTTGCCGAAATACGCATCAGTACGCACTACATCGCGGGTGTCGAGAAAATCGGTCGGAATACCCGACTGCTGCATGGCGTGGGCGATGATGAAAGCCGAATTGCGCTCGCCGAAACTCACAACAAAATCGAGCGAACGGGGCGAGACTTCGTGCAAGAGAAAAATACCTTGCAGCACATTGCCAAGTGCTTCAAAATTGGCCGAAATATGGCTCTCGACGGGCGGGCGATTGGCGGGAACAAGCAATTTTTCGATGGCTTCAAAATGTCTAAGTCGCACGTTTTCAAATAATTCCCGATAATGTTCGTCGCCTTTCCCGGCTTTTGTCGCCATTTCGATGAGCGTGTCGGTCACTTTTGAAAAGGCCGAAAAAACGACGGCAAATTTTTCGCCGCGCTGGTAATAATCTTTTAATATTTGAAGCAACCCCTCGATGGTTTCAGGCGTTCCGACCGAAGTGCCGCCGAATTTCAAAATTTTCATTTTTCTATTTTCAATTTTGCGGCAAAAATGCGCTTATCGCTATGAAATATACGTTTTTTCCAACGGGTCTCGTTCTGCTCACTCTGTCTTTACTCTCGGTTTTTGCCTGCAAAGACCCCGTGAACCCCTGCGTCCAAACACTTCGTCAGCGCGACGGGGCGCTCATCCAACGCGCTGATTCTCTGATATTTCGCCGGACAGAATTCACGCTGGAGCCTTACCGCGCCGAGCTGGAAAAACTACGAGCCGAGGAAAAGCAGATTTTCAAAGAAGTGGAAAACTGTGACTTCGGGAAAGACCTTCAAGCCTACAATTACTGGTATCGCGGTCGGCTGAAATTTCCAGGCAAAGTCGAGCAGGAGTTGCAGCGGATCGAGCGCGATTCTGTCAAATAAAAAAGGCCGCGAGACGTAAAGCGCTCGCGACCCTCGATGGCTTGTTGTTTAAGCTGCTGTGAAGGGAGGATTCGAACCTCCACGGGGCGATTGGTCCCGCTTTCACGGGATTTGTTTCGTGCTCCCCACCCCCGAGACAGGAGGGCATGGCTGCCAATTTCAACACCTCACAATGTAGTTGGTTATTGGTTGTCGGTTGTTAGTTGTTTGCTTTGCGTCTGCCGCTGATAGTTTTTGTTGCTTTTAAAAGCGTGCGACAAACGACTGTCAACTGACAACTTTACTCGTTCGCTCTTTTGCGTTTCCGATGTGACAAAGGTAGGCATATCGACTTTTTGTTTGCAAATTTTACAATTAAATTTTTAAAAATTTACACTATTGGTAATTATTTTGAAATTCTGTTGACGCGAATTAAAAAACGCTAAATTTTCAGGGGGAAAAATTTTCAAATCGGCAACAAACGAATCGTCTACCCGTTACCCGTTTTTGCAAAATGATTACAAACGAGACTTTTATTGAACAACTTCGTGATCGCTTAACCGGGCCTTTGCCTGGCAGAGAGGCTCAATTCAAAATGGGATTTGCCCGGCGCTTGGAAGAATTGCGTCTGAACCCCGCTACTCCGCCCGATGCGAAAGTGGCTTGTGTGCTCAATTTGTTGCACAAACAAGAGGGGGAGTGGCGCACACTGCTTATTCAGCGAACCCTGAACCCGCGTGACCGACATAGTGGCCAAGTGAGTTTTCCCGGCGGACGTTATGAAGAGAGCGACGGCGAGTTGGTGAATGTGGCGCTCCGCGAGGCGCACGAAGAGGTAGGGGTGTCGCCATTGGAGGTGGAAGTATTGGGGCGGTTGACCGAACTTTACATCCCGGTTAGCAATTTTGTGGTACACCCGTTTGTGGGGGTATTGTTAGGCCCATCAGAGTTTGTGCCACAACCGGGAGAGGTAGAGGCGATTCTTACTCCTTCTCTTTCCGTTTTTTCTCAACCTGAAAGTCGAAAAATGACTAACCTCACAGTTGGGCAGGGCGTAGTGCTTAAAGATGTGCCTTACTTCGAGGTGGAGGGCCGCACGGTTTGGGGCGCTACAGCGATGATTATGAGCGAGTTTTTAGAATTGATGCCTGTTTTTTGATTTTTTTACGGCGTTGGTTTTCAGGCTCTGTCACATTTTTCGATAGACGAACAGTTGTCGAGCAGAATATTTCCCTTGTATTTAAAGGTGATACCCGGCCCGTACCAGGCCTCCAGGGTGATATATCGCATATCACGGGAAGGCACGAACTGGAACGGGTATTTGCGCCAGTCGCTGTGGTCAATCAGTGGCGATGAAGCCAGCAATATTTCTTTTTTCCCGCGGGACGCTCCGCCCCAAATACGCAACCGGACAGGGTGATTGTAACCCACGTATTTTGGCGCATGAGCGAGATAAATAGAAAAAGTGTAGCAGGTGCCGCCTTTGAGCGATTCAGGAAGGCCTTGTGCGATGTCCTCGCTGGTGCCGTCGTTGCGAGTGACCAGGCCTACACAAGTTTTACCGTCTTGCGCAGCGGACTGAACACCCCAGGCGCCTGGCAAAATATCGGGAGTGCTGCCCGGCGTGAAGGATTGCCACCCGCCGGGAAGTTTGGATTGAGCGGGTTTGTCATCCTCGAAAGATGGATTGCGGATTGGGATGACGACACCGGGTTGTAAAAATACGAAAGAGACAAGCAGCAGAAATCCGGTAAGTTTCATGTGTTCGAAAGTGTTTTTAGGCGGCGATTGGGTGGTTGAGAGCTCGAAAGTAATTTTGATAAAAAGGGAGAATTTTCCCTAAACCATTCTGAATGTTATTTTTGCACCGAATTTTCTAACAGCCAACATTCCAAAATAAATGCCACGCACCAAGCCGACCTATTTGTATGCCATTGTCAGCGTAGCGCTGGTGCTGTTTATTCTCGGCTTTTTTGCATTGACGGCGCTGCATGGGCGCAAGTTAGTGACCTTGTTCAAGGAAAAGGTAGATATTTGGCTGGAACTCAAGCCTGGCGTGCCGGAATCCGAAGTGCCTCGCATCATTTCTGTTGTTCGTCAGCAGCCTTTCGTAAAAAAGGAATCTGTCACGTTCATCACCCGCGAACAGGCGATGGCTGCCATGAAAAAAGACCTTGGCGATAATAGTTTGCTGGAAGACAATCCCGATTTGCTGCGCGATGTGATTCGTTTTAACGTACAAGCTGATTTTTTGGAAAGCGACGACTTGGCGGCTTGGCGGGAAGAAATGCGCCAGGATTCGGCAGTCGCCGATGTTTATCTTGAAGCCACCGATACGGGCAACGTTGGGAAAAACATCCAAAACCTGGGGCTGCTTGCACTCGGTCTGGGAATTTTGCTCATCTTTGCCGCCGTTACGCTCATTCACAACACAATTAGGCTGGCGCTTTATTCCAATCGTTTTTTGATAAAAAATCAGGAATTGGTTGGTGCATCGTGGGCATTTATCAGCCGACCTTACATTCAGAAAGGCATTGCAAATGGCTTCACTAGCGCGGCGCTCGCAATTGTAGCGCTCATTGCCTTGCTTTGGTGGATGTACAGGATGGTGCCTGAGTTCGGCCAATTGCAAGATCTCAACGCTATCCTGGTTGTTTTTGTCGGTTTGGTGGTATTGGGAGTGTTGATTTCCGGTTTGAGCACCTATTTTGTTGTCAATAAATTCCTGCGTATGCGGGTAGATGATTTATATTGAAAAGTTATTGGTTATTGGAGATTGGTTGTTGGAAAAAAGAAATTTAACCAACAGCCAACAACTAACAACCAACAGCCAACAACCTTTTTAAAATGGCAAAACAGCAACAACGGCCTCAGCCCCGACCGCAACAACCCCAACAACAAGCAAAGAAAACGGCGCCCGCGCCGGTGCGCCGTACTGAAAAGCGCGAGAGTATTTTCACGGCAGGCAGTCGTGATTTCATCTTTGGCCGTCAAAACTTTACCTACTTCGGTATCGGTTTGGCTTTAATTTTGATTGGCCTGATTGCCATGACGGGTGGTGCGATGCCTGACCCTGCCAAATGGGAGCCTGAACGCATTTACAGTTTCAGGCGTATTACTTTGGCTCCGATTCTTATGGTGGCAGGCTTTGTGATCATTATTCTCGGCATTTTCAAAAAATCTGATAACTCGGCAACGCCCTCCACGCCGGACGAATCTGCATAAGTCCGCATGAATTTTTTACACGCTATCATCCTCGCCATCATCGAAGGGCTGACGGAGTTTTTGCCTGTGTCGTCCACCGGGCACATGATAATCGGTTCCACCGCGATGGGTATCGCAAGTGACCCCTTCGTCAAAGTATTCACGGTAGCCATTCAATTCGGGGCGATTTTGTCCGTCGTGGTGCTTTATTGGCGGCGTTTTTTTCAAAATTTCAACTTCTACGTCAGGCTATTCGTAGCCTTTTTGCCCGCTGCCGTTTTTGGCCTTTTGCTAAAAAAACACATTGACGCCTTGCTGGAAAACATTGTTGTTGTGGCAGTTGCGCTTATCGCCGGCGGTTTTGTGTTCCTTTTTCTCGACAATTATTTTGTAAAACGCAGCGAACGCGACACCTCCGTAGATGACATCACTCTACCGAGAGCGCTGCGCATCGGCTTGTTCCAGGTCATCTCGATGATTCCGGGGGTAAGCCGCTCTGCTGCTACTATTATTGGCGGCCTCACACAAGGCCTTTCGCCCAAAACAGCCGCTGAATTTTCTTTCTTCCTGGCTGTGCCGACCATGTTTGCTGCTACTGCAAAATCGCTTTGGGATTATGTGGACGAGGGCGGTTCATTCACACAGCACGAACTCTCGCTGCTGGCTGTTGGCAACGTTGTTGGCTTCGTCGTCGCTATGGTTGCCATCAAGGCATTTATCGGCTACCTTACCAAACACGGTTTCAAAGTTTTTGGCTATTATCGCATCGTCGTCGGAGCCATCATCCTGATTTTGTGGGCTCTGGGTTATTTTAAAGGCGTGGATGTCGGTAGTTTTTAATCTACTTGCTCGTGCCCAAATCTGAAATCAGGTAACCTTCAGGATAGGTCGGCGTTTTGATTCGCGTCAGCAAACGCGGCTTGCGGCGCGGCGGCAGGAGACGAACGAATCGCCCACGCAAGCGTACTGAACCTCGCACTATTTTTTGCAACCACACGGGTGCAGGCTTCATGCCGACAGCGGCCAACAAATGGTCGTCAATGAGCGCATGAACGAAAGGCGCACCCATTTTCCAGAACCATTTTGGTAAAACCCATGAGAGCATGAGGTTGCGGGTGGCGACGGCAACGGCTTCGTTGTCAGGCGAATAGCGAAAATGCTCTTTTTCAAAATCCCGGTTAAATCGCTCGAATGCGTCGTAATCATCCGGCAAATCTTTGATGCCCATGCGCCGTCCAATTTCAACCCAAAAATGGAAACTCGCAAGGCGTTCGTGGCGGGTCACCTGGCGCCAGCCATAGCGGTCGCTCCAGCGCACAGGCTCGTAGATAAAGGTTGAGAGCGTATAAAGAAATTCATCGTTGGGAATCTGAAAACGGCCATGTTGCTTATTCATGCGCACCAGCGCTGCGTGGCCGCGCGGGCTGTCATAGCCGTTTTCCAGAATTTCGGAAAGGATGAGCACCGTGTCGTCGTAACGTTTTTGGGTGCGCTGCACAAACTCGCCGGTTTGTGCCAGCAAAGGAGTCCCTTTGGCTACGCCAAATACGCGAAAGAGAGCGAACTCGAGCGAGCGCGTGGTGTCCCAGGGAAATTCATAACAAGAAAGCAGGTATGAAATTTCTGACAATCGCGTACAGAATCAAGCGTGGCAATGTAATCGCGGATAGCAAAACGCCGGCGCGAACGAATAGCGGCAGCGGCTTTTTCTTCCCACCCGGGCAGCGGCGCTTCAAAATTGAGAATGAGGGCATCGTCGTTTCCCATGAATTCGATTTTTTTTACAAAAATATGGCGGGTGTATCTCTGGCCGCCAGTCCAGGTTTTGTTCAATGTTTGCTCAAGGGTGTCCATTTGAAAAAATGGCGCCCGTTCAACAAAATAGTTAAAAAAATATACAACCGAGAACACGCTTTTTATTTTAAAAATATTTTGCAATAAGAATATTTTTGCCGCAGTAAAATTTATTTGTTCACCTAAAATAAAAACGACATGAATACCAAAGTTTTGATCGCCGCGCTGACAGGCGGCATCACAAGTTTTTTGCTGGGCTGGTTGTTTTATGGTATTTTGCTGGGTGATTTTTTCGCAGCCAATACCGGCACTGCTACCGGGGTGATGAAGGATGAGGCTTCTATGGGTTGGGGGCCGCTCATACTTGGCAACCTGGCGACAGGTCTTTTGTTTGCCCTGATTTACAGCCGCTGGGCCGGCATCACTACCTTCAAAACAGGCGCTATTGGCGGCTTATGGGTTGGTTTTCTGGTGGCACTCAGTTACAATATGGTGTCTTTGGGCACTGCCAACATTATAAACTCGACGGCTGCGATGGTTGATCCGCTTGTAGCGGCAGTGATGAGTGCGATTACCGGCGGCATAGTCGGTTTGACTTTAGGATACGGAAACCGCGTCTGAAAAAATCAGCGCGACAGACATAAACGCGCGCCTTTTGCATTTCGGCAAAAGGCGCGCGTCGTTTTTCAGGCTTGCCCAAACCGGGGCGTCTTCGAAAATTACTTTCTCCGAAGCGTCACAGAAAACTATTTTTGTCACGGCAAAGCAATTCATTTTTACGCTCAAAACATTCATTTTCAATGAAAATCATCCTCATCGCTCTTACAGTCCTTGCCACTGTTTTTCTGTGGCTCGCTTGCAAACAAAGCAAATACGCACCGGGAAATTTCCCTGACCGCCAACTGCGTTGGGGTAGTGGCGGCGGTGTCGTCGGCAAAGAAACGACCTATACGCTGCTCGATAACGGCCAGATTTTCGTCCGCGATATGGGCGGGACTTTGACCGAGACCGGCAAAACCAAAGGCAAGACAGCGAAGGCTTTGTACGAAATGATCGGAACACTCGGCCTCGAAAAACTCGATTTTCAACACCCCGGAAATACCTACGATTTTATCGAAGTGCTGAACGGCGACAGCGTACGGCGCATCAGTTGGGGCGAAAAAAATATTCCTGTTGACCCGAAAATCAAAGACTTGTTCAACCAATTGAACGGGTTGCTGAAGAAGTAAAAATCCCGCTGAAAACCTCCCGGCCTGTTCCAAATAATTGTTTTTCAAATTAATAATGATGAAAATCACAGCACTCAAATTTGTAGTCTTGCTCAACGCAGCATTGTTCCTGCTTTTTTCATGCAGCCCGAAAACAACCGAGATTCCGGCCAAAGCTTCCGCGATGAAACCGCCGGCTCCTATCTCGTCGGCTCCTGTGCCCGAAAAGGTCATCCTCGACACTTTCGCCGACATTCAAATTCTTCAATACGACCTGCCGGGCTGGGACAAACTCAGCCTTCGGCAAAAAACCTTCATCTATTACCTCTCGGAAGCGGCGTTGGCAGGACGCGACATTATCTACGACCAGCATTGCAAGTACAATCTCGCGGTGCGCAAAACGCTCGAAGGCGTTCATAACTCCTACAAAGGCGACCGGGCTTCGGCGGACTGGAAAGCGTTTATGACTTACGCCAAGCGCGTGTGGTTCAGCAACGGCATTCACCACCACTACAACGAGACGAAGATTTTGCCCGGTTTTTCCAAAGAATATTTTATCACACTGCTGCAAAATTCCGACCCGAACAAACTGCCACTTGCACAGGGCGAGACGGTGAATGCGCTGATAACCAAACTTTACCCCGTCATGTTTGACCCTGCGGTTTTGTCTAAAAGGACAAATAAGGACAAAGGCGTGGACGTGGTGAAAGAGTCTGCCGTCAATTTTTACGAAGGTGTCAGCGCCGCCGAAGTGGATAATTTTTACCAGAAAAAATTGGCAGAAGCAGGCGCGAATCCGCCCATGTTCGGTCTCAATTCCAAATTGACAGGCGATGGCAAACGAACCCTTACGGAAAAAGTCTGGATGGCTGGCAAGGGTAATATGTACGGTGCGGCCATTGACAAGATTGTTGAAAACCTGGAGAAAGCCATTCCATTTGCAGAAAACGGACAGCAAAAAACAGCCATCCGCTTGCTCATAGAATATTACAAAACGGGCGATTTGAAAAAATTCGATGAGTACAACATCGCCTGGGTGAAAGATACAGAAAGCACGATCGACTTTATCAATGGCTTCATCGAAGTGTATCACGACCCGCTCGGCTACAAGGCCGATTGGGAGGCCGTCGTGCAGTACAACGACCCCGATGCGACCGAAAAGATGGCGATTGTCAGCAAAAATGCCCAGTATTTTGAAGACAACTCGACTATCCCTGCCGCCTATAAAAAGAAATCGGTGAAAGGCGTTTCCTACCGCGTCATCAACGTCGCGATGGAAGGCGGAGACTGTGCGCCCTCCACACCTATCGGCATCAACCTGCCAAACTCCAACTGGATACGCGAAACCTACGGCTCCAAATCCGTGAGTCTCAACAATATCGAAAACGCCTACGGCAAAGCGGGCGGCGCACTGGCTGTGCAGGAATTCGCACACGACGCAGAAGAGATTGAGAACGCGAAAAAATACGGTGAAGCCTGCGGCAAAATGCACACCGCTCTCCACGAGGTCATCGGTCACGCCAGCGGCCAACTCAAACCCGGCGTGCCGGAGCCGAATGTGACCCTCAAGCAATACGCCGCCACCCTCGAAGAAGGCCGCGCCGATCTCGTGGCGCTCTACTTTATGCCCGACCCGAAACTTGTGTCTTGGGGGCTTTTGCCCGACGCCAATGCCTACAAGGCCGAGTACGACCAGTACATCCGCAACGGCTTGCTTATGCAACTTCGCCGCATCCCGTCAGGGGCCGATATCGAGGAAGACCACATGCGCAACCGCCAACTCGTGGCAGCATGGGCCTATGAAAAAGGCAAAAAAGACAACGTGATTGCCAAAGTAGAGCGCAATGGAAAAACCTACTACGATATTCGCGATTACGTCAAACTTCGCGAGTTGTTCGGCCAGTTATTGTCTGAAATTCAACGAATTAAATCCGAAGGTGACTACCAGGCCGCCCACGATTTGGTAGAAACCTACGGCGTCAAAACCGATGGCTCTACTGGCAGGCAAGTGAAAAACCGATATGCCAACCTTCCCACGAAACCCTACTCAGGTTTTGTTCAGCCCAAACTCGTGGCTGTAAAAGACGCCAGCGGAAAAATCACCAACATAAAAGTGGAACGCGAACTCGACTTCTTGCAGCAAATGCTCCGCTACGGTAAAGAGTATTCGTTTTTGCCGGTAAACAATTGATTTTGAACACAGAGGCACGGAGGACACAGGGAGGCGACAAACGCTGTGTCCTCTGTGCCTCTGTGTTTGACTTAAAAACCTTCCGCCCGCCACCTTGTTTTTTGTGCCTATTTTTGCCCTCCAAACTTTTCTCAGGCATGAAAAACACTTACCGCCTTTTACTGCTCCTGCCACTGTTGCTGGCAACGGCTGTTTTTTCCCAAAAACCCGCCAAGCCCAACGCAGCCGACCTGCATCAGGCTATCAAAAAACTCAACGTCCTCGGCACAGTACTCTACGTCGCTGCCCACCCCGACGACGAAAACACGCGCATGATAAGTTACATGCGCAACGAAAAACTCTACGACGTCACCTACCTCTCCATGACGCGCGGCGACGGCGGCCAAAACCTCATCGGCCCGGAAATGCGTGAACTTCTCGGCGTTTTGCGCACACAAGAACTCCTCATGGCCCGCTCGGTGGACGGCGGCAAACAAATGTTTACCCGCGCCAACGACTTCGGTTTTTCCAAAAATCCCGAAGAAACCATGCGTATTTGGGAAAAAGACAAAGTGCTCGCCGACGTGGTGTGGGCCTTCCGCCAAGTGCAACCCGACGTGGTCATCAACCGTTTTTACCACGACAAAAAATATGACACGCACGGCCACCACACAGCCTCGGCCATGCTTTCAGTGGAGGCATTCGATTTGGCTGGCAAAGCCGATGTTTACCCCGAACAACTCCAGTTCGTGCAGCCCTGGCAGCCCAAACGTGCGTTTTTCAACACCATGTGGTGGTTCTACGGTAGTCAGGAGGCATTCGCCAAAATGGATAAATCCCAACTTTTTTCCATTGACCTCGGCGTTTACCTCCCCCTGAAAGGAAAAAGCAACAGCGAAATCGCCGCCGAAAGCCGTTCCATGCACCGCTGTCAGGGCTTCGGCTCGATGGGCACGCGCGGCGAAAGCCTCGAATGGCTCGACCTCGTGAAAGGCGAGCGCCCCGTTTCGCCGGACATCTTTGAAGGCATCAACACCACCTGGAGCCGCGTGGAAGGCGGCGAGCCGATTGGAAAATTGCTGGCGAAAATTGACCAAAACTACCGCTCCGACAACCCCGCAGCCAGCGTTCCCGACCTTTTGCAAGCCATGCAAATGATGAAAACTTTGCCCGACGGATTTTGGAAAAACAAAAAACTGGCGGAAATCAAAGAGGTAATTCGAGGTTGTCTCGGCCTATACCTGGAAGCCACTGCCGCCGAACCCACCGTCGCGCCCGGCGAGATGGTTAAAATCCGTCTCGAAGCCATCAGCCAGGCCCCTTACAAATCGAGGACAGGCGAAGCCAACGGTGCGATGAACGGCAACGGCTTCGTGCTGAAAAGCATCACTGTCTCCCCGGCTTTGTTCGACACGACATACTCCCTGAATCTCGAGCCGAACAAAGGATTCACGACCGAGCGCGTGGTAAAAATTCCCGACAACGCCGACTTCACCGCCCCTTACTGGCTGCGTAATAATTCCACCATCGGGATGTACACCGTTGAAAACCAACTACTTCGCGGAAAGCCTGAAACCCCTCGTTTCGCCACCGTGCGCTGGTCGTTCATTGTCAATGGCATCCCGCTCGAATACGAGTCCGACGTGGCCTGGAAAACCAGCGAACCCGCCATGGGCGAAGTGTGGCGACCTTTCGAGGTATTGCCGCCCGCTTTTGTGGAATTCACGGAATCCTCCTACATTTTCAACAAAAGCGACAACACCGTCACTGTTCGGGTGAAGGCAGGGCGCGACAATGTCGCCGGCACGGTCGCCGTGCAAGCCGCCGATAAAAACTGGACGGTGAAAAATGGCGAGCAGCCGTTTTCATTTTCCAAAAAAGGCGAAGAAAAAACCTTCACGTTCAACATAAATGGCAGCGCAAAAACCGGGCAAACGACGCTCGCCGCCGTGCTCAAAGTTGGCGACCGCCTTTACGAAAATCGCCTCGTCACTATCAAGTACGACCACATCCCGCAGCAGAGTGTTTTGCTACCCGCCGCCGTCAACGCCGCAAAAGTTGATTTGCAGGTAAAAGCCAAAAACGTCGGCTACTACATGGGCGCCGGCGACGAGGTTCCAGCAGCGTTGCGGCAGATGGGCTGCAACGTTACTTTGCTGGAAGACAAGGACATAGAGTCGTCCAATTTGGCAAAATTCGATGCCGTCGTCGTTGGTGTGCGGGCTTACAACACGAAAGACAATCTCGCATTTCAGAACAAAACCTTGCTCGAATATGTCCAAAACGGCGGCACCCTCGTGCTGCAATACAACACCAACGGTCGGGACTTAATCATGACGGATTTGGCGCCTTACCCGATGAAGCTCTCGCGCACCCGCGTCACCGACGAAACCGCCGAAGTGCGTTTTCGGCTACCTGAACATCCCGTGCTCAACGCGCCCAACAAACTGACTTCCAAAGACTTCGAAGGCTGGGTGCAGGAACGCGGCCTCTATTTTCCTGGCGAATGGGACGCCGCGCTCGAAGCGCCACTTTCCATGAACGACCCCGACGAAAAGCCCGCCGACGGCTCGCTGCTTGTAGCAAAACACGGCAAAGGTTGGTACGTCTATACCGGTATTTCTTTTTTCCGCGAACTACCGTCGGGGGTGCCGGGCGCATACCGGCTGTTCGCCAACTTGATTTCGTTGGGGAAATAATTTTGTCACGCAGAGACGCAAAGAACGCAAAGTGTAGATTGTTCTTTGCGTTCTTTGCGTCTCTGCGTGACCTTCTTTTTGTGGCAAAATCAGAAATTACGACTGAAATTCCCTCTCGTGCGACGCTCCTCGCTCAGCCCGATTTTTTCCCGCAGCGTTTCGTTTTTGAAAAAATAATTTTTGCTGAAATAACTGCAAGCGAGAAAGTTGCGCATGGAGTGGCAGTTGATTTGGAAACTAAAAACCTCTACTGCACCTGCCCATTTCGTCCCAAACCCTGCATCCACGCGCTGGCCCTCAATGCGCTTTTTGAACGAGAAGGCGAAGCCGTGTTTACTGCTTCCAGTGAACTGCCCGGCTGGGTGAACGCGCTTTTAAACGGACTTCCCGCCAGCCAAATTTCTTCGAGCAAAAGTGCCGGGGCAAAAGTCGCCGCCAAAGCCAAAACCCGCTTCGAGCGCCTCGAACGCGCCGCCAACGGCATGGAAGACCTCGAAGCCTGGCTACTCGACACGGCGCGGCGCGGCCTCGCTACCGTCGTCTCCGAAGACTCGAAATGGTGGGAAGGCATTGCCGCGCGCATGGCCGATGCCTCCATGACGGGCCTGAGTCGTACGCTCCGACTACTTGGTCAAATATCGCCTGCTGCACCTGATTGGGTCAAACAGGTGGCTGGCGTTTTCGCTGATTGCTACCTTGCTGTCCGGGCATTTCGTAAACGCGATAGCCTGCCGGAGCCCCTTCTTTTTGATTTACAAAATTTTGTTGGGATCAATACGAAAAAGGAGGAGGTACTGACTTCTGGCGAGCAGGTACAGGACGTTTGGGCTGTTATTGGCCAAATAGAGGAACAGTTGGAGGACAAACTGTCGGTGCGTCGTACCTGGTTGTTGGGAGGGAATACCAGGCGTTACGCTTTGCTGCTCGACTATGCTTTTGGCGCCGAAGGATTTTCGCCAGGTTTTGAGCCGGGTACTATTCATCGGGGAGTGCTCGCTTTTTATCCCTCTGCTTTTCCGCAACGTGCGCTCGTGATGGGTGACTTTGTTGTTGTGCCGAAAAAGGTAGAAAAGTTGCCCGGTTTTACTGATTTTGAAGATTTTATGCTTGCCTATGCTGCAGCTGTTGCTTCGCAGCCCTGGTTGCAAATTTTCCCGGCAGCGTTTAGTGAAGTCGTTCCAGCAATAGAAAATGGCAAGTTCTTTTTAGTTGACAAAAATGAAAAAATATTGCCATTGGACGTCCGGGAAGCCGTCGCCTGGCAACTTGTAGCATTGAGCGGAGGAGCGCCGATTGGAGTGTTTGGAGAGTGGATAAGAGGAGCGCTCAAGCCTTTGAGCGTAGTAGTGGAAGAGCGGTTTGTCGGCGATTTTCAAATAAAAAAGGCTCAGTAAACCCCGAGGTTTGCTGAGCCCGTTTCGTTGAAACGATGGACGCGACTATGCTTTTTCGAGCACTTTTGGCGCAGCCTCCAAAATTTCCGCCTTTGCCTCGTCGGCGTATTTTTCAAAATTTTTCACAAACTCTTCGGCCAGGTGATTCGCTTTTTTGTCATAGGCGCTTTTGCTTGCCCATGTGTTGCGCGGGTTGAGTATTTCCGAGGGGACACCCGGGCAAGTAGTTGGCATGGATAAACCGAAAACTTCGTGTGTTTCGTAATGAACGCCGTCGAGGTAGCCGTTGAGCGCCGCAGTGATCATGGCGCGGGTGTAGGAAAGTTTGATACGACTGCCTTCGCCGTAGGCGCCACCGCTCCAGCCTGTGTTGATAAGCCAGACTTTCGCTTTGCTTTTGCGCAATTTTTTGCCCAACAGGTCGGCATATTTTGCAGGGTGCAGCGGCAGGAACGGCGCTCCGAAACAAGCGGAAAATGTTGATTTTGGCTCTTTTACGCCTATTTCTGTGCCTGCTACGCGGGCCGTGTAACCGCTGATGAAATAGTACATGGCTTGTTCCGGCGTCAGTCGGGAGATAGGCGGAAGAATACCGTAGGCGTCGCAAGTGAGGAAGAAAATATTCTTCGGGTCGCCTTCAGCGCGGCTGGGGCTGACGGCGTTTTCGATGTGGTGAATGGGGTAAGAGACACGCGTATTTTCCGTGATGCTGCGGTCGGAATAGTCCACCTGGCGTGTGCCTTCGAAGAATTTTACATTTTCCAGAATGGCGCCGTGGCGGATGGCGCGATAGATATCGGGTTCTTTTTCTTCGGTGAGGTCAATGGTTTTGGCGTAGCAACCACCTTCAAAATTGAAAACTTCACCCGATGCCCAGGCGTGTTCATCGTCGCCGATGAGTGGGCGGTTGGGGTCGGCGCTGAGGGTTGTTTTGCCGGTACCGGAGAGGCCGAAGAAGAGCGCGATGTCGCCGTCTTTACCTACGTTGGCAGAGCAGTGCATAGGCAGAGCGTCTTTGGCGCGGGTGGGCAAAACAAAGTTGATGACAGAAAAAATGCCTTTTTTGATTTCGCCGGTGTAGCCTGTACCGCCGATGAGGAGGCGGCGTTTTTTCACATTCACGATGGCGAAGTTGTGTTGGCGCGTGCCGTCGCGGTGTGGGTCGGCTTTGAAGCCGGGGACGCAGAGCACCGTCCAGCGTGGGTCGAAACTGATAAGTTCTTCACGGTCGGGGCGCAGGAACATGTTGTTGGCGAACTGGTTGCTCCAGGGGTATTCGGTCACAACGCGGATGCGCAGTTGGTAGTCCGGGTTGGCACTGGCATTGGCGCGCACGTCGCGGACGTACACATCTTTCTTTTTCAGGTAATTGCAGCAACGACGCCAAAGTGCGTCGAACTTGCGGCTGTCGAATGGAATATTGACTTTGCCCCAGTTGACCTTGTTGGCAGTGATGCTGTCTTTTACGATGAAGCGGTCGTCGGGAGAGCGGCCTGTGAATTCGCCGGTGTAGATAACGAGCGCGCCGCTGTCGGCCAATTGGCCCATACCTTTGAGAATCGAGTGTTCTACGAGTTCTTCGGGTGAAAGGTTCCAGTAGGCATTTTTGAGATTTTTCAGGCCGATTTCTTCGAGGTTTGCCAGAGGATTTTTAAGTCCAATTTCGTGCATAAAATGTTAGTTTTAAACTGGTTAGGCAAAAAGACGGCTGTGTGTACAGCCGCTAATTTGCGCCGTCGAGCGGCGAAGACGGGAATTGTGGTGGTCGCAAACGGCGGGCAAAAATACGGCAGGAGACTTGCTTTCGGTAGATGCGGGCAATTTTTAGATTTTTTCAAAACCAATTATTTAAAATGCAAGAGCCGACATATCGCCTGTGGCAAGTAAACCACCCCAATAAAACGGATGTACGACCGGGTCGAAGTCGGGGTTGGTGAGCAGTTCGATTTTCGCTTTTTGCAAGGCCACGTCTTTGGGCAGCCCCTTCTTTATATTTTTGAAAAACGTTTCGATAAGTATGGGGGAAGATGCTCCGTGTAATTTCCAAATGCTCATCAGGGTAGCGGGTACGCCGGCAGAAGTGAGCGCGCGGGTTACGCTGTACACGCCTTCGCCACGCTGCAATTTGCCAAAGCCAGAGTAGCAAGCATTTAGCACCACGAGGTCGGCAGGCAAGTACGTGATTTGCAGTTCGTTGGTGTAAAGCACGTTGTCAGGTGTGCCTGATTTTTGCGGGTTTCCAAATAAAAGACGTGAAAGAGTAGGCTCTTTTTCATGGACAAAACCATGCATGGCGAGCAGAAGCACCCGGCATCGGGGGGCTATTTTTGCGAATGTTGGTTCGTTGGCTTCGTCCTCGTACACCTCTCCTCCCAGCAGTTTTTTTACATTTTCCGCCATTGATTTCATGCCTGCGATGGGATAAAGTTCCTCGTCGGTTTGAGGGTCGCGATCGGTGTTGCCATATTTCGGAGCAAAACCGGCAAAGGGAATCCGATTGGCGGCAGTGTGTTCGCGCATGTTGGTTTGTTGTCGGGCGAGCACGGTAGCAGAATATGCGTAGCTGATACTGTATTGGTGTAATAGATAGGGTAATTCGTGCCAGGCTGCTTGCGATTTTTGTTGAAGCAACAGTTCAAAAGGCAAAAAAGCAAGTACGTCGTCGGGGACGATGATGAGCGCGTCGAACTTTTCCTGTGTTGCCGCCAAAACTGGCGCCAAGAGGAGTTCGTACAGATCAAATGAAGTTTGTTTGAACCAACTGTGCCTGGCTTCGGGCATTGTTTTGTCTGCTCCTCGCGCCAGGTATTCGACGTAAGGCTGTATGATGGAGTCCCGGAAATGAGCAGGCAGATTTTGTCTGCGCCAGACAAGCTCGCCATTTGGCGCGATGAGGGAAATAAAAGCCGTATCCTCGGATAGAAAATAATTGACAAAGGCCTGTTTAGGGCGAAGGACGGCAGGTATATCGGCTACAGAAAGGAATCGAACTTCGTCCAGCAATTTCTGGTAACCTGGATTTTCCGCGCTGAGATCTGCCAAAAACCGGCTTTCTTCCTGAATGAGGTCCAAGTGCTCTCTGCTCAATTTTTCGAGGCGCAACGAATCCTTGCTATCAGAGGGTTTCATTCTTTCCTCGGCAATTTGCTGTTCATACCAGGCCTTTTTTATGCGCAATGTGTTTTCCCTGTTGCGAATGCTGTCGCTCAGGCGGTAGTCCGCTTGCGCTTGCGACAAGGTTTTTAGTAACAAAATTCCTCGTGCCTGCTCTGTCAGGCGGAATGCCCGGTGGGCATATTGGGCATCTCCTGTTTTGACATAAAGATCCCACGCAATGAGCACGGCGCTTTCCAGCCGTTGCCGGCTTTCATCCAGGGCAAGCAATGAGGAGGACTCATAAGCATGAGTAGCGATTAGCCTGGCTTCTATCTGGGGAATGCGCTCGTAGCATTCAAGTGCTTTTTCGGGGCTGTTCAAGGCGATGAAACATCGAGCTTTTCCCAAAAGCCCCTCGATGACAGTGTTTTCAGTTTTTTTAAACAAGCTGTCAGGCGGATTGTCGCCGCTCTTTTGAGGCTGAAAATCCGGCAGTACGCTTTGGAGGGTGTACTGATATTCTTCGAGCGCCTTGTCTGGTTGGCCGGTATGGAAGTAAAAGTCAGCCAGTGCGCGATATGCTTTTCCTACTTCACGCCGGTGAGCGCCAATAACGCGTTCGTTTTCGATAGCTTTTTGGTAAGCCTCGGCGGCAGAAGGCCAGCGCTTCAACGCCGAGTAAACATCGCCCAAGCGTGCATAATACCCGCCTGAATAATTGTATCTGTCATCCTCATCGGTTAATTGTTCGATAAGTGAGGGTACGTCTTTAATGGATTCCAGCGCTTTTGGCGCATCGCCCAATCCTAACCACGCAGCTGATTCGCTCAAATGGCTGGTGATTTTGGCGTTCAGCGGCAGTTTGGGCAAGGCTAATCCTTGCTGAACGACCTCGATTGCTTCTTTATGCCGCCCCAAATCATTCAGAATGATGGCGAGATCTCCGTATTTTCCGATCTCGGGTTTGTTAATTTTTTTGCCGTAATCAATGCCGCGTTTCAGGACGTTTTCGGCGCGTTCGTAATCGCCTAACCGGGTGTACAAATTACCCAGACGGTGGTATAGGAAATTGGCAAAGCTTTCGTTGTTTTCGCCTAAATCATTGACAAACAGTTGGTAAGACTGTTCGTAGTATTTTACAGCTCCTTCCATGTCGTTCGTTTTCCACTCGCAGATGTAACCGCTGTAGGAACACAACCTCATCAATTTATCGGATTCTTCTTTTGTCCGGGAGGCTGGCATTTTTTCCCGGATGACTGGCTCCAAAAAATCGAGTGCGACAAAGGGTTGTTTTTTCGCGACCCATTTTTCGGCGAGTGTTCGATGGCTTGTATACCACCGGGTCACAAAATCATTTTTTTGAAAAACCTCCAGCGCTCGTTTGTGCCACAGCCTGGCGCTGTCATTTTGGTCGCGCTCGATGCAGTCCAGCGCCTGTATCAGGTATTGTTCTGCCAAAAGAGAGTCCTGCGCCTTCAAGTCATAGCTCGCGGGGCCTAATATGCACGATACCCAAAATTGAACGATAAAGAACCGGATGGAAACTGAGGAGGGAAACTTCATTGGTTGATGGTTTTTTAGTAAATGTTAAAAAAAAGTGCATTTCAAGCTACTAATCTCACTTGAAATGCACTTCCGATCAATCCATTGGCCATCCGAAATCAACTAAGCCATTTGGAGAGCCAGGGCAGGTATTTCCGCTTGAGGAGCCACAACAAAAGCAGCATTAAGAAAAGCAGGGCGAGTAAACAGTAGCGCCAATCGCATGTAATGCCACCGCCGCGGGGTGGACATTTTTCCTGAGAGCAGCAGATACAGGTGCCGTTGGCATCCTTATACTTCGTGGATTCGATGGCCGAATTGTACCCGCAGTGAGATTGTTTCGTGATGGTTTCAGGAAAAACGACACAAGCCTCCATTACTCTTCCGCCGTTCTCCTGCCAGAGCGAACGCACTCCTTTGCAATCTGTAAGTACGGTAAAATACATGGAGCCACACTGCTCCTGATGCTCCTGGCCGGGCTGTGGAGCAGGTACTTCATTCAGTTCCATACCCAAATCGAATTTCCACGCGCCACCTGCATGCGAAGCCATTTGATAATTAATCATATCTCCGCTGCCAAGCGCATTATTGCCTTTATACTGAAAATCCCAGAATGCTCCCTCCGGGTAACGGATTGTAACTTCTTGCCGGCTCACGGGGGCTTGCCCTTCGTTGCAAATATCGAGTCGGAATGTTACCCGGTATTGGCCGTTCTCCGGAACAATGTTTTCGACCACCAATTGATTGGGGTCGAATCCGGTCACGTAATAAACCGTCGCTTCCGCGGCGCCGATGATATATTCGGCCGGGGCATTTGCGTTGGAAACGGTAATAGGCGTAAATGGTGAAAGACCTTGCTGCCCGTAGGCATTTAGTACAGTGCTGATTTGAGTAACAGTTGGAGTATCGTTGTCGCTGATTGGTTCAGGGCCTGTCAGCAATACCAAAACGCTCATTACGGCATCTGCTTCTGTCAAAGTCGCATTTGGATTGGCTTCCAACACCGGGAACTGGCGTTTTTCAATAAAGCCTGTTGGCATGAGCGATGGCGATACAGATTCAGTCGAATAAACAACAAAATCTCTGTACTTTCTTGATAAACTCTCGAATCCCGAAGTATAATCCACTCCGCTAAAGGAACTGAGCGTAGAAGTGAGGTGATGCTGATCCGTAACAACCTTATCGAAATATTTCGGAATATCGGTCCATTTGTAATCCAGGACATTTGTCGTGCAGGCACTAAAGTTGGCAGGAGCGGGGACAGTCGGGTTTTTACGCCCATTATAGAAAAAATAAAGTTTGCCCGACAGGTTGGCATCATAAGAAACCACGAACGCCGTAAGATTTCCCATGCGCACGAGATGTCCCGTCTGACCATTGGGGTCTTGGTAACGATAGTGGTTGGAGTGAATCTCCATTCGCTGCCCGTTCAGGCGAGGATTAAAAGCAGGCCCCGTACCTCTGCCGCCCAATTCGACATTTCGATAAAGCTGAGGCGGCGGAGTTGTGTTTGTGTACTTTCCGGTAATGTAAGCAGTCGCTTTGAAACTGGCACCATTGACAGTAGAATAGGGGTAGGCAGGAGGGTCGAGCGAGGCTTGGTCTGAGGCAACATCATTGCCGGTAAATTCCAGGTAGTTACCATCTCCGAATACCCAAAAGGCCTCAAAGCGCGGGACGAGGCCCCCGTTACCCTGGTCGAGCGGAGGCAAAAATTGCGATTCGATGAAAAAATTTACCTCGTTTTGGCCAACGCAGGTTGCGGTGGGAGAAGCACCGGTGGGGCAAGAAGCTGAGTTGCTGACACTGATTTGCTGGGCAATAATCTGAATAGAAATGCCGGAAAAAAACCAAACGGCAATAATAAATCGCAGCGTTGCTTTCATTCTAAAAATTTTTTTGGTTAAAAAAGAGCAGGTGGCAGAGAAAGCTTCAAAAAGCGTTTCTGGTGCGAAACAAAAGGTATTTTTTAAAAAAATAGTGCCCCGGTGTTAACATTTTTTTCCCGGCCGACATAAACTGCCAAAAACACGTCTCTACTTTTGCCTGCCTCCCGCCGCAACACAATCCAAAACGGCGGACCTTCGGTTGACAAAATTATGGATGAAAAACGGGACGAACTGCAGGAGTTCCAGCAAAATCCGAACCGGGTACTGACAAGGCTTTACGCCAACTGTCGCCCAAAATTCCTTGGTTGGGCTAAGGAAAATTACAGAATCGGAGCACACGATCTCGCTGACATTTTTCAGAATGCAGTGGTCATCATGATGCTCAATATCGAATCTGGACGACTTACCAACCTGGCCGGTACCCTGTGCACTTATATTTTTGGAATCGGGAAAAACCTGATGCAGGCTTTTATCCGAAAACAAAAACGAATCGAAATGCCCGGCGATGTAAAAATGCTGCAGTCTGACGAAGGCGATCCCGGAATTGAAACACAAATGATTGAAGAACAGGACAATGAGAGCCTCTGGGCTAAAGTGGACGCCCTCGGCGAACCCTGCCGAAGCATCCTGATCCTGACCTACAAAGAAAATATGACCAGCCAGGAAATCGCCGACGTACTCGGCTACGCAAGCGCCGAAGTCGTGCGACAACTCCGAAAACGCTGCATTGACAAAATGCGAAAACCCTAACCCATAATCCATGCAAAACGCGAAGCAATGAATACCCGCACTGAACAACTTATCGAGGCTTGGTTTGCCAACACGCTTTCGGAAAACGAAGCCTCCGAACTCCGGCAACTGCTGGCGACCGATCCTGAAGTCGCTGCTGAATTTGCCTGGCAACAGTCGCTCGCCCGCGCCGTTCGAACGGGCAAATTAGGCAACGACTCCATCCACAACCGCCTGAATGAGGTAGAGCGCCGGTTTCGATTTCGACAACTGACCTTCCGAATCCTCGCCATCGCAGCGGCTGTTTCCATGCTTGTCGTAGCAATCTGGTTCTTCAATCGCCCCGGCCCGGCACCTGATGAAGTTGCCGATATTTCGCAAAGGGATACTTTGGAAACAAAACCTCAACCCGTTGTGACAACCCCGCAGGATTCCGCATTACTGCAAAAAGAAGCTTTAGAAAGAGAAAAGCAAGCCGCAGAAAAGGAATTGCAGCGGCAAAAAGCCGAACAACAAAGACTGCGCAAATTGCGCGATTCTTTGAAAATCGAAGTAGTGGCTAATTTCCAACATTTCATGAACGACTCCGAATTTAATGCAGCCGGAGGAGTGGAAGAGGGTAAAAAAATGGCAAAAGAGGCCTTCATTTTGTACGACGATAAAAAATACCCACAAGCAGCAACAGCGTTTAAATCCGTCCTGCAAAATGATCCGGCCAACAACCAGTATCAATTTTTCTACGCCATCTCACTGCTTGGCGCTCAACAATACCCCGCCGCAGCCAGTATCCTCCAATCGCTGACCAAGCAGGAAGGTGACTACCAAACACCCTCTAAATATTACCTCGGTTTGGCGCTCACGGGAGCCGGGAAATACAAAGAAGCTCGCCAGGCTTTTCAGGATTATCTCAAAGCACCCAACAACCGGCAATTCAATAGTTTGACAAAAACGATGTTGTCAAAATTGCCGGCAGAATGAGCAAAATGAATTTTCACCAACAAAAAAATCTCCGCAGGCGTGATACCTGCGGAGATTTTTTTGTTGACTCGCCAAACCCCGTGTGCTTCTAAAACAAAAAAGCCTTTCCGGGGGATTCGGAAAGGCCTGGGTTTGATTGGGAGTGTTTTCTACTTGGCGAAACCACGTTCGCCGGGAAAGCTTCGATTGGGGTCGAACTCTGCTTCCCGGCAAACGATGGCACTTGGGGCAGGTGTTTTCAGGGTGGCTTCAGGGCTTTGGTTTTTAAGAGCAGGCTGTTTGAGGCGTTTCTCATTTGGTCGGAGCCTTAGCCGTCGCTGAAATTACCCGGACGATTTATCATCCGGGACAGTTCAAAGTTTTCATTCTTACAAATTGATGTCATGAGGTGAAAAAACGTGAACAGATTTTTGAAAAATTTTTCAAAAAAAGCAAAAACAGTTCTTCGAGCACACGCTCGAAGAACTGTTTTTGCTTGAAAATCAATTTTTTATATCCAAAAACTACAAAGCAAAATTCGGCGACAACTCTTCTACGTTGTCCGCATAAAAGCGGTTGATGTATTGCGCCACCTCGTCAGGATCGTCGGTGATGAGGAAAAGATTGAGGTCTTCAGCGTTGATGTTGTGGTGGCGTTCGAGCATGATTTCGACCATCCAGTGGCGCAATCCTTCCCAAAATTCTTTCCCGACCAGCACGATTGGCACCGGCGATATCTTTTTGGTTTGCACCAAAGTCAGCACCTCGAAGAGTTCATCGAGCGTTCCGAAGCCGCCGGGCATCACCACGAAGCCTTGCGCATATTTGACGAACATCACTTTCCGCACGAAAAAGTATCTGTGTTTCAGGTTTTTATCCGGCGCGATGAAGGCGTTGTGATTTTGCTCAAACGGCAAGTCAATATTCAAACCCACCGAAGGGCCGCCTTTCATCCAGGCGCCTTTGTTGCCGGCTTCCATGATGCCTGGCCCCCCGCCAGTAATGATGCCGTAACCCTCTTCCGTAAGCCGGTTGGCGACTTTCACGGCCAGTTCGTAGTAAGGTGTGCCGGGTTTGGTACGCGCGGAGCCAAAAATGGAAATGCAAGGGCCGATTTTGTTGAGCGTCTCGAAACCATCCACAAATTCGGCCATGACTTTGAACATCGTCCAGGCATTTTCGCCGCGCAGATTTTTCCATTCTTTCATAACCCTCTTAGGGGTAGCGCCGTTTTCAGGTGCATTCAAGGCAGATTCGTTCGCTTCTTTCACGTGATTATCCATAATTCTCAGACATTTAATGGTCAGGATAAGAAGGCCTTTCTGCTGCAGCAGAAAGGCCTTCTTTTGTTTCTCGGTGCAAAGTTTTGTGTAAAAAAACGGGAAAATCAATTTTTCGGTTTTAAAAAATCGCCCAATTCTGCAAGTTCTTAGGTTCAATGTCTTTGTAAAGACGAATTTTGTCCCAAAATTTTCATGCGTCTCTTCGGACTTATCGGCTACCCGCTCGGTCATTCGTTCTCGAAAAAATATTTTACCGAAAAATTTGCCCGCGAGAGCATCACCGATGCGCGCTACGAACTTTTCCCGTTGGAAAACATCTCTGGTCTACCCCTGCTGTTGGAACAAAATCCCGATTTGCGCGGCCTGAATGTGACGATTCCACACAAAGAAGCGGTCATTCCCCTTCTTCACAAACTTGATGAAACTGCTCTCGCCGTCGGCGCCGTAAATTGTGTTAAAATTGAAAATCAAAGACTTGTAGGGTTCAATACCGACATTATCGGGTTTGGCAATTCGCTGGTTAATTTTTTTCAGGATAACGACCGCCCTGATTTTTTTCGAGCAGATAGTCTACATCGCCCCTGGCCAGAAGAAGCGCTTATACTCGGAACAGGCGGCGCTGCGAAAGCCGTTGCCTACATCCTGAAAAAACTTGGCATAGCCTTTCAGTTTGTTTCCCGAAAACCCAAAGGCGAAAACGAAATCGCTTACGAATTGCTCCCCCGGATCATTCATCGTTCGACATTGATCATCAACACGACCCCGCTGGGTATGTCGCCGCATGAAGACGCCTGCCCCGATTTGCCGTTTGAGCGACTTACGCCCGAACATTTCGTGTACGACCTGATTTACAATCCTGCCGAAACGCTACTTTTGCAACGCGCCAAAGCGAGGGGCTGCGCCGTGAAAAATGGCTTGGAAATGTTGCACTTACAAGCCGAAGCTGCCTGGAAAATTTGGAACGACTAAACCTGAAAATTGCAATTGAAAACCCTTGACCAATTCGACCTTTTTATGCCCAAAGTTGATTTTTCCAATACTGAAATTGCCTTTTCGCATCTTTCCAATCGCGAACTGAAAAAAACAGCCTGGTTGTTTCGCATGATGAGCAAACCCTGGCTTGTGAAATATGGCTCCAAACTGGCGCTTTGGGCAGTCGAAAACCGCCTGCCTTTTGCCGAAACGGTTGTAAAAAATACGGTCTTCGAACAGTTCGTTGGCGGCACCACCTTGCTCGACAGCCAGCCCAACATTGACCGGCTCGCCTCGCACAAGGTACTCACCATCCTCGACTACGGCGCCGAAGGCAAAGAAACCGAACTCGATTTCAACCACACGATGAATGAAAACATCCGCGCCATTGACTACGCCTCCCGCTCCGAGTATATTCCGGTGGTGAGCACTAAAGTCACCGGGCTGGCGCGTTTTCATTTGCTCGAAAAAGTGCAACACCGCCCCACGCTTACCCGCGAAGAACTCAGCGAGTATCGCAACGTTCTGAAACGCATAGACGCCGTCTGCTACCATGCCGCCAACAAAGGCGTTTCGGTGTTCATTGATGCGGAAGAAAGCTGGATTCAGGACACGATTGACCATCTCGTGTGGCTGATGATGAAACGCTACAACAAAAAACGGGTCGTCGTGTACAACACTTTTCAGATGTACCGCAAAGACCGGCTCCAGTTCCTCATCGAAAGTTACGACCGCGCCCGCAAGGCGGGATTTATGCTGGGTGCCAAGCTGGTACGCGGCGCTTACATGGAAAAAGAAGCATTTTTTGCAGCACAATTTGGCCTGGAAAATCCCATTAACCCCGACAAAGAAACCACCGACGACCACTACAACACAGCCCTCCGTTTTTGCCTCGACCACATAGATACGATGGCTTTTTGCAATGCCAGCCACAATGCCGAGAGCGCACTGCTCCAGGTCGAACTCATGGACAAAAAAGGCATCCCGCACGACCACCCTGGCACGCTCTTCAGCCAACTTTTCGGCATGAGCGACAACCTGACTTTCAATCTCGCCGCTGCCGGATTCCGGGTCGGCAAATACGTTCCTTACGGTCAGGTAGGTGAAGTCATCCCCTACCTCATTCGGCGGGCGCAGGAAAACACCTCCGTCACCGGCGACGCCGGGCGCGAACTGGCTTTTATCCAGCGAGAAGTGAAACGACGCGGTCTTTAAAAGTTGCAGTTAGCAGCGGCAGTCGGAGCCCTGCTTACTGTTACTGCCGCTGCCAACTGCAACTGCTGCCAATTGCTACCAAAATTCCCCAAAAAAGCGCCGCAATGCGCCCGTCGTGAAGCATGTTGTTGGCAAAACTGTGGATAAAAAAAGTCAGCAGACTCAGTGCGAGCGCCAGCGCAATGCGCCGACTTTTTGTATTTTTTTCAAAAAAAACAAGTTTGAAACCCTCGTTCAGTGCGGCGATGATCAAAGCCGCCCACAATAACAAACCCGGCCACCCGGCCTCTGCCAGCGCCTGAAAAAATTCGGAATGCGCCCCGCCGCCTCGCCCATAGGTCAGGGGCGAACGCTCCAAAACAGGTTCACGCGCACTGATGCGTGTCATCTCCTCCGCCTTTTGAAAAGGGATGTACTGAAACTGAAAAGTGCCTGTCCCGAAGCCTGTAAGCGGTTTTTCCTGTGCCATACGCAAGGCGGCGGCGAAGCGGTTCAGCCGTTCCAGAGAAGAGACGTCCGATTTCATTTTTTCAAAAATCCAGTCCCGACACACAAACCCGCAAGCCAGCAGCAAGAGCCCTGAAAAAGCGATGAGTCGCCATTTTTTCCTGAAAATCAACAAACTGCTGACAAATCCTGCGACTAAAACGGACAACCATGCCGCCCTGCAAAAAGAAAAAACGAGCGCTGCGAGAAACACCGGTGTCAGACCTTTTTTCACCGTTTTCCGTTGTTCCCATGCCCCTTGCATCAAGAAAAAAAGCATCGCCAGCACTGCTGCGTAGAGTGTATTTTCAGGGAAAAAAGGCATCGGGGCGAGCAAAGCCTGGTCGGCGCGAAAGCCATAAAACGAGTGGTGAATAAGCGTGTAAACCGCTACGCCTGCCATCGAAAAAGCGAACAACCGGAGGGCTTGTGGCCACACAGATGGAAACATCGCAAGTCCGACTGCAAAAACCCACCAATGCCCGGCCTCTACAACCCAATATTTCCATGACACAAGCGGCATGGTTGAAAAACAGGCACTTATAGCCAACCCGCCTATCCAGGCGGCACTGATTTTCAGAAGAAAATGGTTGAAAAATAAAGCCCGCACCGTACCCGGATTTTTGAAAATAAACCATGTAAGCCCGACCCCCAAAGTTGCAATCAGAGGTTCAGTCGGAAGATTTATTTTCCAGGTACCGAAAGAACATTCGAGCGACCAGGGGAGCGAGGCGAAGAGCGCGAGGTAGCCCCAAGACATCCATTTCGGAAACACATTCACGGTATAAATGTAGCAATAAATTGCCTCACGGCGCCCTGTCAATCTTCCCGCCTTTCAAAATCCTGCCTTCTGCGTCGCGCACGGCGTAAAAATACATCCCTGCGGGCAGGTAAGCCAAGTCTATGTGGTTGTAGCCGTCTATGAGGCGGCTTTGCAGCAGGAATTGCCCCATAGCGTTGTAGATGTCCACCGTGCCGCCGTACAGACCCCCGCTGATTCGGATGGTTACGTCGCCCGGCGTGGGGTTGGGCCACACCTCTACTTGCACCTGGATGCCCGGTTGTGGGCCTGCATATACTGTGTCGCAAGGGCTGCCCGACATGCGGCCGAGGCGGTAATGGGGGAGGTTGGGAGTGGTGCTGGTGTTCCATGAATATGGAAGCCAAAGGCCGTGTTGTTCGAAGCCACACTCTTTACCTTTCGCATCAGGATTATGGATAATAGATATGTTGCGCATTAACTGTTTGGTTATCAATGTTGTTATTTTTGCAGTAAAAAGTCATGTCAGTCAATTACAAAGATTTGAAAAACGAGCGGCAGTGGCGGTCGAGCACTGGGCTGAAGGAGTCTCA
>Ga0209172_10001933_pt1 | contig 40087 bp, 41 predicted proteins | sample LarsenN4metaG_FD_184113 | JGI IMG/M metagenome (GOLD analysis project Ga0209172, IMG submission 184113) | Hot spring sediment bacterial and archeal communities from British Columbia, Canada, to study Microbial Dark Matter (Phase II) - Larsen... ... | reverse complement strand
CACCCCGGCTCACCTGGCGGCGATCCGCCGGCACGGATTCTCCCCGGTCCACCGGCGCTCGTTCCTTCCGCTCCGCGTCTTCCAGCAGGAACTCTCCGGTATACTGACCTGACCTGAAATCTCCGCACCTGAAATCTCCGCGGCCGTGCCGATCCCCTGGGTGTGAGCCGGGGACGGCATCTGCTCGGGCAGCGCGGCGAAGCGCTGGCCGAGGCACACCTGACCGCCGAGGGCTATCGGGTCCTCGCCCGCAACTTCCGCTGTCGCTTCGGGGAGGTGGATCTGGTGGCCGACCACGGCGGCGTGGTGGTCTTCGTCGAGGTGAAGACGCGCCGCGGCGGCCGGGCCGGGACCGGCGCCGAAGCCGTGGGCCCCTTCAAAAGGCGTCGTCTGGTGCAGGCCGCCCGGTACTTTCTGGCTGTGCACGGCCTCGCCGCGGCCCCCTGCCGCTTCGACGTCGTCAGCCTGGACGTGGGGGCCGCGGGAACTCGCGTGGAGGTCTTGCGGGACGCCTTTCCCGCGCAATAGTCATCACAGGAAGGAAGGAGGGATGCCTAGCGGGCGAGGGAGAGCGCCAGGCCGGTGACCAGACCGGCCAGCGAGGTAATCATGAGGACGACCTTCGTGCGCAGTTCCCGCCTGTGGTAGGCCCGGAGCCACTCCGTGAAGCCTTCGTCGCCCTCGAGCGCCACCAGACGGAGCGCCGGCGGTACCGGCATCACGACCTCGAGCGGCGCGGGTACGCGCGCGGCGAAGTCGGCAGGGGACTCCGGTTCGGGGGCGAGCGGTGCCGTGATCGCCGAGAGGTCCTGGTCCGGTGCGATGGCCGGTGCGCTGGTGTCCGGGATTTCGAAGGACCCCAGCGCTGACGTGGGCATCTCCGGCCGGCCGGCCAGGCCATCGGCTGCGGCATTCGACTCGGCCGCCGCGCCGTTGCCTTCCGCCCCGGGGCCGGGTTCCTCGGGCGGGCGCTGGACGGCCTCGCCATTGGCAAGGGACTGTGGGGACATGGCCGCCGTCTCGCGGCGGGCCGCGCGGAACGTCCGCTCGACCAGGTTCACCGTCCGGATCTTGCTCCACAGGTGCGCCGGGAACCGGTAGAACGTCAGGCAGGAGGCCAGGTCGGCTTCCAGGCTGCGCACCGCCAGTTCCCCCTGCTTCAGCCACCGGCTTTGCCATTCGCGGAAGAGCGCGACGGCCGCCGCGCGGTCCGGCGCGGCAAAGATCCGGCGGGCTTCGCCCAGGCACTCGGCGCGCCAGCGCGCCTCCACCTTGCGCGCCAGCGCCAGCAACCGGTGCGCCACGCTGATCTGCTGGGGGATATCCGGGAAGACGGCATGGATCGCTTTCACCAGCGCCGGGTGGCCGTCGGAGCAGACGAGCAGCAGGTCCGCACCGATACCGTCGGCCCGCAGGTCCTGCAGCAGGGCGCGCCAGGCGGGTTCTTCCTCAGTGGGAACGCGGCGGAGTGCCAGCGGGTGGCCCGTGCCCTCGCGGGTCAGGCCCAGCGCGCAGAGGACGACCTCGGACCGTTCCGCGGGTTGTGAGCGGCGCAGGCCGTCCAGGAGCAGGAAGGCGACGTCGGAACGTGCCTGTGATTCCGGACCGCCCGCCTCAACAGCATTTGTGGTCACCGTGGCGTTCACCAACGCTCCCGCGTCATGTCCCCGCAGCCCACCCTGTACGTGCCCAGGGCCCCTGCGGCATAGTCACGCCCGACCCAACCGGTAGGGTCAGACTGGCTCGTGGAGAAGCCTCTTGATACTCAGTCTTGGGGGATCGTGTGGAGGGTATCGTACGGGCGTTGCACATCGCACCCACTGCAGCCGCGCCGATGCGCGCGGTGGCCTCAGTCCGCGCGGAGCCGGGGCGCGGTCTGGAGGGTGACCGGTACTGGGCGACCGCGGGGACCTACTCCGCGCGGCCGTCGCCGGGACGCGAGGTCACGTTCATTGAGTCGGAGGCGATCGCCGCGCTCGCCCGCGACTACGACATCCGGTTGGAGCCCGGGGAGTCGCGGCGGAACATTTTGACACAGGGGATCGCCTTGAATCATCTGGTGGGCATGGAGTTCTCGGTCGGCGAGGTGCTGCTGCGCGGCGTGGGACTGTGCGAGCCCTGCCGCCACCTGGAAGACCTGACTCAGGCCGGCGTCCGGCGCGGTCTGGTGCACCGGGGCGGACTCCGGGCGCAGATTCTCCGCGGCGGCATCATCCGCGTCGGCGATCCCATCCGGATCACAGGGTCCCCCTGGTAGCGATGAGCTCTCCGCCGCGCCGGAACTTCTCCAGCGGTACCCCCTGGGAGCCGGCCGTGGGATACTCGCGTGCGGTGCGCGTAGGCGCGGCCATCTACGTCTCGGGCACGACGGCCACCGACGCGACCGGGCGGATCGCAGGGGTCGGTGACCCCTACGCCCAGGCGGTCCAGACCCTGCGCAACATCGAGGCGGCGCTCCGGGCCGCGGGCGCCGGGCTGCGGGACGTGGTGCGCACGCGCATCTACATCACCGACATCGCGCACTGGCCCGAGGTTGCCCGCGCCCACGGCGAAGTCTTCGGTGCGATCCGTCCGGCCTCGACCATGGTGGCAGTGTCCCGTCTGATCGTTCCCGAGATGCTGGTCGAGATCGAAGCCGACGCGATGGTCGCAGACGCGGAGTGAAGGTCCTCGCTTTCGACCTGGACGACACCCTGGTGCGCTGGAAGCCGGCCGTGGCCGAGGCCGCCGTACGCGCCGCTGCGGCCGCGGCCGGCTCCATCGACCCGGCGGTTCTGGTTCGAGCCGTGCGACAGACCTGGGAAGACCTGGCGGTTCCATTGTGGACAGGGCGCATGGACGAGGAAGGGATCACCAGGGCCACGACCTCCACCCTGGTTGCCGCGTTGGGGATATCACCGGATGAGGGCGCGGCATTGTACGCTGCTTTCGTCGAACATCTGAGCGGACTGATCGTCCCTTACGAGGACACGGCCGTCCTGCCTGCCCTGCGGGAACGGTACCGGCTCGGTGTGGCCACCAACGGTCTCGGCCCGGTGCAGCGGGCGAAACTGCGCCACGCCGGACTGGCCCCCCTATTCGACTTCGTTGTCGTCTCCGCGGAGATCGGCGTCGCCAAACCGGACCCGGCCTTCTACGAAGTGGTGCAGCGGGCCGCCGACGCCCCTGCCCGGGAGATCACCGTGGTGGGGGATAATGTCACGCGCGACCTGCTGCCGGCCCGCGCCGTCGGCATGGCCGCGGTCTGGATCTGCCGCAATAATGAAGGTCTCGAGGAGACTTCCTGGGACGGCCCGGTGGTCACGTCCCTGTATCAGTTGGAGTCAATGCTCGTGTAGGCCGAGGGAGCGGGTCTGCGCTTGTCTTGCGGCCCCATACTCGATTGTCTGCACCCCCTCCCAGACGATCCAGAACACTGAGATCCACGCGGGAAGGCTGAGGCCGAGCAGTCCCCAGACGATTGCCAGAAGGGCGGTCCACCAGTTGTGACGCGAATCGATCGGGACCGACCGCGCGGCAGCACAGGCAGTCACGGTGACAAGAACGGGAAGCAGGGTCAGAAATGGGTTCTGAATCAACTGAAGGACGCAGTCGAGATCCGGAAGCAACGTCCCGGGACATGGAGCTTGATCGAGGGGAATCCCCAAGAACGTCTGCCCGCGAAAGTGGCCTGGGCTCCAGAGCGCGCGGGATAGGGCAATGAACAGGAGGAATTGCAGGAGTCCTGCCACCATCGGAGTCCAGGGGCTGATTCCGGACCTCTTGGAGAGGTCGGCGAGTTCGCGACGAAGCCGAGTCGGATCCTCTTTAGATCGGCGCCGCAGCGCTTCCGCCTGCGGAGCGAGCTCCCGCATCTTCAACATCGATCTGCTACTCCAGCGCGTGAGCGGAGACAACAAGAATCGAGCGAGCAACGTGATGATGATGAATGTCCATCCCGCGCTGCCGGTCAGCGTGAAGAAGAAATCGAAGGCTCGGGAGATCAGGTCCGCCAGGAAGCGCATGCGAATTCCCTCGCGTCCGGCGTGTGAGTGGTCCTTCGCCTAGTGCCGGACTTTGGCCTGCAATAATCTCTGACCCGTCCGATTTGGACAACAGAGATGCTGGCCAGGGTGCAGAGCGCCGCGCTCGTCGGAGTGGACGCGGTGCCGGTGGACGTCGAGGTGGACGTCTCCACCGGCCTGCCGGCCTTTGCCATCGCGGGCCTGGCGGACCGGAGCGAGCAGGACGCGAAAGAGCGGGTGCGCGCCGCCGTCAAGAATTCCCACCGCGAGGTGCCGGCCCGCCGGATCGTCGTCAACCTCGCGCCGGCGGACATCCGCAAAGAGGGCGCCGCCTTCGATCTCCCGATCGCCCTGGGACTGCTCGTTGCGACGGGCCAGTTGCGGCGAGACGCCCTGGACGGAGATCTCGTCGTCGGGGAACTCGCGTTGGACGGCCGGGTGCGGCCCGTCCCCGGGGTGCTGGCCGTGGCGCTGCTGGCGCGGACGAGCGGTGTGCGCCGGATCGTCGTGCCCGAGGGGAATGCGGCGGAGGCGAACGCGGCCGGGGCGACGGTCCTCCCGGTTGCCACGCTCGTAGAGGCGATCCAGGTTGCGGAGGGACAACGCCCGCCCCGCCCCGCGCCGGCTCCACGTGAGGAGGAGGACGAGTCCGCCGACGAGGTCGATTTCGCCGAGATCAAGGGACAGGCGCACGCCCGCCGCGCCCTGCTGGTGGCGGCGGCCGGCCGGCACCATGCGCTGCTGGTCGGACCTCCGGGGTCCGGCAAAACGATGCTGGCCCGGCGGCTGCCCACGATCCTCCCGCCGCTTTCGACGGCGGAGGCGGTGGAGGTGACCAAGATTCACAGCGTCGCTGGCCTGATTGCCCCCGGTGCGGGACTGCTGCGCCGGCGCCCCTTTCGGGCCCCCCACCACACCGCCAGCCGCAACGCCCTGGTCGGGGGTGGGCCCGCGCCGCATCCCGGCGAGATCAGCCTGGCGCATCACGGCGTGCTCTTTCTCGATGAACTCCCGGAGTTCCACCGGGACGCGCTGGAAGTGCTGCGCCAACCGCTGGAGGAGGGCACCATTACCATCGCGCGTGTGCAGGGAACCATGACGCTGCCCGCCCGCTTTACCCTGCTGGCCGCCATGAATCCCTGTCCTTGCGGCTACCACGGCGATCCGCAGCGTGTGTGCATCTGCACTCCGCCGCAACTCGATCGGTACCGCGGCCGCATCTCCGGGCCGCTGCTGGATCGCATCGATCTGCACGTGGAGGTCCCACGCCTGGATCCCCTCACGCTGGCCGCGGCCCCCTCCGGCGACGAGTCAGCCGTGTTGCGCGCGCTTGTCGCGGCGGCGTGGCGGCGGCAGGCGGCCCGCTATGCCCGCGGACGCATCGCTGGCAACGCGCATCTCGCCGGACGCGCCCTGCGGCGCCACTGCCTCCTGGACGACGCGGCGGCCGTGTTCTTGGGCGAGGCGTTGACCCGGCTGCATCTCAGCGCTCGCGCGTACGATCGGGTGCTGCGGGTTGCCCGGACGATCGCCGATCTGGATGACGCCGAGCGCATCACTGCGGCGCACATCGCCGAGGCGATCCAGTATCGCGCGCTCGATCGTCCCACTGCGCCGCCGTGGTCCCGCGCGGCCGTTGGACGGGCGCCTTGACAGGTTGTGTTAGTGTAGGGAATGAGTTGACCCGGGGGTGACGCGGGCGGTGGAGACCGTGTCGATCGCGTCGCCGCTCTACCCGGAGCACCTGCGGCGGATACACGATCCGCCGTCCGTGTTGTATGTGCGTGGAAGTCTGCGCGCCGCTGAACCGGCCGTCGCCGTGGTGGGCTCGCGCCGGGCTTCGGCGACCGGCCGCGCGATGGCCGGCCGGATCGCGGCGGGGCTCGCCGCCTCCGGTGTGACGGTCGTCAGCGGCCTGGCCCGGGGGATCGACGCCGCGGCGCATCACGCCGCGCTCCAGGCGGGGGGACGGACGATCGCTGTGCTCGGGTGCGGACTCGACGTGACCTACCCGCCGGAGCACGGGGCACTGGTCGCGGCGATCGCGGATCAGGGGTGCGTGCTCAGCGAGTTTCCGCCGGGGACGCCGCCGCTGCCGTACCACTTCCCGCAGCGCAACCGCATCATCGCGGGACTGACGCTGGGCGTCGTGGTCGTGGAGGGGGACGAGCACAGCGGCGCGCTGAGTACGGCCGGGCACGCGCTCGATGCCGGACGGGAAGTGATGGCCGTCCCCGGCAGCGTGCTCAATCCGCTGAGCCGCGCACCGCATGCGCTGCTGCGGCAGGGTGCGGCGCTCGTGGAGTCGGCGGAGGATGTGCTGGTCGCAGTGGGTCTGCCGGTTGCGCTGCCGCGGCTCGTGCCGGCGGCGGACGAGAATGTGGCGATGCCGGCGGGACCCGCGACCCTGGTCTGGGAGGCGGTGGGGGCCGAACCGGTGCACATCGACGAGGTGACGCTGGCCGCAGGCCTGCCCGCGGCGGTGGTGGCGGCGGCCTTGATCGACCTGGAACTGCGGGGACTGGTGCGCCAGCTTCCAGGGAAACACTTTATACGTGTCTATGGCTAAATCACTGGTTGTGGTCGAATCGCCGACGAAGGCGCGCACCCTGCGCAAACTGCTCGCGCGCAGCTACGATATCGCTGCGTCCATGGGGCACGTGCGGGACCTGCCGAAGAGCCAGCTCGGCGTGGACGTCGAGCGGGACTTCGCCCCCAAATACATCGTCATCAAGGGGAAAGGTCCGATCGTGAAGTCGCTGCGCGAGGCGGCGAAGAAGGCCGAGACCGTCTACATGGCCACCGACCCGGACCGCGAGGGGGAGGCCATCTCCTGGCACCTGCGGGAAGCGCTGCGCCCCGTCAATCCGACTGTCCGGCGGATCGAATTCCACGAGGTCACCAAGGACGCCGTCCGCCGCGCCCTGGCCCATCCGCGGGAGATTGACCTCGATCTGGTCAACGCCCAGCAGGCCCGCCGGATCCTGGACCGCCTCTTCGGGTACCAGTTGAGCCCGCTGCTGTGGCGCAAAGTCCGCGGGGGCCTCTCCGCCGGGCGCGTGCAGTCCGTGGCCGTGCGCCTGGTGGTGGATCGCGAGCGCGAGATCACCGCGTTTCAGCCGCAGGAGTACTGGACGATCGAGGGGACCTTTACCCCTGATGGCCCCGACGCCGCCTTCCGCGCGCGCCTGGTCAGCCGGGACGGGACGAAGTACGGGACGCCGCTGGAGGAGAACGTCCACGTCCTGAGTAGTGAGGCGGAGGCGCAGGGTCTCGCCGCGGAGATCCGCGCGCCGGCCTACCGCGTCAAGGAGGTCAAGCCGGGGGAGCGGCAGCGGCATCCCGCGCCGCCCTTCACGACGAGCACGCTGCAGCAGGAGGCCAACCGCAAGCTGAGCTTTACGGCCGCCCGAACGATGCGCCTGGCGCAGCAACTCTATGAAGGCGTGGACCTGGGCAAGGAAGGGACCGTCGGCCTGATCACCTATATGCGCACCGACTCGGTGCGCGTCGCCCCCCAGGCGGTGGCGGAGGCGCGGGAGTACATCCGCCGGACCTACGGCGCCGCCTACCTGCCGGAGTCCCCGCGCCACTACCGTTCCCGCCGCAACGCCCAGGACGCCCACGAGGCGATCCGGCCCACCGCGGTGCCCCGGACGCCCGATCAGGTGAAGTCCCACCTGCGCTGGGACCAGCACCGGCTCTACGAGCTGATCTGGAAGCGGTTCGTCGCCAGCCAGATGTCCTCCGCCGCCATCGACACGCTGACCGTGGACGTGGCCGGCGGGCCGTTCCTCTTCCGCGCCGCCGGGGCGCGCGTGCGCTTCCCCGGGTTCCTGGTCCTCTACCGCGAGACGGTCGAAAACGGCGAGGAGAACGGGGAGGGGTGGCTGCCCGACCTGGCCGCGGAGCAGGCCGTGCGCCTGCTCGCGGTGGACCCGGCGCAGCACTTCACCCAGCCGCCGCCGCGCTACACGGAAGCCTCGCTGGTCCGTGCCCTGGAGGAACTGGGCATTGGGCGCCCCAGCACCTACGCGCCCACGCTGGAGACGATCAAGACGCGCGGCTACGTGCACGTGCAGGAGCGGCGCCTGGCGCCGACCGACCTGGGCATGCTGGTCACCGATCTGTTGGTTGAGCACTTCCCAGACATCGTCGACCTCGGCTTCACCGCCCAGATGGAAGAGGAACTGGACGAGATCGAAGAAGGGCGGCGCGACTGGGTCAAGGTGGTCCGCGAGTTCTACGCGCCCTTTGCGCGTGACCTCAAGGTGGCGGAGAAGAAGATCGAAGAGGTGGAGTTCCCCGAGGTCGAGATCGGTGAGCTCTGCCCCGAGTCCGGCCATCCGCTCGTGCGCAAGCACGGGCGCTTCGGCGAGTTCATCGCCTGCACCGGTTTCCCCGAATGCCGCTACACGCGCCCCCTGGGCATCGGCGTCACCTGCCCGCTGGACGGCGGGGAGGTCGTGCAGCGCCGCAGCCGGCGCGGGCGCATCTTCTACGGCTGCGCCAACTACCCCAGCTGCAAATTCGTCTCCTGGGACCGGCCCACCGACAAGCGCTGCCCCCGCGACGGCGGCGTACTCGTGGAGAAGCGCGGGCGCCGCGGCACCCACCTGAAGTGCCTCAACAAGGGGTGCGGCTACACCGAAGTTCCCAAGGCTGCAGAGCCGGTGACAGCTGGCTGATGCGTTCGTAACGACAGCTCGGTCGGGACCGAGTTCGCTCGTGTGCGGAGGCGCCTGCGGCGACGCCGGCAGGTGATGGCGGTGCGCCGAAGGGCGGCGCGCCGTCCGTTGAACCCCCTTTCTGCCCTGTGCTATACTCACGCCGACTCAGCGGTTTCCGCCGGAATCCAGGGGGGAGGGCGCGGCCTTCCCCCTCTTTGCCGCTCGGCGGGGCCGACTCCGCACGCCGTCCGATCGTCCGGGGGGTGTCCGGCCGCTGGTTCGGCCGGATCCCGGCGAGATGAGGAGGGCGGAGGCGCAACCTGAGAAGGAGGAATGACGTGCCGGTCGTCACGATGAAACAACTGCTGGAAGCGGGCGTGCACTTCGGGCACCAGACCCGCCGCTGGAACCCGAAGATGGCCCGCTTCATCTTCACCGAACGGAACGGCATCCACATCATCGACCTGCAGAAATCGGTGCCCCTGATTGAAGAGGCCTACCGGTTCGTGCGGCAGACCGTGGCCGACGGCGGGGAGATCCTCTTCGTGGGGACCAAGAAACAGGCCCAGGACGCCATCCGCGAGGAGGCCACGCGTGCCGGCCAGCCTTACGTCAACCAGCGCTGGTTGGGGGGGATGCTGACTAACTTCCAGACGATCCGCCGGCGCATCGAGCGGCTGCGCGAGATCGAGGACATGCGCAACCGCGGGCTGTTCGACGTGCTGCCCAAGCGGGAACAGACGCGCATCAGCGAGGAGTACGCCAAGCTGGAGAAGTTCCTGAGCGGCATCAAGGCCATGAACCGGCTGCCGGCGGCGGTCTACGTGGTGGACACGCGCAAGGAACACATCGCCGTCGCCGAAGCGCGCAAATTGTCCATCCCGGTCGTGGCCATCGTGGACACTAACTCCGATCCCGACGAGGTCGACCATCCCATCCCCGGGAACGACGACGCCATCCGCGCGGTGCGGCTGATCACCAACCGCGTGGCCAGCGCCGCGCTGGAAGGGGTAGAGGAGCGCCGGAAGCTGGAGGTCACGGAGGAGGAGCGCGAGGCGGTGCCGGTGGCCGTGGGGGCGGAGGAGGGCGAACCGGAGGCGCTGGCCGAGAGCATGGAGGAGATCTTCCCCCCCAGCATCGAGCTGGAGGAGGACGCGTGAGCACGGGCACCGGGGTCACCGCCGACCAGGTGAAGGAACTGCGCGCCCGCACCGGGGCCGGCGTCATGGACTGCCGGCGAGCGCTGGCCGAGGCGGGGGGAGACCTGGACCGCGCCGCGGACCTGCTGCGCGCCCGCGGGCTGGCCGCGGCGGCGCAGAAGGCGGGGCGGTCCACCACCGAGGGGCTCGTCGAGGCCTACATCCACGGCCAGGGCCGTCTGGGCGCCCTGGTCGAAGTCGACTGCGAAACGGACTTCGTCGCCCACACCGAGGACTTCCGCCGGCTGGCCCGCGAACTGGCCATGCAGGTGGCCGCCACGGATCCGCGCTACCTCTCCCGGGAGGACGTCCCGCTGGAGGCGCGCGACAATCCCCAGGTGCAGGAGCAGATCCTGCTGGAGCAGCCCTACATCCGCGATGCCGCGCGGAGGGTGCAGGACCTCATCACGGAGACGGTGGCCAAGGTGGGTGAGAACATCCAGGTCCGCCGCTTCGCCCGCTTCAAGGTCGGGGAGTAGCCCCGGGCGATGACCGCCCCCACGCCCCGCTACCGGCGCATTCTGCTCAAGCTCAGCGGCGAAGCGCTGGCCGGCGACGGTGCGACCACGCTGGACGCGGAGGTCCTGCGCCTGGTGGCCCGCGAGGTGGCCGACGTGGTCGGCGACGGCGTGCAGGTGGCCATCGTCGTCGGCGGCGGCAACGTGGTCCGCGGGGAGGAGGTCAGCCGCCGCCTGGGGATCCACGAGGTCACCGGGCACAACATGGGCATGCTGGCCACCGTGATCAACGCCCTGGCCCTGCAGGATGTGCTGGAGGCGCACGGGCTGACGACGCGGGTGCTCACCGCCGTGGAGATGCGCCAGGTGGCGGAGCCCTTCATCCGGCGCCGCGCCATCCGGCACCTGGAAAAAGGCCGCGTGGTCATCTTTGCCGGCGGGACCGGCAGCCCGTACTTCACCACGGATACCGCCGCGGCGCTCCGCGCGATCGAGGTCGAGGCCGACGCGCTGCTCATGGCCAAGCGGGGGATCGGCGGCGTCTACGACAAAGACCCGCGGCGCCACCCCGATGCGGTGATGTTCCGGCATCTGGACTACATGGACGTGCTCAACCGGGACCTCAAGGTCATGGACGCCACCGCCGTGGCCCTGTGCAAGGACAATAACCTGGATATCATCGTCTTCGACCTGACCCAGCCCGCGAATCTCAAGCGTGCCGTCCAGGGCGAGCCAATCGGGACGCTGGTAGGGAGCCGGCGGTGAGCGGGAGGGGCGGTCAGAAAGCCCCGGGCCAGAAGCCCGGCCACGGTGGCCCGGTCGATCCCCTCGCCATCGAGGCGGTCGACGAGGCGCGGGCGCGCATGCAGAAGGCCCTGGAGGCGACGCGGCGGGAATTCGGCGCGATCCGCACCGGCCGTGCCAATCCCGCCCTCCTGGAGCAGATCAAGGTCGAGTATTACGGCGTCCCCACGCCCGTGAACCAGGTGGCCACCATCAGCGTCCCCGAACCCCGGTTGCTCGTGGTGGCGCCCTGGGACAAGAAGATCGTCCGGGATATCGAGCGGGCGATCCTGAAGAGCGAACTGGGCCTGGTCCCCAGCAGCGACGGCGCGGTCATCCGAATCCCCATTCCGACCCTGACGGAGGAACGGCGCCGCGACCTGGGCAAGGTGGTGCGCCGGCACGCCGAGGAGGGCCGGGTGGCGGTGCGCAATGTGCGCCGCGAGGCGAAGGAGTTGATCGAGGACCTGGAAAAAGGCGGCGACGTGTCGGAAGACGCCGCGCAGCGTGCCCTCGCCGAACTGCAGAAGATCACCGACGAGTTCATCGCCGCCGTGGATCGGGCCCTCGAGGCGAAGGAGAAGGAGATCATGGAACTGTGACCGCCCCGGCCGGCGGTCCGCCCGACGTGCTGGCGTACGCCCTCGACGAGGCGCGCGCCCGCCTGGAAGCCGCCGGGTACGTCGTGGAGGTCGAGGAGACACGGCCGCCGGGCGCGGGCAGCCCGGCCGGACCGGCGCGGGTGGTGCGCCAGCGGCAGGAAGGTTCCCGGGTCCTTCTGGTCGTCACCCACGAGCGCTTCGCGCGGGTCTCCACCGCTCCGCCGCGATGAAGACCTCCGAACCGTCCGCGGCGTACCCGCTCATCGATCCCCACCGCGTCCCGCCGCACGTGGCCATCATCATGGATGGGAACGGGCGCTGGGCCCGCGAGCGCGGGTTGCCGCGCATCGAGGGGCACCGCGCCGGGCGGGACGCCGTGCGCCGCACGCTGGAGGCATGCCGCGACCTGGGCATCCGCTGCCTCACCCTCTACGCCTTCTCCACGGAAAACTGGCGCCGCCCGGCCGATGAGGTCGAGGGGTTGATGCTCCTGCTGCGGGACGCGGTGGCCGCCGAGGCAGAGGAGCTGGTGCGCAACGGGATCCGCCTGTGCATCAGCGGCGACCTGGACGGGCTGCCGGCGGAGATCGCCGCCCAACTGCGCGCGCTGGCTGTCCGCACGGAGGGGAATGATCGCCTGCTCCTGAACTTCGCGCTGAACTACGGCGGGCGGGCGGAGCTGGTGCGCGCGGCGCGCCGCTTGGCCGCGGAAGCGGCCGGCGGAGGACTGACGCCCGACCAGATCGACGAGACCCACTTCGCCCGCCATCTCTACACCGCCGGCCTGCCTGATCCCGATCTGTTGATCCGTACGGGAAAAGAGCAGCGCATCAGCAACTTCCTGCTGTGGCAGATCGCCTACACCGAGCTCTACTTTTGTGACGTCTACTGGCCCGACTTTCAGGTGGCCCACCTCTACGAGGCGGTGGCGACCTACCAGCAGCGGCGCCGGCGCTACGGCGGCGTGGATGACGGCTGAGTCTACCGCCGCCAGTCCCACCCGCCGGCGCACCCTGACCGCGCTGGTGGCGATCCCCCCGTTCCTGGCCGCGCTGTACTGGGACGGTGGGTGGTGGAGCGGCCTGCTGCTGGCGGCGGCGCTCCTGGCCGCCTGGGAGTGGATCGGGCTGGCCAGGATGGTGGGGCTCGTCCCGGCAGCGCCGGTGATCCTGCTGGGGACCGCGCTCATCTACGGCGCCGCCGTCTACCGGTCCGATCTCCTGCTGGGTGCGGTGGGGCTCCTGGCGCTGGGCGCCCTCGCCGCGCAACTGTGGGCACCGGCCCGGGCCCAGGCCATCGCCAACGCCGGCGTGACCCTCCTGGGACCGTTGTATGCCGCGCTCTTCGCCGCGCTGGACCTGCTCCGGCGGCTGCCCGGTGATGGATTGCCCTGGACCTTGCTGGTTGTGCTCTCCGTGTGGGCAGCGGACTCCGCCGCGTATTTCGGCGGCCGGAGTTTCGGCCGCCGGCTCCTGACGCCGATCAGCCCGACGAAGACCTGGGAAGGCGCCTGGAGCGGCCTCCTGGGGGGAATCGGGGCAGCGCTGGTCGTCGCCGCCATTCTGCGCCTGCCGCTCGGGCTCGCCGCCGGGATTGGGGCGCTGGGTGGGAGTGTCGGGTTGATCGGCGATCTGGCGGAGTCGGCCCTCAAGCGGGCCGCGGGCGCCAAAGACAGCGGCGGGATTCTCCCCGGCCACGGCGGTGTGCTCGACCGCTTCGATGCGCTGCTGTTCGTGGCCCCGGTTGCCTACGCGCTGTTGCGAGGGGTGCGGTGAAGCGCCTCGTTCTGCTGGGGTCCACCGGGTCGATCGGCCGCGCGACCCTGGACGTCGCCGACCACCTCGGCGATGTGGAGGTGGTGGGTCTGGCGGCGCGCCGCGATGTGGAGACGCTGGCGGCGCAGATCGGGCGCTACCGGCCCCGGGCGGTGGCCGTGGAAGATCCGGCCGCGGCCGCGCGCCTGCGTGGAATGGTCCCCCCGGAGGTGGAGATCCTGGCCGGCCCGCAGAGCGCCGCCGAGCTGGCCGCCCATCCCGCCGCGGACCTGGTGCTGGTGGCGGTGGTGGGGGTGGTTGGGCTGCTGCCGACGCTGGCGGCCCTGCGTGCCGGCAAGGACGTCGCGCTGGCGACCAAGGAGACGCTGGTCGCGGGCGGTCCCCTGGTGATGGCTGAACTGCAGCGCAGCGGCCGGCGCCTGCTGCCCGTCGACAGCGAGCACAGCGCGATCTTCCAGTGCCTGGAGGGCGTGGCGCACGGCGCGATCCAGCGCGTGGTCCTGACCGCTTCCGGCGGGCCCTTCCTGCACCGCCCGCTGGAGACGCTGGCGCAGGCGACACCCGAGGAAGCCCTGGCCCATCCCACCTGGAAGATGGGCAGGAAGGTGACGGTGGACGCGGCGACGCTGATGAACAAGGGGTTGGAAGTCATCGAGGCTCGCTGGCTCTTCGATCTGGCGCCGGAGCAGATCGGGGTCGTGATCCATCCGCAGAGCCTCGTCCACGGCCTGGTCGAGCTCCGGGACGGTTCCGTTCTGGCGCAGGTCGCGCCGCCGGACATGCGCCTGCCGATCCAGCTGGCGCTGACCTACCCCGAACGCCGGCCCTCGCTCCTGCGCGCGCTGTCCTGGGAGGAGCGCGCCGGGACCGTTCTGACCTTCCTCCCGCCCGACCCGGCGCGGTATCCTAGCCTGGACCTGGCCCGGTCGGCTCTCCTGGCCGGGGGAACGATGCCTGCCGTCCTGAATGCCGCCAACGAGGTCGCGGTGCAGCTCTTCCTCGACCGGCACATCTCCTTCGGCGAGATCCCGGTGCGCGTGCGGCGGACGATGGAGGCCCACCGGCCCGTGGCCGCTCCTTCCGTGGAAGAGGTGCTGGCCGCGGACGGGTGGGCGCGGACTGCGGTCCGGGCCCTGGGGAGTGAGGTGCGTCGATGACCGAACTGCAGATGCTGCTCTCCGGGAGCGGCTGGTTCCTGGCGACGATCGTCGCCTTCGGAGCGATGATTTTCGTGCACGAGCTGGGGCACTTCCTGGTGGCGAAACGCGCGGGGGTCACCATTCACGCCTTCGCGCTCGGGTTTGGGCCGCGCCTCTGGGCCACCCGCCGCGGCGAGACCACCTACGTGCTCAACCTGATTCCGTTCGGCGGGTACGTGAAGATGGCCGGGGAGGACTTTGAGGATGCGAACGGGGAGGAAGGGTCCTTCCGGAACAAACCGGTGGCGACACGGATGGCCGTCGTCGCCGCGGGTCCGGGGATGAACCTGCTCTTCGCGGCGGTGATCCTCGCCGTCATCGCCGGCACGCTCGGCGTGCCGGTCGGGGTCACCAACCGCGTGGGGATGCTGGTGGCGTCGTGCGGCCAGCCCCAGGGCGCGGCGCCGGAGACTCCCTGCCCGGCCACCCAGGCGGGCCTGCGCCCGGGCGATGCGATCGTGGCGATCGACGGGCACCCCACGACGCGCGGTGAGGACGTCGTGGATATCATCCACAAGAATCCGGGGCGCTCGCTGGTGCTCACCATCGAGCGGGATGGTCAACGCTTCACCGTGACGGTGACGCCCCGTCTCGACCCCGCCCGGCAGATCGGCCTGATCGGATTCGCCCCGCGGGTCATCCGCCAGCGCTACAATCCGGCCGCCGCCGTCGTCTGGGGGGTGGCGCGAACCGGCGAGTTCATCACGACGTTTCTGGGCGCCGTCGGTAACCTGATCCGCGAGGGGACCTTCCTGCGTAATCTGGGCGGGCCGGTGGCCGCCGGGCGGGCGCTCATCGAGGCCGGCCGCAGCGGGCTGGAGAATTTCCTCTACGTGGCCGCGTCGCTATCCATCATCATCGGGATCTTCAACCTCATCCCCATCCCGGCGCTGGACGGGGGACGCTTCGCCTTCCTCCTGGTGGAGGCGGTCCGGCGTCGCCCCGTCGACCCGCGGCGGGAAGGATACATCCACCTGGTCGGTTTCGTCCTACTCTTCCTTCTCCTGATATTCTTAACGGTGCAGGACATCCAGCGATGATCGACGCGGCCACGCGCAGCCTCACCCCGCGCACGACCACCCGTCAGGTTCAGGTGGGCCGGGTGACCATTGGCGGCGGCGCTCCCATCTCCGTCCAGTCCATGACCATCACCGATACCCGGGACGTGGACGCCACGCTGGCGCAGATCTACCAACTCGCCGCGGAGGGGTGTGAGATCGTCCGGGTCGCGGTGCCGGACCGTGCCGCCGCCGCCGCCCTCGCTGAGATCGTCCCCCGCAGCCCCACCCCCGTTGTGGCCGACATCCACTTCGATCACCGGCTGGCGCTGGCCGCGCTCGAGGCCGGCGTGGCGAAACTGCGGATCAATCCCGGCAACATCGGCAGCCGGGAGCGCACGCGCGTCGTGGCCCGGGCGGCCAAGGAGCGCGGTGTGCCCATCCGCATCGGCGCTAACGTCGGGTCGATTTCCAAAGCGATGCTGCGCCGCTTCGGCCCGACGGCCCGGGCGCTGGTGGAGAGCGCCCTGGAGGACGTGAAGGTCCTGGAGGACCTCGACTTCCACGACATCGTCATCTCCGTCAAGGCCTCCGAAGTGCCCATGGCGCTGGAGGCGTACACGCTGATCAGCACGCAGGTGGCCTACCCGCTGCACGTCGGCATCACCGAGGCGGGGACCCTGGGCCCCGGATCGGTGAAGTCCGCCGCAGGTATCGGCGCGATCCTGGCTCTGGGCATCGGCGACACGATCCGCGTCTCCCTGGCCGCGGATCCCGTGGAGGAGGTGCGGGTCGGCTTTCAGATCCTGGCCAGCCTGGGTCTGCGCGCGCGCGGCGTGCAGCTGGTCGCCTGCCCCTCCTGCGGCCGGGCGGAGGTCGACATCATCGCCATCGCCCAGGAAGTGGAACGGCGCCTGGCGCGCGTGCCCGCCCCCGTGAAGGTGGCGGTCATGGGCTGCGCCGTCAACGGACCCGGGGAGGCGCGGCTGGCCGATCTGGGCATCGCCTGCGGGCGCGGTATGGGCCTGCTCTTCCGCGAGGGGCGCATCGTGGCCAGCCTGCCCGAGGACCGGCTGGTGGACGCGCTGATGGAGCACGTGGCCGTCGTGGCGCGGGAGAAGTACGGCGTGGAGGTCTTGGCGTGACGGAGCTCGGTGGTGCCGGGTGGGTGGAGGTCCTGGTACGGCTGGCCCTGGCCCTGGTCCTCGGCGGCCTCATCGGCGTGGAACGGGAGACCGTGGAGAAACCCGCCGGCCTGCGCACCCACATGCTGGTCACGCTGGGAGCGGCGCTCTTCACGCTGATCTCGCGGGAGGGATTCTTCGGATCGGGTGCGGATCCGGCGCGCATTGCCAGCAACATCGTCGTGGGCATCGGCTTTCTGGGCGCGGGGACGATCTGGCGCAGCGGGGTCACGGTGCAGGGCCTGACCACCGCGGCCAGTCTGTGGACCTCCGCCGCTATCGGCACCGCTGCCGGCGCGGGATTCTACGTCGGCGCGGTGGCGGGGACCGTGCTGGTCATGCTGGTGCTGATCCCCTTGAAAGCCCTGGAGCGCCGCCTCCCCCGCCGGGGGATGGCGACCGTCGAATTGCTCCTGCTCGACCAGCCCGGGCAACTGGGCAAGATCGGGACGGCGCTCGGCGAACACAGCGTGAACATCGAGAACGTGGAGATGTCCGAGCGCATGGACAACCGGGTGACGATCACCCTCGCCCTGCGCCTGCCGGCCCGCGTGACGCGGGAGGACGTGCTGACGGCGCTGGGCGAGGTCGGGGGCGTCGAACAGGTGCGCTGGAAAGAAGGGTAGAGGCGGTGCGCTGGAAAGAAGGGTAGAGGCGGTGCGCTGGAAAGAAGGGCAGGCAGGAGGATCAGTCAGTGCGCAGCACCAGCGTTGAGTTTCTGTCGGGGAAGCCAGTCGCCGAGCACGAGGTAGAGATCGTCGAGCGCAAGGGCGTCGGTCACCCGGATTCTATCTGCGACGCGATCATGGAGCGGGTGAGCATCGCCCTGTCGCGCGAGTACCTGCAGCGGTTCGGTGCGATCCTGCACCACAACATCGATAAGGCGCTGCTCGTGGCCGGGGCGGCCGACATCGCCTTCGGCGGCGGGCGCGTCGTCGAACCGATGCGGTTGATCTTCGGCGACCGCGCCACCGCCCTGGTCAACGGCGAGCAGGTCCCCATCGCCCAGATCGCCGTGGACACCGCCAAGGTCTGGTTCCGCGAGAATCTCCGTTTTGTCGATCCCGAAGAAGATGTGCATTACGATGTCCAGATCAAACCGGGATCACCGGAACTCCTGGATATCTTCCGCCGGGCCGTGCCCGGGGCCAACGACACCTCCGCGGCGGTGGGCTACGCGCCCCTGACGCAGACCGAGGAGATCGTCCGCCGCGTGGAGCAACTGATGAATTCCCGCACGTTCAAGGAAGACTTCCCCGAGGCGGGGGAGGACATCAAGATCATGGGCTGCCGCCAGGGCCAGGAACTGAACCTGACGGCCGCGGTGGCCTTCGTGGACCGCTTCATCGACAGCGAAGCCGCCTACTTCCGCCGGAAGACCGAGCTGCACCGGGCCGTGCTGGAGTTCGTGCTGCAGCACACCACGTTCGACAGCGTGACGCTGGATATCAATACGCTGGATCAGCCGGGGCGTGGTCTGGGCGGCGTCTACCTCACGGTGACCGGTACCTCGGCCGAGAGCGGTGACAGCGGACAGATCGGCCGGGGCAACAAGGTCAACGGCGTGATTGCCCTGAACCGTCCCATGGGGACCGAGGCTGCTGCGGGCAAAAACCCCGTCTCGCACGTCGGCAAGATCTACACGATCCTCACCCACCAGGTCGCGGCGCGGATCTACGAAGAGGTCCCGGGAATCCGCGAGGTCTACGTCTGGATGCTCAGTCAGATCGGCGCGCCGATCGACTACCCCAAGATCGCCGCCGCGCAGATCATCCCCGCGCGGGGCGCGCGCCGGGGTCTGATCCGGCGCCGCACCCTCGACGTCCTGGAGCGCGAGCTGGCCAACATCACCTTCCTGACCCGCGAACTGGCCGAGGGACGGTACCCGGTCGTCTAGCGGGCCGATGCGAACTGCCCCGCGTGCTCTCGCCACCGCCGCGGTGGCGCTGCTCCTGGTCACGGCCTGCCAGGTCCAGCGTGCTCCGGCGCCGGTCGGCGTGGGACTGCTCCGCGCCGGGACGCCCGAGCGGCTCACCGATCGGGCGGCGCTGTCGCCGGCGGCGTGGGCGCCGGACGGCGCCGCGCTGGCCTATGCCGACCGCGCCGCTCTCTGGATTCACCCTCTGCGTGGGCGGGAGCGGCGGGTCGCGGCGGTCGGCGTGGCGACGCAGGTGGAATGGTCGCGCGCCACGGACCTGCTGGCCTACATCGACCGCGGCGAGGTCTTCGTGATTCGGCCTGATGGCCAGGCCCGCCGGCGGCTGAAGATTCCCGCAGACGGGACCGCGCCCTTCGCCACGCACCTGGCCTGGGCTCCCGGGAGCGACCGGCTGGCGGTGGGCGTGCGCAGCGGTGGGGCGCCGCGCGGCGCGGTCTGGTTGCTGAGCCCGGACGGCGGTTTCGTCCGGCGCGTCCTTCCCGGCACGGATCCGGACGGGCAGGTGCCCACCGGGCACGTTGTCGCTGCGCTGGAGTGGTTCGCGGACAGTCTCTTCCTCTTTATAGGGACGGAGCGCGACGGGGAGCCGGGGGTGACACGCCTCTACCGCTGGCGCATTACCTACCCGGACCGGCGGCGCCTCGTGCTCCCGCAGCCGCGGATCTTCCTGCCGCGCCTCTCCCCCGACGGGCGCTGGATCGCCTACACCGCGCCGGAGAGGCAGGGCGGCGAGCAGGTCTGGGTGATGCGGACCGACGGCACGCTGGTCCCGCGCCGGCTCAGCGCCGACCCCGGGCGCATCACCAGCCTGGCCTGGGCCCCCACGTCGGACAAGGTAGCCTTCGCCCGCGTGCTGGACGAGGCCCATGGTGAAGTCTGGCTGGTCGATGTCGCTCCGCGCGAGCGTATCCGCGTCGCCGCCTTCACCGCGGAGTTCCCCGATCCCAACCTGCCGCTGGTGCTGCGCTGGTCCGGCGACGGACAGTATCTGGCCTTCGGCAGCAACAGCGGGAGCTACACGGGTCCGGTGTGGGTGGTGCGCCTGGAACGCCGCTAGCGGCGCGCAAAATTGACAGGACGGTGCAGGCGGGCATAATAGAAAGAAGTTTCTGGACCTGATCGTCGGAGTGTGCAGACCATGCCGGTGTATGAGTATCACTGCTTGACCAACAACCATCAGTTCGATGTGCTCCAACCCGTGGGAGCCGTGCCCCCACCCTGTCCCATCTGCGGCAGCGCCTCGCGCAAGGTGTATCGTTCGGTCGGCCTGATCTTCAAGGGAACGGGGTTTCATGTGACCGACTACCGTCGCCCCAGCGCGAGTGCGGGTGACGGCAAGCCGGCGGCGGCGACCGGCGAGCCGGTGCGGTCGGGTGGCGGAGATGGCGCGAGCGGGTCGAGCACCGGGTCCTCTACCGGCAGCTCCACCAAGTCCTAAGGCACCGGGTCCGCGCTGGCGGCACGGCCGCGCGGCCGTGCCGCCAGCGCTTTTCCTCATCGCCCTCCTGGCGCTCTCCGGTGCCGCCGCCGCCCCGGCTGGCGGCGTGCGCGCAGACATCCGCGTCGGCTTCGACGGGTATGTGGTCCCCGATGTCTGGATCCCCCTGGCGGTGCGTCTGGAGAGCGACCGCGCTGTCACCGCAACGCTGGAGGTGATGACGACGCGGACGCGCCCGCCGGGGACGGAGCGGGTGCGCCTCAGTGTCCACCTGGTGCCCGGGACACCCTATCCTGTGACCATTCCCATCGTGGTGCATGACGTGCATGCGCCCCTCACCGTGCGGCTGGTCACCGGGGACCGCGTCCTGGGACAGTGGCGGGTCGTCGTTCCGCCGACCCGTCTGGTGGACGCGGTGGTCGTCGCCGTGAGCCGTCGTCCGGTCGGGCTGCAGCAGTTGCTCGGTGAGGAGAGCCGGGTCCGGGCGGCGTACCTGGCGGAGGAAGATCTGCCCGCGCGCTGGGAATTGTACGAGGGCGTCGCCGCGGTCGTCTTGCGCGATCTGGATGAGCGCCGTCTGCTGCCGGCGCAGGGGCGGGCGCTGGCCGACTACGTGGCCACCGGTGGTCGTCTCTACCTTGCGGCGCCACCGCCAGCCGACATCCTCTCCCACCACGTCCTCCGTCCCCTGCTCGCCGCGGCGCCGGCGCCCGTTCCCAGCGGTGCCGAGCGTCTCCATCCCTGGGGACGAGGCGGCCTCGTCGTGATGCCGACGGATCCTTTCCGGTCCGACCTCTCCTCCGATGCCGCCGCGGTCTGGGCGCGCACCCTTGCGGAGGTGCGCGGGCCCGGCCTGGTGGACCGGACGCTGCTCGAGCTGCTGCCGCGGGCCCTGCGGCTGAGCGTGTGGGTGCAGGCGTTGATCGTGCTGACCCTCGGCCTGTACCTGCTGTCCCTGCGCTGGCTGGCGCGGCTGTTGCAGTCCGGCCATCTGGGCGTGGTGGTCGCGCTCGTGATCTTTACCTCTTTCACCCTGCTGACGGCCGGGCTCAATACCGTCGCCCGCCGTGGCACGGCCGGATTGATCCAGGCCACCGTGGCGCAGGGGCTCATCAATCAGGAAATCGCGCTGGTGGAGTCCGCCGGTCGGGTCATTGTCCCACGCGGCGGCGCCTTTCGGCTGGAATCCGGTGCGGGCGGGCTCATCCGCGCCACGGCCGCGGCCGACACCGTGCTCACGCTGTCCGCAGTGGTACGATTTGAGGGGAGGGCCGATGGCTCGCTGCCGGTACGCGCCGCGGCGTTGCTGCCGCTGCCGATCCGCGGGACCTACCGCGAAACCCCCGAGGGGGTTGAGGTGAACATCCGCAACCGCACCGGTCGGTTGCTCCGCGGCGGCTTCGTGGTGCTGGGTGGTCGTGTGCAGGCCCTCCCGCCCGTCGGGGCGGAGGCCCATCTCCGCCTGACGCCGTTGGACTGGCGCGAGGCGCCGGCTCCCGACGCGGCGCGGGGTCCTGCCGACCGCCTGCTGGCGTGGGCTATCGGCCGTCTGCGCGGCGATGCTATACTCAGCGCAACCGTTTCTCTCGTCGCCTGGCTGGATGACGACCGCGGTGTCCTGCGGTGGGCCGGCCTCCCCGCCGCGCCGCTGCTGCTGGTCTTCCCGCTGAGTCCGGCGGAGGCTCCGTGAGTATGCGCTTGAACCCGGTGACCCGCGGTGATCTGCGCGCCCGAACGGCTTCGCCGAAGATCGTCTGGGTGGTGCGTCTCTACGTGGCCGTCCTGGGCCTCCTGGCGGTGTTCACGCTGCCGGCAGAGGGGCCGCTCCCTGGCCTGGCCGACCGCGAACTCACCCAACTTCTTCTTCTCTTTACGTTGGGCTGGATCGCCTACCTGACGTCTGCCCTGGCCGTCGGGGAGATTGGGGTGGAAGGGGAGAAGGCCCTGCTGGATCTGGCCGTGACCTCGTTTTCGCCGGAGACGATCGCCGCGGGCAAGGTCCTGACCTCGGCGATCTTTGCCGCAGTGCTGGTGCTGGCCGCTGCACCGCTGGTCGCGCTGGTCGTGCCCCTGGACCCCGCCCGCGTCGGCGCGGTGGTGCGCGCCCTGTCGGTCATGATAGTCGTGGCGGTGCCGCTCGGGGCGGTAGGGACGTGGCTGACCGTGGCCGTCCCTTCCGACCTGGTCCGCACGCTGGTGCACTGGTCTCTCTTCCTGGGCCTCTTCGCCGCGACGCGCTGGCTGGCGGCCCCCCTGGCGCTGGTGAATCCGCTGCGCCTCGTGGCGGCCGCATACCAGGGAGCGCCGGGGATCTGGCCGGTCGCGATGGCCCCGTATCTGCTCGTGACCGCGGGCGGCGTGGTCCTGATCGCCCGCTCGGTGCGCCGGGTGCGGGAGGCCGCGCTGTGACGGCCACTCCCGCGGCTGCCCTCCGTTCCGCGGCGACGGGCCTCCCGCCGGAGGTGCGCGGACTCCTCGGGCGGACGGCCCGCACCATCGCCTGGGGAGCCGCCTTGCACTGGATCGTACGCGGGGTGCTGGTGGCCGCCGTGGCGTCGCTGGGCTGGACCGCACTCGGCACGATCATTCCGGTCGGGATCGTCTCCCCGCTGCTGGTCCTGGTGGCCGGAGGGCTGCTGGCCCTGCTCCTGGGCATCATGCGCGGGCTGGCTCCCTCATCCGATTTGATGCCCGCCGCCTGCGTGGCCGACACCGAATTTCGGCTGCACGAACGTCTGAGCACAGCTGTGGATCTCGCGGCGGGACGGATCCCACCGACCGGGCTGGGGGGCGTGCTGCTGCGGGACGCGGCGCAGGCTGCCCGGACGGCGGCGGCCGGAGCACCGTTGCGGCCGCACGCGCCGGCGGGGATCCGCTGGGCGCTCGCCGCCGCCATCGCCGCCGTGGCGGCGGCACTGCTCGTCCCGGGGCTGACCATCCCCGCCACGCCCGCGCGCGACACCGCCGTCCGTATCCGGCGGGAGGGGCGCCGGTTGGAGCAGTTTTCCCGGCAACTGGAGCAGCGGGCCCGGGCCGAGCGCGCGCCGCAGGCGCGCCGCAGCGCGCCCAAGGTCCGCGCGCTGGGACAGCGGCTGCAGCAGCAGCGCATGGCCCGGTCGGAGGCTCTGGCCCGCATCGCCACGCTGGAACGGGAACTGGAGCAGGCCCGCCGCCAGCTCGGCCAGCGCATCGCCGAGACCATCTCACCCAACACCCCGTCCCCACCCGAGTCCCTCTTTCGTCCCTCCACCGCTCTGGATCAGACGATCCGGCAACTGCGGGACCTGGCGGCCCGGCTAGGTCAGATGCAGAACGCGGCCGGGGAGCAGCAGGATCTGCTGGAGCAACTGGCCGGGCTCGCCCAGGCGGGCGAGGGACAGCTGCCGGCGGAAGCCCGCCGGCAGATCGACGAAGCGCGCCGGCAGATCGGACGCGGCGACGTGGGTCGCGGGCGCGAAGCGATCAACATCGCGATGGACGACCTGCAGGCCCTGAGCGCGATGCTCGCCGACGAGTCGGCCCTGCGCCTCGCCGAGCGGGAACTGGATCGTTCGGCTACGCGCATCGGCCAGGGCGGGACGCCGTCGGGAGATGAGGCCGAGCCCGGCGAGGCCCAGCCGGCGCGGCCGGCGCCGGGGGAGCGCCGCCTGCGCGAGCAGGAGGGCGAGTTGACCGGAGCGCCGCCGCCGGAAGGCCCCAATGAGGGCTCGCAGCCCGGCCAGGGACGGCTCGGCGAGAAACTCGGCCCGTCCACCCCGCGGCTGCAGACTCCCGAGCAGCGCACCCGCGTGCGCGGTCGCGAAGGTCAGGGGCAATTGCAGACCACCGAATTGCTCGGTCCGGGACGCCGGCAGCCGGCCCGTCTCCCCGAAGGCACGGTCGGTCCCGCGGTCGTCCGGCGGGCCGATGAGCACATGACCCGGCTGCGCATCCCCGCGGACCTGCGGCGTGTGGTGCGCCGCTACTTCGAGTTGCTGGCGGGACGGCGCTGAAGGAGGCGGCGATGGAACCGGAAGCGTTCCGGCGGACCTTCCTCCGGTTGAAGACGGAGATGCAAAAGGTCATCGTCGGCTACGAGGCCCTGCTGGACGAGGTCCTGACAGCGCTGGTCGCGGGGGGGCACGTGCTGCTGGAAGGCGTCCCCGGCCTGGGCAAGACCCTGCTGGTCAAGACCCTGGCCCAGGTTCTGGACCTGCACTATTCGCGGATCCAGTTCACGCCGGACCTGATGCCCGCGGACATCATCGGCACCAACGTCGTCATGCAGGATGAGCAGGGGCGGCGGTTCTTCGAGTTCCAGCGCGGTCCCATCTTCTCCCAGATCGTCCTGGCCGATGAGATCAACCGGGCTACACCCAAAACGCAATCCGCGCTCCTGGAGGCCATGCAGGAGCACGCGGTCACCGCCGCAGGCGTGCACTACACGCTGGAGGAGCCGTTCTTCGTGCTGGCCACGCAGAACCCCATTGAGATGGAGGGTACCTATCCGCTGCCCGAGGCGCAGGTGGACCGGTTTCTGTTCAAGCTGCGCGTGCCCTTCCCGCCGCTGGCTGACCTGATCACGATCATGGACCGGACGACCGGACCCGCCCTTCCCGCCACGGAGCAGGTGGCTTCGGGCGAGTCGGTCCGGGCGATGCAGGCCCTCGCCCGCGAGGTCGCCGTGGCGACGCACGTCAAAGACTACGTGGCGCGCGTGATTCGCGCCACGCACCCCGACGGCGAGGGCAGCGCCTCGCTGGCCCGGCGCTTCGTGCGCTACGGGGCCAGCCCTCGCGGCGCGCAGGCCCTGCTGCTGGCCGCCAAAGTCCGGGCGCTGCTGGCGGGGCGGGTCAACGTCGGGTTTGAGGACCTCCAGCGGGTCAGCCTCCCGGCCCTGCGTCATCGCATCATCCTCAACTTCGAAGGGGAAGCCGAGGGGACCGACCCGGACGAGATCATCCGCAACGTTCTGGAGGAGACCCCGCAGCTGCCCCGCGTGCGCACCTGACCGTCCGCGCCATGTCCGCCCGGCTGCTCGATCCCGAGTTCCTGCGCCGGCTGGAGAACCTGACCCTGCGCTCCCGCCGTCTCGTGCACGGGGGCCTGCGCGGCGAGCGGCGGTCGGCGACCCTGGGGCGCGGCGTCGAGTTCGCCGACTACCGGGGCTATCAGGCGGGAGACGACTACCGCTACATCGACTGGAACATCTACTCCCGCCTGGATCGGCTCTTCGTCAAACTCTTCAGCGAAGAGGAGGATATCAACGTTCACCTGCTGGTGGACCGCTCCCGGTCCATGGCCGCTGGGGATCCGCCCAAGCTTCACTACGCGGCGCAGGTGGCGGCGGCGGTGGGCTACATCGGGCTGGCCAATCTGGATCGGGTCAGCGCCGTGGGCTTCGACCGCCAGGTCACGCAGGTCTTCGGACCCGGGCGGGGGCGGCCGCAGACCATGGCGCTGTTTCGCTTCCTCGACGGGCTCGCCCCCGGCGGGTCCAGCGACCTCGCCGGCGTGATGCGCGAGTACGTGCACATGACGCGCCGCCGGGGTCTGCTGGTCATCGTCTCCGATCTACTGATGCCCGCGGGCCTGGAGGACGGCTTGAAACTGGCCCGCGCCCACCGGTTCGAACCGTTCGTCATCCACGTGCTCAGCGAGGAGGACCTCGCCCCCGCGCTGACCGGTGATCTGCGCCTGATTGACAGCGAGACCGGCGCGGCCGTGGAGGTCAGCGTGGACGGCGCAGCGCTGCGCGCCTTCACCCGTGCCCGCGACGGCTACCTGACCGGACTGGAACAGTTCTGCCTGCGCCACGGCATCGAGTACCTGCGCACAACAACCACGATCCCCATCACCGACCTGATCCTCCGCTACCTGCGGGCCGGAGGGCTGATCGCCTGATGGTGCGCTTCCTCGCTCCCGCGGCACTCTGGCTCCTGCTCAGCCTCCCGGTCATCGTCCTCCTGCACATGCTGCGGGCGCGCCGTATCTCCCTGATCGTCAGCAGCACCCTGCTGTGGGAACGCACCGCGCGGGAACTGATCGTCCGGCTGCCGGTCCGCCGGCTGGAACGGAGCCTGCTGCTCGTGCTGCAGCTGCTGGCCGCGGCGGTCCTGGCCCTCGCCCTGGCCCGGCCGGCCGTCGTCTGGCCGGGACGAAGCGGTGCCCTCGTGCTGGTCTTCGACACCTCGCTGAGCATGCAGGCCCGGGACGCTGCGCCCGGTGGCCTGACGCGGCTGGCCGCCGCCGGCGCGGAGGCGCTGGCGCTGGTTGAGCGCAGCGGCCGCGGGATTCCGGTGATGATCATCGCGGCGGGGTCCGTGCCGCGCACGGTGCTGGAGTTCTCCACCGAGCCGGCCGCCATCCGGCGCGCCGTGCGCCGGCTGGTCCCGACCGACGCGGCGGCGGACCTGGAGGGCGCGGTGCGCGCTGCGGCGTCGGTACGCCTGCGCGGACGCCCGGCGCAGGTCGTCGTCTTTACGGACGGCGCGGGTCCCGCGCTGCCCCGCGTCGCCTATCGGCTCTACGGCGGATCCTCCGCAAACCTGGCCATCACCAGAGCGGCGGCCAGCCGGAGCGAGGACCGACCGCTGCTGCTGGTGGAGGTCACCAACTTCGGCGAGGCGGCGCGGCGGGCGACATTGCGCGTCGCCTGGCCGGACGGCACGGCGGAGACGGCGGCCGTCGAGATTGCCGGCGGCCGGGCGGCGTCCCGCGTCTGGGCCGCCCGGGGGGAGGGGATCGCCGACATCAGCATACTCGGCGGCGACATCCTCCCTGGGGACGACCGCGTCGCGGTCCCGATCGGCACCGCGGCGTTGCCGCGGGTCCTGCTGGTCACTCCGGGCAACCCGTTCCTGGAATCGGCCTTGAGCGTGCTCCCGTCACAGCGCGTGGAGGTCACGTCGACAGGTCGGGCCGAGGCGTGGGGCGACTACGACCTCATTGTGCTTGACCGGGTCACGGCCCCGGTGCTGCCGCCCGGGCGGTATCTCCTGATCGGCACCTTTCCGGATGCCCTGCCGGTGGAGGTCGGCGATCCGGTTACCGGCCCCACAGTCCTGCGTACCGCCGCGGCGCATCCGCTGCTGCGCATGGTCGATCTTTCCGGCATCCGCGTGGAGGAGGCCCCGGTTCTGCGTCCGCGGGCGGGGCAGGTCCTGGCGGAGGGATCGGTCCCACTGTTGTGGGTGCTGGATCGCCCGGACCTGCGGGTGGTGCTGCTGCCCTTTGACCTGACCCGCTCGGATCTGCCGCTGCACCCGGCCTTTCCGCTGCTGATGGCCAACGCGCTGGAGTGGCTGGCGCCCCCGACCGTCGTGACCGCGGGAACGGCGCCGGTGCTCCCCGCGCCGACCGCGGCGCGCGTCGACCTGGTCGATCCCGCGGGAGGCCAGACCGCCGTCGCCCCCCGCGACGGGGTGCTGGTTTTGCCCCTGCTGGAGCGGGCGGGGCAGTACCTGCTGCGCGCGGGAGACCAGACCCGCCGGATCATCGTGACCCCGGCCACCGCCACCGAGTCTGATCTGCGGAGACGGCCGGCGGCGCCGGGGCCCGCGCCGGCCGAACTGGGCCTGCAGGAACGTGAACTCTGGGCGCTGCTGGTGGGACTCGCTCTGCTGCTGCTTCTGGCCGAGGGGGCCCTGTGGCTACGCGCGCACCCGGGACGCGTGCCGCGCACCGGAACGCGCGGCCGTCGCCCGGTGCCTGTGCTGCGCCTGGCGGTCACCGGCATGCTGCTCCTGGCGCTGGCCGGTCTGGAGATCGCCCGCGGCGGGCGTGATCTCGCCGTCGTCTTTGCCCTGGACCTTTCCGACAGCGTCTCTGTGGCCGAGCGGCAGCGCGCCGCGGACCTGATGGCGGCCGCCGTCGCCGCCGGCCGGACGGGCGATCGGTTTGGTCTTGTCACCTTCGGCGCAGATGCCCTGGTCGCGGAAGGCCTCACCGCGCCGCCGCGGTTGTCACCGGCCGCGCGCCCTGCCGCGCACCGCACCGACATCGGCCGCGCGATCCGCACCGCGCTGGGCGTGCTGCCGGCTGGGGGGACGCGCCGGATCATCGTGCTGACGGATGGCCATGATACCGAAGGTGATGCGGTGGACGCGGCGGTGCTGGCCGCCGTTCAAGGTGTCGAGGTAGGCGTGGTGCCGCTCGGCGGGCCACCCGGTCCGGAGAGCCGCGTCGATGTGGTGCAGGCGCCGGAGACGGTCGCGGCCGGTGAGCGGTTTGAGATCCGGGTCTGGACGGAGGCGACCGCGCCGGCTTCCGGCACCCTGCGCCTGCTGGCCGCGGGCCGGGAGGTGTGGCGCGGCCCCCTCCAGGTGCAGGCGGGCCGGACGCTCGCGCGCATCCCGCAGCAGGCCGCGGCGCCCGGCACGCTCATCTATGAGGCCCGCCTGGAGGTGTCTCCCGACCGCATCCCCGACAACAACCGCGGCGTGGCGGTCGTCCGCGTCGTGGGCCCACCGACTGTGCTCTACGTCGCGCGCGCGCCGGGACCGTTGGTGACCTGGCTGCGCGGCCAGGGGCTGGCGGTGCGCAGCATCGATCCGGCGGCGCTTCCCGCCGACGCCGCGCAACTCGCCGGCGTGCCCGCAATCATCCTGGACGATGTCCCCGCAACGGTCCTCTCCCCGGCGCAGATGCAGGCCCTGCGGGAGTACGCCGCCGCGCTGGGCGGCGGACTGGTGGTGGTGGGTGGTCCCCACGCCTTTGGGGTGGGGGGCTATGCGGGGACCGACCTGGAAGCGGCGCTGCCGGTGAGCATGGACGTGCGGCATCGCGTGGCGATTCCCTCGGTGGCGGTGATGCTGGTGATCGACGCCTCCGGGAGCATGGGCAGTTTCGGCGGCGAGATCGCCAAGGTGGAACTGGCCAAGGAGGCCGCTCAGTCGGTGATCGATCTCCTGGCGGAGCGGGACCTGATCGGGGTCATCGCCTTCGACCAGGACCCGCACTGGCTGGTGCGGCCGACGGAGGCCCGGCAGCGGGAGCGGATCCTGACCCAGGTCTCCCGGATTACCGCCGGCGGCGGCACCAATCTCTACCCGGCCCTGCGCGAGGCTCATCGCGCGCTCACTCAGGCCCAGGCGAAGGTGCGCCACGTCATTATCCTCTCGGATGGACAGACCGACCCGGGAGACTTTGAGCGACTGGTCCGCCGGATGGCCCGCGACGGGATCACGCTCAGCAGCATCGCCATCGGCTCGGACGCCGACCAGGAGATCATGCGGGACCTGGCCGGGTGGGGACGGGGCCGGTACTACTTCACCCGTGACCTCTACTCCATCCCCCAGATTGTCACGGCCGAAGCGGTGCTGGCGACCCGCGCCTACCTGATCGAGGAACGGTTCCGCCCCCTCGTCTCGCCGGTGTCCGCGCTCCTGCGTGACCTGCAGCTGCCGGCGCTGCGCGGCTACGTAGCCACGGTGGCCAAACCGTCCGCTACCCTGCACGCCCTGACGCCACAGGAGGATCCGCTCCTGGCGACTTGGCAGTTTGGGCTGGGGCGGGCGCTGGTCTTCACCTCCGACGCCCGCGCGCGCTGGGCGGCGGAGTGGATGGGCTGGCCCGATGCGGCGCGCCTGTGGTCGCGGCTCATCCGCTGGACGATTACCGCACCTGCCGACCGGCTCGATGTGCAGGCGGAGGTCCGGGGAGATCGGGTCCGGGTCGTCCTCGACGCCCGCGATGCCCGGGGAGAACTCCTCACGGATGTGGCGGCGCGCGCGCAGGTGGTGGGAACGGACCAGGCTGTGGACCTGGCCCAGAGCCGGCCGGGCGTCTACGAGGGGACCCTCGCCCTGGCCGAACCCGGCGGCTACCTGGTGATGGTGAGCGCAGAGCGGAACGGACGCCCGGTCGGCACCGGCAGCGCCGCCGTCGTCCTGCCATACTCGCCGGAACTGGCTGCCGTCGGTGCGGCCCCCGCCGCGATCGCCCGGATGGTTGAGGCGGCCGGCGCGCGGGTGCTGACATCGCCGGCGGAGATGGTCGCGCCGCTCCCCGGGGGCCAGCGGCGCGTTCCGGCATGGCCGCCCTTGACCGTGGCCGCGCTGGGACTCTTCCTCGCCGAGATCACGTTGCGCCGTCTGCCGGTCATCCGGGAAGTCGCCGGACGACTGGGGGCCGCGGTCGTCGGCTGGCTGCGGCACACGCCGCCGCCGGCGCCCGAAGACCGGGAATATGAAACGGCCGATCAGTGGCGCCCCACCCCTGGAGAACTCGAAGCCAGCGCGGATATGGAGCAGGCCGCGCGTCTGTACATCGCCCGTCTCCGCCAGGAGCAAGAGGGAAGTGAGCGGGCGCGCGACCGCCGTCCGAAGGAGTGACCGCGGTGCCGGAGCCGGAGCCTGAGCCTCCATCCTCGGTAGCCCCGCCCCCAGCAGCCCCGGCCGCTCCCCGACCGGCGGGCTCGCGGCAGGCCGCGTTCGTGCTTGTGGCGCTCGTGGCCTTCATGGTCGGTTTCCTCGCCCGCGGGTGGATCGCGCCGCCCCAACGGGGCCGGGGCCCCGCGCCCGGCGCGCCCGCGGCGCGCGCGGACGACGATCCGTCCCGCGGCCCGGCTGACGCGCTGGTGACCGTTGTCGAGTTCTCCGACTTTCAATGCCCCTTCTGCCGCACGTTCTCCGAAGGCACGCTGCCCGCGCTCGTGGCCGCGTACGGCGATCGGGTGCGCTTTGTCTATCGGGACTTTCCCCTGGCCGCGCTGCATCCCGACGCGCAGAAGGCGGCGGAGGCCGCGCAGTGCGCCTTTGCGCAGGGGATGTTCTGGCCGTATCACGACCGGTTGTTCCGGTTCCAGCGGGCGCTGGATGTCGCGGCGCTCAAGGAGCACGCGCGGGCGGTCGGGCTGAACGGTGCCGTGTTCGACGCCTGCCTGGACTCGGGCCGCTACGCGCGCGAGGTGCTGGATGACGTGGCCGATGGCCGGGCCTACGGCGTGACGGGGACGCCCACGTTCTTCATCAACGACCGGATGGTCGTCGGCGCTCAGCCCTTCGCCGTTTTCCAGCAGGTCATCGAAGAGGAACTGGCCCGCCTGGGCCCCCGACGCTAGCGGTCGGTCCCCGTCGACGCTCGCCAGGGCAACGTCAGCAGATCCGCCGGCCGGACGAGCAGCCAGTCCGGACCGGCCGCCCTCAGGGTGTCGGCGTCCACTGTCCCCCAGAGCGCGCCGGCGGTGCGCATCTCCGCGGCCGCACCCGCCTGCACGTCGACGACGCCGTCCCCGACCATCACTGCCGCGCTCACCGCGAACCCGAGCCGCTTGGTCGCCGCGACCAGCGGCGCCGGATCAGGCTTGGGGGGGAGGCCGTCATCCTCGGTGATGATGACATTGAAATGCCGGTCATACCCAAACGTGGTCAGGGTCCTTAGCGCCGGCCGCCGCCGCTTCGACGTCACCACGGCCAGCGCGATTCCCCGCGCCGCCAGAGTTGCCAGCGCCTCGGCCATGCCCGCGTAGGCACGGACGAGGGTGTCGTGCAACTCGAGGTAGCGCCGCTCATACCGGTCGGCCAGGTCCCCGGCGTGCTCCGCTGAGCGGGCCCAGCGTCGCATGCGGTCCGCGGCGCGCAGCGTCCACCCGGCCTTGAGGTCCTCCCAGGTGGGGGTGATGCCGTCTTCCTGCAGAACCTGTGTGACGGCCTCCCGGATCAGCGCGGTGGTGTCGACCAGCGTCCCATCGACATCGAAGAGCGCAGCGGCAAGCACACCCGCTTGTTGGCTTCGGGTGGGACGATTCCTGCTGGTCGCCGCATACATCATGGTAAGACGTCGCCGCCTTGGGCGGCACCCGAATGAGACGCCGGCGCAACTCCTTCCTCCGCATCCTGCGCGTCCTGGGCCCAGGCTTCATCACCGGGGCATCAGACGACGATCCATCCGGCACCGGGACGTATGCCACCGCGGGAGCCTCGCAGGGTTTCGCCGTACTCTGGACGGCATGGATGACCGTCCCCCAGCGGGTCCGCCGCGCCGGCGGCTTTTATGCCGTCATTGCCGTTGCCACGGCGGTCGGGATGCCGGTCGATTTCCTTGGCATCAACCCCATCAGAGCGCTCTTCTGGACGGCGGTGATCAACGGGTTCGTGGCCCCGCCACGCCTGGTGGTCATCATGAGGTCGGCCAATGATCGGCGGGTAATGGGCGCCATGTCAACACGCGGACCCTCAATGTGCTGGGCTGGACGACCATGGCCATCATGTGCGCGGCTGCGGGCGCCTTCATCTGGGCCTGGATGAGATAACGGATCAGGAGTCGCGCCGGGCGATCGGCAGGACCGGCTCGACGAACCACTGGTTGACCTGGGCGATCCACTGTGCCGGATCCGGGTCCAGGGCCACGCGCTCCGGGGAGGCGTAGTAGGCGGCGTCTCGCGCCCGCCACTCCTCCTCCGTCCCTTCGAGGGAGAGGATCCACACAAACTCGTTGCGGTCCCGGATGGCCCAGGCGCCGTCGATTCGGAAGCCGAGCCGCTGCCGCAGTGGGTAGATTCCCCTCTGCCAGGCCGCCACAAAGTCATCCAGCCGGCCGCGGTTGATCGTGTAGATACGCAACTGCGTCGGCACCGCGATCACCTCCCGCACCGCCCTCCGGCGGCCCGGCCCGCCGGTCGGCTCGCGGCGCCCCGGCAGGCGCCCGGGACGGCGCGGGCGAACACTTTCGTAAGTCCGGGCCAGGAGGCGGCGATGCACGCGTTGACGGACCTCTTCACGTTCCAGGCGCCGACCCAGATTACCTTCGGCACCGGCGCGCTGGCGCAGCTCGGCCGGGTGGCCGCGCCGCTGGGGAAGCGGCCGCTGGTCGTCAGCGACCCTGGTGTCGCCGCCGCCGGGATCCTGCAGCAGGTCCTGGACGTCCTGGCGCCGGCGGTTTCGCACTACGACACCTTTACGGAGGTCGAGCCCAATCCCAGTATCGAGACGGTCGAGAAGGCTGCGGCCGCCTACCGCCGGGGCGACTGCGACTTCGTCGTGGCCGTCGGCGGCGGCAGCGTCCTCGATGTCGGCAAGACCGCTCCCGTGCTCGTTGCGTATGGTGGGGGGCCGCGGGACTACGAAGGGATCGGTAAGGTGCCGGGGCCTATCCCACCGGTCGTGGCTGTGCCCACAACGGCGGGGACGGGCAGCGAGGTCACGGCCAACACCGTGATCACCGACCACGAGCGGCGGCTGAAGATGGTTATCATCAGCCCCCATGTCCTGCCCACCGCCGCGGTGTGCGACCCCGCGCTCACCCTGTCCCTGCCGCAGCCGTTGACGGCCGCCACCGGGATTGACGCGCTGGTCCACGGCATCGAGTGCTACACGAACACCGTCACCCACCCGCTGGCCAAAGCCCTGGCCCTGGAGTCGATCCGGCTGATCGGGCGCCACCTGCGGACCGCCTACGCCAGCGGGCGGGACCTTGAGGCGCGGTACCACATGCTGCTGGCCAGCACGATCGCGGCCCTGGCCTTCACGCGCACGCGGCTGGGGAACGTCCACGCCATGGCGCTGCCGCTGGGGGCGCACTTCGACGTGCCCCACGGCGTCGCCACGGGACTGCTGCTGCCGTACGTGATGGAGTGGAATCTCATCGCCGCTGTGGAGCGCCATGCCCACATCGCCGCCGCGCTGGGCGAAGCGGTCGAGGGTCTGCCGCCGCGGGAGGCGGCCCTGGCCGCGGTCGAGGCCGTCCGGCAGCTCAATGCCGATATCGGCATCCCGGAGCGGCTGCGCGACGTGGGGGTGACGCGGGACGGCATCCCCGCGATGACCGATGATGCTATGAAGAGCGGCAACATCCTGGTCAATCCCCGGCTGACCCGGCGCGAGGATATCCTCTCCCTCTTTGAACGGGCGTTCTGATCTGTCGCTTCCGGCCACCGTCCTGCCGGGGCCGGAGACCCCGCTGCCCTCCCTGGTCGGGGTGACCCAGCGCTATCCCCGGCCGCGCGTCGCCGATGTGACCGCCGCGGTCCGCGAGGCTCTGCGGTCGCTCCTGGCGCCGCTGAGCGGCCGGCGGATCGCCGTCACCGCGGGCAGCCGGGGGATCCGCGACATCGTTCCGGCGCTGCGCGGCGCGGTCGCCGCGCTGCGCGACGCGGGCGCCGACCCGGTCGTGATGGCGGCCATGGGGAGTCACGGCGGAGGAACGGCGGAGGGGCAGCGCCGCATCCTCACCCACCTGGGCGTGACCGAGGGAGCCGTGGGCGCCCCGGTCGAGAGTGCGATGGAGGTCGTCGAGGTGGGGCGGACGCCGGGCGGCTTCACCGTCTACCTCGACCGCCAGGCCGCCGGCTGCGATGGGATCATCGTCCTCAACCGGATCAAACCCCACACCGCCTTCATTGATGATTTCGGCAGTGGCCTGCTGAAGATGCTGGCGGTGGGCCTGGGCAAAGCCGAGGGGGCGGCCCAGGCCCACCGGATGGGCGCCGCGATGGGGCGGTGCATCGCCGAGGTCGCACAGGCGCTCCTCGCGACGGGGCGGGTCGTAGCCGGCGTGGCCATTCTGGAGAATGCGTATGACGAGACCGCGGCCGTGGAAGTTCTCCCGCCGGCTGAGATCCCCGTGCGGGAACCGGCCCTCTACGCCCAGGCCCAGGCCTGGATGCCGCGTCTGCCGGTGGACGAGGCGGATGTGCTGGTTGTGGAGGAAATGGGCAAGAACTACAGCGGTACGGGGATGGACACGAACATTATCGGCCGGTGGCGCCACCCCGAGATCCCGGATCCGCCCGCGCCGCGCTTCCGGCGCATCGTCTGCCTGCGCCTCTCCGCTGCGTCGGAGGGCAACGCCCAGGGGGTCGGACTGGCCGATGTGGTGACGGCGAAGCTGATCTCCGCCATCGACTTCACCGCCACGTACCTGAACGCGGTGACCAGCACCTACCTGGAACGGGTGTTCCTGCCGGTGGTCGCGCCGAACGATCGGGCCGCCATCCAGACCGCCCTGCGCTCCATCGACCTGGCGCAGCCGCAGCATGCGCGCCTTGTCCTGATTCCCAATACCCTGCACCTTGAGCAACTGTGGGTCTCCCCGGACCTGCTGCCTGAGGTCGCGCTGCGGCCTGAAGTGACCGTAGTGGGGGAACACGCCTGGGCGTTCACCCAGGCCGGCGACCTGCAGCACCTGCCGTGAGCATCGAGCAGGCCGCGGCGCTGCTGCGGGGGGCGCGCCGGGCCGTGGCCTTCACCGGCGCCGGGGTGAGTACGGAGTCGGGCCTGCCCGACTTCCGCTCGCCGGGTGGTCTGTGGGCGGGCGTCGATCCCATGCGCGTGGCCAGCCTCTCCGCCTTCCGGCGCGCGCCGCAGGACTTCTACCGGTTCTACCGCAAGCGCCTGGCGCGGCTGCGGCAGGCCCGGCCGAACCCCGCCCACCTGGCGCTGGCCAGGCTGGAGCACGATGGGATGCTGCAGGCGGTGATCACGCAGAATGTGGACGGGCTCCATCAGGCCGCCGGATCCCGGCGCGTCCTGGAACTCCACGGGAACCTCCGCCAGGCCGTCTGCCCGGACTGCGGGCGGCGCTGGGAGATCACGGTCCTGGAAGCGGCACTGGCGGAAGGCAGTATTCCGCGCTGCGACCGCTGCTTCCAGGCGATGAAGCCCGCTGTGGTCCTCTTCGAAGAACTCCTCCCGCTGGAGGTTTTTGATGAGGCGGAACGCCTCTGTGCGGCCGCTGACGTCCTGCTGGTGGTGGGATCGTCCCTGCAGGTGACCCCGGCCGCCTACCTCCCCCAGACCGTGCTGGACCACGGGGGTCGCCTCATCATCGTCAACCGGGAGGCGACGCCCTTCGACGCGGCGGCCGCCGTGGTCCAGCGCGGCGCCGCCGGTGAGGTGCTGCCGGCGATCGCGGCGCTGGCGGCAGGCGGGGCCGCGGAGCCCGCCGAAGAAGGATAGCGCCGCGACATCTCAAGGGGAGGGCAATGCCTGAGGCCGAGATCGGGGTTTTCGGCGGGACGGGATTCTACGAACTGCTGGCGGGGGCGGAGGAGGTCACCGTAGAGACCCCCTACGGCCCTCCCAGTGCGCCCGTGGCCATCGGCGAGGTCGGCGGACGGCGCGTCGCCTTCCTGCCGCGGCACGGCCGGCACCACGAGCTCCCGCCCCACCGCGTCAACTACCGCGCCAACGTCGCGGCAATGCAGCAGCTGGGTGTGCGGCGCATCCTGGGGCCCGCCGCGGCGGGGAGCCTCCAGCCCCAGGTGCGGCCCGGCGACTTCGTGATCTGCGATCAGTATGTGGACCGGACGCGGGGACGGGTGGAGACCTTCTACGACGGCCCGGCGACGACCCACGTCGCCATGGCCGAGCCCTACTGTCCCACCCTGCGCGAGGTCGTGATCGCGGCGGCCCGCCGGATGGCCCTCCCCCTGCACGAGCGGGGCACGGTCGTGGTCATCCAGGGACCGCGCTTCTCCACCCGGGCGGAGAGCCGCTGGTTCCGGGGCCAGGGGTGGGAGGTTGTCAACATGACCCAGTATCCCGAATGCGCCCTCGCCCGCGAACTGGAGATCTGCTATGTGAACATCTCGCTGATCACCGACTACGATGTGGGCGTGGAAGGCGACCCGCAGATCACATCCGTGACGGCTGCGGAGGTCGTGCGCATCTTCCGCGACAACCTGGGGCGCTTGCGGGATCTGATCCTGCGCGTGATTCCGACGATTCCCCGGGAGCGCGCCTGCCTCTGCGCCACGGCGCTGCAGCAGGCGCGGGCATAAGGCGGCGGAAGCGTCCGATAACCGCGGAGATGTCGTGAGGAGGGAAAAGGGATGATCGCGCGCCGGGAGACGGCTGATTTCCCCGGAAAGGTGCTCGGACTGGCGGTCTTCGGCTTAGGGATTCTGCTGCTGGCCTTCGTCTTCTACCGGGGCTTCGTGGAACTGGTCCAGGCCGGCCTGCTGCAGCAAACCGTGGCCCAGGCCCAGAATCCGGGGCGTCTGGACAGCGTGGTGGTCTTCGCCGTGCTGGTCAAGTGGCTGGTGCTCTTCCTGCTCGCCTACATCGCTTCGACCATCGCCGGACGCGGCATCGCCCTCTACCAGGCGGCCCGCGCCCTGCCCGCCGAGGAGGTCTAGGTCGGCATGGCCGCGGTGGTCGATCTGCGCAGTGACACCCTGACCCACCCGACCGAGGCGATGCGCGAGGCGATGCGCCGGGCGGCGGTCGGCGATGACGTCTACGGCGAAGATCCGACGGTCAACCGGCTGGAAGAGCTGGCCGCGGCGCGTGTGGGCAAGGAGGCGGCGCTCTACGTCCCCAGTGGGACGATGGCCAACCTGGTCGCCATCATGGCCCAGGCCCAGCCGGGCGATGAAGCCCTGCTCGAGGAGCAGGCGCACATCTACCGGGTCGAAGGGAGCCTGGTGCCCATCGCCGGCGTCATTCCCCGGCTGGTTCCCGGAGTGCGCGGGGCGATCTCGCCGGCCGTCCTGCGGGCCGTCCTGGACGCAAGCCGTACGCCGCCCCGGCTCCTCTGTCTGGAGAACACGCATAACCTGGCGGGTGGGACCGTGCTCTCGCCGCAGCAGACGGCCGACCTTTGTACGGTTGCCCATGAGCACGGGCTGCGCGTCCACCTGGACGGCGCCCGCATCTTCAACTCGGCCGTCGCGCAGGGGGTGGCGGCCCGGGATCTGGCGCGCGATGTCGATTCGGTGATGTTCTGCGTCAGTAAGGGGCTCTCCGCGCCCGTGGGCTCAGTGCTGTGCGGCAGCCGCGAGATCATATCCCGGGCGCGCGGGTTCCGCAAGTTCCTGGGCGGCGGGATGCGTCAGGCCGGCGTCATCGCCGCCGCCGGGATCGTCGCCCTGGAGGAGATGGTCGACCGCCTGGCCGACGACCACCGCCGCGCGCGCACCCTGGCCGCGCAACTCGCCCAGATCCCGGGCCTGCGCGTGGATCTGGCCACGGTGCAGACGAACATCGTCATGGTCGAGGTGGACGACGCTCCCGCCCTCGCCCGCCGGCTGGCCGACCGCCAGGTGCGCTCCTTCCCGCTGGGCGCGTCACGGATCCGTCTGGTCACCCACCGGCACATCGGGGATGCAGACGTGGAGCACGCCGTCGCGGCGTTTCGGGATGCGCTCCAGGTGGCAGCAGGAAAGGCCTAGCCGCGGGACGAACGCTTCGCGCCAGAACGAACACCCGGGGAGAGGAGGCGATCCCGTGAAGAAGATGGGCAAGAAGAAGGGCGGGAAGAAGAAGTAGCGCCCGCAGGCGACTTCCCGCCGGAGGAGCACTGCGACCGCAGTGCTCTTTCTTTCTCTGGTCGCGTTGACCCCCATCGGCCCCGGTGCTATACTCGCCTGCGGTCTGGAGAACGGCCCTGAAAGTAGAAGCCGTCCGCTTCTCACCCTGGGGCGCTGCCGCCAGGGTCGACGATCGGGGAGTGCGGAAGGGGATGGCGCATCCATCCCTTTGTCATTTCTCCGGGCCGGCCACCCGGCAAATTCGTCGGGAATGCCGAGCACGAAGGTAGGAGGCGACGCAGCATCGCGAGAGAACCGCGGATCAACGACCGCATCCGGGCCCGGGAAGTCCGGGTGATCGGTCCCGAAGGTGAGCAGATCGGCGTCCTGCCGTTTGCCGCGGCCCTGCAGCGGGCGCAGGAGGCCAACCTCGACCTGGTCGAGGTCGCGCCGCAGGCGCAGCCGCCGGTGGTCAAGATCATGGACTACGGGCGGTACAAGTACGAGCAGGCCAAGCGCGACCGCCAGGCCCACCGCAAGCAGCGGGGCGGCGATCTGAAGGGGATGCGTCTGACGCCGCACATCGGCGAGCACGACTTTCAGGTGAAGGCCCAGGCGGTCCACGAGTTTCTCAAGCAGGGGAACAAGGTCCGGGTCGCGCTGTGGTTTCGCGGGCGCCAGGTGGCGTACCCCAAGGTCGGCGAGACGCTGCTGCAGCGGCTGGCGCAGGCGGTCGCCGACGTCGGCGCGGTGGAGAGCCCGCCGCGCCTGGAAGGGCGCAACATGATCATGGTCCTGGCGCCGCGGCGGACGTAAGCGCGGTCGGGACGGGGTGGGCCCGGTGGGCAAGGGGAAGAGAAAGACGCATCAGGGCACGGCGAAGCGCATCAGCCGGACGGGCAGTGGACGCCTCCGCCGCGGGCGTCAGCAGGCGGGGCATCTCATGGTGAAGAAGCGGCCGAAGCGTCGGCGGATGCTGCAGCAGCGCGTGGCCGTTCATCGCGCCGACGTCCCCAAGATCGTGCGGCTGTTGCCGCAGTCCTGAAGCAGGACCGGCATCCGCGCCAGGCGGACCGGTAGAGGAGAGCAGCGATGGCACGGGTGAAACGGGGCGTGACCTCGCGCCGGCGGCACCGGCGAATCCTGCGGCTGGCCAAGGGCTACCACGGGGCCAAGTCGCGCTGGTTCAAACTGGCCAATCAGTATGTCGTGCGGGCCCTGGCGGCGGCCTACCGGGACCGCCGGCTGCGCAAGCGGGAGTTCCGGCGGCTCTGGATCGCCCGGATCAACGCCGCGGCACGCGGCACCGGCCTTCCCTACAGTCGCCTGATCGCCGGCCTGCGCAAGGCGGGCATCAGCATCAACCGGAAGACCCTGGCCGACCTCGCGGTCGAGGATCCCGCCGCCTTCGACGCCCTGGTCGAGCAGGCCAAGGCCAGCCTGGGCCGCTAGGCCGGCCGGCCGAAATGTCACTGATCGCCGGCTCGAAGTGAGCGGGATGGCGCGCGCCTCCGTCCTCTCGCCGCGCTTTCCGCTGAAACGAATCGTCATCTCCCCGGCGCAGACCATCCTGTTGGGCTTTGCCACCATCATCGTGGTGGGCGCCGTGCTCCTCTCGCTGCCCGCGGCCGCGGCGGATGGCCGCCCCACCCGCCTGCTGGACGCGCTC
>Ga0209172_10001930_pt1 | contig 40107 bp, 34 predicted proteins | sample LarsenN4metaG_FD_184113 | JGI IMG/M metagenome (GOLD analysis project Ga0209172, IMG submission 184113) | Hot spring sediment bacterial and archeal communities from British Columbia, Canada, to study Microbial Dark Matter (Phase II) - Larsen... ... | reverse complement strand
GGCTGCCGACGCGCTGCGCCTGCCGCCGTGGGATGCCAAGATCGGCCCGCTGTCCGGCGGTGAAAAACGCCGCGTGGCACTGTGCAAGCTGCTGCTGTCGCAGCCGGACATGCTGCTGCTGGACGAACCGACCAACCACCTGGACGCCGAATCGGTGGAATGGCTGGAGCAGTTCCTGGTGCGCTTCCCCGGCACCGTGGTCGCCGTCACCCACGACCGCTACTTCCTCGACAACGCCGCCGAATGGATCCTGGAGCTGGACCGCGGCGAAGGCATCCCGTGGAAAGGCAACTACTCCAGCTGGCTGGAGCAGAAGGAAGCGCGGCTGGAACTGGAAAGCAAGCAGGAAGGCGCGCGCATGAAGGCGATGAAGCAGGAGCTGGAGTGGGTACGCCAGAACCAGAAAGGTCGCCAGGCCAAATCCAAGGCCCGTCTGGCCCGCTTCGAAGAGCTGTCCAGCTTTGAACACCAGAAGCGCAACGAGACCCAGGAAATCTTCATCCCGGTGGCCGAGCGCCTTGGTAACGAAGTGATCGAATTCGACGGCGTGTCGAAAGGCTTCGGCGACCGCCTGCTGATCGACAACCTGTCGTTCAAGGCACCGCCGGGTGCCATCGTCGGCATCATCGGCCCCAACGGTGCCGGTAAGTCGACGCTGTTCAAGATGATTGCCGGCAAGGAACAGCCGGACAGCGGCACGGTGAAGATCGGCCAGACGGTGCAGATGGCCTTCGTCGAGCAGCATCGCGACACGCTGGAAGGCGACAAGACGGTATTCGACGACGTCTCCGGCGGCCTCGACATCCTCAACGTTGGCCGCTTCGAGATGTCCAGCCGCGCCTACCTCGGCCGCTTCAACTTCAAGGGCGGCGACCAGCAGAAAAAGGTCGGCATGCTGTCCGGCGGCGAACGCGGCCGCCTGCACCTGGCCAAGACCCTGCTCAAGGGCGGCAACGTGCTGCTACTCGACGAACCGTCCAACGACCTGGACGTGGAAACCCTGCGCGCGCTGGAAGACGCGCTGTTGGAATTCGCCGGCACCGTGTTCGTGATCTCCCACGACCGCTGGTTCCTCGACCGTATCGCTACCCACATCCTCGCAGCCGAAGGCGAATCGCAGTGGACCTTCTTTGACGGCAACTATCAGGAATACGAAGCCGACAAGAAGAAACGCCTCGGCGAAGAAGGTGCCAAGCCGAAGCGCATCCGCTACAAGCCTATCGTGCGCTAAGCGCGATTTCGGCTGGCAGCAGTCGCAAAAAACCCCGGTTGCAACAACCGGGGTTTTTTCATGTTGTGGCTTACGCCACCATATACGACAAACAGCAGGGAGTGCTTGCCGCCGCGTCGGATACGCGAAACCGCAACTGAAGAGGCGGCACTGCGGCCAACGTTGGCCGCAATGCAAAAAGCCCGCGCAAAGCAGCACGGGCTTATGGCAGACAAAAAAAGGGGTACGGCCCACCACCGTACCCCAAACACACACATCAAGAGGAAAAGCGTCGTTTGTCTGTCAGCGCCAAATCATCCCTGATCCGACACCTTGCTTGCTCGCCACAGGCAAACTCAGATCAACGGCGCCACTTGCCGGCACCGCTCATCTCATACCGAGAGCATAGCGGGTGGCGGCAATCGTGCTTTGACGCACGTCAAGCACGGCACAGTGCTGCCGCCAGCGCCCAATAGAAAGGCACAAACGAAAAAACCTCCCGTGCTAGCACGGGAGGTTTCACTCAAACAGAATGATGCGTGTCGATCAGGCAGAAGCGGACGGCGTCGCCTTGCGGGTGCGGCTAACCGCAGCAGAGGCGGCCTTGGCCGAGGTTTCGGCCGCTTCAACGCTGGCTTCGGCAAACTCGGAACCGACTTTCTTGGCGGTCTTGGCAGCGCTTTCGAAGGCCGCGTTGCTGGAAGTCACGATGTTCTTCAGCGCCTGTACCGCAGCGTCGGAACCGGTCGGCGCGTTTTTCGCCAGACGGTCGATCACATCCAGGACGTTCTTGTTGGTTTCGGCAACCTGCTCTTCCACAAAGGAAGTCAGCTCGGTCTGGGTTGCCAGCGTGACATCGTAGACTTCACGCGCGGCGGCGAAGGCCTTGTCCAGGCTAGGCTGGGTCAGGCTGGTCTGGAATTCGGCCAGCGCTTTCGGATCCTTGATCGCCGACAGCTGTTTCAGCGTCTGGGCGTTCTCGGCCAGCAGCTTGCGCGACATTTCCAGCTGCAGGGTTGCCAGGCGCTCGGCGCTGGCCAGCAGGATGCCGGAAAAACGGACGGCTTTGTCGAACTGCGACTGACCGAAAGCGGAAAACTCTTGTGCAGTAGTAAACATGATTAATCCTTTTCGAAAAATGAAACACTCAGCAGCAATATCGTCTTGAAACTCGCCGTTGCCGCATTGCAACAGATTGCATTATTGTGTTGCGCCGCAACAATGTCAATCATTTTGTTGCAGCGCAACATCGCTAAGTCGCTATTTTTACAACAGCAAACACATTCAGCATGGCAGTCATGCATTGCAGCAGTGTGTCCGGCCGGTGAGAGCCGTGCGCACCGGCGAGCATCGCCGGCCAGCACGGCACCGGTGTGCCAGCCGTGATGATCTCTGGCACCGGCAATGACACCAGCCTTTGATTGAAAGGCTCAGGACAAAGCGATACACTCCAGCCATAAAATAAATCTATCTATCCGGCGATAAAATCCAATGAGTTCTGCGGCCAACCTTTTCGATATCAAATCCGCCAGTCTTGACCTGCTGGCCATCGTGCTACGCAGCACCGACCTGCCCGCCCTGCAAGCCGCCATCCAGCAACGTTTCAACAGCCACGAGCCCGAGCCGTTCGTGCTGGACATCGAGCAGCTGCCGGCGCCGGATAGCGACACGCTGGCCCCGGTCTGCGCCATGCTGCAGCAGCACGGCCTGCGCATCGCCGCCGTCCGTCACCGCGACGCGCAATACGCCGCCCTCGCCCACCGCCTCGGTTTGCCGTTCATCAGCGGCAGCGGTGGCACCAAGAGCAGCGCGGAAAGCGTCAGCACGCCGGTCGCGGCGGCGCCCGTCGCGGACAGCAGCCTGCCGACACCGACCATGATCATCGACCGTCCGGTGCGCGCCGGACAGCAGATCTATGCCAAGGGGGGTGATCTGGTGGTGCTGGAAATGGTCAGCGCCGGCGCGGAACTGATCGCCGACGGCAGCATCCATGTCTACGCACCGCTGCGCGGCCGGGCACTGGCCGGCGCCCGTGGCAATACCGCGGCGCGCATCTTCGTCAAGAGCATGGAAGCCGAGCTGGTTTCCATCGCCGGCGTGTACCGCACCATCGAACAAGACTTGCCGCAGAGCATCAAGGGCAAGCCGACCCAGATTTATCTCGAACAAGAGCGCGTGGTCATGATCCCGCTCGACAAGTAACCAGCATCGTTATTCCAAGGATCGATATCGTGGCAAAAATCATCGTTGTGACCTCCGGCAAGGGTGGTGTCGGCAAAACCACCACCAGCGCCAGCTTTGCATCCGGCCTCGCCCTGCGTGGCCACAAGACCGCCGTGATCGACTTCGACGTCGGCCTGCGCAACCTGGACCTGATCATGGGCTGCGAGCGTCGCGTGGTGTACGACCTGATCAACGTGATCAATGGCGAAGCCAGCCTCAACCAGGCACTGATCAAGGACAAGCACTGCGACAACCTGTACGTGATGCCGGCGTCGCAGACCCGCGACAAGGACTCGCTCAGCCGCGAAGGCGTGGAAACGGTGCTGAAGAACCTGGACGAGATGGGCTTCGAGTTCATCGTCTGCGATTCGCCGGCCGGCATCGAAAAAGGCGCGCTGATGTCGCTGTACTTTGCCGACGAAGCCATCGTGGTCACCAACCCGGAAGTGTCGTCGGTACGCGACTCCGACCGCATTCTCGGCATCCTGTCATCGAAATCGCGCCGCGCCGAAGAAGGCCGCGAGCCGGTGAAGGAACACCTGCTGATCACCCGCTACTCGCCGACCCGCGTCGACAAGGGCGAGATGCTGTCGGTGGAAGACGTGAAGGAAATCCTGCGCATTCCGCTGATCGGCGTGATCCCGGAATCACAGGCCATCCTGCAGGCCTCCAACTCCGGCACCCCGGCGATCCACATCAAGGGTTCCGACGCCGCCGAGGCTTACGGCGACGTGGTGGCCCGCTTCCTTGGCGAGGACCGTCCGATGCGCTTTGTGGAAGCGGAAAAAATCGGCTTCCTGAAACGACTGTTTGGAGGCTAGCCATGTCCCTGATCGATATGATTTTTGGCAAGCGCCAGAAAACGGCCTCCATCGCCCGTGAACGCCTGCAGATCATCCTGGCGCACGAACGCGACGGCAAGACCGGCGCGCCGGACTACCTGCCGGCGCTGCAGCGCGAGCTGATGGAAGTGATCTCCAAGTACGTGGCGGTGAACCAGGACGACATCAAGGTGCACCTGGAGCGCCAGGACAACTTCGAGGTACTGGAAGTGAACATCGTCCTGCCGGAACACCAGCGCTGACACCATGACTCTGACCGAACTGCGTTATATCGTCGCGGTGGCGCGCGAGCGTCACTTCGGGCGGGCGGCCCAAAGCTGCTTCGTCAGCCAGCCGACGCTGTCGATCGCGATCAAGAAACTGGAAGACGAGCTGGGGGTCACCCTGTTCGAGCGTGGTGGCCAGGAGGTGAGCGTCACCGAAATCGGCGAACGCATCATCGAACAGTCGCAGCGGGTGCTGGAAGAGGCGGAGACGGTAAAGCGCCTTGCCGGCGAGCACCAGAACGAGCTGGCCGGGCCGCTGAAGCTGGGGGTGATCTTCACCATCAGCCCCTACCTGCTGCCGAAGCTGATCCCGGCGCTGCGCATCCTGGCGCCGGAAATGCCGCTGATCCTAGAAGAAAACTACACCGCGCGGCTGGCCGAGATGCTCAAGCGCGGCGAAGTCGACGCCATCATCGTCGCCGATCCGTTCGACGAACCGGGCACGGTGGCGGTGCCACTGTACGACGAGGAGTTCGTCGTCGCCACGCCCAAGGGCCACCCGTGGGAGAAGCGCGACGCGGTGCGCTCGTCCGATCTGGCCAGCGAAAGCGTGCTGCTGCTGTCGCAGGGCAACTGTTTCCGCGATCACGTGCTGCAGGCCTGCAGCGAGGTCGCCAGCCGCCAGCACCAGAACAACGGCCTGGCCGCATCGCTGCAGGGCAGCTCGCTCAACACCATCCGTCACATGGTGGCCAGCGGCATGGGCGTCACCGTGCTGCCGCAGACCTCGGTGTCGGCGGCGGACGAAGGCCTGCTGTCGATCATCCCGTTTGCCGCTCCGGTGCCGCAGCGGCGCGTGCTGCTGGTCACCCGCAAGCAGTTTTTCCGCAAGCAGGCGATCCACACCTTGCAGCAGGCAGTGTTCCGCTCCGGCCTCAACGGCGTCACCATGCTGGAGCACGAAGCCTGAGCCGCTTCCCGTAATGGCAACAGGCATGAAAAAAGGTTGGCCGCAATTGCGGCCAACCTTTTTTGCGTGCGGCAAGCTGCCGCAGCAGGCTGCTTACAGCGTCAGGCCACCGGTCACTTCGATGGCGGCGCCGTTGATGTAGCTGGCTTCGTCGGAAGCCAGCCAGGCGTAGACGTTGGCGATTTCTTCCGGCTGCGCCATGCGCTTCATCGGCACCTTGTCTTCCATCGCCTGGATCACCTTTTCCGGCATCGACTTCAGGATCGGGGTGGCGACAAAGCCCGGGCACACCGCGTTGGCGCGAATGCCCTTCTTGCCCAGTTCCTTGGCCCAGGTCTTGACGAAACCGATCACGCCGAACTTGGAGGCGGCGTAGTTGGTCTGGCCGAAGTTGCCGTACACACCAACCACGGAAGACGCGTTGAGGATCACACCGGCACCCTGCTCGATCATGGTGTCGACCACGGCCTTGGTACAGTTGTAAACGCCCTTCAGGTTGATGTCGATCACCTTGTCGAACTGGTCTTCGCTCATCTTGATCAGCTGCGCATCCATCACGATGCCGGCGTTGTTGACCAGCACGTCGATGCGACCGTAGCTGCTCTTCAGGGCGCCAACCATGTCGGCGATCTGCGCCTTGTTGGTCACGTCCACCTGATAGCCGACGGCTTCGCCACCCAGCGCTTTCAGCTCTTCCACCACGGCATTGACGGCATCCATGTTGATGTCGCAAACCGCTACGATGGCGCCTTCCTTGATGAATTTCTCTGCAGTAGCCTTACCGATACCACTGGCACCACCGGTGATGATGGAGACTTTCCCTTTCAAGCGCATGATTTTTCCTTTGCTAGGTTGCAGGCAACCCGATTGTCGAACGGATATTCCTCCACCACCGACCTTCGAGATTCAAGTCCCTGTTTTTCTCTGTCTTTTGTTATGGCTTTGACATTGCACTGCGGCATCCTGTTTTGCAACGCACAACATCTTGCGCTGCAATATAGCGCAAGGCTGTCGCCAACGTAAAGCAATCGCTCTAAGAAGCTGACGTGGGCGGCAACGGCTGTTGCGGCCAACCTGCACATAAAAAAACAGGCAGCGCTAGCTGCCTGTTTTGTATGGGATTGTGGGGAATTACTCCAGGCCCTTGCTGGACAGGTATTCCTCGTAATCGCCGGTGTAGTAGTCGTAACCGCCCTTGCCGTCCAGTTCCAGGATCTGGGTGGCCAGCGAGCTGACGAACTGGCGGTCGTGCGACACGAAAATCAGCGTGCCCTTGTACTTTTCCAGCGCCATGTTCAGGGCTTCGATCGACTCCATGTCCATGTGGTTGGTCGGTTCGTCCATGATCATCACGTTCGGCTTCTGCAGCAGCAGCTTGCCGTACAGCATGCGGCCCTTTTCACCACCGGACAGCACGCGCACCGCTTTTTCCACGTCGTTGCCGCCGAACAGCAGACGACCGAGGGTACCGCGGATCACCTGCTCGTCATCGCCTTCCTGGCCCCACTCGCGCATCCACTCCGTCAGCGTGCGGTCGCTGTCGAACTCGGCTTCGTGATCCTGGGCAAAGTAGCCGATCTGCGCCTTTTCCGCCCATTTCACCGTGCCGTAATCTGCGGTCAGGCCTTCCGCCAGCACCGGATCGAAGGCACCGGCCAGCATTTTCACCAGCGAGGTTTTACCGGCACCGTTAGGGCCGATGATGGCCAGCCGTGCGCCGGCCTCGAGGATGAAGTTCATGTCCTTGAACAGCACCTTGTTGTCGTAAGCCTTGCTCAGCGACTGCACTTCCACCGCCTGACGGTGCAACTTGAAGCGTTCGTCCATCTCGAAGCGGATGAACGGGCTCTGGCGGCTGGAAGGCTTCACTTCCACCATTTCCGACTTCAGCTTGTCGACTTGCTTCAGGCGCGAGGTGGCCTGACGGGCCTTGGACTTGTTGGCGGAGAAGCGGGCGGCAAATTCCTGCAGGTCCTGGATGCGCTCCTTGGCCTTGGCATTGGAGCTGAGCTGGCGTTCGCGCGCCTGGGTGGAGGCGATCATGTAATCATCGTAGCTACCTGGGTAGATACGGATGGTGTTGTAGTCCAGATCCGCCATGTGGGTGCAGACCGAGTTCAGGAAGTGACGGTCGTGCGAGATGATGATCATGGTGGAGTTGCGCTCGTTCAGCACATGCTCCAGCCAGCGGATGGTGTTGATGTCCAGGTTGTTGGTCGGTTCGTCCAGCAACAGGATGTCCGGATTGGAGAACAGCGCCTGCGCCAGCAGCACGCGCAGCTTCCAGCCCGGTGCCACTTCGCTCATCGGGCCGAAGTGCTGCTCGGTGGCAATGCCAACCCCCATCAGCAGTTCGCCGGCACGGGCCTCGGCGGTGTAGCCGTCGTATTCGGCAAACTTGGCTTCCAGTTCGGCCGCGTGCATGTAGTCGTCTTCGGTGGCTTCCAGGTTGGCGTAGATGGCATCGCGCTCGCTCATCGCCGCCCACATCTCGGTGTGCCCCATCATGACCACATCGATCACGCGCTGGTCTTCATAGCCGAACTGGTCCTGGCGCAACTTACCCAGGCGCAGGCCGTTCTCAATGGCGACTTCGCCACTGGTTTGCTCGAGGTCTCCCCCGAGAATTTTCATGAAAGTCGATTTGCCGGAACCGTTGGCGCCGATCAGGCCATAACGGTTGCCTTCACCAAATTTGACGGAAACCTTCTCGAAAAGCGGCTTGGCGCCGAACTGCATGGTAATGTTGCTTGTCGTAATCACTCGATCATTCCTCAGCCAGTCACTGCATGTACCGGAAAACCCTGCATTTTACCACAAACACCCTCTGCAATCAGTGTGTTGCGGCCGGTACATCTTTGCTTTCGCAGCTGCCTCGGAATTCCGCTACAATCGAACACCATTTAAACCCTTAACCAGAATAGGCAGATCTTATGCTTACCGGTAGCCTCGTTGCGCTGGTCACCCCGATGTTCGAGGACGGCCAGGTCGATTTTGAATCGCTGAAACGTCTCGTAGATTTCCACATCGATAACGGTACCGACGGCATCGTGGCCGTGGGAACCACTGGCGAATCCGCCACCCTGGGCGTGGATGAACATATCAAGGTCGTGGCGGCCGTGGCCCAACACGCCGCCGGCCGCATTACCGTCATTGCCGGCACGGGTGGCAACTCCACCAGTGAGGCCATCGAACTGGCGGCCCTCGCCAAGCAGGCCGGCGCCAGCCATTCGCTGTCGGTCGTGCCGTACTACAACAAACCGACCCAGGAAGGCATCTACCAGCACTTCCGCAAGATCGCCGAAGCGGTGGAACTGCCGGTCATCCTGTACAACGTGCCGGGCCGTACCGTGGCCGACATGAGCAACGACACCGTGCTGCGCCTGAGCGAAATCGGCAACATCGTCGGCCTGAAGGACGCTACCGGCGACATCGGCCGCGCCTGCGACCTGATCAAGCGCGTGCCGCAAGGCTTCGGTCTCTACTCCGGCGACGATCCGACAGGCATGGCCTTCATGCTGTGCGGCGGCCACGGCGTGATCTCGGTGACCTCCAACGTGGCTCCCAAGCTGATGAGTGCCATGTGCCAGGCCGCCATCGCCGGCAATGCCGCCGAAGCACGCCGCATCAATGACAAGCTGCAAGGCCTGCACAAGTTCCTGTTCGCCGAGCCGAACCCGATCCCGGCAAAATGGGCGATGCACCGCCTAGGCCTGATGCCGGCCGGCCTGCGTCTGCCGCTGACCCCGCTCACCGCCGCCAGCGCCCCCCTCGTCGAACAAGCGATGCAACAAGCAGAGGTGCTGTAACCCGTGAATGCCATGATGAAAAAAGCCCTGCTCACCGGTGTCGTCTCCTCGGCACTGATCTCCGGCTGCGCCAGCAGCGGCCCGGACAGCGCCATCGCCTACAAGTCCGATGCCCCTGCAGCCAAACGCTCGCTGGAAGTACCACCGGACCTGAGCGCACCGCAACAGCAAGACCGCTACCCGCTGCCGGTGGTCAACAGCAACGGCAACAGCACCGCCCCCGCCGATGTCGCCCTCAACAACAAGGTTGCGGCCAACGTGGTGGTCAGCGCCGACCAGAAAGCCAAGGCGCAGATCGAACGCGCCGGCAGCCAGCGCTGGATCAGCGTGGAAGGCAAGAGCCCGGCCCAAGTCTGGCCACTGCTGAAGGCCTTCTGGCAGGATAACGGCTTCGTGATCCAGACCGAAGAACCGGATGTCGGCCTGATGGAAACCGACTGGGCGGAAAACCGCGCCAAGCTGGGCCGCGACCCGGTGCGCAATCTGCTGGAAAACATCGGCCTGGGCTCGGTACTGTCGACCCCGGAACGTGACCGCTTCCGCATCCGCGTCGAACAATCCGCCACCGGCACCGACGTGTTCTTCACTCATCGCGGCATGTACGAGATCTACATCAACGAAGCCAAGGATGCCACCCGCTGGCAGCCGCGTCCGGCCGATCCGGAACTGGAAGCGGTATTCCTGTCGCGCTTCCTGGTCCGTCTTGGCGTGGATGAAGCCACCGTCGCACAGAACGCCCGCAAACTGGAGTCCAGCACCAATCCGGTCGCCAGCAGCAAGGTTCGCAGCGAAGGCGGCGATATCATTCTTGCCGACAGCTTCGAGCGCAGCTGGCGACGCGTCGGCCTGGCACTGGAACGCCAGGGCCTGGCCATCGTCGACCGCGACCGCTCGATGGGCGTCTACTTCGTCAGCCCGGTGCAGGACGAGGCGCTGAAGGCGACCGAGAACAGCAGTGGCGGCATCTTGTCTTCGCTGGCCTTCTGGCAGGACAAGGAAAAAGCGGCCGAGCCGCTGCGCGAGCAACTGCGCATCGAACTGAAGCCGGCCGATGCAGAGCAGACCCGGATCAGCATCCGCAACAGCCAGGGCACACCACTGTCGGCCAAGCAGCTGCAAGCGCTGCAGCAGAAACTGCTCAACGAACTGCAGTAAGCCCCACCCAGCAAGCAAAAAGCCCGCGATCGCGGGCTTTTTTCATGCCTGCCAACAGCACAGCAGCTGGCGACAGGCGTAAAAAAACCGGCGCTAGCGCCGGTTTTTCTTGCTAACTCAGAATTACTGAGCAGCGGAAGCAGCTGGAGCGGACGCGTCAGCAGCGGAAGCGTCAACTGCAGGAGCGGAAGCTTCAACAACTTCAGGAGCGGAAGCTTCAACAGCTGGAGCGGAAGCTTCAACTGGAGCCTCTTCTTTTTTGCCGCAAGCGGACAGAGCAACGGCCAGCAGGGCAGCAACGAGGAGCGACTGTTTCATTTGTAAATACCTTTGAAAGCGAGTGTTGAACAAGACGTTTAAACTACTACTTTCTCAAGCAAGAAAAGTGTGATGAGGAAGTAGTGCAGATTTAATCAGTGCGCGAATTGTAGCATGAAAAAATTTGCTGAAAAGGGGGTAAACAATAATTTATTGCGAATATCGGACATGATTCTGCGGCAATGCAACAACAGAATAATTTAGGGTCAAAACAATATACGCACCCCATCCGCCATCCGCAACATTGTAGACAATGTCCTTTTTCAGTTTTCGCCGGCCGGCTGCCACCAGCCGGCAAGGTAACCCTCTAATAATAAAGGCATCATTGACGGCGACAGCTGCTGCGGCGACATACGGCGCCGGTTGGCCAACTGTTGCCACGCCGCGACATCGTCCGCCAGCACCGGCAGTGCCTCTCCGTTGCAGTACAGCATGTCATCGGCGTAAAGAATCAGCGTCTTCAGATCCAGCTCCACCCCTGTTGCCGCCACCGCAGCAGCGAACTCGTCTTCGTCCAGCTCTTCTTCCGGCGCCTCGTAGAACACGTGCGGCTTCGGCTCCGTCAGGTAATGACCGAGAAAATCGGTCACCGTGTGGCGATCCCAGCTGATCTGCGACAGGATGCGGCCAACCTGCTCCACCATGCTGTTGTCCAGCCGTGCCGGCTCCTGCGGCGGCCGCAGCTCGGGGTCGGCATATCTGCCATCAATACAAATTCTGTCCTGCAGGTAAACCAGGAATTCTGTCGCCAACTCCTGCGCGGATGGCGCCCTGAAGCCGATCGAGTAAGTCATGCCCGCCTCCAGCGCCACGCCGTAATGGGCGTAGCGCGGCGGCAGGTACAGCATGTCGCCATGCTCCAGCACGAACTCCTCTTCCATGCGGAAGTCCTTCAGCACCTTGATCGGCGCATCCTCGATGAAGGCCTCATCCTGCTGCGAGGAGATCTGCCAGTGCTTGCGGCCGCCGACCTGCAGCAGGAACACGTCGTAGGAATCGAAATGCGGGCCGACGGTGCCGCCGGGCGGCGCATAGCTGATCATCAGGTCGTCCAGCCGGGCATAAGGCATGAAATCGAAACGCCACAGGATGTCGGCAATATGCGGCAGGTGATGGTTGACGTTCTGCACCAGGATGGTCCAGTCGCTTTCCGGCAGGCGCCGCAAGCGGCCGGGGCGGAACGGGCCGCGCTCCAGCGACCACTTGCCCTGCTTGAACTCGATCAGCCGCGACTCGACATCCTCGCTGCGCGACAGCTCGGTCAGCCATGCCAGATCAACCGGCGCCCCGACATCGGTCAGTGCACCGCGGATCAGCAGCGGCTTCTTGTGCCAGTAGTCCTGCAAAAAGGTTTCGGCGGTCATGCCGCCCAACAGATCAATCGCTTTCATGTCAGAATCTCGTTGTGCCATCTGGCAATGGTTTACAATAGGGGATGCCGATTATGACCCTTCATGCCGGCAGCGCCCGGCTCTGGGTCAAACATCGTTATCATTCTTTATCTTTACGGTACCGCCACATGCAAATCGTCAAAAACTCCGTTGTCACCATCCACTACGAAATGTACGACGCTGACAACAACCTGCTCGACAAGACGGAAGAGCCGATCGCCTACCTGCATGGCGGCTACGATGGCATTTTCCCGATGGTGGAAGAAGCGCTGCACGGCAAGAACGTGGGCGAGTCCATCACCGTCACCATGACGCCTGACGACGCATTTGGCGAACCGGAAGAAGAGCTGGTTCGTGTCGAGCCGCTGGACGTGCTGCCGGAAGAAGTCGAAGTCGGCATGATGTTCGAAGCCGACGATCCGGAAACCGGCGACGTGATCCTGTTCCGCGTGACCGACGTTGCCGACGGCAAGGCGGTACTGGATGGCAACCACCCACTGGCCGGCCTGACCATCCGCTTCGTTGCCACCGTGGCCGAAGTACGCCCGGCATCGGCGGAAGAAGTGGCCCACGGCCACGCCCACGGCGAGCACGGTCACCACCACTAAGCCGTTGCTGACGTACACGACAAAACGGGGCTCAGGCCCCGTTTTTCATTGGCCGCTGCAACTGTAGCGCGGCCAGCGATGCCAGCAGGTTGAACAACACATAGGCCTCGTTCGGCGGCGACCGCCACAGTTTCCAGCCACTATACAGCAGCAGCACCAGTCCCAGTCCGCGCAACAGCTGCGGCGTCCATGTCCGCGGCCAGGCCGGCCACTGCCACCGCACGCAAACCCGTGCAATGACCCAGCCCAATGCGGCGCCGACCAGCACATCCAGCGGCCAGTGCACGCCGATGGCGATACGCGACCAGCACACCAGCAATACCAGAGCTATCAGCCCCGCCTGCCACCACCAGCGCCGCCCCTGCGCAAGCACCCCGGCCAGCAGCGCGCTGGCCATGGCATGGCCGGAGGGAAAGGCACCATTGGCCGGCAACACATCCAGCAACTGCACGCTGCCCGCCGGCAACACCAGAAACGGGCGCGGCACGGCGAACGCCGCCTTGAGCAAGATGGCGCTGCCGATGCCAAGCAGCACCGCCGCCACCAGCGACGGCAACAGCTGCGGGTGCCGCTGCGCCAACAGCAGCAAGGCCGCGATCACCAGCGACCACTCGCCGAGCATGCTGAGCAAACGCCATAGCGGCGCCGGCAACACCGCGCCGGCGTGGTGCAACGGCAAAAACAGCGCCTGGTTGCCGCCACCCAGCAATAGCAGCAGCGCCAACAGTGTGCATGTGGTGACAAAGCCGCGACTCACGCACGGCAGCCCAGCGTCACACGGTCATTGCCGGCCAGATCCGGCAGCGTCGCCACCTGCTGCAGCCCGGCCGCGGTAAACAGTGCACGGCAGGCCGCACCCTGGTCGTAGCCATGCTCCACCAGCAGCCAGCCGCCGGCGACCAGTCGCGCCGGCGCCTGCGCCACAATCTCGCGCAGGCAATTGAGGCCGTCGTTGCCGTCGGTCAGCGCCATGCGCGGCTCGAAGCGGACATCTCCCTCGTCCAGATGGTGATCCTGTGCATCGATATACGGCGGATTGCTGACGATGGCATCGAACACCGCATCCGCCGGCAGCGGCGCCAGCCAGCTACCCAGATGGAAGCTGACCGTGGCGCCAAGGTTGGCCGCATTGTGCTGCGCCACCGCCAGCGCTGCCGGCGACAGGTCCACGGCACTGACTTGCCACTGCGGCGCCTCCAGTGCCAGCGTCACCCCGATGGCGCCACTGCCGGTGCCGAGATCGACCACCCGCGCACGACGGTTGCGGCCAACCTTGTGCAGTGCCGCGTCGACCAGGTGTTCGGTTTCCGGACGCGGGATCAGCACCGCCGGGCTGACGCGGAACGGGCGACCGTAGAACTCGCGCTCGCCAAGCAGGTAGGCCACCGGCTCGCCGGCCAGCCGCCGCTGCGCCAGCGCGGCAAACGCCTGCCACTGTTGCGCGGTCAGCTCGTCGGGGGCGAACGACACCAGCTCGGCGTGACTGAAGCCGGTCACCGCCGACAGCAGCAGCCGCGCCTCCAGGCGCGGCAGTTCGAAATGGCGCAAGGCCTCGTTGATCGTCGTCATGGTCTAGAGCAGGAACAGGCTGGCGAGGCCGAGAAAAATGAAAAAGCCGCCGGAATCAGTACAGGCGGTAATCAGCACGCTGGAACCGACCGCCGGATCCTTGCCAAAACGCTCCATCATGGTTGGGATCAGCACCCCCATCGACGCCGCCAGCATCAGGTTGAGGGTGGTGGCCGCCAGCATCACCAGCCCCAGCGAGAAATTGCCGTACAGCAGCCACGCCAGCACGCCCAGCGCCGAGCCCCACACCAGCCCGTTGATGACGCTGACGCCCAGCTCCTTGCGCCACAGGCGCTGCGCCTGCCCCGGCTGCAACTGCCCCATCGCCAGCGCCCGCACGATCATGGTGATGGTCTGATTGCCGGAATTGCCGCCGATGCCGGCGACGATGGGCATCAGCGCCGCCAGTGCCACCAGCCTCTCGATCGAGCCTTCGAAGGCGCCGATCACGCGGCTGGCAACGAAGGCGGTGCACAGGTTGATCGCCAGCCACGCCCAGCGGTTTTTCACCGAGTCGATCACCGGCGCGAACAGGTCTTCCTCTTCCTTCAGGCCGGCGAGGTTCAGCGCCTCGGTCTCCGACTCCTCGCGGATCACGTCCACCATCTCGTCGACGGTGAGGCGGCCGACCAGCACGCCGTGCTCATCGACCACCGGCGCGGTCACCAGGTCGTAACGCTCGAACGCCAGCGCGGCATCGGCGGCGTCCTCGTCGGGATGGAAGCTGACCACCTCGGTCGCCATCACCTCCTCCACCAGCCGCTCCGGATCGCACACCAGCAGGCGGCGCACCGGGAGCACGCCCTTGAGCACGCCGTCTTCGTCGACCACGAAAATCTTGTCGGTCTGGCTCGGCAATTCGTCGAAACGGCGCAGGTAGCGCAGCACCACTTCGCAGCTGACGTCCGGGCGGATCTTGACCAGCTCGTAGTCCATCAGTGCGCCGACCTGCCCCTCTTCATAGGAGAGTGCCGATTGCAGCTGCTGGCGCTCTTCTTCGTCAAGGCCGCCCATCACCTCGTACACCACCTGCCGCGGCAGGTCCGGCGCCAGGTCGGCGAGGTCGTCGGCGTCGAGCTGTTCGGCGGCGGCGACCAGCTCGTGCTGCTCCATCGACTCGATCAGCGATTCGCGTACCGCGTCCGACACTTCCAGCAGGATTTCGCCTTCATCCTCGCTGTCGACCAGATCCCACACCAGCAGGCGGTCGTCCAGCGGCAGGGCTTCGAGGATGTAGGCGATATCCGCCGGGTGCAACGATTCGAGCTTGTGTTCCAGCTCGACCAGGTTCTGCTTGTGGACGAGCGATTCCACCAGGTCATGCTTGGGCATGTCCTGGCGATGTACGAGGTCCTCGACCAGTCGCTGGCGCTCGATGAGGCGCTGTACCTGGTTGAGGTTATCCTGCAGACGATCGGTTGGTTGTTTTTTGTCGATAACCGTCATGCACGTCTCCTGCCGCCTGTGGCGGAGTGAGTGCAATCCGGTAACAGGCGGGGTTATTGACTAGCCAAAAAGGTAGTGGTGGTTATGAGATAACTGGGTAAGTCCATGCGTTTCAGCTGCGCGTATCGCAGCGATCACGAAAGAAGCCGAAATTGTAGCATGCGAATGTGACAGCCAGCCACCGCGACGGCCGGCCGTCACCGGCTCAGGGAGCGAGCGCCTGCGACATGCGGCGCTGGATGATGCGGGTCTTACGGGCCAGACCCTGGGCATTGCGGTGGCTGTCGTAGTAGCGCGGGTTGGGCACCATCGCCGCCAGCTTAGCCGCCTGTCCGCTCGACAGCCGGGCGGCAGAGGTGCGGTAGTAGTGACGCGCGGCGGCCTCGGCGCCGAACACGCCGTCACCCCACTCGATCACGTTGAGGTAGATTTCCAGGATGCGGCGCTTGTCGAGCACCGCCTCCAGCATCACGGTAATGAACGCCTCGTCGATCTTGCGCCACGGTGTCTTCTTGCTGGACAGGAACAGGTTCTTCGCCAGCTGCTGGCTGATGGTGGAGCCGCCGGCGACGATGCGCCCCTGCTTCAGGTTCTTCTCGAAGGCGACCTCGATGCCTTCCCAGTCGAAGCCTTCGTGGTCGACAAACTTGGCGTCCTCGGCCGCGATCACCGCCCGCTTCAGGTTGCCGGAGATGCGGTCATACGCCACCCAGCGATGGCGCAGCTCGGCATCAGGATCGTCTTCCTGCAGTCGCGACAGCTGCGCGTCCATGAACGAGCTGCTCGACGGATTGGCATGCCGCCAGTAGACGATATGACCGAAGATCCACAGGTAGTACAAAAAAAGAGCGGTCAGCACGACCGCTCCGATCTTAAGGAACCAGCGCATGACTCAGGCCAGTACCTCGCGCAGCATATTGGTGACCTTGCGCGTGGCCGGCTGGATGTCGCGCCAGATGCGGAACGATTCCGCAGCCTGCTCCACCAGCATGCCGAGGCCGTCGGCCAGCATGCCGGCATTCTCGGACTGCGCACGGCGCAGGAACGGCGTCAGGCCGCGGCTGTACACCATGTCGTAGGCCAGCGAGCGGCCGCTGAAGATGCCGGCCGGGATCGGTGGCAGCTCGTTGGACAGGCTGGTCGAGGTGCCGTTGATGACGATATCGAACTGGCGGCCCTGCAGCGCGTCGTAACCGACCGCCTCGATGTCGCCCAGCGCGCGGAACTGGTAGGCCAGCGATTCCGCCTTGATCACGGTACGGTTGGCGATGGTCAGCGCCTGCGGCTGCTGCGCCAGCAGCGGCTGCAGCACGCCGCGCACCGCGCCACCGGCGCCCAGCAGCAGCACGCGCTGGCCAGTCACCGGCACGTCGAGGTTGTCGACGATGTCGCGCACCAGGCCGGTGCCGTCGGTATTGTCGCCATAGATCCGGCCATCGCGCAGCGTCAGGGTATTGACCGCCTCGGCCAGACGCGCCGCCTCGGTCACCTCGTCGGCAAAGCGGAAGGCGTCGCCCTTGAACGGCAGCGTCACATTGAGGCCCTTGCCGCCGTTGGCGAAGAAGGCCTGCACCACCGGCACGAACTGGCCGAGCTCGGCAAACAGCTTTTCGTAATTCATGTCCTGCCCGGTGGCCTGGGCGAATTCGGCATGAATGAACGGCGACTGGCTGTGCGATATGGGATTGCCGATCACGGCGTAACGATCAGTCATGATTTACATCTCTTCAGGATAGGAATAAGGCAAAGCCGGTGGCAGCCGCTCGACCAAAAACACACTTTGCCTTGTCAGGCCGGAAACTGCAAGCCGTGGCTCACCCCTGAATCCACGGCAGGCCGTGCGCCTTCCAGCCATTGACGCGGCCGCGATGCTGCTCGGCGTCGCGATCGCCTTCGAAACCTTCCAGAATATTGTAAACCTCGGCATAACCTGCCTCTGCGGCCAACCTTGCCGCCTCGTCCGAGCGCGCGCCGGAGCGGCAGATGAACAGCACGGTCTTGTCCTTGCCGACCTGCTGCTGCAGCTGGCTGACAAAGGCGGCGTTCGGCACCATGCCGGGGTAGGCACGCAACTCGACGCGCACCGCCTCCGGAATCACGCCGACAAACTGCCATTCCGCCGCGCTGCGCACATCGACGATCACCGCCTGCGGCAGCGACTGGCGCACCGCCCACGCCTCCGGCGGTGTCAGCGCGCCGCTGTAGGTCAGCCCCAGTTCACTGCCGCGCGACTGTGCTGTTGCCAAAATGGTTTCTACTGTCATGGGGAGGCTCCTGTGTAACGCGCTAATAATGATCAGACCGTTACAGTAATGCAGTGTTCAACGACTGTCATCACGCGGCCGGCACCGCATGCCCGGTCCAAAAGCGGGCATCGACGCCATCAGGCACCAGCTTGGTGCGATTTGCACAATAATGGCACCACTGTCGTGCAACAGCGGCACGGCAGGCGCCGGCAAATGTGGCAAAATGGGCTTTCCCACGCCCGCTCACGGCTGGCACGCTTCATGCTTTTACCCCGGTACATAAATTTGTGCCATCCAGATTGATGCACTTAGCTAGCTCATTTAGGAGATCACCATGGCGGTTGCAGACGTAGTCAAGCTCATCACCGAAAACGACGTAAAATTTGTCGACCTGCGCTTTACCGACACAATGGGTAAAGAACAACACGTGACCATTCCTGCTCACGTGCTGCTGGACGATGCCGACGCATGGTTCGAAAACGGCCACGCGTTCGACGGCTCCTCCATCGCCGGCTGGAAAGGCATCCAGGCCTCCGACATGCTGCTGATGGCTGACCCTGCCACTGCCAAGATCGACCCGTTCTTCGACGAACCGACCGTGTTCATGTCCTGCGACGTGATCGACCCGGCCGACGGCAAGGGCTACGATCGCTGCCCGCGTTCGGTGGCCAAGCGCGCCGAAGCCTACCTGAAGGCCTCCGGCATTGGTGACACCGCCTACTTCGGTCCGGAACCGGAATTCTTCATCTTCGACAGCATCACCTGGGGCACCGACATGTCCGGCTGCTTCGTGAAGATCAAGGCCGAAGAAGCGGCCTGGGCTTCCGCTGAAGAATTCGAAGGCGGCAACACCGGTCACCGTCCGGGCGTGAAGGGCGGCTACTTCCCGGTACCACCGGTTGACTCCTCGCAAGACATCCGCTCGGCCATGGTGCTGCTGCTGGAAGAACTGGGCGTACCGGTTGAAGTTCACCACCACGAAGTGGCGACCGCCGGCCAGAACGAAATCGGCACCAAGTTCAGCACCCTGACCCAGCGTGCCGACTGGACCCAGATCCTGAAGTACGTGGTCCACAACGTGGCGCACAGCTACGGCAAGACCGCGACCTTCATGCCTAAGCCTATCGTTGGCGACAACGGTTCCGGCATGCACGTGCACCAGTCGATCTGGAAAGACGGCAAGAACCTGTTCGCCGGTGACGGCTACGCCGGCCTGTCCGACATCGCCCTGTACTACATCGGCGGTATCATCAAGCACGCCAAGGCACTGAACGCGATCACCAACCCGGGCACCAACTCCTACAAGCGTCTGGTTCCGCACTACGAAGCACCGGTAAAACTGGCCTACTCCGCCAAGAACCGTTCCGCTTCCATCCGCATCCCGCACGTGGCCAACCCGAAAGGCCGTCGTATCGAGGCGCGCTTCCCGGATCCGCTGGCCAACCCGTACCTGTGCTTCGCCGCGCTGATGATGGCCGGCCTGGACGGTATCCAGAACAAGATCCACCCGGGCGATGCTGCCGACAAGAACCTGTACGACCTGCCGCCGGAAGAAGACAAGCTGATCCCGACCGTGTGCGCGTCGCTGGATGAGGCTCTGGCCGCACTGGACGCCGACCGCGAGTTCCTGACCCGTGGCGGTGTGTTCTCCAACGAGTGGATCGACGCCTACATCGAGCTGAAGATGAAGGAAGTGAACCTGACGCGCATGACTACCCACCCGGTAGAATTCGCGATGTACTACTCGCTGTAAGCTGACACCCGTTCCGGCGCAATCCGGAACCGTCGCATCCACCCGCAGTGCCATTGGCGCTGCGGGTTTTTCATTGCGGCGGTCAAGGATTGCGGCCAACGTTGGCCGCACGCCGTGGGCCAGATGCGCCCGCCGCCGGCAATTTAATGCGCCGGCGCGCTGACGCGACGCGCAACTTTCACTATCATCGGCGCTGGTCCGTTCTTCCCTGGTGACGCCATGCTGCGCCCGCTTCTCGCTTCCCTGCTGCTGTGCAGCGCTGCCACGACGGCCAGCGCCGCCACCATCTACAAACACGTCGACAAGGATGGCCACGTCACCTTCACCAACGTGCCGATGCGCGGCGCGCGCGCGGTACTGGTCACTCCCGCCAGCGACGACGCGCCACCGGCGACGCCCCGCGCCAGCAGCCCGCGCCCGGCCAGCGCCGCCGCCCCGGCGCACATTCCGTCGGTCGACAGCGGCACCCAGCGCCAGCGCGACGCCGGCCGCCGCCGCATCCTGCAGACCGAGCTCGACAACGAGCAGCGCGCGCTGGGCGAGGCGCGGCAAAGCCTGCAGGACGCCGGCAAAAAAGCCGGCACCACGCCTGCCCAACTTCAGCGCCTGCGCGACGCGGTCACCGACCGCGAGCGCAATATTGCGGCACTGAAACAGGAGCTGGGCAACGCCGGCGACGGCAACTAGCACCAAAGCGACACGAACGCACCAAAACAGGGCAAACTATTCCGCATTGCGGTCGCCAGACCGCGCCCATCCGGGCTTGTTTCTTGCTAAAGCCAGTACAAGCAACGTGGAATGCCCACCATGACCTACCAAAACTATCCGCAGCAGTACGCCGGTCTGGAATTGCTGGAAACGCCGGTGATGATCGTCGAGCGCAACGGCCAGCTGCTGTTCGCCAACCCGGCCTGCGAAAGCCTGCTCAAGGTTGGCCGCAAGGAGCTGCAGAAGCACTCGCTGTACGCGCTGTTCCATGACGCGCGTGCGCTGAAGAACGCGGTGCAGATGGCACTGGATCATGCCGGCAGCTATATCGAGCACGATCTGGAGCTGATGCCGGAAGGCGACATCCCGCTACACATCGGCCTCACCGTCACCCCGATCGACAGCCCGCCGCGGCTGGCACTGGTCGAGCTGCGCCCGATCGACCAGCAGCTGCGCATCGCCAACGAGGAGCGGCTGCTGCTGCAGCAACAGGCCAACCGCGAGCTGATCCGCAATCTGGCGCACGAGATCAAGAACCCGCTGGGCGGCATCCGCGGCGCGGCGCAATTGCTGGAGCACGAGATCGCCGACCGCCCCGAGCTGCTGGAATACACCGGCGTGATCCGCGAGGAGGCACTGCGGCTGCAGCACCTGGTCGACCGCCTGCTGGCACCGCACCGCCGCCACATCGCCAGCGACGTCAACATCCACGAAGTGCTGGAGCGGGTACGCAGCATCCTGCTGGCCGAGTACCCGCAGGGGCTGACGGTGCGCCGCGACTACGACGTCAGCCTACCGATGCTGGCCGCCGACAAGGAACAGCTGATCCAGGTGGTGCTCAACATCGCCAAGAACGCGGTGCAGGCGATGAAGGGCAGCGGCGAGATCATCCTGCGCACCCGCGTCGCGCGCCAGGTCACCCTCGCCCGCAAGCGCCACAACCTGGCACTGAAATTGCAAGTCATCGACAACGGCCCCGGCATTCCCGACGACATCCGCGACCACGTGTTCTACCCGCTGGTCACCGGCCGCGCCGAGGGCACCGGCCTTGGCCTGACGCTGGCGCAGACCTTCGTACACCAGCACGGCGGCACCATCGAATTCGAATCCCGTCCGGGCAACACCTGCTTTACGGTACTGATGCCATTCGGCCCGGACCAATAAAACTACTTCAAGGCGAACAAGCATGACGCAAGCGGTCTGGATCATTGACGACGACAAGGCGATTCGCTGGGTACTGGAAAAATCGCTGGCGCGCAGCGGTATCGCCTACCAGAGCTTCTCCAGCGCGGACGACGCACTCAACGCGCTGTACGACGCCACCCCCAGCGTGATCATCAGCGACATCCGCATGCCGGGCACCGACGGCCTGAAATTCCTCGGCAAGGTCAAGCAGGAGCATCCGGCACTGCCGGTGATCATCATGACCGCGCATTCCGATCTCGACTCGGCGGTGGCGGCGTTCCAGGGCGGGGCGTTCGAATACCTGCCCAAGCCGTTCGACGTCGACCAGGCGGTGGCGCTGATCGAGCGCGCACTGGCGGAGAGCCGCAGCAGCGAAGCGGCCAGCGAGGACGCCGAGGCGATGCCGGCGCTGCTGGGCCAGGCGCCGGCGATGCAGGACGTGTTCCGCGCCATCGGCCGCCTGTCGCAGTCCAGCGTCACGGTGCTGATCACCGGCGAATCCGGCACCGGCAAGGAGCGCGTCGCCGAGGCGCTGCACCGCCACTCGGTACGCTCGGCCAAACCGTTCATCGCGCTCAACACCGCGGCGATTCCGAAAGACCTGCTGGAGTCGGAGCTGTTCGGCCACGAGAAAGGCGCCTTCACCGGCGCGCTGGGCACCCGCCGCGGCCGTTTCGAGGAAGCGGAAGGCGGCACCCTGTTCCTCGACGAGATCGGCGACATGCCGACCGAACTGCAGACGCGGCTCTTGCGCGTGCTGTCCGACGGCCACTTCTACCGCGTCGGCGGCCACACCCCAATCAAGGCCAATGTGCGCGTGATCGCCGCCACCCACCAGAACCTGGAAGAGCACGTCAAGCAGGGCAAATTCCGCGAAGACCTGTTCCACCGCCTCAACGTGATCCGCCTGCGGCTGCCGGCGCTACGCGAGCGCAGCGAGGACATCCCGCTGCTGGTGCGCCACTTCCTGGCGCGCAGTGCGGCCAACCTTGGCGTGGAGCCGAAGCGGCTGTCCGAGGCGGCGATGGCGCTGGTGCAGCACTACGCCTTTCCCGGCAACGTGCGCCAGCTGGAAAACCTGTGCCAGTGGATCACGGTGATGGCACCGGGGCAGTCGGTGGAGATGCAGGACCTGCCGCCGGAATTCCGCCCCGAGCTGGTCGCCGGCAGCGGCGGCGCCATCGAGCTGCCGCCCGCCGCCGACGGCAGCGGCGTGCTGCCGACGCTTGCGGGCGACTGGACCATGCTGCTGGCGCGCGAGGTGGCGCAAAGGTTGGCCGCCGGCGAAACCGGCATCATCGACGACCTCACCGCCCGCTTTGAAAGCACCTGCATCAAGAGCGGCCTCGCCCACACCGGCGGGCGCAAGGTGGAGGCGGCCAACCTGCTGGGCTGGGGCCGCAACACGCTGACACGCAAGATCCAGGAACTGGGGCTGGAACACGGCGAATGATCATCCGTGAATGGCAGGCCGGCGAAACAGCGGACCCGGCACAACTGGCTGGGCTGCTGCTAAGTAGTGTGCAGGACGGCGCGTCCATCGGCTTTCTTTCGTCGCTCCATCACACCGAAGCCGAGGACTACTGGCAGGCCCTTGCGGCCAAGCTTGGGGTGGAATTGCGCTGCTGGCTGGCCATCAGCGAGGGATGCATCATCGGTAGCGTACAGCTTGCACCCTGTGGCAAGGCCAATGGCCGCCATCGTGCCGAAATCCAGAAGCTGATGGTGCACCCGGACGCTCGCGGCCAGGGGGTGGCAGCGAAACTGATGCAGCAGGCGGAGGCGGCCGCCCAAGCCGATGGCCGGCGGCTGCTGGTACTGGATACCGATGCCGACTCGCTGGCGGCACAACTCTACCCCCGCTGGGGTTGGCAGCACGCCGGCGACATCCCCGGCTATGCCGCAAGCCCGGATGGCCGTCTGCACGCCACCCGCTATTTCTACAAGCAATTGACCAGCTAACACGCCATCGGCAAAAACAATGCGGCCAACCTCAAGGTTGGCCGCATTGTCATCCAGGGTGCGCCGTCGGCTCAGTGGAACATCAGCAGCGGCACGTGGCAGTGTTTCATCAGCGTGCGGGTGGTGGAGCCGAACAGGCGCTCCTTCCAGCTGTTGTGGCCGAAGGCGCCCATCACCAGCAGCGCGGCACCGTGGCTGTCGGCGGCGGCGATCAGGACCTGCGAATTGGAACCGCGCGCGGTCAGCGCCACCGGCTCTGCCGGCAGACCATGACTGGCGAGATAGGCGGCGCCTTCGCAGGCCAGACGCTCGGCTTCCTGCGGATCGGTGTGGTTGGCGATCACCTTGCGCGGCAGGTCATGCGCGAGGCCGAGGAACACGAACTGCTGCAGCGCACGGGCGGCGCACGGGCTGCCGTCATAGGCCAGCACCACGCAACGCGGATGCTCGGGCAGCACGGTATCGGCCGAGAACAGCAGCATCGGCCGCGCCGGGTTCAGCAGGTAGTTTTCCAGCCAGCGGCTGTCGTGCGGGCGCTCGCTCTCGCCGAGGTGACTGTCGGTGGACACCACCAGCAGGTCGTGCAGCGGCGCGTGCCGGACCAGCTCGTCTTCCGGGTGGCCGTCCTCGGCCAGCACGCTGGCCAGTGCCACATCCAGCTCGCCAGCCTGCGCGCGCATGTTGTCGAGCAGGGTGCGGGCATTGTCCAGCCAGCGCTGCTCCATGCTGGCGTCGCGCGCCACGCGATAGGCGAACGCCCCCGGCGGCATCGCCTCGCCTTCCAGCAGCGGGGCACCATCGATCAGCGCCAGCGCCGTCAGCGCGCACTGGTGCCGTTTGGCCAGCTGCAGCGCATAGTCACGCGCCAGCAGCGCGCTGTCGCCGCTGTCCAGCACCAGCAGAATTTTCTTCATCATCACCGCGTTCCTCTTATTCGATACGCCGACCACGGCCGGCGTTAACATGCCATCAGCAAACAGCATGCCCAAGCGGGCAGATCATCGCACTGACGCCGCCGGCTGCGCAAAGTTTTGCGGCAATCTTTGCGATCCGTCAAAACATGTCCCAGCATGGAAACCATGCACCGGCCGCGCCACTCTACACTGCGTGCAGTTCACTCAAGGATAGCCCGCCCATGAAGCCTGCAACACCCGCCCCGCACTGGCATGCCGAAGACACCGCCCAAGTGATGCAGCACTGGCAAAGCAGCGACGACGGCCTCAGCCAGCACGTCGCGGCGGAGCGGCTGCAACGCTACGGCCGCAACAGCCTGCCGCAGCCGGCCGCGAAGAGCCTGTGGCTACGCTTTGTGCTGCAATTCCACAACCTGCTGATCTACGTGCTGCTCGCCGCCGCGCTCGGCACCCTGCTGCTGGCCGACTACGTCGACAGCGCGGTGATCTTCGGCGTGGTGCTGATCAATGCCGTGATCGGCACCATCCAGGAAGGGCGCGCCGAGAGCGCACTGGCGGCGATCCGCAACATGCTGGCACTGCAGGCGACGGTGATCCGCGACGGCGAGCGCCACGATGTCGACGCCAGCACGCTGGTGCCCGGCGACATCGTGCTGCTGCAAAGCGGAGACAAGGTGCCGGCCGACCTGCGCCTGCTCGACGGCCGCTCGCTGCGCCTCGACGAGGCGGCGCTGACCGGCGAATCGCTGCCGGTGAGCAAGGATTTTGCCGCGCTGCCGGCGGCGACACCGCTGGCCGAGCGCCGCAACATGGCCTACGCCGGCACCCTGGTCAGCTACGGCCAGGCGCGCGGGCTGGTGATCGCCACCGGCCGCGACACCGAGCTGGGCCGCATCAACGCGATGCTCGACGAGGTCGGCGACAACGTCACGCCGCTGATGCGGCAGCTGGACCAGTTCGCGCGCTGGCTGACCGGCGCCACGCTGCTGGTGGCCAGCGTCACCCTGCTGCTGGGCGTGTACTGGCGCGGCCACAGCTGGCCGGACATGTTCATGGCCGGCGTCGGGCTGGCGGTGGCGGCGATTCCGGAAGGGCTGCCCGCCATCGTCACCATCACGCTGGCGATCGGCGTCGAGCGCATGGCCCGCCAGCGCGCCATCATGCGCAAGCTGCCGGCGGTGGAGACGCTGGGCGCGGTGACGGTGATCTGCTCCGACAAGACCGGCACCCTGACCTGCAACGAGATGACCGCCGGCCGCATCGTCACCCGCGACCGCCAGCTGCGCGTCAGCGGCGTCGGCTACGCGCCGGAAGGCGGCCTGTTCCACGACGACGCGCCGCTGCACTACGGCCAGCACGCCCCGCTCGACGCGCTGCTGCGCGCCGCGGCACTGTGCAACGACGCCAGCCTGCAGCACGTCGCCGGCCAGTGGCAACTCAGCGGCGACCCGACCGAGGGCGCGCTGCTGACGCTGGCGCACAAGGCGCAGCTGCCGCTGGCCAGCCTGCAGCACAGCCTGCCGCGGCAGGACGCGATCCCGTTCGAATCGGAACACCGCTTCATGGCCACCCTGCACCACGATCACGACGGCCACCGCCTGATCCTGCTCAAGGGCGCACCGGAGGTGCTGCTGGCGCGCGCCAGCCACCAGCAGCTGGAACACGGTATTGCCGGCCTCGAGCTGGCGTTCTGGCAGCAGCAGGCGCAACAGCTGGCCGGTGACGGCTACCGCGTGCTGGCCATCGCCGAACGGCGCCAGGCGCACTGCAGCAGCGAGCTGGATTTTGCCGACACCGAGGACCAGCTGCTGCTGCTCGGCCTGGTCGGCATGATCGACCCGCCGCGCGAGGAAGCGGCGCGCGCGGTGGCGCTGTGCCAGAGCGCCGGCATCCGCATCAAGATGATCACCGGCGACCACGCCGGCACCGCCGCCGCCATCGGCGGCCGTCTCGGCATCGGCGACGGGCGGCGCGCACTGAGCGGCAGCGACATCGACGCGCTGGACGACGCGGCGCTGGCGCTGGCGGTGCGCGACATCGACGTGTTCGCCCGCGCCAGCCCGGAACACAAGCTGCGCCTGATCGCCGCGCTGAAGCACAACGGCGAGGTGGTGGCGATGACCGGCGACGGCGTCAACGACGCCCCGGCGCTGAAACAGGCCGACGTCGGCGTCGCCATGGGCGGCAAGGGTACCGAGGCGGCCAAGGAGGCGGCGGAGATGGTGATCACCGACGACAATTTCGCCACGCTGGCGCTGGCGGTGCGCGAGGGGCGCACCGTGTACGACAACCTGAAAAAGGCGATCCTGTTCATCCTGCCCACCAACGTAGGCCAGGCCGCCATCATCATCGCCGCCATCCTGTTCGGCGTGGCGCTGCCGATCAGCCCGGTGCAGATCCTGTGGGTGAACATGGTGTCGGCGGTGACGCTGGCGCTGGCCTTCGCCTTCGAGCCGACCGAGCACGGCGTGATGCGGCGCCCGCCGCGGCCGCCGCAGGCCGGGCTGATCGACGCGCTGTTCGTGTGGCGGCTGGCCTTCGTCGGCGCGCTGATGGTGGCGCTGCCGTTCGCGCTGTACCTGTGGGCGCTGGACGGCGGCCACTCGCAGGCGCTGGCCAGCACACTGGCGGTGAACAGCATGGTGGCGATCGAGATCGCCTACCTGTTCAACAGCCGTCACCAGCACAGCAGCGCGCTGACGCTGCGCGTGCTGGGCGGCAACCGCATTGCGCTGTGGTGCGTGGCCATCCTGCTGCTGCTGCAGCTGGCGTTCAGCTACCTGCCGTGGCTGCACACCCTGTTCGGCACCGCCTCGCCGGCGCTTACGCACTGGGGGCTGATCGCGGCCAGCGGCGTGCTCGCCTTCCTGCTGATCGAGGCGGAAAAGGCGCTGCTGCGGCGTTAACGAGCTAACACCTTGCGGCCAACCTTGCGCGACTGGCGCAAGGTTGGCCGCAGTCATGTCAGCCATATCAGCCCAGCACACTCAGCCCCGGCAAGGTGGCGAAGCTCTGCTCGCGCACCGTGGCGAGGAAGTCGTGCATATAGGCCAGGTTCGCGTCGTCGCTGCGCAGCGCGGCGTACAGCTCGCTGTGCAGGCCGGCCTCACCGATGCGCGCGGCGCTGACGTAGCCGCGCTCCAGGTACGGTTTCACCGCCCAGAACGGCAGCGCCGCCACACCGCGGCGGCTGGCCACCAGCTGGATGATGGCGATGGTCAGCTCCGAGGTGCGCCGCGCCGGGTTGATGCCGGCCGGCTTCAGCACCTTGCGCACCAGGTCCAGCATCGCGTCGGGCACCGGGTAGCTGATCAGCGTCTCGGCGGCAAAATCTTCGGCGTGCCACACCTTCTTTGCCGCCAGCGGGTGATCGTGGGCGGCGATGGCCACCATCTCGTAGCCGAACAGCGGCTGGTGCGCAACGCCGGGATGCGCCTCGGCCTCCGACACGATCGCCAGATCGGCGCGCCCGGTCAGCAGCAGGCCCACCGGGTCGGTATGAAAGCCGGAAACGATGTCCAGCTCCACCGCCGGCCAGTGCTGGCGGAAGCTGTCCATCGCCGGCATCAGCCAGTCGAAGCAGGTATGGCACTCCACCGCGATACGCAACTCGCCGGCCTCGCCCTCGCGCAGCCGCGCCAGATCGCGCTCGGCGGCGCTGATGCGGGCATGCACCTCGCGCGCCAGCAGCAGCAGGCGCTCGCCGGCCGGCGTCAGGCGCAGCGGCTGTGTCTTGCGCTCGAACAGGCTGAGGCCGTAGTGCTCCTCCAGCGCCTTGATCTGGTGCGACAGCGCCGATTGCGTCAGGAACACCCGTTTCGCCGCCTGCGACACGCTGCCGGTCTCGGCCAGCGCCAGCAGCGTCTTCAGGTGGCGTAGTTCCAGCAGGCTCTGGCTCATGAATCTGCCTCATGTGAAGTAGCAAAATAATGAATTTGTCTCATGCCTATGATTATCGCATGATCAATGCACAAATTTCATACAGAAAGACACCAACATGAGCACTATTCATCTTGCCGGCTTCCCCCGCATCGGCGCCAAGCGCGAACTGAAATTCCTGGTCGAGAAGTTCTGGAAAAACGAAATCGACGACGCCGCGCTGCAGGCCGGCGCACGCGAGCTGCGCCAGAAGCACTGGCTGCTGCAAAAAGGCGCCGGCCTCGACATCAGCCCGGTCGGCGACTTCTCGCTGTACGACCACGTGCTCGACGCACAGGTGCTGGTCGGCGCCATCCCTCGCCGCTTCGGCTTCGATGCGGCCAAACTGTCCAGCGCGCAGTATTTCCAGCTGGCGCGCGGCAACAGCAGCCAGCACGCCATCGAAATGACCAAGTGGTTCGACAGCAACTACCACTACCTGGTCCCGGAGTGGCACGCCGACACCGCCTTTGCGGCCAACCCGGCGCCACTCTTGGCACAGATCGCCGAGGCACAGGCGCTGGGCATCAAGAGCAAGCCGGTGCTGATCGGGCCGCTGACCCTGCTGTGGCTGGGCAAGTGCAAGGGCGCCGCCTTCGACCGCCTGAGCCTGCTGCCGGCGCTGCTGCAAACCTATCAGGACCTGCTCGCGGCCCTCAATGCCGCAAAAGTAGACTGGGTGCAGCTGGACGAACCGATCCTAGCGCTGGACCTGCCGGCCGAGTGGCTGGCGGCGTTCGCCCCCGCCTACGCCGAGCTGGCGGCAAGCCCGCTGCAACTGCTGCTGGCCACCTACTTTGGCAGCGTGGCGGAGCACGCCGAACTGCTGAAGGCGCTGCCGGTGGCCGGCCTGCACCTGGATCTGGTGCGCGCGCCGCAACAGCTGGCGACCTTCGTACAAGGTTGGCCGCAGGACAAGATCCTGTCCGCCGGCGTCATCGACGGCCGCAATATCTGGCGTGCCGACCTCGACGCCGTGCTGCAGCAGGCCGAGGCCTTGCACGCGCAGCTGGGCGAACGGCTGTGGCTGGCGCCGAGCTGCTCGCTGCTGCACAGCCCGTTCGACCTGGCGCAGGAAGGCCAGCTCGATGTCGACCTGAAGAGCTGGCTGGCGTTCGCGGTGCAGAAGCTGAACGAACTGAAGCTGCTCAAGCGTGGCCTGCAACAGGGGCGTGCCAGCATCGAGAACGAGCTGGCGGCCAGCAACTACGCCCGCGAGCAGCGCCGCAGCAGCCCGCGCATCCACCGTGCCGAGGTGGCACAAAGGTTGGCCGCACTGCCGGCCGGCAGCGACCGCCGCGCCAGCCCGTTCGCCCAGCGCGCACCGTTGCAGCACGCCTGGCTCAAGCTGCCGCTGCTGCCGACTACCACCATCGGCTCCTTCCCGCAGACCGCCGAAATCCGCGCCGCGCGCGCCGCGTTCAAGCGTGGCGAACTCGACGCCGCCAGCTACGAAGCGGCGATGAAGGCGGAGATCGAACTGGTGATCCGCAAGCAGGAGCAGCTCGACATCGACGTGCTGGTGCACGGCGAGGCGGAGCGCAACGACATGGTGGAGTACTTCGGCGAGCAGCTGGCCGGCTTTGCCTTCACCGAATACGGCTGGGTGCAGAGCTACGGCAGCCGCTGCGTGAAGCCGCCCGTCATCTACGGCGACGTGGCGCGACCAACGCCGATGACGGTGCGCTGGGCGGTGTACGCGCAGAGCCTGTCACCGCGCCCGGTGAAGGGCATGCTCACCGGCCCGGTCACCATCCTGCAGTGGAGCTTCGTGCGCAACGACCTGCCGCGCAGCGCGGTGTGCCGCCAGATCGCGCTGGCGATCAACGACGAGGTGCTGGATCTGGAAAACGCCGGCATCAAGGTGATCCAGATCGACGAGCCGGCGGTGCGTGAAGGGCTGCCGCTGCAGCGCGGCGACTGGGATGCGTATCTCGCCTGGGCCGGCGAAGCGTTCCGCCTGTCCTGCGCCGGCGTCGACGACAGCACCCAGATCCACACCCACATGTGCTACTCGGAATTCGGCGACATCCTGCCGGCCATCGCCGCGCTCGACGCCGACGTGATCACCATCGAGACCTCGCGCTCGGACATGGAATTGCTGCGCGACTTCGGCAGCTTCCAGTACCCGAACGAGATCGGCCCTGGCGTCTACGACATCCACAGCCCGCGCATCCCGACCGAAGCCGAACTGGACAAGCTGCTGGCCAAGGCGCTGCAGGTGATCCCGGCCGAACGGCTGTGGGTGAATCCGGACTGCGGCCTGAAAACACGCGGCTGGCCGGAAACCGAGGCCGCGCTGCAGGCGATGGTGAACGTCACCAAGCGCCTGCGCGCGAAACTGGGCGCCACCGCACAGGCCTAAACGCCGCGCGGCATCAGGGCAGCAGCGGCGGCCACGCCGGACAGCGCAAGTCCGGCAGGCCGTCGGCAAAGGCCAGCGGCTGTTCGCCCTGCAGCAGCGGCCGCAGGTAGGCGACAAACGCCGGCGTCACCGCCAGGCCGTCGGCGGCGATGAAGTCCGCCGGCAGCGCGCGCTCGCGGTTGGCGACCGCCGCCAGCGGCAGCGGCGACACTTGCCAGTCGGTGCCGGCGGCGCCCTGCTGCCGTTGCAGCGCCAGCATCACCCCGCCCTGCCCGGCCAGCGCCGTCGCCACCGCCTGTTGTCCCAGCCGGTAAGCCTGCTGCGCATCGACCGCCGACACCAGATGCCGCGCCGCGCGCTGCAGGCAGTCCACCAGCGCCACGTGCGCCTTCACCCCCAGCTGCTGTTGCAGCCGTTGCGCCAGCCACATGCCGGCACCGCCGAGGTGCTCGTGGCCGTACACCGCATCGGCGTGCAGCTGCGCCACGAAACGGCCGTCGGCATGGCGCAGCCCTTCCGACACCGCGATCACGCAGCAGCCACTTTCCGCCAGCCGCTGCCGTACCGCCGCCAGCAGCCGCGCCTCGTCGAACGCCACCTCCGGCAGCAGCAACAGCGGCGCCGCCTCGCCCGGCATGGCCGCCAGCGCGCAGGCCGCGGTCAGCCAGCCGACGTGACGGCCCATGGTCTCCATGATGAACACCCGCTGCTGCGCCATGCTGCGCACGTCGAGCGTCACCTCGCGCAGGCTGCTGGCCAGATACTTCGCCGCCGACGGATAGCCGGGGCTGAAATCGGTGCCTTCCAGATCGTTGTCGATGGTCTTCGGGATGCCGACCACCTGCAGCGGCAGCGCGAAACGCTCGCCCAGCTGCTGCAGCAGCCGTGCCGTCTCCATCGAACCGTTGCCGCCGTTGAGCAGCACCTGGCCGATGTCGAAGCGGCGCAGCACCTCGGCCAGTTGCTGCCAGCCGGCGGCATCGTCATCGAACGGCGCCAGGATGTCGCGGCTGCTGCCGAACGCGGCACCCGGCAGGCTGCCGAGGCGGGCGATATCGGCGGCGCTGGCGGCGTCCAGATCCAGCAGCCGCCCAGCACGCAGCCCGGCGAGGCCGTCGGCGGCGGCACACACCGCCACGCCCTGCGCGCGCGCGGCCTCAATCACACCCTGGGCGGAGCGGTTGAGCACGGCGGTGGGACCGCCGGACTGCAGGTAGAGCAGACGGGACATGATGCTTCTCGTGGGTGGCTATAGCCGAATTGTAGCCAGCCCCGCCGCCGCTAGCACCAAGCCGTCACAAGGTTGGCCGCAATAAAAAGGCCGCAAGCCCGGACGGGGTTGCGGCCAACCTTGGCGATGTACGACCGGCTCAGATGTCGGCTTCGACCTCGTTGCCCTTGGCTTCCATCCAGCTGCGGCGGCTGGAGGCCTCGCCCTTGCCCATCAGCATCACGAACATGTCGCGCGTTTCGGCAAAGGCACCGGCGCGCACCCGCACCCGCGACAGGCGGCGGGTATCCGGGTTCATGGTGGTGTCCTTGAGCTGTTCCGGGTTCATCTCGCCCAGACCCTTGAAGCGCGAGATGCTCCACGCGTTTTCCTTCACCCCCTCGCTGCGCAGGCGGTCGAGGATGGCGGTCATCTCGCCCTCGTCCAGCGCGTACAGCTTGCGCGGCGGGCGGTTCTTGCCCTGACCCGGCACGTCGACGCGGAACAGCGGCGGCTGCGCGATGTAGATGTTGCCGTTGTCGATCAGCCGCGGGAAGTGGCGGAAGAACAGCGTCAGCAGCAGCACCTGGATGTGCGAGCCGTCGACGTCGGCGTCGGACAGGATGGCGATCTTGCCGTAGCGCAGGCCGGACAGGTCCGGCGTGTCGTCCACGCCGTGTGGATCGACGCCGATGGCCACCGCCATGTCGTGGATCTCAGCGTTGGAGAACAGCTGGTCGCGGTCGGTCTCCCAGCTGTTGAGCACCTTGCCGCGCAGCGGCAGGATGGCCTGGTATTCCTTGTCGCGCGCCAGCTTGGCCGAGCCGCCGGCGGAGTCGCCCTCCACCAGGAACAGCTCGTTGCGCTCGATGTCCTCGCTCTCGCAGTCGGTGAGCTTGCCCGGCAGCACCGCCACGCCGGAGCCTTTTTTCTTTTCCACCTTCTTCACGGATTTGAGGCGGCTCTGCGCCTGGCGGATGGCCAGCTCGGCGATCTTCTTGCCGGCTTCCACGTGCTGGTTCAGCCACAGCTCCACTGGGTCGCGGGCGAGGCCGGAGATCAGCTTCAGCGCGTCGCGGCTGGTGAGCTTGTCCTTGGTCTGGCCCTGGAACTGCGGATCGAGCACCCGTGCCGACAGCACGAAGCGCACCCGGCTCCACACGTCTTCCGCCATCAGTTTGACGCCGCGCGGCAGCAGGTTGTGGTGGTCGATGAAGCTCTTCACCGCCTCGAACACGCCGGCTCGCAGGCCGGCCTCGTGGGTGCCGCCGGACGGGGTCGGGATCAGGTTGACGTAGCTCTCGCCGCTGGCGCCATCCTCGAACCACGCCATCGCCCATTGCACGCCCTCGCCGCGGGCGAACTGCTCGTGGTCGTCACCGATGAAGGCCTCGCTGGCGAACAGCGGCGCCACCGGCTCGTCGCCGTTGCACAACTCGGCGAGGTAGCTTTTCAGCCCTTCCGGGTATTGCCACACCTTGACCTCATCGCCACCCGGGCGCTCCACCGTCAGCGTCACCGCCACGCCGGGCAGCAGCACCGCCTTGGCGCGCAGCAGGCGCTCCAGCTCCGCCAGCGAATAGCGCGGCGTTTCGAAGTATTTGCCATCCGGCCACACCCGCACGCGGGTGCCGCTGGTGCGCGGGCCACAGTCGCCGACGCGCGCCAGCGGCTCGATCACGTCGCCGCCGGCGAACACCAGGCGGTGCACACCGCTCTCGCGCTTGACCTCGACTTCCAGCCGCGTCGACAGCGCATTGGTCACCGACACGCCGACGCCGTGCAGGCCGCCGGAGAAGGCGTAGGCGCCGCCGTCCTTCTTGTTGAACTTGCCGCCGGCGTGCAGGCGGGTGAACACCAGTTCCACCACCGGTACGCCTTCCTGCGGGTGCAGGCCGACCGGGATGCCGCGGCCGTCGTCTTCCACGCTCAGCGAGCCGTCCTGGTGCACGGTGACCGCGATCTTGCGCGCAAAGCCGCCCAGCGCCTCGTCGGCAGCGTTGTCGATCACTTCCTGGCAGATGTGGGTGGGGTCGGTGGTACGGGTGTACATGCCGGGTCGTTCTTTGACCGGCTCCAGCCCCTTGAGTACCCGGACCGAGGATTCGTCGTAATTCTGTTGTGTCATGGCTTGTCTATATCAGAGATTCAGTAGCGCGCCGCGCGCAACGCGGCCAGCTGCCGGTTGTGGGTCGGCGTCAGAATGAGTTGCGCCAGCACGGCGCCGCACAGGGCCAGAAACATGTCCCACTGCGTATCCCACGGGTCGCCCTGGGTGGCGAGAAAGGCATCGGCACCGGCGCCCAGCGCCAGCGCCGCCCACCATTCGATCAGCTCGTACAGCGCGGAGAAGGCCAGGCAGAAACAGGTAGCGAGAAAGGCCAGCCAGCCGCCGCGCAATGGCGTCTCGCGGCTGAGCACCTCGCGCGCCAGCAGCGCCGGGAAGAAGCCCTGCGCGATATGGCCGATGCGGTCGTAGTGGTTGCGGCTGAAGTCGAAGGCATCCTGCAGCCAGAAGCCGAGCGGGGTTTCGGCATAGGTGTAGTGTGCGCCGACCAGCAGCACCACCGCGTGCAGCGCCATCGCCCATGCGGCCAACCTTGTCCACGGAAAACGCTGCCACAGCAGCCAGACCAGCGGCAGGCCCAGCACCGCCGGCAGCGCCTCCATCCACCACACCGCGACGTCGGCCGGCTGCCATGCCGACCAGGCAGCAACAACGGCCACGCCTGCAAATGCAGTGCGTGGCCGCGAAGGCATCGGATTGCTCAAGGATTAGCTCCCGTCCGGTTGCCGGTGCCGGCTGCCGGCCACCCGCCCCAGATATTCGCCACGGCTTTCCACGCCCTTAATGAAGCGCATCAGCTCGGTGAGCGCGCGCTCGTACACGTCGCGCTTGAATTCGATCACGTTGTCGATCGGTTCCCAGTAGTCGCTCCAGCGCCAGCCGTCGAACTCCGGATGGTTGGTGGCGCGCAGGCACACGTCGCAATCGCGGCCGGTGAGCCGCAACAGGAACCAGATCTGCTTCTGGCCGCGATAGCTGCCACGCCACTCGCGGCGTACCCAGTTGGTGGGCACGTCGTAGCGCAGCCAGTCGCGGGTACGCCCCAGAATCTTGACGTGCTGCGGCAACAGGCCGACTTCTTCTTCCAGTTCACGATACATGGCGGCTTCCGGGCTTTCACCCGGCTTGATGCCGCCCTGTGGAAACTGCCACGAATGCTCGCGCACGCGCTTGCCCCAGAACACCTCGTTATGATGATTGACGAGGATGATTCCGACATTGGGGCGGTATCCGTCCCGGTCCAGCATGACAAAACCTGCAATATCGTTAGTTGACCGGATTTTTGCACATTTTGCCGGTAGCCGCCATGAGCAAGGTGTGGCGCCGGCGCTCACCGCCAGTGACCATCGTTAAATAAAATTGACGTTTTTGCGATTTTTAGGTTAAAAAAATAGACACACGACCCGCCACCCGGAGTCCACGATGCCCTATTGCTGCACCACGCCCGTTGCCGCCAGCCAGATCCGGCTGCCGCTGGGCGTCTTTGAGCAGCCGCTCAGTACCTACGGCCGCCCGCGCTGAATTGTCCGCCTCCCGACAACTCACGCAGCAAAGGTATCTGAACATGTCCGATCTGCAGCAATGGCTGAGCGCCCAGCGCATCAGCCACATCGAATGCCTGTTTCCCGATCTCAACGGCCAGGCGCGCGGCAAACTCATTCCCTGCCACAGCTATCTCGACAGCGCCGAACAGCGCTTCCCGCAAGTCAGCCTGATCCAGACCCTGGACGGCGACCCGCAACAGCAACTGGTCGCCGACAGCGACCCCGACATGCGCCTGCGCGCCGACCCGCGCACCCTGTGCCTGAAGCCGGACAGCGGCAACGGCCAGCGCATCGCGCAGCTGATCCACGACTGTGTCGACTCCGACGGCGAGCCGATCCCGTTCGCACCGCGCAGCGTGCTGCAGCGCGTACTGGCCGCCTACCGGCAGCGCGGCTGGCAGCCGGTGGTCGCGCCCGAGATCGAGTTCTACCTGCTTGCCGCCGACGGCCAGCCAGTCAACACCACGCGCCAGCCGTACAGCGTGGATCAGGCGCCGGCCCACGCCGCCTTCTTTGCCGAGCTGGAGCAGCTGTGCGCGCAGCAGCACATCGCCAGCGATACCATGCTCGGCGAGGTCGGCAATGGCCAGTTCGAGATCAACCTGCAACACGGCGACGCGCTGGCACTGGCCGACCAAGTGTTCCTGTTCAAGCGCAGCGCCAAAACGTTGGCCGCACGCCACGGCCTGCTGGCCACCTTCATGGCCAAGCCGTTCGCCGACGACGCCGGCAGCGCGATGCACATCCACCAGAGCCTGGTCGATGCCCACGGCCACAACCTGTTCAGCCTGCCGGACGGCAGCGCCGCGCCGCGCTTCGGGCATTACCTGGGCGGCCTGCAGCGCTACCTGCCGGCGGCGATGCTGCTGCTGGCGGCCAACCCCAACGCCTACCGTAGGCTGAGCCCGCACAGCGCGGCGCCGATCAATGTCGAGTGGGGCATCGACAACCGCAGCTGCGGCCTGCGCGTGCCGGACAGCACCCCGGCGGCGCGGCGCGTGGAAAACCGCCTGCCCGGCATGGACTGCAATCCCTACCTCGCCATGGCCGCCACGCTGGCCTGCGGCTTGCTTGGCATGGAGCAGGCCATTGCGCCCAGCGCACCGCTGTCCGGCAGTGCCTACGGCATGGCGGCCACCCTGCCCGCCAGCCTGCCGCAGGCGATCGCTGCCCTGCGCGACGAACCGGCGCTGCACCCGTTGCTGCATCCGCAGTTCGTGGCCAGCTTTTGTGCACTGAAAGAGGTTGAATGGCAGACATTCGCGCGTACCATTACACCATGGGAACGCCAGCAGTTACTGCAGCAGGCCTGAGCCGGCAGCCGCATATCGCGGCTTGCCGGCCGGCCGGCGGCGGGGGTTTAATAAGCACTGGTTTTAAGTAGCGTTTTGCAGTCAAAATAACGTGTTCGATTACCTGAACCGCATCGCCAGGAGAAACTTGAATGAAACGATTTGCCCGCACCCTGCTTCTGGGCGCCGTCAGCGCCGCCTACGCCGGTAGCGCCGTCGCTGCCAGCAACGAACTGAACATCTACAACTGGTCGGATTACATCGCGGAAAGCACCATCCCCGGCTTCCAGAAGGCAACCGGCGTCAAGGTCCGTTACGACGTCTACGACAGTAACGAAATCCTGCAAGCCAAGATGCTGACCGGCAAATCCGGCTACGACATCGTCGTGCCGTCCAACACCTTCCTCGCCAAGCAGATCCAGGCCAACCTGTACCTGCCGCTGGACAAGAGCAAGCTGCCTAACTACAAGGACCTGGACCCGGAGCTGATGAAGCTGATGACCAAGTTCGATCCGGGCAACAAGTTCGCGGTACCGTACTTCTGGGGCATCAACACCATCGGCATCAACACCGACCGCGCCACCAAGGCACTCGGCGGCAAGCTGCCGGCCAACCAGTGGGACATGCTGTTCAAGCCTGAACACGCGGCCAAGCTGAAAAGCTGCGGCGTGAGCATGCTCGACTCCCCGGCGGAAGTGTTCCCGATCGTGCTGCACTACATGGGCAAGGACCCGGCCAGCAAGAGCGAAGCCGACTACCGCGCCGCGGCCGATTTGCTGAAAAGCATCCGTCCGCACGTGACCCGCTTCTCCTCCTCCGGCTACATCAATGAACTGTCCGGCGGCTCGCTGTGCCTGGTGCTGGGCTACGGCGGCGACATCAACATCGCCCGTACCCGCGCCGTGGAAGTGAAGAGCGGCGTCAAGGTGCAGGCTCTGGTACCGAAAGAAGGCGTCGGCATCTGGATCGACAGCATGGTGATCCCGAAAGACGCCAAGAACGCCGACAACGCCTACAAGTTCATCAACTACAGCCTGGACGCCAAGGTGGCCGCGGCCAACGCCAATGCCGTGACCTACGCGCCAGGCAGCCTGCCTGCACGCAAGTTTATCGACAAGGCCAACCTGGCCAACCCGTCGATCTTCCCGAGCAAGGAAGTGATGGCCAAGAGCTTCGTGATGCTGCCGATGGATCCGAAAATCCAGCGCCTGACCACCCGCCTGTGGCAGGAATTCAAGACCCGCAAATAAGCGCCACGCAAGCAAAAAGGCCGGAACATTCCGGCCTTTTTTCATTCACAATGGCAACAGCAACCTTCACGGACACCACTCGCCAGCATGCCGCTTTTTTCCTCCCGCCGTCCGGCCCCCGCCGGCAACGGCTTTGCCGTTGATGCGGCCAACATCCATGTGCTGCACGACGCCAAGAGCTTTCATCAGCAACTGCTGCTGCAGATTGCGCAGGCGCAGCAGCGTATCCACCTGTGCAGCCTGTACCTGCAGCACGACGAGGGTGGTGAATCGATCCTGCTGGCACTGCATCAGGCCAAGCAGCAACGACCGCAGCTGGATATCCGCATCTTTGTCGATTTTCACCGCGCGCGACGCGGCCTGATCGGCGCCGGCAAGCAAGCCGGCAATGCGCAGTGGTACCAAGAGCTCAGCGCACGTTTCGGCGGCGAGCAGGTGCCCATCTACGGTGTGCCGGTACAGACGCGGGAGCTGTTCGGCGTACTGCACCTGAAGGGCTTCGTGATCGACGACTGGCTGATTTACAGCGGCGCCAGCCTCAACAACGTCTACCTGCATGTCGGCGAGCGTTACCGCTTCGACCGTTACCACCTGATCCGGGACCGCAACCTGGCCGACAGCTTTTCGCACTACCTGTGCCAGCAGCTGCTGCCCTCCCCCGGCGTGCAACGCCTGGATGTCGCCGGTCTGCCGCGCCCCGGCAAGGACGACATCAAGTCGCTGCGGCAACGGCTGGCCGGCTACGACTACCTGCCGGCGCCGACAACCGCCGAGCGCGGCCGCATCAGCATCACGCCGCTGAGCGGCGTCGGCAAGGACAACCGTTTCAACCATCGTATCGAACAGCTGCTGGGCAGCGCCCAGCACCGCATCACCCTGTGCACGCCCTACTTCAATCCGCCGAAAAGCATCCTGCGCATCCTGCAAAAACAGATCAGGAACGGACTGCAGGTCGAGATCATCGTCGGCGACAAGACCGCCAACGACTTCTACACCCCGCCCAGCGAGCCATTCCGCGTCATTTCGGCGCTACCTTACCTGTACGAGAGCAATCTGCGCCGCTTTGCCAAACGCAACCAGAGCGCGATCGCGCAGGGCAAGCTGCAGCTGCGCCTGTGGCAGCACGAGCACAACAGCTACCACCTGAAGGGCATTTGGGTCGACCAGACCTGGCAGCTGGTCACCGGTAACAACCTCAACCCGCGCGCCTTCCGTCTCGACCTTGAGAACGGCCTGCTGCTGCATGATCCTGCCGGCCAGCTACTGCAGCAAACCGCCGCCGAGCTCGACAACATCCGCCGTCACACGAAGCTACTGCAACACTATCGCCAGCTGGAAACGCTGCGCGACTATCCGGCCGCAGTCAAAACCCTGCTCGGCCGCCTCAAACGCATCCGCCTCGACCGCCTGCTCAACCGGCTGCTGTAGAGGTTCGGGCTGGGTGTTACGATGTCATGGCGGCGCCGGGGCGTAGCAAAATGGCTCGTGGTCGACCTAGCCTCCTCGATAGATGGGCTCAATAGACGAGGGCAACCAGTCAAGCAGATAACTCCCTACCCCGAGCGGAAAGCGAGAACTGCGCCGAGCTTGGCAGACAGATAAAGCGCATCACGGGGAATGGTAATCGGATAGAAGCTGCGGGCCACAAGGTTGGCCGCAGCGGCGTTGTGCAGGCAGTGGCCACGCACCTCGCGAGCGACCCCGTTGGATCAGCGGCGGGGCGGGATGGGGAATTGAATTGGCGGCAGCAAGACCTGCTAGGTTTCCGCGCGCAAAGCACAAAGCCCAGCTTGATGTCTCAAGCTGGGCTTTGTTTAAGGGGCGTCTGGCGGTGTCCTACTTTCACACAGGTATCTGCACTATCATCGGCGCTAAGGCGTTTCACGGTCCTGTTCGGAATGGGAAGGCGTGGGACCACCTCGCTATGGCCACCAGACATAAACTG
>Ga0209172_10001929_pt1 | contig 40124 bp, 42 predicted proteins | sample LarsenN4metaG_FD_184113 | JGI IMG/M metagenome (GOLD analysis project Ga0209172, IMG submission 184113) | Hot spring sediment bacterial and archeal communities from British Columbia, Canada, to study Microbial Dark Matter (Phase II) - Larsen... ... | reverse complement strand
ACCACCCATCACGCGTGATCTTCATCCACACCCTGCGCAACGCGCTGATCCCGGTGCTGACCGTGATCGGGCTGCAGGTGGGCACGCTGATGGGTGGTGCGGTGCTGACCGAGACCATCTTCTCCTGGCCCGGCATCGGCAAGTGGCTGATCGACGCCATCGGCCGTCGCGACTACCCGGTGGTGCAGAACGGCATCCTGATCGTGGCCACGCTGGTGATCGTCACCAACTTCATCGTAGACATCCTGTACGGCATCGCGAACCCGCGCATCCGTCATGCCAAGTAAGAGGCGAGCAATGACATCCATTTCTACTGCGCCCGCTGCGGCGCCGGTCGAAGAGCTGGCCGCCGGCTATCCTTCGCCGCTCAAGGAGTTCTGGCAGGGCTTCTCCCACAACAAGGGCGCCGTCGCCGGGCTGGTGTTCATGTCTATCGTCGCCTTCTGTGCGCTGTTTGCGCCGTGGATCGCGCCGTATGACCCGATCGAACAGTTCCGCGACTACTTCCTGACACCGCCGGCCTGGGCCGCGGGTGGCAGCAGCCAGTTCCTGCTCGGCACCGACGAGCTTGGCCGCGACATCCTGTCGCGCCTGATCTACGGCGCGCGCCTGTCGCTGCTGATCGGTCTGGTATCGGTGGTGATGGCGCTGATTCCCGGCGTGGTGATGGGCCTGCTGGCCGCCTTCTTCCCCAAGGCGCTGGGCACCCTGATCATGCGCCTGATGGACGTGATGATGGCCTTGCCGTCGCTGCTGCTGGCGGTGGCGATCATGGCCATCCTCGGGCCGGGCCTGGTCAACGCGATGATCGCCATTGCCGTGGTGTCGCTGCCGGCCTACGTGCGGCTGACGCGGGCCTCGGCGATGACCGAACTGAACCGTGACTACGTGACCGCCTCGCGCGTTGCCGGTGCCGGCCTGTTCCGTCTGATGTTCGTCACCGTGCTGCCCAACTGCATGGCGCCGCTGATCGTGCACGCCACCATGAGCTTCTCCTCCGCCATCCTGGAAATCGCTGCCCTGGGCTTCCTCGGCCTTGGCGTACAGCCGCCGACACCGGAGTGGGGCACCATGCTGGCCTCGGCGCGTGACTACATGGACAGCGCCTGGTGGGTGGTCACCCTGCCGGGTCTGACCATCCTGGTCTCGGTGTTGTCGATCAACCTGATGGGCGACGGCCTGCGCGATGCGCTGGACCCGAAAATGAAGCGCGCGGCGTAAGGGAAAATCATGAGTCTGTTGCAAATCAAGAACCTCTCGGTCGAGTTCGGCTCCGAGAAAAACCCGTTCCGCGCCGTGGAAGGGCTGGACCTGTCGGTCGACCAGGGCGAGATCGTCGGCATCGTCGGCGAATCCGGCTCCGGCAAGTCGGTAACCATGATGGCGATGATGGGCCTCTTGGAAGGGCAGGGCCGCATCGTGGCCGACGAACTGACCTTCGACGGCAAGAACCTGCTCACCATCAGCGCGCGGGAACGCCGCAAGATCGTGGGCAAGGACATCGCCATGATCTTCCAGGACCCGATGACCTCGCTCAACCCGAGCTACACCGTCGGCTACCAGATCATGGAAGTGCTGAAGGTGCACCAGGGCCTGCGCGGCGCCGAGCTGAAGGCGCGCGCACTGGAGCTGATGGAGCTGGTGGAGATTCCGGCGGCGAAGACCCGTCTCGAAGCCTACCCGCACCAGCTGTCCGGCGGCATGAGCCAGCGCGTGATGATCGCGGTGGCACTGGCCTGTAACCCCAAGCTGCTGATTGCCGACGAGCCGACCACCGCGCTGGACGTCACCATCCAGGCGCAGATCATGGACCTACTGGTCAACCTGCAAAAAGAACGCAATATGGCACTGCTGATGATCACCCACGATCTGGCGGTGATTGCCGAGGTGGCGCACCGCGTGGCGGTGATGTACGCCGGCCAGGTAGCCGAGGAGGGCCGCGTGCCGCAGCTGTTCCGTCACCCGGTGCATCCTTATACCAATGCGCTGCTGTCCTCCATTCCGGAACACAGCAAGGGCGCACGCCGGCTGGTGACCCTGCCCGGCATCGTGCCCGGCCAGTACGACCGCCCCAGCGGCTGCCTGCTGTCGCCGCGCTGCCCGTACGTGCAGGAACGCTGCCGCAACGAGCGTCCCGGCATCACCGCGCACGAGCATGGTGCCGTGCGTTGCTTCTACCCGCTATTCGAGAAGAAGGAGGCCCCATGAGCCAGACTGTATTGCAGGCTCGCGACCTGACCCGTCACTACGAGGTGTCGCAGGGCTTCATGAAACCGAAGGCCGTGGTCAAGGCGCTGAACGGCGTGTCGTTTGAACTGCAGGCCGGCAAGACGCTGGCGGTGGTCGGCGAATCCGGCTGCGGCAAGTCCACGCTGGCGCGGCAGCTGACGCTGATCGAGGCGCCGACCGCCGGTTCGCTGGTGCTGGACGGCGTCGACATCGCCAGCGCCGGCAAGGCCGCGCTGAAGGCGCTGCGCAGCAAGGTGCAGATGGTGTTCCAGAACCCGTACGCCTCGCTCAACCCGCGGCAGAAGGTCGGCGACCAGCTGGGCGAGCCGCTGCTGATCAACACCAAGCTGACGGCGCAGCAGCGCGAGGACAAGGTCAAGGCGATGATGAAGCGCGTCGGCCTGCGACCCGAGCACTACTACCGCTACCCGCACATGTTCTCCGGCGGCCAGCGCCAGCGTATCGCCATCGCCCGTGCCATGATGCTGCAGCCGCAGATCGTGATTGCCGACGAGCCGACCTCGGCACTGGACGTGTCGATCCAGGCGCAGGTGCTGAACCTGTTCATGGACCTGCAGGAAGAGTTCAACACCGCCTACGTGTTCATCTCGCACAACCTGGCGGTGGTGGAGCACGTCGCCGACGACCTGATGGTGATGTACCTCGGCCGTGCGGTGGAGGTGGGCAGCAAGGAAGTGATCTACGCCAAGCCGCTGCATCCCTATACCCAGGCGCTGCTGTCGGCGACACCGTCGATCTATCCGGAAGACCGCAGCATCAAGATCAAGATCCACGGCGAGCTGCCCAGCCCGCTCAATCCGCCGAGCGGCTGCGCCTTCCACAAGCGCTGCCCCTACGCGACCGATCTGTGCGGCAAGGAAGTACCGCAATTGCGCAGCCTCGAAGGCCGCGAAGTGGCGTGCCATCATGCGGAAACCATCAACGCCTGATATTCTGCAATGGAGTGCCGCACCGGCGTGATGCGTTACTGCACCGCGCCGGTGCTTTTATTTTTGCAATGCAGCAAAAATACCTTGTCCACCATCCCTAGCCACGCTACATTCCGCCATGACAAATAGTCGCAAAGGAAAGCATCAATTGAAGCGCGCCGTCTATGCCGGTAGTTTTGACCCGGTGACCAACGGGCACTTGTGGATGATACGCGAGGCCGTGGAACTGTTTGACGAGGTGGTAGTGGCCATCGGCGTCAATCCGGAAAAACATTGCACCTTCAGCGTGGACGAGCGTCTGGACATGCTGCGTGCGGTGACGCGCGGCTTTTCCAAGCTGCGGGTCGAGGTATTCGAGAACCAGTTCCTGGTCAACTACGCGCAGAGCATTGAAGCCAACTACATCATTCGCGGCATCCGCACCGCCAGCGACTACGAGTACGAGCGTACCATGCGCTACATCAACTCCGACCTGCACGCCGACATCACCACCATCTTCCTGCTGCCGCCGCGCGAGTACGCCGAGGTATCCTCCACCATGGTCAAGGGACTGATGGGGCCGCAGGGCTGGGAACAGATGATCCGCCAGTACGTGCCGGAACCGGTATACCGCCGCCTGGTGGCCTATCATGAACGGCAGCAGGCCGCGCTGAACAACGACTAGCCGTGCGGCCAACCCTGGCCGCCACCGAGAGCTGAATAGGCGCCGGACATGTTCCGGCGTTTGGTTTTTATTGAAAAGGAAGTTGCATGGTTGACGTTTCCGCCTTTGCCAACCGGCTTGCCAAGAACTACAAGCACTACGCCAAATGGGCGCGCCGCAACGAGCTGGACGCCTGGCGCGTCTACGATCGCGACGTGCCGCAGTTTCCGCTGATCATCGATGTCTACGGCCAGCGCATCCACCTGCAGGAATACGACACCGGCTGGCAGATCGAGGAATCCGAGTACGTGGCGTGGATCGCCGCGGTGCAGCAGGCGATCAGCGACATCACCGGCGTGCCGCTGTGGAACATCGCGTTGAAGACGCGCCGCCGCCAGAAGGGTGAAAGCCAGTACGAGAAGACCGGCCGCGAGGGCGAGGACTTCGTGGTGGCGGAGCAGGGCCAGCGCTTCTGGGTCAACCTCGATGCCTACCTCGATACCGGCCTGTTCCTCGATCACCGCAACACCCGCAAGCGGGTACGCGACGAAGCCGCCGGCAAGCGCTTCCTCAACCTGTTCGCCTACACCGGCAGCTTTACCGTGTATGCGGCCAACGGTGGCGCGGTCAGCAGCGAAACCGTCGACCTGTCCAATACCTACCAGGCGTGGAGCCGGCGCAATTTCGAGCTCAACGGCCTGGACCCGGCCAAGCACCAGCTGATCCGCGACGACGTGTTCCAGTATCTGGAAGACGCCGCCTTTGCCGGCAAGCAGTTCGACCTGATCGTGATGGACCCGCCCAGCTTCTCCAACTCCAAGAAGATGATGGACGAGCTGGACGTGCAGCGCGACCAGGTCAAGCTGGTCGACGGCGCGATGCGGCTGCTGGCGCCGGACGGCGTACTGTACTTCTCCAACAACCTGCGCAGCTTCACGCTGGACGACAGGTTGATCGCCGACTACGCGGTGCAGGACATCAGCGCGCAGTCGGTGCCGGAGGACTTCCGCAACAAGAAGATCCACCAGTGCTGGCGCATCCGTCATCGCCACTGATAGCGGCCGCCAATATGCGGTATCGCGAAATTTAATGGCGGCCATCCCTTGCCTAGTCGCCGCCCAGCGACCATCTTGAAAAACAGCAAGGTTGGCCGCAGCGGCCGCCGCAACCGAATCCAAGGAGCCGTCATGGCCTATGTAAACGTAACTGCCGATACCTTTAACGATACCGTCGAGGGCGACGGCATGGTGATTCTCGACTTCTGGGCGCCGTGGTGCGGCCCGTGCAAGTCGTTCGGCCCGATCTTCGAGGCGGCGGCGGAAAAACACGGCGACATCGTGTTCGCCAAGATCAACACCGAGGACGAGCAGGAGCTGGCCGCCCACTTCAAGATCCGTTCCATCCCGACGCTGATGGCGCTGAAGGACGGCATCGTGGTGTTCCACCAGGCCGGTGCGATGATGGCGCCGCAGTTCGAGCAACTGGTGCAGGCGGTACGCGATCTGGACATGGACCAGGTGCGCGCCGACATGGCCGCCCAGGACCAGGGCTGAGCACCTGTTCATGATCTGCTGCGACTGATCTCAAGCGGGCGATACGGCGTTGAAAACGGTTTTGGAATGCTCATTGACCCCATGTCAACTCCGCTTCCCCAGCCGTTTTCGTCTTGTCTCGCGCTAGCTCGCGAGATCGTGAACACGGCTCTAAGCCGCAAGGCGGGGAGGGCAGGCTGATGCGCAAACATGCAGGGTGGCTGTGGCTGTGGCTGGCGGCACCGCTGGCGCAGGCAGCCTGCCCGCCGCTGCTGGATTACCGGGTGCCGCGCCTGACCGGCGGCAGCACCGACCTGTGCCAGTACCAGGACAAGACCATCGTGGTGGTCAACACCGCCAGCGAGTGCGGCTTCACGCCGCAGTTTGCCCAGCTGCAGACGCTGTGGCAGCAATACCGCAGCCGTGGCGTGGTGGTGCTCGGCTTCCCCAGCGACGATTTCTTCCAGGAGCTGGAACAGGCCAAGGACATTGCCGAATTCTGCCAAAGCAATTACGGCGTCGATTTCCCGATGATGAGCCGGATCAGCGTGCGCGGCAGCAACGCGCACCCGTTCTACCAGGCGCTGGCCAGCGCGGCCGGCAGCACGCCGAAGTGGAATTTCTACAAGTACATCATCGCGCCGGGCGGCAAGTCGGTGATCGCCTTCGGCCCGCTGACGCGACCGGATGATCCGGCCTTCCTCAAGGCGCTGCAGCAGCGGTTGCCGGCCGCACCCTGAGCGCGGCGCAGGCCGGACTCACGACAGCTGCATTGTTATTCCGGCCACCGTTCCAGTACCATCCGAACTTTCCGGTGCCGTGCCGCTCTAGCACCCGTGCCTGTTCCGGGTTTTCCGAGAGTCCTGTTTCCATGCTGAACCGTTTACTGCTGTGCACCAGCCTGCTGTGGCTGGCCGCCTGTTCCACCGTTTCCACCCCGCCGACGTCATCGCCCGCCGATAGCATCCGCTACCAGCCGGCCGCGTTCAGCCAGCTGCCGCAATGGGACAGCTCGCTGGCCAGCGAGAGCCTGCTGGCGCTGCGTGAAAGCTGCCACCCGCTGGCCGGCCGCCCGCAGTGGCAGGCGGTCTGCAGCGAGGCCGCGACGCTGGATGCGGCCAACGTTGACGGCATCCGCCGCTTTTACGAGAGCCGCTTCGTGCCGTGGCAGGTCAGTGATGCCGGCAAGGACAGCGGCCTGATCACCGGCTACTACGAGCCCTTGCTGACTGGCAGCCGCCAGCGCAGCGCGCAGACGCCGTACCCGGTGTACGGCGTGCCGCAGGACCTGCTGCTGCTCGACATCAGCGCCGAACAGCGCGCGGCCACGCAACTGGTGGCGCGCCGCAGCGGCGGCAACCGGCTGCAGGTGGTGGCGGGCAAGAGCCAGCCCGGCGCCGACGAGTTGCTGGTGACGCTGGCCGATTTCGTCATCGACAGCCGCACCCGTACCCTGAAAGGTCGCCTCGACGGCAAGCGCCTGCTGCCGTACTACAGCCGCGCCGAGATCAACGCCGGCAAGGGCATCAACAGCGCGCCGGTGCTTGCCTGGGTGGAGGACGAAACCGAGCTGTTCTTCCTGCAGGTGCAGGGCTCCGGCCGCATCCAGCTGGAAGACGGCAGTTTCCTGCGCGTGACCTACGCCGAGCAGAACGGCCACCCGTACAAGTCCATCGGCCGCTGGCTGATCGACCAGCAGCAGCTGACGCTGGCCGAAGCCAGCATGCAGGGCATCAAGGGCTGGCTGGAAGCCAACCCGCAGCGCCGGCGCGAGCTGTTCGACGTCAACCCGAGCTACGTGTTCTTCCGTACCCTGAACAGCAGCGGCGGCGGCCCGATCGGCGCGCTGGGCGTGCCGCTGACCGACGGCCACAGCCTGGCGGTCGATCCGCGTTACATCCCGCTGGGGGCGCCGGTGTACCTGGCCACCACCTGGCCGCTGGACGGCAGCCCCAAGCCGCTGACCCGGCTGATGCACGCGCAGGACACCGGCGGTGCCATCCGCGGTGCGGTGCGCGGCGATTTCTTTTTCGGCTTCGGCACCGAGGCCGGCATGTACGCCGGCCGCATGAAGCAGCAGGGCAGGTTCTGGCTGCTGTTGCCGCGCGGGGTGACCCCGGTAGCGCGTCCCTGAGCGCGTGTTCACGATCGCGCGCACTCCCGCGAACGCCGGCGAAAACGGCTGAGACCGCGGCGTTTGTCGAGAGATAAACAGGCATGCCGCTGCCAGCGCCGTTTCGTCGCGCCGGGAGCCGCCACCGCTGATCGTGCGCCGGCTCTGCGCCGCCACCAGATTTGAGAAAGCCTGTCACCATGACCAGTCCGACCCTGTTCCGAACTGCCTGCCTTGCCGCCAGCGTGCTGTTGCTGGCCGCCTGCGGCCAACCTGCCACCAGCGGCCATGACGCCAGCGCCGCAGCTGCCGCCGCACCGCTGCGACAGCTGGCGCGCGGCGACGTGCTGCAGGCCCAGCTGGCGCCGGTTGCCGCCAGCCTGCCGTTTACCGCCACCCTCAACGCGCTGACCAGCATCGAGGTCGCCGCCGAAATCGACGCCAGCGTGCGCGAGGTGCTGGTGCGCGAGGGCGAAAGCGTACGCCGCGGCCAGCTCTTGGCGCGGCTGGACGGCGAGACGCTGCAGCAGGCGCTGGTGGAACAGCAGGCGCAGCTGGCCAACGACGAGGCGCGGCTGCGCTTGGCGCGCTTGAAGCTAGACAAGCAGCGTGAGCTGTACCAGCAGGGCTTCATTTCCAAGTTGGCGTTCGACGAGGTGGACAGCGAATACCGCATCCGCGAAGGCGACGTCAACGCCCGCCGCAGCCAGCTGGCGCGCGCGCGCAAGAGCCTGGCCGATACCGCGGTGCACTCGCCGATGGACGGCGTGGTCTACGCCCGCCGCATCCAGCCGGGCGAGCAGGTCAGCCGCAACCAGAAGCTGTTCGCCATTGCCGACCTCAGCCAGCTGGAGGCGACCGCCAGCATCCCGGCGCGGCAGGTGGCGCAGCTGCAGCCCGGCCAGCGCGCGCACTTCCGCGTCGAGGGCGCGACCGAGCCGTTTGCCGCGCAGCTGCTGCGCATCAACCCGGTGGCCAATGCCGGCAGCCGCACCTTTAATGCCTATCTGCGCGTCGACAACCGCGCCGGCCGGCTGCAGGCCGGCCAGTTCGTCACCGGCGAGGTGATCCTGCGCGAAATCAGCGATGCGGTGCGCCTGCCGCAGGCGGCGGTGCGCGATGCCGACGGCAGCAAGCCGTGGGTGATGCTGCTGGACGGCAACACCCTGCGCCGCCAGCCGGTCAGCATCGTGCTGCGCAACGACAGCGAACGGGTGCTGGCGGTGCGCGGCATCGAGCTTGGCCGCACGCTGCTGGCGGCGCCGCTGCTGGGGCTGAAACCCGGCGACCGTGTGGCGCTGCCGCGCTAAGGAGAAGGTGACACTATGTGGTTAACCCGCGTCAGCGTGCAGAACCCCTATCTGGCCGCCGTGATGATGCTGCTGCTGACGGTGCTCGGCCTGTTTGCCTGGAAGCAGCTGCCGGTGGAGGAGTTTCCCGATATCCGCTTCCCGGTGGCGGTGGTGTCGGCATCCTATCCCGGCGCCTCGCCGGAGGTGATAGAGAGCGAGGTCACCCGCCCGCTGGAAGAGGCGGTCAACACCATCAACGGCGTCAAGCACATCCGCTCCTACTCCTCCGAGGGCGTCGCCACGCTGGTGGTGGAGTTCGAGCTGTCCACCGATCCGGCCATCGGCCTGCAGGAGGTACGCGACAAGGTCGGCGCCGCGCAGGGCCGGCTGCGGCGCGAGGTGAGCACGCCGACCATCTCGCAGATGAATCCCAACGACGAGCCGCTGATGTCGTACACCTTCAGCCAGCAGGACGGCTCGCAGCGCGAGCTGAGCAACTGGCTGGACAATGTGCTGAAGAAGCGGCTGCAGACGGTGAGCGGGGTCGGCGAGGTGAAGCTGGTCGGCGCCAGCAAGCGCGAGATCCGCATCGAGCTGCAGCCGTACCGGCTGGAGGCGCTGGGGCTGTCGGTCAGCGAGGTGGCCGACGCCATCGCCGCGGCCAACCGTGATTTCCCGGCCGGCCAGGTCAGCAGCCAGCGCAACGAGCTGTCGGTGCGCGTCGCCGGCAAGCTTGAGTCGGTGGACGACTTCCGCGAGCTGGGCATCGCCACGCGCCAGGGCGCCACCATCCGCCTCGCGGACGTGGCCGAGGTGCGCGACAGCGAGGAAGAAAAGAACAGCATCAGCCTGATCGACGGCAAGCCGGCGGTGGGGCTGGACGTGCGCGCCGCGCGTGGCGCCAACGTGGTGGCGGTGGCCGACGCGGTGAAGGCAATCATCGCCGAGCAGCGGCCGCTGATGCCGGCCGGCAGCGAGGTCAAGCTCACCTACGACAAGTCGGACGAGGTGCGCAAGTCGCTGAGCGGGGTGCAGCAGACGCTGCTGGAAGGTGCCGGGCTGACGGTGCTGATCGTGTTCCTGTTCCTCGGCAGCTGGCGCAGCACGGTGATCACCGGCCTGACGCTGCCGATCGCGCTGCTGGGCACTCTGTTCGCGGTGCAGGCACTGGGCTTCACCCTCAACGTGATGACGCTGATGGCGCTGTCGCTGTCCATCGGCCTGCTGATCGACGACGCCATCGTGGTGCGCGAGAACATCGTGCGCCACGCCACGCTGGGCAAGGGCCATTACCAGGCGGCGCTGGACGGCACCAATGAGATCGGCCTCGCGGTACTGGCCACCACGCTGACCATCGTCGCGGTGTTCCTGCCGGTCGGCTTCATGGGCGGCATCATCGGAAAGTTCTTCCACCAGTTCGGCCTCGCGGTGACGGTGGCGGTGCTGATCTCGATGTTCGTGTCGTTCACGCTGGACCCGATGCTGTCCTCGGTGTGGCACGACCCGCACCGCCACGGCGATCACCACAAGGGCCCGGTCGGCCGCGCGCTGGACTGGTTCGAGGCCTCGCTCGACCGCCTCGCCGACGGCTACGTGCGGGTGATCCGCTGGGCGCTGGCGCACCGCAAGACGGTGCTGACCACGGCGCTGGCGCTGACCGTCGGCAGCTTCATGCTGGTGCCGGTGATCGGTGGCGAGTTCCTGCCGCGTGCCGACAACGGCGATTTCCGCCTGTCGTTCAAGACCGCGCCCGGCTCGACGCTGGAATACACTGCCGCCAAGGCGCGCGAGGTGGAGGCGCAGCTGCGCAGCATTCCGGAGGTGAACACCGTCGACAGCAAGATCGGCGGCGGTCGCTTCGGCGCCGGCCGCAACGAGGCGCAGCTGACCATCGATGTCGGCGACAAGCAGTCGCGCCAGCGCGACCTGTTCCAGCTGATGGCGGCGGCGCGCAGCAGCGCGCAGCGGGTGGCCGGCATTGAGCTGGATTCGGTGCAGGAGCTGGGCCAGCACGGCCCCGGCGGCAAGCCGGTCAATATCGGCATCCGCGGCAGCGACCTGCAGGCGCTGAGCCAGGCCACCGACGCGGTGATGGTGGCGATTGCACGCGTCAACGGCGTGCGCGACGTGCAGAGCAGCTTTTCCGACGCCGATCCGGCGCTGGACGTGCGGCTCGACCGCGACGCCGCCGCCTCGCTGGGCGTGGATCTCACCCGCGTCGGCAACACGCTGTCGGTGCTGCTGGCCGGCAGCACGGTGACGACGTGGGAGGCACCGGACGGCGAAAACTACGATGTGCGCCTGCAATTGCCGCGCGAGGGGCGCGAGGCGGCGCTGCTGGAGGTGCTGATGGTGCCAGGCACACGGCGCGATAACGGCGAGGCCAATATGGTGCCGCTGGCGCAGCTGGCGCGCATCGAGCCGGGCAGCAGCCCGCGCCAGATCGAGCGTACCGACCTGATGCGCGAGATCAGCGTCACCGCCAACATCAGCGGTCGCAGCGCCGGCGAGGTGTTTGCCGGTGTCGACGCCGCGCTGAAACAGCTGCGGCTGCCGGCCGGGGTGATGCTGTCGCAGGAGGGCGAGCGCAAGAGCATGCAGGAATCGCTGGACTACGCGGTGCAGGCGCTGGCGATGGGGGTGATCTTCATTTATCTCATTCTCGCCGCGCAGTTCCGCAGCTTTACGCTGCCGGTGACCATCATGATGGCGCTGCCGCTGGCCTTCGTCGGCGTGTTCGTCGCGCTGTGGCTGTTCGGCTCCACCCTCAACATGTTCTCGGTGATCGGCATCATCATGCTGATGGGGCTGGCGGCGAAGAACGGCATCCTGCTGGTCGACTTCATCAACCAGAGCCGCAAGGAAGGCATGGCGCGCCTGGACGCCATCGTCGAGGCCGGCCGCGTGCGGCTGCGTCCGATCATGATGACCAGCCTGGCGATGATCTTCGGCATGTTGCCGCTGGCGCTGGCCAGCGGCGCCGGCTCGGAGACTCAGCGGCCGATGGCGCACGCCATCATCGGCGGCCTGATCACCTCCACCGTGCTGACGCTGATCGTGCTGCCGGTGGTGTACACCTACCTCGACGGCCTGCGCACGCGCATCCGCCGCCTGCTGGCGCGGCTCACCGGCCAGTCAGCGGCCTCGCCGCACTGAGCCGCCGCGCACGAACGCGCAAGGCCGCTGCCGATGGATGTCGGCAGCGGCCTTGCGCATTGAAGACGGTTGCGGCCAACCTTACTGTTTGACGTACACCACCTGCGCCGGCATCGGCGGCGGGAACGCCGCGCCGCCCAGTGCGTCGCGGATCTGCTGGTTGCTGTCGAAGTACACCTGCCAGTAGTGGTCGTTATGGCAGAACGGGCGCACCGCCAGCACCGGCCCCACCAGGTTGAACTCCAGGATTGCCACCTCGACCGCCGGCTCCGCCAGCACGTTGGGAATCGCCGCCAGCCGCTGCCGCAGCAGCGCCATCGCGGCGGCGGGGTCGGCGCTGCCGGCCAGCTGCGCCGTCAGTTCCACGCGGCGGTAGGGATTGCTGCTGAAGTTCTGCAGCGTGTCGCCCATGATCTTGCCGTTGCCGACCATGGTCAGCACGTTGTCCGGGGTGTTGATGGCGGTGGTGAACAGGCCGATCTCCTTCACCGTGCCGGTGACGCCGCCGGCGGTGACGAAATCGCCGACCTTCATCGGCCGCAGCATGATCAGGAACACCCCGGCGGCAAAGTTGGACAGCAACCCGGACCAGGCCATGCCGATGGCGACGCCGGCGGCGGCGAACAGCGCGGCAAAGGTGGTGGTCTGGATGCCGAAGTAGCCGAGGATGCCGACCACCAGGATCACGTTAAGGGTGACGTGGATGGTGGTGCCGAGGTAACGCATGATGGTGGCGTCGACATGCTGCCGCTCCAGCGTGCGCTGCAGCAGGCGGCCGACCTGGCCGATCAGCCAGCGGCCGATGATCCAGAAGGCCAGCGCGGCCAGCAGCGTGCCGCCGATATTGAACGCATAATCCGTGGCGACCTGCTGCCAGTGGGAAAGGTCGATCTGATTCATGACAACTCCTTGTCGGGCGGGTGGGGTCTGCATCCAGTTAAGCAGCTGGCATTGCCGGCAACAAGTTCATTTGCATGAATTGTCGCCGCAGGCGGGCAAAAACATCGGGCGATGCCGCAGTCAGGTCAAGGCAGCGCCGCCGGCGCAGGGTATAATGCGGCCAACCTTTTTCTGCCCGTATAGCCAACATGACCCAGCTCAAGAACGACACCTTCCTGCGCGCGCTGCTGAAGCAGCCGGTTGAATACACCCCGATCTGGATGATGCGCCAGGCCGGCCGCTACCTGCCGGAATACCGCGCCACCCGCGCCCGCGCCGGCAGCTTCATGGGCCTGTGCACCAGCCCGGACTACGCGACCGAAGTCACGCTGCAGCCGCTGGAGCGCTTCCCGCTGGACGCAGCCATCCTGTTCTCCGACATCCTGACGGTGCCGGACGCGATGGGGCTGGGGCTGTCCTTCGCCGAGGGCGAGGGGCCGCGTTTTGCCCGTCCGCTGCGCGACGAGGCGGCGATCAAGGCACTGCAGGTGGCGCCACTGGACAAGCTGCAGTACGTGTTCGACGCGGTATCCAGCATCCGCAAGGCGCTCGACGGTCGCGTGCCGCTGATCGGCTTCTCCGGCAGCCCGTTCACGCTGGCCTGCTACATGATCGAGGGCGCCGGCTCCGCCGACTTCCGTCACGTCAAGGCGATGCTGTACGGCCGCCCGGAACTGCTGCACCACATCCTGCGCATCACCGCCGACTCGGTGACCGCCTACCTCAACGCGCAGATCGACGCCGGCGCGCAGGCGGTGCAGATCTTCGATACCTGGGGGGGCGCACTGAGCCACGCCGCGTACCAGGAATTCTCGCTGGCCTATATGCAGCAGATCATCGCCGGCCTCAAGCGCGAGGCCGACGGCCGCCGCGTGCCGGTGATCGTGTTCACCAAGGGCGGCGGCCAGTGGCTGGAGCAGATCGCCGCCATCGGCGCCGACTGCGTCGGCCTGGACTGGACCACCGACATCGGCCAGGCGCGCGCCCGCGTCGGCGACCAGGTGGCGCTGCAGGGCAACTTCGACCCCAACGCGCTGTTCGGCAGCCCGGCGGCGATCGAGCAGGAAGCCGGCCGCATCCTGGCGGCGTACGGCCACGGCTCCGGCCACGTGTTCAACCTCGGTCACGGCATTTCGCAGTTTGCCGACCCGGAACACGCCAAGGCACTGGTCGCCGCCGTACACCGCCTGTCGCGCCCGTACCACGCCGTCTGACGCGTCAAACCGGTCACAGCCACCGCCTGCCGGCGGTGGCTTTTTTTGATGCATAAACAAAGCTTGCCGGCAAGGCTTGACAGTTGTCGCCGCAGTTGTTCCACGACTTATGCACACCAAAACGGGGCATTTTTCCGGCCTGTCAAGGCTTGTTGCCAAAGAAAGATGAAATTTATATAAGCATCTGATTTTATTGAATTTAATATTTCAGATTAAAATTTGTGCAATCTAATGGAATGCCCGATTGACGTGCTTTTTGCCAGCCGGCTCGTCAGTTGTTCACAAAGTTATCCACAGTATCTGTGCACAGCTGGCGCCAAGCCGCGCCAGTGCTGGATTAGCGGGGAGTCCGTCCAATCATGACTGCAATGCAGCACATCAGTGTCTGGCTCGATGTGCCCTTGCGTGGTGCATTTACCTACCTGCATCCGCAGCCGCTGCCCAGCGGCCAGCGCGTCCGCGTCGCCTTCGGCAATCGCGAGTTGTGCGGGGTGGTCGACAACAGTGTGCCGCCGCAGGCGCTGGACGAGGCGCGCTGCAAGCCTATCCTGGCGGTGCTGAACGAGCTGCCGCCGCTGCCGGAGGCGCTGCTGCAGCAAGTGCGCTTTGCCGCGCGCTACTACCTGCATCCGCAGGGGCAGGCGCTGTTCACCGCCTTGCCCACCGCGCTGCGCGAGCCGCGCGCGGTGACGCTGGCCGATCGCCAGTCCTACCGCCTCAATGCCGCCGGTCTTGACGCAGAGCCATCCGCACGCAGCACGGTACAGCGGCAGTTGTGGCAGGCGCTGCAGCAGCCGCAATCGCGCGACGCGCTGCGCCGCGTGCACCCGCAGGCGACGGCTTTTCTCAAGCAAAGGTTGGCCGCAGGCCATATCGACATCCTGCCGTGGCAGGCGCCGCCCTTGCAGATCGCCGCGGCGCTGACACTGAACGACGAGCAGCAGGCGGCGCTGGACGCGGTCGCGGCCAACCTTGGCCGCTTTGGCGCCTTCCTGCTGCACGGCATCACCGGCAGCGGCAAGACCGAGGTCTACCTGCAGCTGATCGCCCGCGTGCTGGCGGCCGGGCAGCAGGCGCTGGTGATCATTCCCGAGATCAACCTCACCCCGCAGCTGATCGAGCGTTTCGCGCAGCGTTTTCCCGCCAGCCACATCGTCTGCCTGCACAGCGGCCTGTCCGATGGCGAGCGGCTGCAGGGATGGGTCGACGCTTGGCAGGGTGTCGCCGACATCGTGATCGGCACCCGGCTGGCGGTGTTCACGCCGCTGCCGCGCGCCGGGCTGGTGATCGTCGACGAGGAGCACGACGGCTCGTTCAAGCAGCAGGATGGCCTGCGCTACCACGCGCGCGATCTGGCGGTGTGGCGCGCCAACCAGGCGCAGGTGCCGGTGCTGCTGGGCAGCGCCACTCCCAGCCTGGAGACGCTGGCCAATGTCGAGGCCGGTCGCTACCGCAAACTGCTGCTGTCGGCGCGGGCGCACGGCAGCGCGCGGCTGCCGCGCATCGGCCTGGTCGACACCCGCCGCCTGAAGCTGGTCGACGGCCTGTCCGAACCGGTGATCGCCGCGCTGCAGCAGCGCCTGGAACGGCGCGAGATGAGCCTGCTGTTCATCAACCGCCGCGGCTATTCGCCGGTGCTGGCCTGCACCGCCTGCGGCTGGACCTCGGCCTGCAAGCACTGCAGCGCGCGCATGGTGCTGCACCTGTCGGCGCGCCAGCTGCGCTGCCACCATTGCGGTGCGCAGCAGCGGGTGCCGCTGCAGTGCCCGGCCTGCGGCAATCCCGACGTGCAGCCGCTGGGCGAGGGCACGCAGCGGCTGGAAGAGGCGCTGCGCCGGCTGTTGCCGGAGGCGCGCATCCTGCGCATCGACCGCGACAGCACCAGCCACAAGGCGGCGTGGGACGCGGTGTACCAGCGCGTGCATGCCGGCGAGGTGGACATCCTGCTCGGCACCCAGATGCTGGCCAAGGGCCACGACTTTGGCGCGCTGTCGCTGGTGGTGGTGCTGGGCAGCGACGGCGGCCTCTATTCCGCCGATTACCGCGCCAGCGAGCGCCTGTTCGCGCAGCTGCTGCAGGTTTCCGGCCGCGCCGGTCGCGCCGAGCTGGCCGGCGATGTCATCGTGCAGACCAACTGGCCGGAGCACCCGCTGTATCTCGCGCTGACGCGGCATGATTTCGACGGCTTTGCCGCCAGCCAGCTGCAGGAGCGGCGCGAGGCCGGCTTCCCGCCAGCGGCCAGCCAGGTGATCCTGCGCGCCGACGCGCCGCAGTACCACGAGGCCGAGGCCTTCCTGCAGCAGGTGCTGGCGCTGTGCGGCGAACTGCCGTCGCCGCTGTTCGTGTTCGGCCCGGCGCCGGCGCTGATGGCGCGCCTCGCCGGCCGCGAGCGCGCACAGCTGACTTTCGAGGCGCCGCAACGGGCGGCGCTGCACGCCTGGCTGCGCGCGCTGCTGCCGCAGCTGGATGCGCTGGCGCGCAAGGCGCCGCGCCAATTACGCTGGTCGCTGGATGTTGACCCGCAGGAGATCTGAGTGACATTACGTTTGCTGATGGCCATGCTGGCCGTTTCGCCGCTGGCGCTTGCGGCCAACCTTGGCGCCTTGCGCGCCGACGAGGTGGCGCTGTGGGCGGCGCCGGTGGAAGGGCGCGCGGTGTTCGACGAGCACCGTGCCGATGCCGCGATGAACCCGGCCTCGACCATGAAGCTGGTCACCGCCTGGGCGGCGCTGAACCGGCTGGGGCCGGGCTACCGCTGGCGCAGCGAGCTGAAAAGCAATGCCGTGCTGGACAACGGCGTGCTGCGCGGCGACCTGTACTGGATCGGCCGCGGCGATCCGCGTTTCGATTCCGCACGCCTGACCGAGCTGCTGCGCCAGCTGCGCCTGCGCGGCGTGCAGCGCATCGACGGCCAGCTGCTGCTGGACAAGCGCGCCTTCAGCCGCATCAGCAGTGCCGACGGCTTCGATGGCGACGCCGAGCGCGTGTTCTCGGTGCCGCCGGATACCCACCTGTCCAACCTGAAGGTGGCATGGCTGCGCTATTTCTACGAGCAGGGCCGGCCGCAGGTGGTGCTGGACCCGCCGCTGCCGGCCTTCCGCCTCGACAACCGGCTGCAGCCCGGCGCCGCTGCCAGCTGCGGCGACGTGCGCGAGCACGCCGCGGTCAGCATCAGCGGCAACAGCATCCGCGTCAGCGGCAAGCTGCCGCCGGCCTGCGACGGGACGGCCAGCTACGTCAACGTGCTGGATAACGACGGCTACGCCGGACAGAGTTTTGCCGCCATCTGGCAGATGCTGGGCGGCGAAGGGCCGCGCGGCATCGCGCAGGGCAGCACCCCGCCCGACGCGCGCCAGCTGGTGCGCCTCGATTCCGAGCCGTTGCCGCAGGCGCTGAGCGACATCAACAAGTACAGCAACAACACCATGGCACGCAGCGTGTGGCTGACGCTGGGCGCGGAAAACCCGCACAGCGGCGATACCGTGGCCGATGCGCAGCTGGCGGTGCGCTCGCTGCTGCTGGAGCGCGGCATCGCTGCCGAGCCACTGCAGCTGGAAAACGGCGCCGGCCTGTCGCGGCGCGAGCGCATCAGCGCGCGCCAGCTGGGCGCGATCCTGCTCGATGCCGCGCGCGGGCCGTACGCGGCCGAATTCATCGCCAGCCTGCCGCTGGCCAGCGAGGACGGCACCCTGCGTCGCCGCTTTGCCGAGCTGGGGCCACGGCTGCGGCTGAAGACCGGCACCCTCGGCGACACCCGCGCGCTGGCCGGCTACTGGCAGGCGCCGTCCGGGCAGCGGCTGGCGATCGTGGCGCTGCTCAATTCCGCGCGGGCGGCGCAGCTGCAGGGCGCGCTGGACGCGCTGGTCGGCGATGTGGTCGAGCGTTACGCGGCGCAGCTGCAAGGGCAGCCCTGAGCCTTGCCTTGGGCGCGGTAACTGGCCTTATAATCACTGTTTGTTTTAGCTTAAGGCCGTCACCATGAAACCCGTTACCATGTACACCTCGGCCTATTGCCCGTACTGCATTCGTGCCAAGCAGGTGCTGGCCCAGAACGGCGTGACCGACATTGAAGAAGTCCGCATCGACCTTGACCCGCAGGCGCGCGACACCATGATGTCGCTGACCGGGCGCCGCACCGTGCCGCAGATCTTTATCGGCGACGTGCACGTCGGCGGCTGTGACGACCTGGTGGCGCTGCATTCGGCCGGCAAGCTGGATGTGCTGCTGGCCGGTTGACGCGCGCAGCTGTCATCATTTTCGTGCGATGATCCACACTTGATTCCAACCCCGCGCCTGACGGCGCTACCGAGATCCAACACCATGAGCGAACAACAAGAGCTGCAACCGGTATTCTCCATCGAAAAAATCTACGTCAAAGACCTGTCGCTGGAAATCCCGAACGCACCCGCCATCTTCCTGGAGCAGGAACAGCCGGAAATCGACATGCAGCTGGCTTCCGAAGGCCGCCAGCTGGAAGACGGCTTCTTCGAAGTGTCGCTGACCGTGACCGTCACCGCCAAGCTGCCGGAAAAAACCATGTTCCTGTGCGAAGTGGCACAGGCCGGCATCTTCCAGATCCAGAATATTCCTGCTGAAGACATCGACCCGATCCTCGGCGTGGCCTGCCCGAACATCCTGTTCCCGTACGCCCGCGAAACCGTGTCCAGCCTGGTTGGCCGCGCCGGTTTCCCGCCGGTACTGCTGGCACCGATCAACTTCGAAGCCCTGTACATGCAGCAACGCGCCGCCCAGGCCGAAGCCGGTACAGCCTGATCGCGATGAAACCGACTCGCATTGTGTTTGCAGCCGTACTGGCCCTGCTGGCCAGTACGGTTTTTGCATTGGAATTCCGTTCGGTCAAGGAAACCGGCGTCGCGCTGTACGAGGCGCCCAACCTTGCCGCCAAGAAACTGTTCGTGGTCAGCCGCTACTACCCGGTGGAAGTGCTGGTGACGCAGAAGGACTGGGCACGGGTGCGTGACGCCACCGGCGGCATCGCCTGGATTCCGGCGGCGGCGCTGTCGACGCGGCAGATGCTGCTGGTCACCGCCGAGCAGCTGCCGGTGCGGGCCGCGCCGGCGGAAACTGCCGCCGTGCTGTACCAGGCCGGCAAGGATCTGGCGCTGGAGCTGCTGGAGCCGCCGCAAAGCGGCTGGGTCAAGGTACGTCATCGCGACAATACCGTGGGCTATGCCCGCATTGCCGGCCTGTGGGGGCTGTAAGGAACACGATGAAAATAGCCGTACTTGGTGCCGGTGCCTGGGGCACGGCGCTGGCCTTCGCGTTTTGCCGCCAGCATCATGTCACGCTGTGGGGCCGCAACGCCGAGCAGATGATCGACATGCAGGCCACGCGCCTGAACCGGCGCTACCTGCCGGAGTGCCCGTTCCCGGCCGATCTGCACCTGTCGGCCGACCTGTCCGAGGCGGTGGTCGGGGTCGATCTGGTACTGGTGGTGACGCCGATCGCCGGCTTGCGGCCAACCTTGCGCGAGCTGGCACGGCTGAAGGTGGATGCGCCGCTGCTGTGGGCGTGCAAGGGCTTCGAGGCCGGCTCCAGCCTGCTGCCGCACCAGGTGGTGGCCGAGGAATTCCCCCATCTCAAGAGCGTCGGCGTGCTGTCCGGCCCGAGCTTCGCCCGCGAAGTGGCGCAGGGACTGCCGGCGGCGGTGACGCTGGCGTCGGAAAACTATGCCTTTGCCCGCGACTACGCGCGCGAATTGCACAGCCCGCTGCTGCGCATCTACGCCAATGACGATCTGGTGGGCGTGGAAGTCGGCGGTGCGGTGAAAAACGTGATGGCGATCGCCACCGGCGTCGCCGACGGCCTCGGCTTCGGCATGAACGCGCGCGCGGCGCTGATTACCCGCGGCCTCGCCGAAATCACCCGCCTGGCAGTGGCACTGGGCGGCAGCCCGCAGAGCATGATGGGCTTGTCCGGCGTCGGCGACCTGCTGCTGACCTGCACCGGCGCGCTGTCGCGCAACCGCCAGGTCGGCCTCAAGCTGGCGGAGGGCAAGTCGCTGGACACCATCCTCGCCGAGCTGGGCCACGTCGCCGAAGGGGTGCCGACCGCGCGCGAGGTGCTGAAGATGGCGGAACGGCTGCAGGTGGACATGCCGATCACCGCCGCGGTGTGCGAGCTGCTCTATCACCAGGCCACGCCGCAGCACGTGGTGGAGCGCCTGCTCGGGCGCTCGCCCAAGCCGGAGTTTCATGCCCCCGGCGCCTAAACCATTGCTACGCAGCAAGCGCAGCATCCTCACCGGCAGCCTGGCGCTGCCGGTTTTCACGTCTGCACTGGTCTAGCGCGGCAGGGTGGAGTAGCGTTCCACCAGCTTCTGCCGTAGCTCGGCGAAGTCGAAGTCGTCGTCTTCGTGGCGTAGCCGCTGCGCGTAGCCGATGTGGTCGTCGCCATCCACCAGCCACAGCGCCGGGCAGGTCATGCCGGCCAGCGGCACATCCTGGATCAGCACGCCGAAGTGCTTGTGGAAATCGCGCCCGCGCAGGGTGGAAAGCAGCACCGCATAGGGCAGGCCGTGCGCCTGGCGCGCACGGGCGAGGCTGAACGGTGAGTCGACGGTGATCACGATCAGCTGCAGCTGCGGCCACGGCTCCAGCTGGCGGCGCAATTCCTGCAGCAGCGCCAGCCCGGCCTTGGGCGCGTCCAGCGACAGCAGGGTCACCACCAGCTTGTCGTGGCCGAGAAAACGCTCCAGCGACACGTCGCGCAGCTGTTCGTCGACCAGCATGAAGCTGGGCAGGGTCTCGCCCGCCTGCGGGAAACGGCCTTCTACCGCCAGCCATTCGTCGGCATAGCGGAAATGGGTGTGGGTCATGGTCTGCTCCTGGTTGTTTCTTCATGGTGGAACAGAACATGCGAAAAGCAAGCGCGGGGCGGTGAGCTTATGAAAAAAGCCGGTGACCGGCAGTGTGATGGCTGCGGGCACCGGCTTTAGCGCCAGGCGGGATCAGGGGTAGTAGAAGTGCAGGCTATAGCCCAGCGCCTTGGCGTCGCGGACTTCCATGCGGGTGACGATCTTCAGCTCGCTGCTGGCGTTGAAGCGGCCCAGCTTGAGGTCGTCGGCGGACAGGTACTGTTCCGGTTTCAGCGTCTTGCGGATCAGCACGCGGTCCTCGCCGTCCTTCAGCGACACCTCCATCAGCGGGAAGGCCTGCGGATAGGGGGCCAGGTTCTTCAGCGTGGCGTCCAGCTGGATCAGGTGCTCGTGCTGCGGCACGAACGACAGCTCGGACCACTCGGTGCGGATCAGCTGGCGCTGGGTCGGCAGCGGCACCTCGCAGCCGAGCGACTGGCACAGCGACTCGAAGGCGGGGCGCAGTTCCGGCAGCTCGGCGCTGACCGCGGTGCGGTTGATGAAGGCCAGCTGCAACAGCAGCAGCAGCACGCCGATGACGCCGAGCAGGCCGAAGGCGGTGGCGCGCAGCCAGTTGCCATCGCCGGTGCTTGCGGTGTCGCTTTCTCCTGCGTCGTGGTTGCTGGCGGCCGGCGCGGGCACGTCGTCGTCCAGGTCGGCGGTGGAAATCGGTGGCAGCGGGCTGTCCGCGCTGTCAGTGTCGTACTGTGCGGCCAACCTTTGCTGACGCTTGGGTGCCGGCGTTGTGGGTGCCGGCGGTTCGTCGATCAGTGCCACCGGTTCGCTGGCACGGTTGGCCGGAGTCTGCAGCGCTTCCGCCAGCGCGCGCTGGAAGGCGGCAATGTCCTGCTGCGGCTCGGCGGCCGGGGTGTCGTCTTGCCGGGGCGGGGTATCCAGGTCCTGCCACGACAGCGGCTGTTCCGGTTCCGGCAGCAGGTCGAAGTCGGGCAGGTCCAGTGCGGTCTCAGGCTCGGGGGTGGCGGCTACCGCTGCCGCGCGCGGCTCGGCGCTGGCGGCAAGGTTGGCCGCATCCCGTTCCGGATGAAAGTCCGGCAGCTCCAGCTCGAAGTCGTCGTCGGCCGCGGCTTCGGCACGGGTGTTGGCCGCGTTGGCCGGGGTGCTGATGACCGGCGGCGCCTCGGCGACTGTCGGCGCTTGCTCGAAATGGCTGGGCGCGTGGAAGACATGGCTACAGCGCCCGCAGCGCACCATGCCGGCAGCAAGGGCGAGGTGGGCATCGGAGACCTTGAAGCGGGTCTGGCAGGCGGGGCACTGTGTGGTGTAGCTCATGGTTTAGCCGCGTTTCACGCCGGAAAGGCGGGTCCAGCCGTCGTCGAACACCGGCGCGTCCATGTCGAACCATTGGCTGTAGATCGCCGCCAGTTCTTCGGCCTGTTCCTGCAGGATGCCGGACAGCACGATGCGGCCACCGGCACGCACATGGCCGGCCAGCAGGCCGCCGAGCAGACGCAGCGGATTGGCCAGAATGTTGGCGACCACGACATCGTACTCGCCCGGCAGCAGGCTGTCGGGCAGGCCGAAGTCGGCGCTGACGTCATTCTGCGCGGCGTTGTCGATGCTGGCGCGCACCGCCTGGGCATCGATGTCGATGCCGCGGGTGGCGCCAGCGCCCAGCTTCAGCGCGGCAATGGCAAGGATGCCGGAGCCGCAGCCGTAGTCGAGCACCGTTTCGCCGCCCTTGATCTGTTCATCCAGCCACTGCAGGCACAGGCGGGTGGTCGGGTGGCTGCCGGTACCGAAGGCGAGGCCCGGGTCCAGCTGCAGGTTGATCGCCGCCGGATCCGGCGACTGGTGCCAGGTCGGGGTGATCCACAGTCGCGACGAAATGCGGATCGGGTCGAACTGGCTTTGCGTCAGGCGCACCCAGTCCTGTTCCTCGACGCGGCCAAGCTCGTACTGCGGCAGCGGCAGGCCACACTTGAGTGCGGCCACGGCGACCATGGCGGCGACGTCGGCGTCCTCGGCAAACAGGCAGTTGATCAGGCTGTGTTGCCACATCTGGTCAACCGGTTCGCCCGGTTCGCCGAAAATCGGCTGCTCTTCGGCGGTGCCGGCCAGCGCGTCTTCGATGCTGGCGGACAGGGCGCCGACGTCCATCAGGACGTCGGCGAAGCGCTCGGCTACCGCCGAGTCAGCTTGAATGGTGGCTTGCAGCCATGCCATAGAATTAACTGCCTTTCTTCAACTGCGCCAGACGTTCTTCCAGATAGTGAATGCTGGTGCTGCCTTTCTGGAAGGCGGCATCGAGGAACAGTTCCTGGTGCAGCGGGATATTGGTTTTGATGCCGGTGATGGCCATTTCCGACAGCGCGACGCGCATGCGCGCCATCGCCTGGTCGCGGGTATCGCCGTAGGCAATCAGTTTACCCACCATCGAATCGTAATGCGACGGCACGGTATAGCCCTGGTAGATGTGCGAATCGATGCGGATGCCCGGACCGCCGGCCGGATGGTAGCTCTCGATCTTGCCTGGCGACGGCACGAAGGTGAACGGGTCTTCGGCGTTGATGCGGCATTCCATGGCGTGGCCACGGAAGTGGATGTCCTTCTGCTTGAAACGCAGCGGCAGGCCGGCGGCGATGCGGATCTGTTCCTGCACGATGTCGATGCCGGTGATCAGCTCCGATACAGGATGCTCCACCTGCACGCGGGTGTTCATCTCGATGAAGTAGAACTCGCCGTTTTCGTACAGGAATTCAAAGGTACCGGCGCCGCGGTAGCCGATACGGCGGCAGGCGTCGGCGCAGGCTTCGCCAATGCGCTTGCGCTGCTCGGCGGTGATGCCCGGTGCCGGCGCTTCTTCGATGATCTTCTGGTGACGGCGCTGCATCGAGCAGTCGCGCTCGCCCAGATGGACGGCGTTGCCGTGCTGGTCGGACAGTACCTGGATCTCGATGTGGCGCGGCTGCTCCAGGAACTTTTCCATGTACACGGTCGGGTTGCCGAAGGCGGCACCGGCTTCGGTACGGGTCATGTTCACCGAGTTGATCAGTGCGGCTTCGGTGTGCACCACGCGCATGCCGCGACCGCCACCGCCACCGGAGGCCTTGATGATCACCGGGAAGCCGATCTTGCGGGCGATCTTGGTGATTTCGGCCGGATCATCCGGCAGCGCACCGGCGACGCCGGGCACCGTCGGCACGCCGGCTTCGATCATCGCCTGCTTGGCGGACACCTTGTCGCCCATTAGGCGGATGGTTTCCGAGCGCGGGCCGATGAACACGAAGCCGGACTGCTCGACGCGTTCGGCAAAGTCGGCGTTTTCCGACAGGAAGCCGTAGCCGGGGTGGATCGCCTGCGCGTCGGTGACTTCAGCCGCGGCGATCAGCGCCGGTACGTTCAGGTAGCTGAGGGTCGAGGAGGCCGGGCCGATGCAGACCGATTCGTCGGCCAGCTTCACGTATTTGGCTTCGCGGTCGGCCTCGGAGTGCACCACCACGGTCTTGATGCCCATTTCGCGGCAGGCGCGCTGGATGCGCAGGGCGATTTCGCCGCGGTTTGCAATCAGGATCTTTTCAAACATGTATTTCTCCACTGCAGGGCGCGCGCCGGTGTGCGATCTGGACCGGGCGCCGTGCGCAGGCTGGGGTTTTTCCCGTAAACGGTGCGTCAAACAACAAGGGCACTGACCAGACTGGCGTGCCCTGTGTTCAGCATGTCGTGCGGCAGGCTGCTTATTCGATGATGAACATCGGCTCGCCGAACTCGACCGGCTGGCCTTCTTCGATCAGGATGGCTTTCACCACGCCGGCGCGCTCGGCCTCGATCTCGTTCATCAGCTTCATCGCTTCGATGATGCACAGCGTGTCGCCGACATTGACCTGCTGGCCAACCTCAACGAACGGGGTCGATTGCGGGCTAGGGCGACGGTAGAAGGTGCCCACCATCGGCGACTTGACGGTGCCGGGGTTGTTGGCCACCGATACCACGGCCGGTGCTTCGGCGGCGGCCGGCGCGGCGGCTGGTGCGGCGTGCTGCGGCACCTGCATGGTCATCGGCTGTGCGTAGTGCACGGTGCTGTTCGGGGAAACGCGGGTAATGCGGACTTTTTCTTCGCCTTCGGTCACTTCCAGTTCGGCAATGCCGGACTCTTCGACCAGATCAATCAGCTTTTTCAGTTTGCGCAGGTCCATGGTTTTCCTTCTTTAGGTATTCGGGTGTTTATGCCGGCTGTGCCAGACGCTTGATCGCGTGGGCCAGGGCCAGCTCGTAGCCGTGTGCGCCCAGACCGCAAATGACGCCGATCGCCAGATCCGAGAAATAGGAATGGTGGCGGAAGGCTTCGCGGGCGTGGACGTTCGACAGGTGAACTTCGATGAACGGTACCTTGACACCGGCCAGGGCATCGCGCAGGGCGACGCTGGTATGGGTGAATGCAGCCGGATTGATGATGACCAGATCGGTGCCGTCACCGAGACAGGCGTGGATGCGGTCGATCAGTACGGACTCGGCGTTGCTTTGCAGCGAATCCAGTTCAATACCGGCCGCAGCGGCCTGTTCCTGCAGACGACGGTTGATGTCGTCCAGTGTGTCCCGGCCATAATGCTGTGGCTCGCGCAGTCCGAGGAGATTCAGATTGGGGCCGTGCAGCACAAGGATTTTTCGGGTCAAGGTAGCAGTCTCGGTTTTGATATGGGCGCGAGTTTGCCGCAATTGTCAGCACGATGTCCAGTATTTGCAGTATTTCAAACGCGCGTTTGCTTTTCGCGGTGGCGGAAAATTGTGGTGGTTTGGAGTAAGAACCCCAGTGTCGGTTCCCGCGACACGGCAGCTTGCCGCCTTGTTGCCGGCGATGACTTGATCTGGGGCAAGTGATGCCGCCGGCGGAACGCTGTGCGGCAAACGCGCTCGAAAGGTATAATCCGCCGGTTTCCTTGAAGATGCCTGTCATGCTTGTTTCCGATTTCGATTACCACCTGCCCGAACACCTGATTGCCCAGCATCCGCCGGCCGAACGTGGCGGCAGCCGTCTGCTGCGCGTCAACGGGCGGGTGTTGCAGGATGATCACTTTGCCGCCATCGCCGACGCCCTCGACGCCGGCGACGTGCTGGTCTTCAACGATACCCGCGTGATCAAGGCGCGCCTGTTTGGCGAGAAGGCCAGCGGCGGCAAGATCGAGGCGCTGGTGGAGCGGGTGCTGAACGAGCACGAGGTGCTGGCGCACGTGCGCGCCAGCAAGTCGCCGAAGCCGGGCACGCGGCTGGTGTTTGCCGGCCGCTGGCAGGCGGAGATGGTCGAGCGCGCCGGCGAGCTGTTCAAGCTGCGCTTTCTGGATGCGGCCAACGTGTTCGACATCCTCGATGCCTCCGGCAAGCTGCCGCTGCCTCCTTATATCGAGCGCGACACCGACGGAGACGACGACGAGCGCTACCAGACGGTGTACGCACGGGAGAAGGGCGCGGTGGCGGCGCCGACCGCCGGCCTGCACTTTACCGACGCGATGCTGCAGACGCTGCGCGACAAGGGCGTGATCCTGTGCAGCGTGACGCTGCACGTCGGCGCCGGCACCTTCCAGCCGGTGCGGGTGGAGAACATCGCCGAGCACAAGATGCACAGCGAGATCTACGACATCCCGCAGGCGACGGTGGACGCCATCGACGCGGCACACAAGGTTGGCCGCAAGGTGCTGGCGGTGGGTACCACCAGCATGCGCGCACTGGAATCGGCAGCACGGCCGGACGGCGTGTTGCGCGCCGGTCGCGGCGAAACCGACATCTTCATCACCCCCGGCTACCGTTTCAACGTGGTGGACAAGCTGCTGACCAATTTCCACCTGCCCAAGTCGACGCTGCTGATGCTGGTGTCGGCGTTTGCCGGTTACGAGGAAATGCGCGCCGCCTATGCCCACGCGGTGGCGCAGGAATACCGTTTCTTCAGCTATGGCGATGCCATGCTGCTAACCCGCAAGGAGTGATGCCATGAGCGGACTGAGCCCGGACAGCGCCCGCCCGGTGGAGATCAAGCTGCACAGCGTGTCGAAAAAGCTGGAGATCAGCTTCGACGACGGCGCCAGCTTCCAGCTGCCGGCCGAGTACCTGCGCGTCTATTCGCCGTCGGCGGAAGTGCGCGGCCACGGCGTCGGCAACGAGGTGTTGCAGACGGGCAAGATGCACGTCGCCATCACCGCGCTGGAGCCGGTCGGCCACTACGCGTTGAAGATCACCTTTGATGACGGCCACGACAGCGGGCTGTATAGCTGGGCCTACTTATATGAGCTGGGCGTCAAGCACGACCAGTACTGGCAGGATTATCTGAATCGGCTCGCCGCTGCCGGCGCGCTCAGGGAGTAAACATGGACAAGCAGACGCACTTTGGTTTCAAGACCGTCGACGAGAGCGAAAAGGCGGACAAGGTCGCCGAGGTGTTCCACTCGGTGGCACAGAAGTACGACGTGATGAACGACCTGATGTCCGGTGGCCTGCACCGGGTGTGGAAGCACTTCACACTGACCACCTCCGGCGTGCGCGCCGGTGACAAGGTGCTGGACATCGCCGGCGGTACCGGCGACCTCGCCCGCGGCTGGGCCAAGCGCGTCGGCAAGAGCGGCGAAGTGTGGCTGACCGACATCAACAGCTCGATGCTGACCGTCGGCCGCGACCGGCTGCTGGACGAGGGCATGATCCTGCCGGTGTCGCTGGCCGACGCCGAGAAGCTGCCGTTCCCCGACAACTACTTCAACGCGGTGTCGGTGGCCTTCGGCCTGCGCAACATGACGCACAAGGACGCGGCGCTGAAGGAGATGTGCCGCGTGCTGAAGCCGGGCGGCAAGCTGTTCGTGCTGGAGTTCTCCAAGGTGTGGAAGCCGCTGTCGCCGTTCTACGACTTCTACTCCTTCAAGGCGCTGCCGGTGATGGGCAAACTGGTGGCGGGTGACGCCGACAGCTACCAGTACCTGGCCGAATCGATCCGCATGCACCCGGACCAGGAAACACTGAAGCAGATGATGCTGGACGCCGGTTTCGGCCGCGTCGACTACCACAACATGACCGGCGGCGTGGTCGCGCTGCACAAGGGCGTCAAGTTCTGATGCCGGACGTGCTGGCCGCGCTCAACGCCACCCTCGGCATCGACGTGCAAACGTTGGCCGCACGCGGCCTGACGCCGTTCGCCGAGGCAGACACGCTGGTAGTGGCGGAGCGCAATGCCAGCGGCCGCGAGTTCGAACTGACGCCGGCCGCCGCCGGCGCGTGGCTGGCGATGCGCGACGCCGCCGCCGCAGACGGGGTGACATTGCAGCTGGTGTCGGCCTATCGCAGCGTCGCGCGCCAGCACGAGATCGTCGCCGCCAAGCTGGCGCGTGGTCAGAGCCTGGACGCCATCCTGCAGGTCAGCGCCGCACCCGGTTTCAGCGAGCACCACACCGGCCGTGCCGTCGATATCGGCACCCCGGACTCGCCAGCGCTGGAAGAAGCATTCGAGCAGACGCCGGCCTTCGCCTGGCTGCAGGCCAACGCCGGCCGCTTCGGCTTCGTGCTGAGCTTCCCGCGCGACAACGCCTGCGGCTATCTGTACGAGCCGTGGCACTGGTGCTACCAGCAGGTGACGGCATGAATCCGTGGCTGATGCTGGCGCTGGCGATCGGCACCGAGGTGATCGCCACCAGCTCGCTGAAGCTGGCCGCCGGTTTCACCAAACCGCTGCCGTCGCTGCTGGTGGTGCTCGGCTACATCGCCTCGTTCTGGCTGCTGTCGCAAGTGCTGCTCAGGCTTGATCTCGGCGTGGTATACGCGATCTGGTGCGGGGTCGGCATCGCGGTGGTGGCGACGGTGGGCGTGCTGCTGTTCGGCGAGAGCCTGTCGCCGCTGCGTATCGCCGGGCTGCTGGCGATCATGATCGGCACCATCTTGTTGAGTTTGTCGGGCAAAGGACATTAATGATGCGTATCCGCGTGGCGGCTTTCAATCATCTGCTGAACCAGCATCCGGCGCAGCGCGCCGAGCTGGCGCAGTTCGCCGGGCGCCGCATTGGCATCGTGCTGCCGCCGCTGGATGTGCACGGCGTGGTCACCGAGGAGGGCTGGCTGGCGGTGTGTGAGGGCGATGCCGAAGCCACGCTGCGCCTGAAACATGGCGTGGCGCTGGCGCAGCTGTCCGGCCGCGCGCCGGATCTGGCCGACGTGCTGCTGGAAGGCGATACCGAACTGGCAGCCAACGTTGGCCGCATCGTGCGCCAGCTGAAGTGGGACGCCACCGAAGACCTGTCGCGCGTGGTCGGCGACATCGCCGCGCAGCGGCTGCAGGGTTTTGCCCGCGGCCTGTTCGGCATCAAGGGCGAGATCGGCGGCCGCCTGCTGGACAACTGGCTGGAGCACCTGCGCGAGGAAAGCCCGCTGCTGGCGCGCAAGGACAGCGTCGAACAGTTCGTGCGCGCGGTGGATACCCTGCGCGACGACGCCGAGCGGCTGGAAAAACGCCTCGCCCATCTCGAAGCCCTGGCGCAAGCCAGCAACCGGAACTGATCTCCCTCATCATGCGCATTGCCCGTTTTAGCAAAATCGTTGCCACCTTTTACCGTTTCGGTCTCGACGAATTCTTTGCCGGCCGCGCGCGCGTCGGTTTCATCCACCGCCTGTGCCAGCTGACGCCGCTGCCGCGCGACCTGTCGGCGCCGTTGCCGCAGCGGGTGCGGCTGGCGCTGGAAGCGCTGGGGCCGATCTTCGTCAAGTTCGGCCAGGTGCTGTCCACCCGCCGCGACCTGCTGCCGGAGGCGTACGCCGACGCGCTGGCCCACCTGCAGGACAATGTGCAGGCCTTCGACGGCGCCATCTCGCACCAGGTGATCGAGCGCAATCTGGGCCAGCCGGTGGCGGCGCTGTACGCCGAATTCGACGATGTGCCGGTGGCCAGCGCCTCGGTGGCGCAGGTGCACCGCGCGCGGCTGCACGGTACCGACGGCAAGCCGGGCCGCGCGGTGGCGGTGAAGGTGCTGCGACCGGGCATCCTGCCGGTGATCGAGCAGGACCTGGCGCTGATGCGGCTGCTGGCGCGGCTGGTGGAACGCTTCCTGCCGGACGGCAAGCGGTTGAAGCCGCTGGAAGTGGTGGCCGAATTCGACCGCCACCTGCACGACGAGCTGGACCTGATGCACGAGGCCGGCAACGCCAGCCAGCTGCGCCGCAATTTCACCGGTTCTGACATGCTGCTGGTGCCGGAGGTGTTCTACGACTACTCGGCGCGCGAGGTGCTGACGCTGGAGTGGATGGACGGCATTCCGGTGGGGCAGATCGAGCGCCTGCGCGCCGCCGGCGTCGACCTGAAAAAACTCAGCCGCTTCGGTGTCGAGATCTTCTTCACCCAGGTGTTCCGCCACGGCTTCTTCCACGCCGACATGCACCCGGGCAATATCTTCGTCGCCGACGACGGCCGCTACATCGCGCTCGATTTCGGCATCGTCGGCAGCCTCACCGAATCCGACAAGCACTACCTGGCGGTGAACTTCCTCGCCTTCTTCAACCGCGACTACCACCGCGTCGCCACCGCGCACATCGAATCCGGCTGGGTGCCGAAAGACACCCGTGCCGAGGAACTGGAGGCGGCGGTGCGCACGGTGTGCGAGCCGATCTTCGACAAGCCGCTGTCGCAGATCTCCTTCGGCCTGGTGCTCTTGCGCCTGTTCGAGACCAGCCGCCGCTTCAACGTCGAGATCCAGCCGCAGCTGGTGCTGCTGCAGAAGACGCTGCTCAACATCGAGGGCCTCGGCCGCCAGCTCGATCCCGATCTGGACCTGTGGGATACCGCCAAGCCGTTCCTCACCAAGTGGATGAACGAGCAGATCGGCTGGCGCGGCCTGCTGCGCACGCTGAAGAACGAGGCGCCGGAGTGGGCGACCACGCTGCCGGCGATCCCGCGCAAGCTGAACGAGGCGCTGTCCGGCAAGAGCACGGAGCTGGTGGTGCAGGGCTACATCCAGCTGATGCGCGAGCAGAAAACGCAGAACTTCATGCTGAAGCTGATCGCACTGCTGCTCGCCGCACTGCTGCTGCGCGACTGGCTGTAACGCGTTCTGTCCCGTTCTATATAGCAAGCCGCCCACGGGCGGCTTTTTTGCGGCCAAGGTTGGCCGCAGGCTTGACCTTGCGATTTAATTATATAAAAATATATAACGTAAATGATTTAATCATCAGGGGAAGAGCATGAGCCACAACTATCAGGAACTGACCGCCGCGCTGTCGGCCAAGCTGGCCGAATTCCGCAAGGAAATGCCGGACACCATGCGCGGCTTCGGCCAGATGAGCAAAAGCGCGCACAGCGATGGCGCGCTGGACAACAAGACCAAGGAGCTGATCGCGCTGGCCATCGGCATCGCCGGCCGCTGCCAGGGCTGCCTCGCCTTTCACGGCAAGGCGCTGGTGGAGCTGGGCTGCACGCGTGCGCAATTCATGGAGATGCTGCAGGTGGCGGTGTACATGGGTGGTGGCCCGTCGCTGATGACGGCGGCGGAAGCGCTGCTGGCCTACGAGAGCTTCGGCGGCGAACGCGCCGGCTAGACAAGGTGGCCGGCTGGCCTGCGGCCAAGCTTGCGGGCTTCAGCTCATCAGCCGAGTCCAGCCCCACAGCAGCAGGGCGGCGGCCAGTAGCCAGGCGAGGGTGGCCAGCAGCAGCGTCGGCACCAGCGCGGTGCGGGTGCTGAGCCAGTACACCGCCAGCAGGTACAGCGCGTAGGGCAGCAGCGACCACAGTCCGAACAGCGCGGTGCTGCGCAAGGCCAGCGCGTCGCGTTCACTGCCGACAATGTAGTGCGCGATCAGCGCGAAGGTGGGAAACAGCGGCACCAGGCCGGCAATGTAAAAGGCGCGTGACTGCGACAGCAGTGCGATCAGCAGTACCGCCAGCGCGCCGAGGCTGCACTTGGCGAACAGCGCCAGCATCAGTCCTGCAGCAGCGCAGCGACCACGCCGCGGCCTTCGGCCAGCAGGATGTTATAGGTACGGCACAGTGCGGCGGTGTCCATCACCTCGACGCCGATGCCGGCATTGGTCAGCGCCGCGTACAGCTTCGGGTGCGGAAAACGCAGCTTGCTGCCGGTACCCAGCAGCACCAGTTCCGGTTGCTTGGCCAGCACCGCAGCAAAGTCGGCGTCGCTAAAATCCTCGAAGCGGGCCGGGCGCCACGGCGTGATGCTGTCGGCGGTGACGATCAGGCTGCCCTCGTGGCGCACCTTGTTGATCTCGACATGGCCGGCGCCGGAGGCGGTGAACAGGTTGGATCCGGCGGTGTTGGCTTCGTGAAGTTTCATGATGTCATCCTGGCGTGAGAAGCTGGTGCAGTGCACCACGTATTGGGATAGGATTATACCTTGCCCGCAAGCGGTGCATGCCCTGCATTGCGCTTGCGACATATCGTGAACCGACCCCCAGCCAGTGGTAACAGTGCCCATGCAGCCTATCCAGAAATCACAAAAACTTGCCAACGTCTGCTATGACATTCGCGGCCCGGTGCTTGAGCACGCCAAGCGCATGGAAGAAGAAGGTCATCGCATCATCAAGCTCAATATCGGCAATCCGGCGCCATTCGGCTTTTTCGCCCCGGACGAGATCATCGAAGACGTGATCGCCAATTTGCAGAATGCGTCCGGCTATTGTGATTCCAAGGGCCTGTTCGCCGCGCGCAAGGCGATCATGCACTATGCGCAGCAAAAGCATATTCCCAACGTCGGCATGGAAGACATCTACATCGGCAACGGCGTGTCCGAGCTGATCGTGATGGCAATGCAGGCGCTGCTCGACAACGGCGACGAGGTACTGGTGCCGGCGCCGGACTATCCGCTGTGGACCGCGGCGGTGAGCCTCGCCGGCGGCCGCCCGGTGCACTACCTGTGCGATGAGGCCGAGGGCTGGCTGCCGTCGATCGCCGACATCCGCGCCAAGATCACGCCGCGCACCAAGGCGCTGGTGGTGATCAACCCCAACAACCCGACCGGCGCGCTGTACCCGGACCACATCCTGCAGCAACTGGTCGAGGTCGCCCGCGAGTTCGGCCTCATCCTCTACGCCGACGAAATCTACGACAAGGTGCTGTACGACGGCGCCACCCACACTTCCATTGCCTCGCTGGCGCCGGACCTGCTGGTGTGCACCTTCAACGGCCTGTCGAAGAACTACCGCGCCTGTGGCTACCGCGCCGGCTGGATGATCCTCGCCGGCGAAAAGCGCCACGCCAAGGACTACATCGAGGGCCTCAACATGCTGGCCTCGATGCGGCTGTGCGCCAACGTGCCGGCGCAGTACGCGATCCAGACCGCGCTGGGCGGCTACCAGAGCATCGACGACCTGGTGGCACCGGGTGGACGTCTGGCGCGGCAGCGTGATCTGGCCTGGGAGTTGCTGACCGCCATTCCCGGCGTGAGCTGCGTCAAGCCGCAGGGCGCGCTGTACCTGTTCCCGCGCCTGGATCCGGATATTTACCCGATCGAGGACGACCAGCAGTTCATCCTGGAACTGCTGCAGCAGGAGCGGGTGTTGCTGGTGCAGGGCAGCGGCTTCAACTGGGTTGCCCCCGATCACTTCCGCGTGGTATTCCTGCCTAACAGCGACGACCTGACCGAGGCCATTGGCCGTATCGCGCGTTTTCTGGAAAACTACCGCAAACAACACGGTACCGCCTGATCGTGATGCAAAGGGGAGCCGCGGGCTCCCCTTTTTTGCACGCGGCAGGACGCCGAGTACGGCTAATCAAGGTTGGCCGCACTGGACGCCTTGCGCCAGGGACAAATCAATAACACTTTGGAGTTCAGCATGAAACCGATCAACATTGGTCTGATGGGAGTGGGGACAGTCGGTGGCGGTACCGCCACCGTATTGAAGCGCAACGCGGAAGAGATCAGCCGCCGGGCCGGACGCGAGATCCGCCTGTTCATGGCTGCCAACCGCGATCTGGCGCGCGCGCGGGAAGTCGTCGGCGACGGCGTGCCGCTGGTCGATGACGCCTTCCAGGTGGTCAACCATCCGGAAGTCGACATCGTGGTCGAGCTGATCGGCGGTGACACCATCGCCAAGGAGCTGGTGCTCAAGGCCATCGACAACGGCAAGCACGTGGTCACCGCCAACAAGAAGCTCTTGGCGATGCACGGCAACGAGATCTTTGCTCGCGCCCAGGAAAAGGGTGTGATGGTGGCGTTCGAGGCCGCGGTGGCCGGCGGCATCCCGATCATCAAGGCGCTGCGTGAAGGCCTGTCCGCCAACCGCATCGAGTGGCTGGCCGGCATCATCAACGGCACTTCCAACTTCATCCTGTCGGAAATGCGCGAAAAAGGCGCTGACTTCGGCGACGTGCTGAAAGAGGCACAGGCGCTGGGCTATGCCGAGGCGGACCCGACCTTCGACGTGGAAGGCCACGACGCCGGTCACAAGTTGACCATCATGGCGGCGATCGCGTTCGGCATCCCGATGAACTTCGACAACTGTTATCTGGAAGGCATCAGCCAGCTGGAAGGCAAGGACATCCAGTACGCGGAAGAACTGGGTTACCGCGTCAAGCTGCTGGGCCTGACCCGTCGCACCGCCGCCGGTGTCGAACTGCGCGTGCACCCGACGCTGATCCCGGAAGACCAGCTGATCGCCAACGTCAACGGCGTGATGAACGCGGTGCTGGTGCGTGGCGATGCCATCGGCCAGGCGCTGTTCAACGGCCCGGGCGCCGGTGCGCTGCCGACGGCGTCGGCGGTGGTGGCCGACATCGTCGATGTCGCGCGCCTGTTGACCTCCGATCCGGAACACCGCGTGCCGCACCTGGCGTTCCAGCCGGACCAGCTGCAGAACCTGCCTATCCTGCCGATGGGCGAAGTGGTCAGCAGCTACTACCTGCGCATCCAGGCCGCCGACCGTGCCGGGGTGATGGCCGACATCACCCGCCTGCTGGCGGAGAACAACATCTCGATCGAAGCGCTGATCCAGAAGGGCTCCGCCACCGACGGTTCCGCCGAGATCGTGATCCTGACCCACCGCGTGGTGGAAAAGTCGGTCAACAAGGCGATCGCCGCCATCGAGGCGCTGGACAGCGTCGCCGGCAAGGTGGTGCGCCTGCGCATGGAAGAGTTGAATGGCTAAGTGTGTCTGGCTGCTGTTGTTGCTGCCGGCGCTGGCTTGTGCCGGCAACGGTGCCAGTGGCAGCGCTGGCGCAATCCCGCGCCAGCCGGTGATACAGCTGCTGACCACCGCCTGTCTGGCCAAGGCCGGGCAGGAGCCGCTGCTGAAAAGCCTGCTCAGCAGCCCGGCGGCGGCCAGCGCCTACTGCGGTTGCGCCGGCGAGCGCATCGTCAGCGGCCTCAGCGACGACGAATTGCTGGATGCAGTCAGCAAGGGCAAGGGCGTGGCGCAGGATCCGGTGTGGAAACGGCGCCTGCTCAATGTCGGACTGCAATGTCTGGATCAACTGGTTAAATGAACAACATGCGATACATCAGCACCCGTGGCGGCATGGCGCCGCTTGAATTCTCCGACACCATCCTGATGGGGCTGGCCCCGGACGGCGGTCTGGCACTGCCGGAAAGCTATCCGCAGATCAGTCGCGCACAGCTGGACGCCTGGCGCGGCCTGTCCTACGCCGACCTCGCCTTCGAGATCATCAGCCTGTTCGCCACCGACATTCCGGCCGCCGACCTCAAGGATATCCTCGACCGCACCTACACCGCCAAGGTGTACGGCAGCGCAGCCATCACCCCGGTGAAACGCCTGCATGACGGCCTGGTGATCCTGGAACTGTCCAATGGCCCGACGCTGGCGTTCAAGGACATGGCGATGCAGTTCCTCGGCAACCTGTTCGAGTATGTGCTGGCGAAAAAGGGCGAGCAGCTCAACATCCTTGGCGCCACTTCCGGCGACACCGGCTCTGCCGCCGAGTACGCGATGCGCGGCAAGCAGAACATCAACGTGTTCATGCTCAGCCCGGACGGCCTGATGAGCCCGTTCCAGCGCGCACAGATGTACAGCCTGCAGGATGCCAACATCCACAACATCGCCATCCGCGGCATGTTCGACGATTGCCAGGACATCGTGAAGGCGGTGCAGAACGATCATGCCTTCAAGGCCAGGTACAAGGTCGGCACCGTCAACTCCATCAACTGGGCGCGCATCGTGGCGCAGGTGGTGTACTACTTCAAGGGCTACTTCAACGCCACCGCCAGCAACGACGAACAGGTCAGCTTCTGCGTGCCGTCAGGCAACTTCGGCAACGTCTGCGCCGGTCACATCGCGCGCCAGATGGGGCTGCCGGTGCAGCGCCTGATCGTGGCCACCAACGAAAACGACGTGCTGGACGAGTTCTTCAGCAGCGGCAAGTACGCGCCGCGCGGCACCGCCAACACCTGGGTGACCTCCAGCCCGTCGATGGACATCTCCAAGGCGTCCAACTTCGAGCGCTTCATCTTCGACCTGGTCGGTCGTGACGGCGCGCAGGTCAAGGCGCTGTGGGCGCAGGTGGACAGCGGCAACGGTTTCGACCTTGCGGCCAACCTTGGCGCGGTGCACGAGCAGTTCGGCTTCGTCTCCGGCAAGAGCACACATGCCGACCGTCTGGCCACCATCCGCGCCGTCGATACCGAGGACGGCGTGGTGGTGGATACCCACACCGCCGACGGCATCAAGGTGGCACGTGAAGTGCGCCTGCCGGGCGAAACCGTCGTTTGCCTGGAAACGGCACTGCCGGCCAAGTTCGCCGACACCATTCGCGAGGCGCTGGGGCGTGATGCCCCGCGTCCGGACGGCTTCGACGGTCTGGAAGACCTGCCGCAACGGGTGACGGTATTCGATGCCGACGCTGCGGCGGTGAAGGCTTATATCGAGCAGACGCTGGCCTGAGTCCGGCTGCGCCCGAAGCATCCAGCCCCCGCCATACGGCGGGGGCTTTTTGTTGCCCGGTGCGCGCCGCTGCTCTCAGCCGCGCGGACAACGGGCTAGCCGGCAATCGTTTTTGCATGCTCGGGTGGCGCGGGTACAATGGGCGGATGATGCGAAATCCATTGTTGTACTGCCTGCTGCTGCTCAGCCTGTTTGCCAGCGCCGCCGGAATGCAGGATCTGCGCCAGCTGGAGCAGGTGGCAACGGCGTTTGCCGAGGCGGAGGCCGGCAGTGACGGCTTCCGCTACCAGGTCGGCAAGGCCGATCCGCGCATGCGGCTGCCCGCTTGTGCGCAGCCACCGACGGCCGGCTGGCCCGGCGGCCAGAAGCCGCCGTTCACGGCGCTGGAGCTGGCCTGTGCCGCGCAGGGCTGGCGCATCCTGCTGCCGGTGACCGCCAGCCAGCTCAGTGTCGGCTACTTCACCACCCGGCAGTTGCGCGCCGGCGAGGTGCTGCAGGTGGGCGACATCAAGCTGATGCCGGTCAGCAATCGTGCACTGGCGCTGCAGGCGGTGCGCGATCCGTCGCTGATCGTGGGCAAGGCGCTGCGCAGCACCTTGCCGGCCGGCAGCCTGCTGCGCGAAAGTCAGCTACGCCTGCCGCTGGTGATCAAGACCAACCAGCCGGTGCGGGTGCTGGTGCAGGGCAGCGGCTTCGCCATCGGCAGTGATGCGGTAGCACTGGGCAATGCCGCCGTCGGCGAACGGCTGAATGTACGGGTACCGTCCGGCAAGGTGATCTCGGGTGTGGTGCAGGAAGATCTGAGCGTGCTGATCGCAGCGCCCTGAAAAAATAGTCAAGTTTTTGCATTTTCAGGCGATAATGACTTCAGATTACAAAACTTTTTGTCGGGCAGGTGACATATGAAAATCGACAATTCGGGCAAGGTAGCGGCGGCCTACGGCGCGCCGGTGCGTGCTGCCAAGAAGGAAGACGTGGCCACCACGGCGTCGGGCGCCACGGCGCGCAGCGAAAGCGTCGCCATCAGCTCGCAGGGCCTCGCCAAGGCGGCGCAGGCTGCCGAGGCTTTCGATGCGGACAAGGTTGCTGCGATCAAGGCTGCCATTGCCGCCGGCGAATTCAAGATCAATCCGGAAGCCATTGCCGACAGCCTGATCGCCAGCACGCGCGAGTTGCTGGCCGGCTGATAGCGGAAGCGCGTGATGCCAAGCGAACTGTTCCTACAGCAGTGCCAGCAGGAAACGGCGGCACTGCATGCGCTATTGTCGCTGCTGGAAGATGAGCAGCGCGCGATCGTGCGTTTTGACGCGCTGAAACTGGACGCCTGCGCCGTCAGCAAGCAGCAGCAATTGCAGCTGCTGCAGGACAGCAAGGCGCAGCGTCTGGCGCTGCTGGCCGCGCACCAGCTGGACGGCAAGACCGCCTTCCTCTCGTGGTTGTCCGCCGCCGAGCCGGCGCTGCAGCAAGCCTGGATGGCGCTGGAGCACGAGCTGGCCAAGGTGCAGGCGCTGAACGACAGCAATGCCGCGATGGCGGCGGAACGGATGACCTTTGCCACCGAGGCGCTGACCGCGCTGCGCGAGGAAGCCAAGGCCATCGACGGTTACGGCCGCGACGGCAACTTCGCCGCCACCCTGGCCGCGTCGCGCCGTCTGGGTTCTGCCTGACAGCGATTGTTGTTTTTGTGTTATCTTCCCTCGCGAGTTCATCTCTTGCGTCTGCGTTAATTCATGACCCTGATCTCCCTTATCGTTGCACTGGCTCTGGAACAATTGCGCCCCCTGGGTAACCGCAACCGGGTATGGCGCGTGTTTACCCGTTACGCCAACCATCTGGAACGCACGCTGAATGCCGGCTACAACCGGCACGGCGTACTGGCCTGGGTGGTGGCGGTGCTGCCGGTCGTGGCGGTGGTGATGGCGGTGTACTACGCGCTGTACCAGGCCAGCCCGCTGTTCGCCCTGCTGTGGAACATCCTGGTGCTGTACCTGACCATGGGCTTCCGCCATTTCTCGGGCTCGTTTTCCGAAATCGCGCTGGCACTGGGCGAGGGGCGGGATTTTGACGCACGCAAGGAGCTGGCACGCTGGACCAACCAGCCGACCTCCGAGCTGTCGATCGAGGAAGTCTCGCGGCTGGCCATCGAGCAGGGCGTGCTGGACAGCTACCGCCACGTGTTCGGCACCATGTTCTGGTTCGTGCTGCTGCCCGGTCCGGCCGGTGCAGTGCTGTACCGTGCCACGCAGATGCTGGCGCAGAAGTGGGGCGCCCGCGACGACGACCTGTTCGGCCATTTCTCGCGCCGTGCCGGTGAATGGCTGGACTGGATTCCGGTGCGCCTGACCGCGGCCAGCTTTGCGGTGATGGGCGATTTCGAGGACGCGGTGTACTGCTGGCGCTCGCAGGCCAAGACCTGGGGCAACTACGCGACCGGCATCCTGCTGGCCTCGGCGGCCGGCGCACTGGGCGTCAAGCTCGGCGATCCGCTGCGCCAGGACTACACCGTGAAATACCGCCCGGAACTGGGTGTCGGCGATGATGCCGACCCCAACTACCTGAAGAGCGCCGTCGGCCTGGTATGGCGTACCGTGCTGCTGTGGCTGTTCGTGGTATTGCTGATCAGCGTGATCTCATTCTTCGGCTGAACACAGCCTGTTGCTGCGCCGCCAGTGTTGGCGGCGCTTCGCTTTTTAATTGATTATTGAACAGGGGCCGGGGCGCAGCACAGCGCCAGCCCTGATGGAGTTCCCGACATGTCTTTTGCCGAACTGGGTCTATCGCCCGAAATCTTGCGGGCCGTAGATGAACTGGGGTACAGCGAAGCCACCCCGATCCAGGCCAAGGCGATTCCGCTGGTATTGTCCGGACGGGACCTGTTGGCCGCGGCGCAGACGGGTACCGGCAAGACGGCGGCATTCCTGCTGCCGATCCTGGAGCGTCTGAAAAAATTTGCCAATCCCAGCGTGTCGCCGGCAATGCACCCGGTGCGCGCACTGATCCTGTCGCCGACGCGCGAGCTGGCCGACCAGATCGGCGTCAACGCCAAGGCCTACACCAAACACCTGCCGCTGCGCTGCACCACCATCTACGGTGGCGTGAACATGGATCCGCAGACGGCGGACCTGCGTCGCGGTATCGAAATCGTGATCGCCACCCCGGGCCGCCTGCTCGACCACATCCAGCAGAAAACCATCCAGCTGAACAAGGTTGACGTGCTGGTGCTGGACGAGGCCGACCGCATGCTGGACATGGGCTTTATCCAGGACATCCGCAAGATCATGTCGCTGTTGCCCAAGCAGCGCCAAACCCTGTTGTTCTCCGCCACCTTCGCGCCGGAAATCAAAAGGTTGGCCGCAGACTTCAT
>Ga0209172_10001927_pt1 | contig 40134 bp, 34 predicted proteins | sample LarsenN4metaG_FD_184113 | JGI IMG/M metagenome (GOLD analysis project Ga0209172, IMG submission 184113) | Hot spring sediment bacterial and archeal communities from British Columbia, Canada, to study Microbial Dark Matter (Phase II) - Larsen... ... | reverse complement strand
CGAACGAGGGCAACAACTGCGCCTCGTCGCGTTTGAGCCTCGTCGTGGGGGTGATGCCCGAAAACCGGCCGCCCGACTGCAGCCGCGCGTCGGCCTCGCCGAACCGCCTCTGGCCGCCGAACCACAAGCTGCGAGGGGTGACGGTCGGAGGGATCACCGACCCCGATGGGGACCCCGTGACGCTGGCTGTGACGGCCATCACGCAGGACGAGCCCACGAACGGCCTGGGCGACGGCGACACCTCGCCCGACGGCTTCGGCGTGGGAACGAGAACGCCGCGCCTGAGGGCCGAGCGCCAGGGGCCGGGCAACGGCCGGGTGTACCGCATCGCCTTCACGGCCTCCGACGGCAAGGGCGGCACCTGCGAAGGCGCCGTCACCGTCGGCGTCCCCCACGACGTCAAGGACACCCCCATCGACGACGGCCAGGCCTACGATTCCACGAAGTAGCCCCGGCGCAAGGGCCTTGGAACCATAGAGCACACAGAGGACACAGAGGGGGCTCTAGAAAAAAAGGCTCGTCTGGAGAATCTGTGCAGGCGCTTCGGGCCGCCGCGAGGGGCCGCATTCCCCCGGTTTCTGGAACACTTGGGCTTCCTGGGTGGTTGGAAACGGGATGCGGGCTCCCTGTGCTACACTCCGCGCGCGGGGCCAACGAAATAGGACGACGCGATGGAACCGAAGGATTCGGAGGAACTCAAGCGCCTGAGGGAGGCGGAGGACCGGGAGTGGATCCAGTCCCTGGACGGGGTCTTTGAGGAGCAGGGGGCCGAGCGGGTCAAGGATCTCCTCTGGCGCCTCCACATCCGGGCCGCGAAGTACGGCATCCGGCCCTTCTTCACGGCGAACACCCCGTACCTGAACACCATCCCGCGGGACCGCCAGCCCCCGTACCCCGGAAACCGCGAGATCGAGCGCCGGATCAAGAGCCTCGTGCGGTGGAACGCCATGGCCATGGTGGTTCGGGCGAACCGGGAGCTTTCGGGGATCGGCGGCCACATCTCCACCTTCGCCTCGGCGGCGACGCTTTACGAGGTGGCCTTTCAGCACTTCTTCAGGGGGAGGGAGCACCCCTGCGGCGGAGACCTCGTCTACTTCCAGGGCCACGCGGCCCCGGGAATCTACGCCCGCGCCTTCCTCGAGGGGCGGCTCTCGGAGGCGGACCTTTCGCGGTTTCGCCGTGAACTGTCTTCAGGCGGGGGCCTGCCCTCCTACCCGCACCCGCACCTGATGCCGGGGTTCTGGCAGTTCCCCACCGTGTCCATGGGCCTCACGTCCCTCATGGCCATCTATCAGGCCCGCTTCAACGCCTACCTCATGGACCGGGGTCTCCTGCCCCGCTCGGACCAGCGGGTCTGGGCCTTCCTGGGCGACGGAGAAATGGACGAACCCGAGAGCCTGGGCGCCATCACCCTGGCCTCCCGCGAGAAGCTCGACAACCTCGTCTTCGTCGTCAACTGCAACCTCCAGCGCCTGGACGGGCCCGTGCGCGGCAACGGCAAGATCGTCCAGGAACTCGAGGCGGCTTTCAGGGGCGCCGGCTGGAACGTCGTCAAGGTCCTCCTGGGCGAGGACTGGGACGAACTTCTCGAAAAGGACGCGGAGGGGCTCATCGCCCGGAGGCTGGAAGAGACGGTGGACGGCCAGTCCCAGAAGTACACGGTCTCCGACGGCGCCTACATCCGAAAGCACTTCTGGGGCCAGGACCCGCGGCTCCTGGAAATGGTGAAGCACCTCTCGGACGAGCACCTGAGAAAGATGCGCAAGGGAGGCCACGATCCTGAGAAGGTGTACGCGGCCTACCTCGCGGCCACCGAACCCGGGGCGGGCCCCTCGGTGGTCCTCGCGCTCACCATCAAGGGCTACGGCCTGGGGGAAGCGGGCGAGGGCAAGAACATCACCCACCAGCAGAAGAAGCTCAACGAGCAGGAGCTGAGGGAATTCCGGAGCCGCTTCGGCATTCCCATCTCCGACGAGGACGTGGCCCAGGCCCCCTTTTACCGGCCCCCCGAGGACAGCGAGGAGATCCGCTACCTGAAGGCCCGCAGGCGGGACCTGGGCGGGTGGGTGCCGAGCCGGTCCGCGGAATGCCCCGCCCTCCCGCCGCCGCCGCCCCTCTTCCGGGAGTTCGACGAGGGGACCGGCGAGAGGGAAATGGCCACCACCATGGCCTTCGTCCACCTCCTGGGGAAGCTCCTCAAGGACCCCGACTACGGCCGGTTCGTGGTGCCCATCGTCCCCGACGAAGCCCGCACCTTCGGCATGGAGAGCCTCTTCCGCCAGGCGGGCATCTACTCCCACGCGGGCCAGCTCTACGAGCCCGTGGACCGGGAGAGCCTCCTCTACTACAAGGAGGCCACCGACGGGGCCATTTTGGAGGAGGGAATCACCGAAGCGGGGGCCATGTCCTCCTTCATCGCGGCCGCCACGGCCTATTCCACCCACGGCATTCCGACGATCCCGTTCTTCATCTTCTATTCCATGTTCGGCTTCCAGCGAATCGGAGATCTCATCTGGGCCGCCGCCGACATGCACGCCCGGGGCTTCCTCCTGGGCGGAACCGCGGGCCGCACCACCCTCATGGGCGAGGGCCTCCAGCACCAGGACGGCCAGAGCCACCTCCTCGCCTTTCCGGTTCCGAACCTCAAGGCCTACGATCCGGCCTTCGCCTACGAGGTGGCCGCGATCCTCGAGGACGGCCTGCGCCGGATGGCCGCGGAGCGGGAGAACGTCTTCTACTACGTCACGGTGATGAACGAATTCTACGCCCAGCCCGCCCTGCCCGAGGGAGCGAGGGAGGGTGTTCTCGCGGGCCTCTACCGGTTCCGTCGTTCTTCCCTCGAAGGCCGGCCCCGGGCCCACCTCCTCGGCTCGGGCACGATCCTCAACGAGGTCCTGAAGGCGGCGGGGATCCTCGAGGAGCGCTACGGCGTCGCGGCGGACGTCTACAGCGCCACGAGCTACAAGGAACTGCACCGGAACGCGCTGGAGGTCTCCCGCTGGAACCTGCTCCACCCCACCGAGGCGCCGCGGCGCACGCGGGTGGAGGAGGTCCTGGGCGGCGCGGAAGGCGTTTTCGTGGCCGCCTCGGACTACGTGAAGGCCGTCCCGCTTTCGGTGGCGCCCTGGGTCCCCGGCCCCCTCGCCGTTCTGGGCACCGACGGCTTCGGACGGAGCGACGGCCGGGAGGCCCTGCGGGATTTCTTCGAGGTGGATGCCCGCCACACGGCCTTTGCGGCCCTCTCGCTCCTGGCCCGCTCCGGCGCCCTGGACCGGGCGGTGGCCGAGGGGGCCAGAAGGGACCTGGAAATCGACGCGGGAAGGCCCGATCCGGCGGGCCGTTGAGAGGCGAGGTCGAGGAATGCTCAAGGACGTGACCCTTCCCGAAGTCTCGGAAAACGTCGTCCAGGCCGACGTGGTCAAGGTGCTGGTGGCGGTGGGCGAGGCCGTGAAGGCCGACCAGCCGCTGCTGGAGGTGGAGACGGACAAGGCCCTCTTCGAACTGCCCGCCCCCTTCCAGGGCACCGTGGCCGAGGTCCTCGTGAAGGCCGGGGACCGGATCCGCGTGGGGCAGGTCCTCCTCCGCCTGGAAACCGCCGGCGGGGAGGCCGAAAGGGCCCCCGGTCAGGATGCGAAAGCCGGGGCGCCTTCCAAGTCCGGTGCCTCCGCGCCGCCGCCCGCGCCGGCTTCGGCCGCTCCTCCCGCTCCCCGGGCCGTCCCGGACCCGCCGGCCGCCGCTCCTCCCGGCCCGGCCTCTCCGGCCGTGCGGAAGCTCGCCCGGGAATTGGGCGTGGACCTGTCTTCGGTGCGGGGCTCGGGCCCGAGGGGGCGGCTCACCCTGGAGGACGTGAAGGTCCGGGCCAAGGCGCTGCTGGCGGTTCCTCCGGCCGCCTCCGGGCCGACCTCACGCCCCCTTCCCGACTTCTCCCGGTGGGGGTCCGTGCGGCGCGAAGCCTTCACCACCGTGCGCCGGCTCACCTCAGAGGCCATGGCCCACGCCTGGGCGACGGTCCCCCAGGTGACCCAGTACGACCGGGCCGACGTGACGGATCTGGAGGCCTTCAGGGCCAGGTACGGAGCCCGGGCCGAGGCGGCCGGGGGCAAGCTCACCGTCACCGCCCTCCTCGTCAAGGTCACGGCCTCCGCCCTGAAGGCCTTCCCGGCCTTCAACGCCAGCCTGGACGCCGAGAGGGGCGAGACGGTCTTCAAGGAATACGTTCACGTGGGCGTGGCCGTGGACACGGACCGTGGCCTCCTCGTGCCCGTGGTGCGGGACGCCGACCGGAAGAACGTCCTGAGCCTGGCGCGGGAGATCCGCGAGCTGGCCGAACGGGCCCGGTCGCGCAAACTCCTTCCGGACGAGATGGAGGGCGGGACCTTCACGATTTCCAACCTGGGCGGGATCGGCGGCACCGCCTTCGCGCCCATCGTCTACTGGCCGCAGGTGGCGATCCTCGGAGTCTCCCGAAGCGAGGTGCGGCCCGTGTGGAGGGAGGGCCGCTTCGAGCCCCGCACTTTCCTTCCCCTTAGCCTCTCCTACGACCACCGACTCATCGACGGGGCCGACGGGGCGCGGTTTCTCCGCTGGATCTGCGAGGCCCTCGAAGAGCCGTGGCTCCTCGCGCTGGAAGGGTAGGCCGGCCGTGAAACGACTTCGAAAGACCATCCAAGAGCAGCGAATCTCCGGAATCCGTGGAGGGACAGGAAGCGCCGTGCGCCTCGATTACCTGTCGCCCGGGGACATGGAGGGCGCGGACTTCGTCAGCGTCCTCACCCTGGACCCCGGCGCTTCCGTAGGGGAACACCTCCACCCCGCCGAGGAGGAACTCTACCTCGTGCTCGAAGGGGAGGGCGCGGGGCGCTTGGACGGAGAATCTTTTCCCGTGGGCCCGGGAGACGCCTACCTCTGCAAGGCCGGCCACACCCACGGGCTCGTCAACCCGGGGCCCAGGCCCCTCACCTTCCTGGCCGTGCTCGCGAAGGCAAAGAGCAAGACGTGAGACGTGAAGCGTCAGGCGATAGACGTCCGACGCCTGACGCGATGCCTTGACGGCCGAATCGGGACACCCTAGATTTCCCTCAAGACGACACGCGTGTTCGAAGGTTCCCGGGGGCGGGCCGGGTCTTGTCCGGGTTTTGGGGCAAACCGAGGAGGGCGGCATGGACGGCGGGAGACAGGCCAAGTTGTCTTGGAAAAAGGTGGCGTTCCTCTTGGGCGCGGCCGTCGGTCTGGGGTTTGCCCTCCCGGCGCACACGCCGACGTCGAACCAGCTGTACGTCTACGAACACATCAACTACGGCGGAGCGTACATCCGGTGGGATGGGATCCGGGACATTTCGGACCTGCGCAGTTACAACACGGGCGCCCTTGGAACCCCCAATTGGAACGACCGCATCTCCTCCTTCAAGGTCGGAAGCGACTTGAAAGTGATCTTCTACGAACACATCAATTACAAAGGGGCCTCGTGGACGGTGACGGGGCCGGCCAGCATCCCCTCTCTCGTACCCAACGGGTGGAACGATCGGGCCTCATCCCTGCGGACCGTCCCGAAATAGGCGCCTGAAGGCCTCGGGAACGCTTCGCGAGGGGGCATCCGGATCGCGGGGACCACCGTTTCTATTCCGCCCAACCGTAAGTGAGGGGGAGGCGGACCCGGCGCACGCCCGAGCGGAAGGCCTCCTCCTCCCGGGCGGCCAGGAGGCGGGCCTCCTCTTCGTCGAGAATCCCGCTCCTTCGCAGGGCCTCCACCTCCGCGAGGGTCTCGCGGGGATCCGAGAGGACCAGCCACTCGGGCGGCGTCACGCGCAGTCGCGGCCGGAAACCCGCGGAGTTTAACCATCCCTCCATCCGGGAACCGGCATCGGGGTGGCCGCCCGCCCGCCTCACCGCGCCCTCCAGGGCCTGGCCGAGTCCCGTGTCCGGGCTGTCCTCCCGGCCGGCCAGGTCGGGTTCCGCCAGCAGGAGGAGGGCACCGCCCGGACGGAGGATCCTCCGGGCCTCCTTCAGCGCCCGCAGGGGATCCCGGAGCCAGAGCAGGACGAAATGAAAGGCGAGGGCGTCGAAGCTCCCCTCCCGAAAAGGGAGATGAACGGCGTCGCCCCGGAGGGCCCGGACCTCGGCGGAAGCCACCGAGGCCTCTTGTAGGTCCAGGGCGATCACGGTGCGGCCCGTGCGCGCCGCCATTTCGGCGGCCACGGAGCCCTCCCCCGCGCCCACCTCGAGCAGCCGCCGGCGCGTGGCCAGCCGGGCCTCGCGGTACACGGAGAAACGCAGGGGCCTTGTTCGCTCGAACTGAAAGGCGGAGGGCGGCGGAAGAGGCTTCACGGAGGCAGTATACCCGTCCTGTGACCTGGAGGCGGTTTCCGGAAATAGCGGTTGAGCGGGAAGGCGACGGGTCTTCCCGCTGGGGAGGGGGCAACCGTGGAGGCATGCATGTTTCAGCGAGTCGCCGCCGTCCTGGCCGCCGCGGGGTTCCCCATCCTGGCCGTTTCCGGGGTGGATCTCTCCCGGCAGCCCAATCCCCAGAACGACCGGGAGGTCGCCTTTCACGCCGTCCGCGAGGTTTGGAACATGCCGGCGGACGAGGCTCAGGCCCTCGCCAACCGACCGGGGATGAGCCTCGAGGAATTCGCGGCCTACGGGCTCGTGTACGGATCCTCGGGCGTGAGCCTCTCCTACATCCAGGGCTTGAGAGACTCGGGCCAGTCCTGGGAGGACGTGGTTCGGGAAACCAAGGCATCCCTCGGCGACGGAGCGAGCCCCTCCACGGGGACCGGATCCCTTCGCGGAACGGGCTCGAGCTCGAGCCCCGGGTCGGGGTCCGGGCAGGCCACCGGCGGCGCCTCCGCCCAGGGCGGGAGCGCAGCAGGCTCGCAGATGCGGGTGCAGACCATGGCTCGGGTTCGGACCATGGAGCGGTTGAAAGCCCAGGGCGGGACCGGTGTCTCCGTGGGATCGGGTTCAGGCTCGGGGAGCTTTGAACAAGCCGCCGCCGAAGCCTATCGGGACAGCCGGGGGCTCTCCGCCGCGTCGGGATCGTCCCAGGGCGCGTCGCAAGGAAAGGGCCGCGGGCAGGGATTGGGTCAAGGGGCCGGGTCGGGTCAGGGTGGCTCCTGCACGGGCCAGGGATCGGGCCAGGGTTCGGGGCAGGGCTCCGGCCAAGGTTCCGGACAGGGCTCCGGACAGGGCTCCGGACGGGGATCGGGATCGGGCCGGGGGGGCGGGCGCCGCTGAGCGGGCCTCCCCGTTGTGAAACCACCGCCCTTGCGGGCGGAGAAAAGGGATCGGACGTCACGGACTGAAGGGCGGTTCCTCCCAAGCCGGCCTTCACCCCCGCTCCGGGCGTCCGATCTCTTGCTGTCTTGAGCTGGGAACGATGGGCCGGAGCACGAGGCGCCGGCCCCGAGAGGCTGCCCGAGAAGGAGCGCGCGAGGCCGAATTCACTTCGGCCGGAGCGCAAACCCCTCCAGGTGGGGGAATCAGCGGAGCGACCGAGAGGGAGCGAAGCGCAAAGGGGGGAGGGAAGGAACCCCTCCCCCCTTTGAGTTCCTTATCCGCCGGAGGCCACCTCGCGGCAATGGAGCTTCTGGTGCTGGGTCTCCAGGGGGCTCCGACCCCCGCGTCGCGCCTCGGGCGCTCCCCATCGGGGGGCTCGGCCGCCCCCCTCTGGTGCCCGCTTGCGCGGGCGGTCACCCCCCTGCCCTTGCGCGGGATGGCCTCCGCGCGGGGGAACCTCCCCGTTCCCCCGCACCCCCTCGACCTGCGGCGGCGCATCCGGGGCTCCTTGGAACCAAGACCCAGCGTGACCCCGAGAGGCGCGGGCGCCTCCTATCCGCCGGAGGCCACCTCGCGGCAATGGAGCTTCTGGTGCTGGGTCTCCAGGGGGCATCCGCCGCCGCAGAGGCTGAGGTGCTCGCAGGCCTCACAAGCGGTGAGCGGGGTCTGGGGCTTGCGGAGGGAGGCGCAGAGCGGGTGGTTCCAGATCTTCTCCCACGGGTCGGTCAGGAGGTGGCCCACACCCTCGTAATAAGACTGGCAGGGAAGGACCGTTCCATCGGGCTCTACGGCCATGGACAGCCGGGCGGCGGTGCACTGCTTGACGCCCAGGGCCATCTCCACGGGGTTGAGCTCGCAGTAGCGTGTGGGCGTGTACCACACGAAGCGAAGGCCCTTTTCCCGGGCCCGCTCGGCGAGCCGGTCGAGCAGGGGCACGACTTCCGGGGCCGTCAGCTCGAGGCCGCTCTGCTTGCCCTTGCCCGAGTAGATCATGCCGTTGACGGCGAAGGTCTTGAGGCCTTCGGCGGCCACGAGGTCCACCAGCGCTTCGATGCCGGGGGCGTTGACCTGGGTGAGCGTGGTGTTCGTCAGGCAGTAGATCCCCGCCTCGCGGCAGGCGCGGAGTCCGGCCAGAGTCTCTTCGAAGGACTCGGACCGGGTCAGCGCATCGTGGAGGGACGGGTCCGCCGATTCGAGCGTGATCTGCACGTGGTCGAGGCCCGCCTCCCTCAGGCGCTCCGTGTACGCCCGGTCCGAGAGGCGCCTGCCGTTGGTGTTGAGACCCGTCACGAGGCCCGAATCCTCGGCGTAGGCCACGAGATCGGGAAGATCGTCGCGCAGGGTGGGTTCGCCGCCGGTGAAGACCACGTGGGGGATTCCGGCGGATTGGATCCGGTCCAGCGCCCTTCTCCAGGAGGCCGTGTCCATCTCGGTCACCTGGCGCGAGGGCTCGTTGTAGCAGTGGCTGCAGCGATTCTGGCAACGGTAGGTGAGGGCCAGGTCCATGCGGAGCGGCGCCGAAAGGTCGGAGCTGTAAGGTTCCACCATCTGGACGCCGAGGTCCGACTCGGGGCACACCCGGTCCGTTTCCGACAGCGCGGTCACCGTCCTGCGCACCTTGCGAACGTCCTCGGCGAGGACGCCGCGCGGAGTCCGGTACCGTCGGGCCATGGCCCTTACGGTCTCGTCTTCGGACAGCCCGTCGAGGAGGAGTTTGACGATCTCGGCGGCGGTCCCGTTGAGGTGGAGGATCCGGCTCGCGTCCACGGTGAGAACGGCTCGCCCCGAGGGTTCCAGGCGCAGGTGCGCCCGGTGGGAGGCGGTGTCGGACTGGATGCGCCCCACGTAGAGGCCCGGGGGGATGGGTTTCTCGTTCTTGAGCCACTCGAGGAGTCTCATGGCCGCCTCACCTCCCCCCGCCGGCGCAGGCGCAGGCGCATCCCGCGCAGGCGCACGCGCAGGCGCATCCGCCGCCCGAATGACCCCCGCCCGAAGAGACGGGGACCGGGTTGGTCTTCTCGGTCACTTTCCCCGCCAGGCCCGGGACGCTCCCCACCAGGTCGTTGGCGAAGCCTTCGACTCCGCTCACGATGCCGCTGGCCCCGGCCTTGAGGTCGGAGAAGGCCCCCGAGAGGTCCGTTCCCCCCGCCCCGCCCGCACCCGACGGGGACGAGCGGTGGCCGTGGCCGTACAGGGGTCCCCACCAGACGGGCAGTGGGATGGGGTTGGTCCCGTACCGCTGGGAGGCGGTCTTTTCGAAGTCCCGGTCCAGGATCATCCACTCGAAGGCCTGGGAGTAATCCTCCGTGCCCACCTGCTTCCACGCCTGGTCCATGATCTGCTTGTAATAGGCGAGGCTCTTCCGGCGGCTGTACCCCTTCATCTTCTCCTCGACCTTCTTGACCAGATCGACGAGGACCCGGGCCCCCTCCGCTTCGTCCAGCTTCCCGTCGTCCTTCACGGCCTTGAGAAAGGACTCCTCGTAGGGGAAGTCGGCCTTCTTCTCGGGGACGACTTCCAGCCGGATCGGGTTTCGGGCGGTGACTTTCACCAGCCCCTTCCGGATCATGCCGAAGAGGAGAAGGGCCACCACCCGGTTCACGGGCTGTTCCTGGAGGACGGCCACCTCGGGGACGGTGAGGCCCCGCCGGACCTCCACCCCCTCCATGCCCACCGAGGGCGAGAGGTACTGCATCCGGCGCTTCCGGTTCTTGACGATGCCGAAGATGAAGGTGGACAGGATGATCCCGATCCAGAGGCAGGGGATGGAGCCCTTGAGGAGCCCGAAAAACCCGCGGAGGAGCAAGGCCAGCGGCCCAGGCCCTTTGGGCTTTTCGAGGACGCGGTCCATGACGCGCGCGGGGAAGGAAGCCCCGAAGGTGTACTGGGAGGAGGGTGAAGCCTCGGCGATCTCCCACCGGTAGATCACCCGCCCGTTCTCGACCCGCGCGGAGGTGAAAGGGGCCTCGCGATGGTAGCGGGGGTCGTCAGGCCCCACGCCCTCCGGAAAGACGAACTCGCAGATGAGATGGGTGCTCCCGCTCGTGAAATCGGCGCCGTGCCAGGTGGGGCTGAAGACCACACTCGCGTACGCCTTGTCCTCGTCATCCCGGAAGACCCGGTCCCGCACCACGGCCGCGAGGTGGAGCGTCGCCGAGGTCCCCGCGGGGATTTCGGTGCCCTGCAGGTGCACTTCCACGCCGTCCTTCACGTACTCCGATGGCCGGATGTCCCCGAGGGCTGTCCGGCCGTCGAGGTCCGCCCGCACCGAGGAAAGGTCGTAGTCCCCGCTGGGGAGGCCCACGTCGATGACGTCGATGGGCTGGCCCTCGTTGGCGAAGGTGATGGAGTACTCGATGGCCAGCGAGGCGTCGGGATTCACCGTCACCCGGCTGACGTTTTGAGGCACCTGGAAGCGGTATTGCGCCGGAACCGAAAGGACCGGCGCCGCCAGGCCGAGAACCGCCGCGGCCAGCGTGAGGAGGAGTCGCGAGAGCCGATGCCGTCCCGGGCAAGAGGGGGCGGAGCCCGCTCGAACCCCAGGCTGGCAACAGCCGGGACGCCCCGAACCCGATTTCTCGATCCCAAGTCCCCCATTCCAAATCCGAAATCCGAAATCCAGAATCCCAAATCCCAAATCCCAAATCCGAGTTCCCGCCCCTCTCCCCCTCACCATTTGGGGTCCTCCTGGACGAGAAAGGCGCCCTTGCAGTAGGCGCAGGTCACCGAAAGCGTGCCCTCCGGGTTGAGTTTGGCCGAGGCGGGGTCCACCTGGCCTCCGCAGTGCGGGCAGGTCAGTTTCTTGAGGGAAAGCCCTCCGGGCGGCTCCTGGCCCGACATGGTCCGGGTTCCGCCGCCGCTCCCGGTGCCCGAAGCCTCGCGCGAGCCGCCCATTCGCCAGGCGAGCACCAGGAGGACGAACCCGCCGAGAACGAGGCCGCCCCCCACCACCGCACGGGGAAGGCTCTTGCCCTGGGCCACCGCGTCCGGCGCCGCCGCCGCCAGGAGGAACAGGCCGCCCAGGAGCCACAGAAAGATCGCCAAGAGAATCCCGAGAACCCGCATCGCCGGCCCTCCCCGATGTGCTCATGATAGCGTCCAAAGACCGCTTCATCCAGTGGGAAGCTCCTCATTGTTCTTCGTTCTCCCTGTGGAAGTCCTCTTCTCCCCGACATTCATCATCGGGACGCGGTGCTTCGGCGAAAGGAGAGGGGCTTTGTGAATCGGCGGCCCCCTGCATAAAATGGTTCTGCCAATCCTTCAGGAGGAAGGAATGAGGGCCGGGGAAGCGGCAAAGGGGTGGCCATCGGAGGGCCTCGGCCGAGGCATGCGGATCCTGATATCGGTCGCGATCCTCCTCGCTATCTGCCTGGGCGGGGCCGCCTTTTGGCGCTTCGCCCGGGAGGAGCGCCGGCAGGCTTTGGAGTCGTGGCGGGTGCGCTTGTCCGCCATGGCGGACGACCGGAAGGCTGCCATCGAAATCTGGCTGGCGGACGCCCAGTCCGACGCTCAAGTCCTTCTGGACTTCCCCACGCTCCAGGTGATCCTTGGTCAGAGCCTGCCCGCGGAGGACGAGGTTCCCTATCCTGAAAAATCCGGTGCGACGGCGCACCTGGACAGCCTTTTCGCGCACTTCGCGGGCGCCGAGGGGTATGCGGGTATCTACCTTCTGGACGCCGGGGGGCGGACCCTGGTTTCGACACCGGGCGCCCCGCCCCTGCCCGAGGCTTGCCGCAACTGGATGGCCGATCCCGATTGGAAAGGCGTGGGCGCGCGACTGTTCGCCGAGCCCGCCTTGGAAACACTCGTCGTCCACGCCCGCCCCGCCCGGTCCTCTGGAGAATCGGGCGGTGCCGCAGCCATTTTTCTTTTGAGAGATCCTGGCCTCTGGCTCTACCCTCTGCTGGCCCGGGAGCCGGCACCTACGAAGACGGGAGAAGTGCTGATCATGCAGCGGGAGGGCCGGCTGGTCCGCTATCTCGCCCCCCTCCGCCACTCCCCGGAACCCGTGTTGGGAGTGACCGTTCCTCTCGATGCCCCGAATCTGGCCTCCCGGGACGCCCTGGAGGGACGGGAAGCCTTCGGACATTATCGGGACTATCGGGACTCGCCTGTCCTGGCAGCCACCCGGCGAGTCGCGGGGACAAACTGGGGGCTGGTCGCCAAGGTGGACCAGGAAGAGGCCCTCGCGCCCTACCGTTCCCGGGTGGCCTGGACGGGAGCGGTCGGGCTTCTCCTTTTCCTTCTTCTCGGGGCGGTCCTGTGGGCGTACGCACGCCACGAACGCCTGCTCCACCTGGAGGCCCTGAACCGGCGGGACGAGCGGTACCGGCTTCTGCGCGAGGAGGCCGGAGATCCGCTCTTTTTCGTCCGCCCCGACGGAATCGTCCTGGAGGCCAACCGCGCGGCGGAGGAAATGTACGGGTATGGCCCGGGAGAAATGGCCGGTCTCTCCGTGGCGGAGATACAGGTTTCGGAAGAGAGATCCAAGTTGCCCACCCATCTGCAAAGGGCCCTCTCCGGAGGTGCCTTTTTTGAGGCCGTTCATCTGAAGCGAGACGGCACGGCCTTCCCTGTGGAGGTCCGCTCTCGGCCCGCCCGCCTCGGCGACCAGATCCTTCTCATCTCGACGGTGCGGGACGTGAGCGAGCGCAAGCGTGCCGAAGAGGCGCTCCGGCAGAGTGAGGAGCGCCTGCGCTCCCTGGGCGACAACCTGCCCGACAGCTACATCTATCTCTATACGCACGAGGATGACGGGACGCCCCGATTCCTCTATGCCAGCGCGGGGCTGGAACGCATCCACGGGATCACGGTGGAGGAGGTCCTGCACGACGCGGGCGCCCTCCACGGCCAGACAGACCCCGATCAGCTGAAGGCCCTGCGGGTGGCGGAGGCGGAGAGCCGGAAGACCCTCTCGGATTTCGCTATGGAACTGAGAATGCGCACGAAGGGCGGCACATGGCGGTGGCTCCAGGTGCGCTCGCGCCCGCGTAAGATTTCTGACGGCCGGATCCTGTGGGACGGCGTGGCCACGGACATCACGGCCCGAAAGGCTGGGGAGGAAGCCCTGCGGGAGGAGAGGGACTTCACCGCCGCGGTCCTCGACAGCCTCCCAGGGGTGGTGTACTGCTTTGACGAGAGGTTCCGCTTCCGCCGATGGAACAGGGAACTCGAGAGGGTTACAGGCTATGGGGGCCAGGAGATCGCCGGTCTGAGCCCGCTGGACCTCTTCGCCGAGGATCAGAAGGGCCTTCTTCGGGAACGCATCGGCGAGGTCTTCCAAACGGGATCCTCCTCCGTGGAGGCCGACCTCCTCTCCAAGGACGGGACGCGGACGCCCTACTTCTTCACGGGCGCTGCCGTGTCCATCGAAGGCCGGCCCCACCTCGTGGGCGCCGGAATCGACCTTTCCGAACGCAAGCGCTCAGAGGAAGAGGTCTTGCGCCTTAACGCCCGCCTGGAGCGCCTCATCGGGGCGGTGAGCGCCCTCGCCGGGGCCCGGGACATGGCGGGAGTCCTGAGGACGGTGCGCAAGGCGGCGAGGGACGTGGCCGGAGCCGACGGCGCCACCGTGGTTTTGAGGGACGGAGAGGAGTGTCACTACGTGGACGAGGACGCCATCTCCCCCCTGTGGAAGGGCCGGCGTTTTCCCCTAGCGGCCTGCATCAGCGGATGGTCCATTCTGAACCGCGAGACCGTCGTCATCGAGGATGTCTACAACGACAGTCGCATCCCGGTGGAGGTCTACCGTCCCACCTTCGTTCGGAGCCTCGCCATGGTCCCTATCGGCAAAGAGAACCCGGTGGGTGCCATCGGCAATTACTGGGCCAGAAACCATGTCCCGGATTCCCAGGAGCTCCGCCTCTTGGAAACCCTCGCCGAGGCGGCGGCTGTGACCATTCAGGCCGTCCAGACCCTCGAGGAACTGGAGCAAAAGGTACAAGAAAGGACGCGGGAACTTCTGGACACTTTGAAACGCTTGGCGGACTCGGCGGAGCAAGTCCGTCTGGGAAACGCTCTTCTCCAGGAGAAAGAGACCATGCTCCGGCTTGCTCTGGAAGGAGCGGGCGCCGGCACTTGGGGGTGGGATTCGGTGACGGGCCGCGTGGCCCTATCCGGAATGACGCGACGGGTCCTCTCCCTCGCCTCCGAGGGGGATCTCACCGTGCAAACGTTTCTCGAAAGGTTCTCACCCCCGGGCCAGGAGGAACTCTACCGGCAAATGGGAGAGGCCCTCCTGCACGGCGAGACCCTTTCGGTGGAGGCGGAAGTCAATGTTGAGGGGGCGCGCCGCTGGCTCCTCCTCAGGGGAAAAGGTCTGAAGCAGGAAGAGGAAGAGGAAAGACGTGTTTTTGGAATCGCTCTGGACGTGACGGAGCGAAGGGAGGCCGAGGAGGCTCTTCGGAGGCTGGCCGAGGAGATCTGGGTCTTGAATCGCGACCTTCGGGCCTCCAACGCGGAGTTGGAGGCCTTCTCCTATTCGGTGAGCCACGACCTCAGGGCGCCGCTGCGGGCCCTGGACGGCTTCTCCCAGGCCCTCGCAGAGGACTTCGGGGAGACGCTGGGAGAGAGGGGGAAGGACTACCTCCGCCGAATCCGCTCTGCCGCCCAGCGGATGGCCCTCCTCATCGACGACCTCCTCCAGCTTTCAAGGGTGAGCCGGGCGGAGCTCCGCCGGGAGGAGGTGGACCTCTCAGCTCTCGCTCGCTCGGTTCTCTCGGAACTCCTCCGCCGGGAGCCGGAGCGGGAGGTGGCGGTCGTTGTGGAGGAGGGGTTGAAGGCGGAGGGGGACCCGCGGCTTCTGCGGGTGGTATTGGAAAACCTGCTGGGAAACGCCTTCAAGTACACTTCCAGAAAAGAGAAAGCGCGCATCGTTTTCCGAAGGGAGGGGATGGGTTTCGCCGTGGAAGATGACGGTGCCGGCTTCGACATGCGCTTCGCCGACAAGCTCTTCATCCCTTTCCAGCGCCTTCATGCCTCCAAGGATTTTCCCGGCACCGGTGTGGGCCTGGCCCTGGTCCGACGAATCGTCCGCCGCCACGGGGGAGAGGTGGGGGGCCGGGGGGAGCCGGATCGCGGCGCCCTCTTTTTCTTCACGCTGGGGGCCGCCGGGGAGGGGGCGGTGGCGGCGGATCCGCCTCCGGAAATTTGTCCCCGCCCGCCCCTGAACCTATCTTGAAAGAGACCGCCGCAAGGAGAACGCCATGAACGAGCGCGTCCTGTTCCTTGTCGAAGACAACCCTGACGACGAATTGCTCACGCTGAGGGCCCTGGAGAAGAACCACATCCGGAACCCCGTGGTTGTGGCGCGGGACGGCCAGGAGGCCCTGGACTGGCTTTTCGGGGAGGGCGCCTACGCCGGTCGGGACCCGATGGATCTGCCGGCGGTGGTCTTGTTGGACCTTAAGCTGCCCAAGGTGGACGGGCTGGAGGTTCTGCGACGGATCCGGGCCGACGAGCGCACCCGGCTTCTTCCCGTGGTGGTCCTGACCTCCTCCACGGAGGAGAAGGACCTCACCGAAAGCTACACCCGCGGAGCCAACTCCTACGTGCGCAAGCCCGTGAACTTCGGCGAGTTCGTGGAGGCGGCCCGAAATCTGGGTCTCTACTGGCTGTTGCTCAATGAGGCGCCCCCGGTGCCAGGGAGGTTTTGAGTGGACGAACCGCTTTCGGTCCTCATCGTGGAAGACTCGGAAGACGACGCCCTTCTCCTCGTTCGCTACATGGAGAGGGGGGGATTATGCCTCCGGTGGGAGCGGGTGGAAACGCAGGCCGCCCTGAGGGAGGCCCTGGTCCGAGGTGGGTGGAACCTGGTCATCTCAGACTACCGCCTTCCCGCCTTCGACGGCCTGCAGGCTTTGGACATACTGAAGGACTCGGGTCTCGACATCCCTTTCCTCCTCGTCTCCGGCTCCATCGGCGAGGAGCGGGCCGTGGAGGCCATGCGCCGCGGCGCCGCCGACTACATCTTCAAGGACAACCTCGCCCGCCTCCTCCCCGCCGTCCAAAGGGAACTCAGGGAGGCCGAAGGCCGGAGGAAGAGGCGGGAGGCGGAGGCGGCCCAAAAAGCACTGGAGGAGCGCCTGAAGGAGGCAGAAAAGCTGGAGACGATCGGGATGATCGCGGGGGGTGTGGCGCACGAGGTTCGGAACCCCCTCTTCGCCCTACAGACGGTGGCGGCGGCCCTGCACCAGAAGCTGGGAGGTAGGGAGGAGTACGCCGAATACCTCCACCACATCCGGGAGCAGGTGGAGCGGCTGAACACCCTCATGAAGGACCTGTTGATCCTCGGGCGGCCCATTGATGCGGCGAAGTTCGCGCCCGTCCTGATGCGCGAAGTGATCGAGGGGACGGTGCGGAACCTGGCGCCGCGGCATCCGGAGGCGGCCGGAGCGCTGGAAGTGAGTCTCCCGGCCGAACCGGTGCAGGCACGGGGGGACCGGGACAAACTCGCCCAGGTGGTGGAAAACCTCCTCTCCAACGCCCTCCACTTCACGCCGGAGGGAGGCCGCGTGCGCGTGCGCGTGAGCCGGGACGGTGAGGGCTGGGTGAAAGTGGAGATGTCGGACGAGGGTCCGGGGATCCCCCCCGACCTGCTCCCGCGGCTGTTCCAGCCCTTTCAGAGCCGGCGCAAGGGCGGCACGGGCCTGGGTCTGGCCATCGTCCACAAGATCGTGGAGGCCCATGGAGGAACCGTCGAGGCCCGCAACAACGACCCCGGCCCCGGCGCCACCCTCACCGTAAGGCTGCCCCTGATCAAAGACCCGGCGAAGGGGGAGCAAGAAGGGGGAAGAGCGGCAGGGCCGGGAGAATAAGGAATGGCAAAGGGTGGCGGGATTGCTTGGATCCTCTTCGGAGAAAGGCCGCCCCAGGCCATTTCGTTCGCAAAGGACCATCCGGCGCTCGAACCCGCTTTGGGCTTTATCCCTTCCACCTTGGAGGGCTGCCTTTTTCGATTTGAGGCGAGAAGAGGGCCGGAGTCCTTTGGATTGGCTCTCCAGAACCGGGCGTGGTTCTGGATTGGGCATTGGAGCGCGCGTCCACGCCAAGGGTTAGGAGCCTCGGCCGGAGCTTGGCCCCTGGTTTGCGCCCGTTCTCAGGGGACTCGTCGGTTGTCTCAATGAAGAGACGATCCGCCTTGAATTTTCGAGTTCAGAGGGGGAGATATGGCTGACGCAGAGCAACCACTTCGAATCCTGGTGGTGGACGATGATCCGGCCATTCGTCTGGCCACCTCCCGCGTCTTGAGAAAGCGCGGCGGATTCGAGGTCTTGGAGGCGGCTACCGGCGAAGAGTGCCTGGAGGCGGCCCAAGAAGAGCAGCCCGATCTGGTTCTCTTGGACGTGAATCTCCCGGACGGGTCGGGCTTCGAGGTGTGCCGCCGCATCAAAGGGTCTCCCGAGACGGCACACATTCTCGTCGCCCACCTGTCGGCTTCCCACCGGGAGACCATGGAGCGTGTGGCGGGCCTGGAGGGTGGGGCGGACGCGTACCTCGTCCACCCCATCGAGCCGGACGTGCTGGTGGCCACAGTCCGCAGCCTGGCCCGGATTCGAACGGCCGAAGAGGGGCGGCGGAGAGAAGCCGGACGCCTGCGGGCCCTGTGTGAGGCGGCCTTGGACGCCGTGATTCTTTTGGATGACGAGGGCCGCGTGATCCTCTGGAGCCGTTCGGCCGAACGGCTGTTCGGTTACTCCCGGGAGGAGGCGGAGGGAAGAAACGTTCACGACATGCTGGTTCCTCCGGACTCATTGGCGCGGGCGCAGGAGTCCCTGCGAGCCTTTCTGGGGCTGGCCCCGGCGGAGAGAAGAGGCCGCATCCACCAGGTCACCGCCCGCAGAAAAGACGGCAGTGAATTTCCTGCCGAACTGTCGGTGTCCCCCCTGTCGGTGGAAGGCTCCGGCGGAGTCGTGGGCATCGTCCGGGACATTAGCGAACGCAGGGCCGCGGAGGAGTCGGCCCGGCGCGCCCGCGAGGCCGAACTCAGGGAGCGCCACTTGGCCCGCCACGCGGCCTTGGCCAGGGGGGCCGCCAACGAGGCCCGAAATCCCCTCTTCGCTCTTCAAGCCAACCTGACGGCCCTCCTGCGCAGGTTGCCCGACGATGAGGCTCTGAGGCCCTTCGCGGAGAACATGAAGGAGCACGCCTCGCGTCTGGACGGCCTGATGAAGAACCTTGTGGAGCTGGGAAGCCTGCCCCAGGAGGACGAGTGGGCCGAATGCACCCTGCAGGACCTCTTGCAGGCGGCCCGCTCGGATGTGGCAGGTTCCCATCCCGGTTTTTGCGGGGTATGGGAGACAGCCTGGCCCCTCGAACCGGTCCGCCTCCGCGGGGTTCCCACTCGTCTCACGGGCCTCTTCCGGGAACTCCTGACCAATGCCGTGGAGTTCTCTCCTCCGAAGGGTACGGTGGAAGTGGCCATCCGACGCGAGGGCGCCTGGTGGATCGTGACGGTGGCGGACCAGGGACCCGGACTGGCTCCCGCCGCCGCCCACGCGCTCTTTGAGCCGTTTCGGACGACCCGAAGGGGGAGGGCCGGGCTCGGCCTGGCGCTGGCCGCCCACGTGGCCGAATTTCACGGAGGCCGGATCGAGGGAGGGGACGGCCCCCAGGGCGGGGCGATCTTCACGGTTCGTCTGCCGGCCAAAAAGGAGGCGGATGGGGCGTAAGGAGGAGCCGCCCTTTTCCCTCGCATGTGCGGGCTGTACGATACGGGCATCCAGGAGGAATGGGTCATGAGCGAAGTGATGGTTCGGGCCGGCGATCGCCTTTCCGCTCTCACGGAAACCCTGGCGGGGGAAGCGGTGGAACGGCAATACGGGAGACGGCCCGATCTTCTGGCCCGTTGGGGGGAGCAGGGCAAGTCGAGGTGTCGGGAGGACGCCGTTTCCCACCTCAGCTACCTGGCTCAGGCCCTGCGGGTTGAGGAGCCTTCCCTCTTCTCGGATTATCTGGCGTGGGTCAAGGTCCTTTTCCGGTCGCTCCAGATTCCCGATGGCGACCTCATGGAGAACCTCCGAATCCTGAAAGAGCTGGTTCAAGAGAGCCTCTCTTTCGAAGAGGCCCGGGCCGCCGGGGAGATCCTGGATGAAGGAATGCGGGCCTTTCCAGGGTTGTCGGGGGAATCGCCCTGTTTCTTGGAGGGCTCGGACGACTTGGTCGGAACGGCACGACGGTACCTGGACTTCCTCCTGGCCGGCGACCGCCGGGGGGCAGTGAGCCTGATTCTCGAAGCGGCGGAAGGGGGTGTTCCCATCCGGAACCTCTATCTCTCCGTCTTTCAGCCCGTTCAACGGGAAATCGGCCGCCTGTGGCAGACGGGAAAGATCACGGTAGCTCAGGAGCATTTCTGCACGGCGGCCACCCAGTTGGCCATGTCTCAGCTCTACCCGCGCCTGTTCACGGGGGAACGAAAGGGAAGGCGTCTCCTGGCCGCGTGTGTTTCGGGGGAGCTTCACGAGATCGGCCTTCGAATGGTGGCGGACTTTTTTGAAATGGAAGGATGGGATACCTACTTCATGGGGGCGAGCACTCCCGCCGAAGGCCTCATTCGAACCCTGGAGGAGCAAGACATCCACGTTCTCGCGATCTCGGCCACCATTACCCCGCACGTGGATCGGGTGAAAAACCTGGTGGAAAAGGTCCGGGCGCATCCATACGGCCGCAAGGTGCGGATCTTGGTGGGGGGGCATCCCTTCAACGAGGCGCCGGGTCTCTGGAGGAAATTGGGAGCCGACGGATCCGCAACCACCGCCTCAGGCGCCGTTCAGACGGCCCTTTCCCTCCTTTCCTGAGAACGCCATGAACTCGGGGCCTCAGGACGGGTGTGCCGCTTGGATTGGTGACCAGGAGGGCAGGGTTCTAGAGGTCCTCGACGCGGCCCTGTCTCTGGACGGAATCCGCCGCGGACGTTTATGGAACGAGGTCCTGGACCCGGAAAGCCGAACCAAAGGCGAGACCTTTTGGCGAGAGATGACAACGCATGGAGCCGCCTGGGGGTGGGAACTGAACGTCCCCCTTGCCTGCGGCCTTTCTCCCTTGTACTTTGCGGGCTGGAAGGCCGGGGAGGGCTACGTTCTGGTGGCGTCGCTCTCGCGCCGGGGGTTGGCACGCCGGGGCGAATCCCTCCTCGCCGAGGCGCCTCCGGAAGGGTACCTGGTGGCGCTGGCGCTGGCCGGGGAGGCCGTCCGGGAGACGGCGAGAGCGGCAGGCGACTCCTTCATCTATGACGACCTCACGCGCCTCAACAACGAACTCGCGGACCTGCAACGCGAAGTGGCGCGCAAGAACGCCGAACTCCTTCGTCTCAATGAGGAAAAGAACCGCTTCCTTGGAATGGCGGCCCATGACCTTCGAGGGCCCCTCTCCACCATCCTCGCCTACAGCCGATTTCTCCTGGAGGAGGACCCGCCACCTGAGGAGGAGGAGCGGCGCGCCTTTCTGAAAACCATCCAGGGGGTGAGCCGGCTCATGCTGGTCCTGGTCGAGGACCTCCTCGATGTGGCCAAGATCGAGGCCGGACGGCTCGACCTGAATTGCGAGCCCACGGACCTCGCTCTCCTCACGGCTGGATGCTGTGCCCAACAGAACGCCCTGTCCGCGGGAAAGGGAGTCCGCATTGAAGTGGAAGCGGGCCGGGGCTTGCCCCTCCTGGACCTCGATCGGCCCCGCTTCTCCCAGGTCCTGCACAATCTACTGTCCAACGCCGTCAAGTTCTCCCACCCGGGTTCCTTGGTGGTCGTCTCCCTGCAAAGAGAAGGAGATTTCGTGGTCCTGGCCGTGCGGGACCGGGGAGTGGGCATTCCGGTCCAGGACTTGGATCGCCTGTTTCGTCCCTTCGGCCGCACCGGCGCCAAGGCCCCCGGGGGGGAGAAGAGCACGGGGCTGGGTCTGGCCATCGTCCACAAGATCGTGGAGGCCCACGGAGGCGCCGTCGAGGCCCGCAACAACGACCCCGGTCCTGGTGCGACCTTCACCGTGAGGCTGCCGCTGAAAAAAGACTGAGGGAAGGAGGCGCAGGGGAGGATCATGCAAATCGGGCGCGCTTGCCAAGGGCTGGGAGAGCGGGGTAGGCTGAACGAAACCGAACGGGATGTGGGGGCGGACCAGCCGCCATGAAGAATCGAACGGTCGATGCCGACATTTTTAGGGACCTCGTGGAGAGCGCGGAAGACCTGATCGCGCTCTTCGACGCCGACGGCCGCTTCCTGACGGTGAACGCGGCGGGGGTGGCCTTCCTGGGGTGCTCCGATCCGGAGGAGGTGGTGGGGCGGCCCCTTTCCGACTTTCTGCATCCGAAGTACCGGGAAGAGTGGCGGCCGGTGGTGGAGCGCGTCCTTCGCGAGGGACGTGCGGAAAGCCTGGTCTGCGTGAAGACCGCCAAAGGGGATACGCGACTGCTCTCGTGCCTGAGCACGCGCAAGGAAGTGGCCCCGTCCGGTTTCCTGGTCCGAACGACGGCGCGGGACGTGTCCCGGTTCAAGCGGGCCGAAAGCGCCCTGATGGAGGGGGTCCGCAGTTACCGCGCGCTCTTCGACGCCGTGAGCGACGCTCTGTACGTGCAGGACCGGGAGGGGCGCTTTCTCGACGTGAATCGGGGCGCGGTGGCCATGTACGGCTACGCGAGGGAGGAGTTCCTCGGGCGCACGCCCGACTTCCTCTCGGCTCCGGGACGGAACGACCTGGAGGCGCTCAAGCACCGCCTCCGTGCGGCCTTTGCGGGCCAGACGCAGGTCTTCGAGTGGTGGGGGATTCGGAAGAACGGCGAGGTCTTTCCCAAAGAGGTGGTTCTCAACCCCGCGGTGTACTTCGGACAGGAGGCGGTCATCGCGTCGGCCCGCGACGTGACCCTGCGTCACAGGTCGGAAGAGGCCCTTCGCCGCAGCCGGGAGTTCGTGGACCGCCTCCTGGAGACCTCGCCCGTGGGGATCACCGTCGTGGACCGTTCGGGCCAGATCACCTTCGCGAACGCGGCGGCCGAACGCATCCTGGGCCTGAACCGCTCCGCCATCGCATCACGCCGGTACGACGCTCCCGAATGGCAGATCACGGCGCCCGACGGGGGGCCCTTCCCCGCGGAGGAACTGCCCTTCCTGAAGGTCATGCGGACCGGGGAGGCGGTCACCGACGTGCGCCACGCCGTCATCCATCCCGACGGCCGCCGCGCCGTCCTGTCCATCAACGCGGCCCCCCTCAAGGAGCCCTCGCGGGAGGTCGTGGGCATGGTGGCGGCCCTGAGCGACGTCACCCAGGGGGAAGAGATCCTGGCCGAACTGCGCGAGGCCCGCGAACGCCTCGCCAACCTCTTCGAAAACGTCCGCCACGTGTACTTCTCGGTGGAGATGCCCTCCTGGAGAATGTTGCAGATCTCTTCCGCCTTCGAGCGCGTGTTCGGAGTTCCGTGGTACGACGCCTGGGGAAGGCCCGGTCTGTGGATGGAGCGGGTCCAACTCGAAGATCGGGAGGCCGTGAAAGCCTACCGCATAGGTTTGGGGAAGGGGGAATCGGCCGACGCCGTCTACCGGATTCTGCGGGAGGATGGGGAAGTCCGCTGGCTCCACGAGCGGGCCGTGCCGGTGAAGGACGAGAGAGGCCGCATCCTCCGCCTGGACGGCATCGTCGAGGACGTTACCGAGGGAGTCCGCCTGCGGGAGCTGGAGTCGCGCGCCCAGGAGGCGGAGGTGGTGCGCCTCCTTTCCCGGGGCCTCGCCCACGAAGTGCGCAACCCGCTCTTCGCCATCCAGTTGAACCTCAAGCTCGTGGAACGGTACCTGAGAGACGACCCCGAAGGCCGGACGGCCATGGGCCATGTCGCCTCCCACGTGGCGCGACTCAATGACGTCATGCGGGACGTGATCGAATTGGGGCGCCCCTCCCTGAGCGGGCGCGAGCTCTTCGCGCCCGGGGACGCCCTCCTCGCCGCCCTGGAGGCCCTGGAAGGGGAGTTCCCCGAGCCCTGCCGCCGGCTCAGGGTGAGCCTTCCTCCCTGCGAAGGGCGGGCCGCGGGCGAGCCGGCCAAAATCGTCCGGGCCCTCGAGCACCTGCTGCGCAACGCCTTCGAGTCAGGCGGCCCCCCCGAGGCCGTGACGGTCGCGTGCCGGTGCGGCGACCGTTGCGAGATCCGCATCCAGGACGCGGGAGGGGGGATCCCCGAAGCGGTCCAAGCCTCCCTGTTCAACCCCTTCGTCACCACCAAGGTGGGCCACAGGGGGCTCGGTCTGGCTTTGGCCCGCCATTTCGTGGACCTGCACGGAGGATACCTGACGGCCTGTGGACTGGCCGATCGTTCGGGCGCCCTCCTGACCCTGGTCCTCCCCCTCGGAGAGGCCGCATCCGAACGGTCAGGCGCGGACGGAAGCCCGGCGGAACCTGGAAACCGATCCCCCGATACATAGGCTCAAGTGCTCGAAGAAACCCTCGAATCCTCCGCCGAAACGGCGGAACGGGGGCGTGCCCGCCCCCCTCCGGACCCGCGCGGCGGAAACGGTCAATCCCTGCAGACGATGTGGCAGTCGGGGCAGTAGCAGACGCAGTGGAGGGCTCCCCACTCGCACTGGCGGCAGGTTCCGCAGGCGCAACAGAATTCCAAGGGCGGCATGTCCGGATCGGGGGGAAGCACGACGGACACGTTGAAGTCCTGAAGGGAGGTCGAGATCACCCCCAGCGCCCGGGGACCGCTTTCGGTAAGGACCGTGAGGGCCACGCGGTCGTCGCCCTCGGGAAGGGCCTCCCGCGTGCACAGGAGGGGCAGGGGCACGCCGAGGGGGCCGCTCCCGCGGACCCGGGCCGCCGGGAAGGGCGGCTCGATAGGCTCGGTATAAACGGCCAGCAGGGTGTGGCTGGGCTCGGCGTAGATCTCCACGCCGGTGATGGCCCATTCCGGGTGGGTCTGGACGTCCTCGAATTGGGTGATGGCCATCTGCACGCAGTAGAGGCCATCGTCCATCTGCCGGCCCGCCACGGCTACCCCGCCCGGCTTTTCGGGCAGTTTGAGGGGGATCTCGGGAAGAGCCCCCGCAAAGGTCACGCCCGCCGCCGCCCACAACGCCACGCCCAGGCCCCACGCCTTCTTCATGGCCGCCTCCTCGTCGAGATCAAGCTTCTTTTCGCCTCAAGGGGCACCTGCTTTTCGGGAGGGACACTACGCACCTCCCCCTCGGCCTCAATATAGGCTTCTGACCGTCGCCCTTCCAGGGGGCCTCCCGCTCCCGCGGCGCCCCACCCGTGCTAGGATGGCCCCACGGAGGGAAGGCCGCATTCACGGGCGCTTTCCCAGGGGGCGCGGTCCCATGGCGGTCCAGGCGGTCCTTCGAGTGGCGCGACGCGCCGGGTCCCGACGGCTCGGCGGCCTGCTGGCTGCGGGGGGGGCTCTGGCCCTCGCCTCCGTCCTGCTCGCCTACGGACGGCAGCACGCCTCTTCCGTGCTGGACCTCTGGGCCCTCCGCCTGGAGACGGTGGCCGCCGAAGGGGCTTCGGGGGCGGGCAGGGTCCTGGACCGGTGGGAGGCCGACGCCGTTCAGCTGGCCGGTATGCAGCCCCTCGCCCAGGTGCTGGGGGGGCCGGCGAGGGCCACTACACGGCAGATGGAAAGCGCCGGGACGATTCTGGACATGCCCCGCCGCGGGTACGGCTACGAAGGGGCCCTCCTTCTCGACCCCCGCGGGGCCCTGGTTTTCGCGAGCCCGGCGGAACTCGCCACAGAGGACCTGTTGAACGCGGTGCGGCAGGCGTCGGAGGCGGGGCGCCCCCGGGTCCTCTGCCAGGGTCCCTCGGGCAGGTCCCTCATCGCCTGTCCCGCGCCCGTCCGTGAACCCTCCGGAGAGGAGGGGCCCGCGGTCCGCCTCGGCACGGCGGTTCTCCTGGCCGACCCTGCCAGGGCGCTCTTTCCGGCCCTCTGGCGAACGGCGGCCATCGTTCCGCCCGCCCGCGTGGCCCTCGCCGAAGTGACGCCGGAAGCCGTAATCGTCCTCGGCCGCATGGGTCCGGAGGAGCCGTGGGAGACCGAAGGCCCGATCCCGGGAAAGGAGGCCCGCCGGCTTCTCCCGCCCTCGGGCCCCGACATGAGGGGCTGGGGGCAGACGGTGTACGCCGTGGGGAGACCCATCGCGGGCACCCCGTGGTCCTGCGTGGCGTACGTCGGGCGGAGCGAAATCCTGAGAGAGAGTCGGATGCAATGGGCCGCCGGCGCGGCCGCGGCCTTCGCCCTCTATCTGTGCATTCTCTTCGTCCTGTACGCGCTGTCGCATCGCCGGGAGATGGCCCACCTGCGGCGTCTGGCCGAGACCGAGCGCCGCCACGCCACCCTTCTATCCAATCTCCCCGGCATCGCCTACCGGTGCGCCAACGATCCCCAGTGGACGATGGAGTTCGTGAGCGAGGGCTGCCTGGACCTCACGGGTTACTTGGCAAAACAACTCGTCGGGAACGCGGAAGTGGCCTTCGGAGATTTGATCCATCCGGAGGACCGAAATCAGGTATGGGAGGGCATCCAGGAGGCTTTGCGGTCGGACAGGCGCTTCACCTTGGCCTACCGGATCCGGACGCGGGACGGGCGGATCAAATACGTCTGGGAGCAAGGAACCGGACTGCGGGGGCCCTCCGGTCAGGTGGAAGCCCTGGAGGGGTTTATCACGGACGTGAGCCCCAAGGTGGAGGCCGAGGAACGTCTGCGGACCGCCCAAGAGGAGCTCGGAAGGGCGCGCGCCCTGGAAGCCGTCGGCCTTGTCGCCGGCGGCGTGGCCCACGAAGTGCGCAACCCCCTCATGGCCATCGAGGCCCTGGTCGCGGGGTTGGAGAAGAAGACCCGGGGTCTGGCGGACCTGTCCGAATTTCATCAGCACTTGAGCGAACAGGTGCGGCGGTTGAAAGCCCTGATGAACGACCTCCTGCTCCTCGGCAAGCCCCTCCAATCCTCCGAATTCAAGGCGGCCTCCCTCAACGAGATCCTTCGCCAGGCCGTGGAGCAGGCGGTCTTGGGGCGGAGCTGTGGGGCGGGCGCCGTCGAGATCCAGGTGGTCCCCGGAGACCTCAAGATCCACGGAGCCCCGCTTCGCCTCCAGCAGGTATTCGTCAATCTGATTCAAAACGCCCTGCACTTCTCGCCGGACGGTGCCCCGATTCGGGTGAAGGCGGTGTCGGAGGGCGACCAGGTCGTCGTGACCGTGGAGGACCGCGGATCGGGCATCGCCCCCGAGGTCATGCCCCGCCTCTTCGAGCCCTTTTCCAGCGGAAGAAAAGGGGGGACCGGTTTGGGTCTGGCCATCGCGAAGAGGACCGTGGAAGCCCATGGCGGCATTCTCTCCGCGGCCAACAATACTCGAGACCCCGGAGCCACGTTCGTAGTTCGGCTCCCTCTGGACGGGGAACCCGAAAAGGCCACGCCCGAGCCGGTCCGGCCGAAAATTTCCCGGGAAGGCCTCCCATGAGCCGCGGCTGAACCCCGCACCCTCGCGGCCCGGAACACGGGCGCCGCTTCCTGCCCACTGGACCGTCTTGTGGTTCCCCCGAGCGATGGGGGAGAATGGCCATCGCATTGGAGCGTATACGGTGAGCGAGGAGCGGAAGCCTTCGGTCCTGGTCGTGGACGACGACCCTTCCGTCAGGCAGGGCCTGGCGGCCCTCCTGAGGGGGGCGGGCTACGAGGCTTCCGAAGCGGACTCGGGGGAGGCCTGCCTGGAGGCCTGCCTCGAGCGTCCCCACGACCTAGTGGTTCTCGACGTGAAGCTGCCCGGGCTCTCGGGCCGGGAGGTCTGCCGAGCCCTCAAGGCATCCCCGCGCTACGGGAACCCTCTCGTCATGCACATTTCGGCGGTGTTCACCTCCTGGACCCACGCGGCCCAGGCCCTCGAAGAGGACGCCGACGACTACCTCACCCACCCGTTGGAGCCGCGCACCTTCCTGGCCCGGGTCAAGGCCCTGCTGAGGCTCCGGTATGCCGAGGACACCCTCTACGCCGAACTCGGCAAGAGGGCGGAACTCGAGGCCATCGTCAACCGGAGCCCGGTGGTGGCCGTGGTCTGGCGCGCCCAGCCGGGGTGGCCCGTGGCCTACGTTTCGGAGAACATCCGGCAGTTCGGGTACGAGGCGCGCGAGTTCATGGAGGAGGGCCTGCCCTTCCAGGTCCTGGTCCACCCCGAAGACCTCGGGCGGGTGACGGCGGAGCTCGAGGCACTTCGGGCCGCAGACAAGGAGGAGTACTCCCAGCACTACCGGATTCTGACCCGCCAAGGAGAGGTCCGTTTCATCGAGGATCGAACCGTTGTGAGGCGGGACGCCGACGGGGTGGTGCGGTTCCACGAGGGGCTCCTCCAGGACGTGACGGAGCGGCTCCGCCTGGAGGAGGAGCGCCTGGACGCGGAGACCCGCGCCCGGACCCTTCAGACCCTGTGGCGCCTGACCCAGGGGCTGGCCCACGAGATCCGGAACCCCCTCTTCGCCATCCAGGTCAACGTCGCCGCCCTCGAAAAGTCGCTCAGCGAGGGGCTGGAGGAGCAGCGAGCCCTGCGCTTCATCAAGGAGCACGTTTCCCGGTTGGCTTCCCTCATGCGCGACGTGATGGAATTGGGCCACGTCCCCTCACCCGACGAATTCGTGGAAGTGGACCTGGGGCAGGCGATCCGGGAAGCCGTCGGGCAACTGGATTCGGTCCATCCCGGGACCCCTTCCAGGGTGTCCCTTCCCCGGGAATTCCCGTCCGTGAGGGGGATCCCGAACCGGCTGGTGATGGCGTTCTACCACCTGCTCAAGAACGCCGAGGAGGCGCGCCCGGGAGGGGAAATCCGAGTCTCGTTCTCGAAGGAGGCGGAACGGATCCGGGTGCGGGTCGAGGACGAAGGGGAGGGCATCCCGCACCACCTCAAAGCCACGCTCTTCGAGCCCTTCGTGACGAGCAAGACCGGACAGCGGGGGCTCGGCCTCACGCTGGCCCGCCATTACGTCGAACTGCACGGGGGAACCATCGAGGGAGCGGACCGCGATCCCCCGCCGGGGTCGGTCTTCACCGTCACGCTGCCCGTCCATCGGCGGGCCGGGTAAGGAACTCCAGGATCGAAGCCGCCTCACCCCTCGGGCTTGAGCATCCCTTGGAGAACGGCTTTTCGCTCCAGGGCCGCGTTCAGGCGCTCGCAGAGCTTCTCCACCGCGGCGGGCTTCAGGAGATAATCCACGGCACCCCGGTCCATGGCCTCTATGGCCGTGTCCATTTCGGCGTGGCCCGTCAGGAGGATCACGGGAACCACGGGGAAGTCCCTCCGGATGTGCTCCAGCGTCGTCAGGCCGTCCATTCCCGGCATGCGCTGGTCCAACACGACGACGTCGAACTCCCTCTCCGCCATGCGTTTCAGGGCGGCCGCTCCGTCCTCCGCCGTCTCCACTTCGTAGTCCCTGGCCCCCAGCACCTTGGCCATGGACTTGAGAAAGACGGGCTCGTCGTCCACGAGAAGCACCCGGCACTTCGCCATGGCGGGACCCTCCCCCGGCGCCATCATAGGTCCGGGGCCCCGCTTCGTCCAGGGCTCCCGGGCGGGCTCTTCGGGCCCGCGGCGCTGCGGGGAGCCGCCATGGCCCTCTCCAGGCCGTAATCCTCCTCCAGGAAGGCGTTCACGACGCGCTCCACCCACGCTTCGGACTCCATGGCGGCGTCCATCTGGCGCATGAACTGGAGGAGGCGGCCGATCCGGTCCAAGGTGGAGAGGAGGACCTCCCGGGGCTGCTTCTGGTAGTGGGCGTCCACGAGGTCGTTGACGGACCGGACGGTGAAGCCGAGGGCCTTCAAGATCTCGGCGATGGCTCGAACGCGCCGCTCCCGGCGTGGCCGGTCGGCGGCGCCGCCCTTGAACCGGAACGAAATGTAGTTCTCGTTGAGGAAGTCCCCGCAGTAGGCGTCCACGGCGCTGAAGTGGTACCCCACCCGGGCCGCCAGGTTGAGGTACCGGTCGGAGACGAGGACGTAGCAAGGTTCGCGAAGGGATGCATCCCCATCCGGCGCGGTGACGCCGTGGCGGAGGACCACTTGAAAGAAGCCCCTGGCCGAGAGGGCGCGCGGCCCGCCCCGAGGGATCCCGCGGTGGAGCATCCCGTCGAGCAGGGACGCGAAGAGAGGGGAGGCCACGTCGGAGCGGCGGACACGGCGGGCGCCTTTGGGTGAAGTGAGGCCCCCCCCGAGGTCGATGACGTACAGGTCCACGGGAAGGAAAACGTCCAGGAGCGGCGCCTGACGGCTTGCGTCCCCCACGAGGCGGTTGATCCCGAACATCTCCTCGAAGAGCTTCTCGTGGCAGTACCGGGCGACGTCGTGGACGGTGGAGCAGGCCAGGGGGGTGAAGCCCGGCGACCGTGGATCGGTCAGGGAGAGGGGGACGATGTAGCTCGAGACCTCCGACAGCAGCCGGAAGCCCGCGCCTCCGGGACGCGACGCGCGGTCGGGCCTCTCCGTCAGCACCTCCTCCACCCGCCCGGCATAGATGGCTCTCGCGCCGGCGTCCACCGTGACCACGTCGCCTTCGGCGAGCCTGTCCAGAGCATGGGGGACGCCCAGGAGGGTGGGAACCCCGATTTCCCTCGCGAGGGAGGCCATGTGGCCCGCCACGCTGCCCACCTCCGTGACCACCGCCGAAGCCCGGCGCAGGGCCCGGACGTAGGAAGGCGAGGAATGGGCGGAGACCAGCACGGCTCCTTGCGGAAAGGAGACGAGGTCCGTCTCGGGGGTCACGCGGGCCACCGGCCCCGAGCCCGCCCCGGGTACGGCCGTCTCCCCGCCCTCCAAGATCGGCCGCGTCCCCTCCGGCGGAGGGCGGGTGGGGCGAACGGGTTGGGGGAAGACCAGTGGACGGGCCTGGAGGATCCAGAGCCCGCCTTCCCGGTCCCGTGCCCATTCCACATCCTGGGGCGTGCCGAAGTGATCCTCCATGCGGACGACCCAGGTCGCCAGCGTGGCGGCTTCGCGGTCCGACAAGAGGGGGGGCGAATTGGCGGCCCTGGCTCCGGGGACGAGACGGCGGTCGACGACGCCCGAGGTTCGATGGACGGTGCACTCCTCGGGAACGGCCCGTCCCTCGACCAGTGCGACCCCGAGGCCTCGCACGGCGTGGAGGGCCACGTCGGTCGATGCCGGATCAAGGGGATCCCGGGAATAGGCCACTCCCGCGCAATCCGCCTCGACCATGGCCATGACCCCCACCGCCACGTCGAGGTCCCTCTCCTCGACGCCGAAGGCGCGGCGGTAGGAGATCCCACGCGGCTCGTACAGGCTGGCGACCACTCGCCGGTAGGCGTCGAGCAGGTCGGGAGGGGCCACGTCCAGGAGGGTGTCGAATTGTCCGGCGAAGGAGAGTTCCGAGTCTTCCATCAGGGCGCTGGACCGCACGGCGACCCGAAAGGAAGGGGCGACGGTCCGAAGGAGGTCGGAATGGGCCTCGAGGATGGCCTTCTCGACCGCGCGGGGGATGTCCGCCGCCATGAGTTGGGCCCTCAGGCCGCGCGCCGCCAGATCCATCTCCTCGTCCCCGCCCGCCGCTCCCGATTGGAGGAAGAGGTCCGCGCCCACCGCCGATTCCACCACCGCGCGGTAGGCCCGGGTCGTCACGACGAACCCTTCGGGCACGGGCAGGCCCAGAACGTTCTTGACTTCGCCCAGGTTGGCCATCTTGTGGCCCACCCAGGGCGCGAGGCTCCGATGGAGGCGACCAAGGGGCAGGACCCACTCCCTGGCTTCCGGGGGCTCCGCGGCGCTTCCGAAGCAGGCGTCCAGGCGCCGCTCGATTCGCTTGAGGGCAAGCCGGAGCGAAGGGTACCGGTCGTCGGAAAGACCGTTCAAGGCGTTGACCATTCTCTGGGCGGCCGTGAGGGAGGCCACGGCCTTCGCCTTCAACGATGTCGGTCCGGTCATCCTGCGCTCTTGAAGGCGCGTCTCCAGGTCGGCGATGAGGGCGAGGATTTCGTTGTTGGCGGAAAGCGCGTCGCGAAACTGGAGGTATCGGAGGCGCAGGGATTCCAGCCGGGACTCGAAGGAGGGGACCTTCTCGAGGAGGCCGATGATCTCCAGAAATTCCACAAAAAGGGAGACCGCTCGCCGGACCCCATGTCGGTGCGGCCGGTGGGACTTGGGGTTGGGCGAGCTCGCTTTCATGGCGGCGGTTCCGAGGGCGGGCCGCTCCTGGCTTCCTCGATGGTCCTCACGATTTCCTCGAGGGTGCAGGGTTTCGTGAGGTAGGCGAAGGCGCCGAGTCGCAGGCCCTCCTGTTCCGTGGACTTGAGGAGGTGGCCCGTCAGGATCACCACGGGGACCTCGGGGGCGAGGCGCTTGATTTCCCTCAGCGTGTCGATTCCCTGCAAGCCCGGCATCTTGAGGTCGAGGAGGACGACGTCCACGCCTCCCCTCAAGACCACGCGCAGGGCCTGGGCCCCGTCGGGGGCCGTCTCCACCTCGTATCCCCTCCGGGCGAGGATCTTCCGCATGGTCTCGGTGAAATCCCGCTCGTCGTCCGCCAGGAGGATCTTCGGGGCCATGGGAGGTCTCCTCGCACAGGATAGGACCGGTGGGCCGGTCCCGTCATCAGCGGCCTTCCGAGGGGGGGGAGAGGGGGATGGTCAGCGTGAAGGTCGTCCCCTCGCCCACGCGGCTCTCCACCTCGAGGTCACCTCCCATCTGGTGGGCCAGCCCGTAGCAAACGGCCAGGCCGAGCCCCGTGCCCTTTCCCACGGGTTTGGTCGTGAAAAAAGGCTCGAAGATGCGCGGGAGGTTCTCCGGAGGGATGCCGCACCCCGTGTCACGGAGGGTCACCTTCAGAACCCGCCCCCGGATCCGGCTTGAAAGGAAGATGGTTCCGCCACGGCCCTCCATGGAGTCCACGGCGTTGTTGAGCAGGTTCACGAGGATCTGCTGGATTTTCGAGGGGGAGGTGAGCAATGGAGGGGCTTCCTGAAGATCCGTCACGAAGGCGATGTTCTCGGCCCTCGCGCGGTGCTGGATCATCTCGATCATGTCCTGGAGGAGCGCGTTCACGTCCGTGGAGACCTGCTCGGTCTCCACCTTGCGCGAAAACTTGAGGAGGTCGTGGGTGATGCGGCGGCACCGCTCCACTTGATCGCCGATCTTCCGGGCCGAGTCGATGACCTCGGGGACATCCTCGGCGCGCACTCCGCCCGGCGTCACGAGGTCCAGGATCCACGTCTTGAGGGTCTCGATGATCCCGAGAGGGTTGTTGATTTCGTGGGCGACTCCCGCGGCCATCTCGCCGATGGCCGCGAGCCTGGAGGTGGCAAGCAGCTGGCGATTGAGGGCCTCCTTCTCCTCGTCGGCTCGCTTGACGTATCGGACCAGATTGCGGGAGATGACCAGGGCCGCCGTCGACACCCCGAGGAGTCCGGCGAGGGTGACGGCGACCCAGATCCAGAAGGCCCGGTAGAGAGGGCCGAAGGCCTCGGACTTCTCCTGACGAAAGACGAGGAGCCACCGGTCCTGCGCCATCCACACGTCGGAGTACAGGACGGTCCGGTCGCGCTCCTTCACCTCCCGGGAGAGGATCCCCGCGTGGGGCCGCAGGGCGGGGTAATTGGAAGGCTGGAGCAGACCTCCTCCGAACTGGGTCTTGGTCTGGTGGAGCCCGTTCCGGTCCAGGAGGAAGGCTTCCCCCGTCCGGCCCACCCGGACGCGCTCCACGATCTCGCTGAAGTAGTCCGTGGAGAGGCTGGCGCGGAGAATGTAGTACCGGTCTCCGGTCTGTCGCTTCACGGCGATGATGAAGTGCGGCACGGCGCGGTACCCCATGAAGAGGTCGCTCACGTACACGTCCTGCTGTGCGAGGACCTTGAACCAGTCCGCGTCCCGGTAGTTGCGGCCCTGGAGGTTGTACGGGCCGACGTACAAGAGGTGGCGCCCCGTGTCGTCGATGATGCCGATGTCGGTGTAAATCCCGGACCCCTGCTGGATCACCCGGAAGACCCTTTCCAGCTCGCCGTGGAGGAGCTGGTCGAGGGTGTACCGGTTGGCCACCGCCTGGAGCTCGGCGCGGCGGTTCTGGAGAAAGGACTCGATGAAATCCCTGTGGTTGGAGACGAGCCTCTCCTGCTGGTCCAGGACCATGGATTCGGCGTATCGCTGAAACTGCAGGTATCCCGCCCCGCCCACGAGAAAGAGGGGGATGAGGCAGGTCAGGAGCATGGCGCGGAGCAACCGCCGATGAAGCCTCGCGTAATTGTTCGGGGCCTCGCCCACGGCCTCACCCCTCCTTCGAAGCGACTCCATCCTCGCCTCGGGGAAGCAAGGCGAGGAGCCTCCGTCCGCTCTTCTTGCCCGCCGCCTGCACCGGCCAGGCCGGCTCGCGGGGGTTCCTGGGGACAATCTCGGCCCACCGGGTGGGGATGGCCAGTGCGTGAACCACGGCCGCCGCGCCCAGGAGCGCGAGGGCCCATCCGGTGATCTGCAGGTGGTCCCACAGGAGGAGAGCCAGACCGAGAATGACCGCGCCGGCGATCGCCTCGCCCCATCTCCAGGCGTACCGGCGGCGGACGCCGGCGATTTCGGAGAGGCGGCGAGCTTCCAGAATCTCCTCCCAATCGCCCAGCTCTCCGGCCTCGGGGACCGTTCGGTCCTGGAACCTCCACCGGAAGAGCCTCCGGTCGGTGAGGTACAGGCTCTCGGCGCGGAGAGCGGTTTCCTTGAGTGCCGAAAGGGGCAGGTTCAGGTGGCCATGGACCCAGTGGTGCTCCCCTGTCCACCCTTCGCCCGGCTCGAGGTGCGGGGCGATCAGCGCCTTCCCCAGCTCCGCCAGGGCCTCCTGGCGGAGCCGGGGGTACTTCTTGGCCGGGACGTCCCCCGTCCGGAGACCGCGGTCCAGGGCCTCGAGGCGGCGCCTCCAACCCTGGACGGCCGGGTCTCCCGCGGGGAGGTCAATCCTCATACGGGTATTCGCCCGGCGACACGCCCCGGGCATGGAGGCCGGGGATGAGGGTCACGACGCAGGCGACCACGAGGAGGAAGACGACGACGAAGGCGAACCATGGATCGGGCTCGAGAAAGAGCGAATCCACCGCGAAGTAGATCAGGATGCCATAGAGGAGCAGGTTTCCCAGAATCTGTCCGAGTTTCATCATGGCTCGCCCCTCACACGTGGTCTTTCATGTAGGCCAGGAAGAACAGCGCGGCCAGTCCCATCGACACGATCAGCAGGAGAAGCGCGTACCCCCACATGTTCGACAGCAGTTTCTTCACGGCATCCTCCTTACACCGCGTCCTGGACCAGGAGGGGAACCACCCAGTCCGGCACCCACTGGCCGCGCCGCGCCCTCCACGCGAAGAGGACCAGCGAAATGATGAACAGGCAGAGGAAGATCATCTGCCCCAGGGTCACGATCACCGACAGGGCCTGGAGGACCCGCATCTGTCCGCCCAGGAGCACGTTTGCAAGGGGTAGTCCCGCGCCGAGGGTCGCCAGGGCGAGGGAGAAGGAGAGCATGTACCGGATGGCCGGTCCCCGCACGAAGGCCGTGGCGATGGAGCCGAACTGCGCTCCGAACATGGCGCCCACGATCATGAACATGACGGCGAGGAAGTCCACGTTGCCTTCGATGGAATGGCGGAGACAGCCGTACGCGCCCGAGAAGACGATTTCCACCAAGTCGGTCCCGACGGCGATGTGCGTGGAACATCCCACGATGTACACGAGGGCGGGGACACGGATGAACCCTCCGCCCACTCCCAGGAATCCGGCCAGGATGCCCGTCACGACGCCCACGAGGACGATCACCCACATGGACACCACGACCCGGGCCGTCCGGCACCGGACGATGGGGGCGAGAGGAAAGCGCTGGAAGAGCCGGGGCAGGCCGGACGTGGTGACCTCCCGAGCCAGGGCCTTTCCCTCCTCGGCCATCTGGGCCAGGCGACGGTGGGACTTGACGGTCTCGTAAAGGGTGTAGACGAAGAGCGTGAACATGAGGCACACGGAGGCGGAAAGAAGCGCCACCGAGGAGAGGCCGAGGTGCTTGAAGTACCCGAGAAGGCGGATCCCCTCTTCCACGCCGAACATGGTCCCCGCCACCATGGACAGGGCGAGCACCCAGTCGATGTTGCCGAGCTGGCGGTGCCGCACGGTGGACACGATGCCCTTTCCGGCGATGTGCGTCATGTCGATGCCCGAGGCCATGTATCCAGGAAATCCGAACACGATGAGGGCCGGCGTGACCATGTACCCGCCGCCCACGCCGATGAAGCCCCCCACGATCCCCACCGTGAAGCCCGTGAAGACGAGGAGGAACCAGGGCGCCTGAATGCCCGCGATGAGAAAGTCAAACATGGCGTCTCCTCCCCTCTCAGTGACCCACGGAGTGGTCGATCTTCTTGAACTTCAGGCCCAGCATGTCGGTGAATCCCTCGGCCAGGTATCCGAGGCACACGCCGATGAGGCCCACCATGACGATGTTCCAGAGGCCCGAAAGGGGATTGGTCTTGATGTTCTTGTGCGTGAAGGTGTCCTTGTACTTGAACCCTTTGGCCTGCTTGAGTTCCCAGGGGATCTTCACGGTGAGCGTCCCGCCCTCCAGGGAGGCGCGTCGGCCTTCCGCGAGCGTCTCCAGGGAAATCACGCCCGTGGCGTGCTCCGGAAGGACATCCCCCTTCTTGACGGCGCGGGCCTGCAAGCCCTCGAGGGTCGAAAAGTCTCCCACGGTCAAGGCGGCGGGCTTTTCCGGCGTGGCGTCCATGAACGCCCTCGCGTTGACCGCGTATCCGTCGGCCTTGGCCTGGTAGTAATACCAATGCACCATCCGTCCGGAGGTATAGAAATGGACGGCGTACCAGAAGGCCCCCGCTGAGGCCGCCGCCCAGAACAGGAACTTGATGATGGAGCGGGTCCGTTCGCTTTGGGTCATCTCTCCCCCCTTTCTCAGACTCACCAGAGATCAGCCTAAAGGTGGGGAGAGAGGCAGGCCAGGGCTGTCCGTGTGGCCGGCCGTGATGTGGGTTATATAACCATTCTATCGGGGGCTGTACATGTCACAATAAGACAACATTTGCTTGGTCAGGAGGCTGCCCTCCTGCCCGAAGGGGTGGGCGAGTATCATGAATATGCGTGATTTTGGATCGTTCCCACTGCGAAAGTCTCCCGGCCTGCCGGCGGCCAGGGGGGCGAAGGGGCGTTCCGGTGCAAAGAGCGGCACGGTGGGAGCGTATCGTGATGATACGTAGTGAGGGTGCCCCTCCATTCGCTTGGAAACGGCTGGGAATGTTGGAGTATCTCGCGTTTTTCCCGGAAGGGATCCTCTCCGGGGGAAAGGGGCGATTCCCCGAAAAAAAGGCGAGTCCGGGGGGCCGGAAAACGGTTCAGCGCGCCGTGGAAGACCGGAAGGAGAGGCCGCCCCCTAGGGCGGAGAGGAGGGTCCCCACGCCCAGGAGAAGGAGCAGCTCCTGGGGCGAGAGAAAGCGTTGGGAGAGCCACTGGAGGAACAGCGCGCCCGAACCCGCGAACCGGGCCACGAGCAGGTGGGTGGCCAGGAGCCCGGTGAGAGCCAGGACGCCCGACAGGGCCCCGAGGAGGAAGCCTCCCGCCACGAAAGGCCCGCGGATGCTCCACTCGGTAGCCCCGACGAATCGAAGGATGGCGATCTCCTCCCTCCGTGAAAGGGCCAGAATCCTCGTCACGGCCGCCACGGTGAACACCGCCGCCACCGAGAGCGCCACGAAAAGCAGACCGCCCAGCAGGGCCACGAACCGGGTGTAGGTCCTCAGTTTCTCCACCCAGTCCCAGTCGAAGAGGACCTGTTCCACGCCCTCCTCCTTTTCGGCCGAGGCCACCAGGCGCTTCACCGCGTCGAGGTCCACGGGGCCTTTCAGGGAGAGGGAGAGAGAATCGGGCAACGGGTTCTCCCTAAGGGTCCTGGCCGCGGCGCCGAAGGCCGGGGAGAGCCCCGCCAGGCGCTGGAGGGCCTCCTCCGGGGAGACCCTCCGGACGGAGGCCACCAGGGGATGAACGCCCAAGCTCTTCTCGAGGGCCTCTCGCCGCGCCGGCTCGATCCCGTCCACGAGAAAGACGCGCACCTCGAGGTTCCGCTCCCAGGAGGCGAGGAGGGCGTTCACGTTGCCCGTGAGGTACAGGGAGAAGCCCAGCACGTACAGGGAGAGGGCCACGATGAAGAGGGCGAAGCCGTGCAGCGTCTTGTGGCGCATCAGCGCCACCGCGCCCTCGTTCAGGAAGTACCCGAGCATCCGCAACAGGCCCATGGCCTTCACAGGGTAGCAGAGCCGCCGCCGGGGGCGAAGCGGCGAGGCGAAAGGGAAAGGCCGGGGCACCTCCTCCCCGGGGCGGCCTCCTCATGGACGATTCGGTCCCGGTTTCCCTTTTTCACTCCCCGTCGTCGAGGAGGCGGCCCTTTTCCAGGAGCAGGACGCGTCCGCCGAATTCGGCGATGAGCTGGCGGTCGTGGGTGGCCACGAGGACCGTCGTGCCCGCGGCGTTGACCTCCCGGAAAAGGTTGAGGATCTCCCGGGCGAGCTCCGGATCGAGGTTGCCCGTGGGCTCGTCGGCGAGGAGGATGGCGGGACGGTTGATCAGGGCGCGGGCGATGGCGACGCGCTGCTGCTCCCCTCCCGAAAGCTGCTCGGGGTAGGCGGTCATGCGGTTTTGGAGTCCCACCCATCGGAGGGCCTCGAAGGCCCGGCGCTTGCGTTCCCTGGAGGGCACGCCTTGGAGGGTCAGGAGAAGGGAGACGTTCTCGTACACGGTGCGCGTGGGAATCAGCCGGAAATCCTGGAAGACCACTCCCAGGCGGCGTCGGAAGAAGGGCATCTGGCGGCGCGTGAGCCCCGCGAGGTTCCGGCCGTTCACCACGATCTGCCCGGCGGTGGGGCCGTCCTCCCGGATGATGAGTTTGAGCAAGGTGCTCTTCCCCGCCCCCGAGGAGCCCGTCACGAAGCAGAACTCGCGCGGGTGGATCGTGAAGCTCACGTCCGAGAGGGCCTGAACCTCTCCCCGGTAGTTCATGTCCACGTGGTAGAAGCGGATCACGGCGCTCCGTCCTCCCAAGGTGCGGCCTGAAGGCCACCCTCGCCGTCCGGTCTTCCCGCCGGCCCGGTAGCCGATGCAAGTATACCTCGGGCGGGAAGGTCATCCGGTAAAGCGCCCGCTGTGACAGGCCTAGACCCTCCACGCCCTTGACAAAGGACCGGGGGGGGTAGGCTTTCCCCAGACCGACCATCGGTGTGGACGATACGTTGAGGGAGGGGGAGAATGGGACGGCGCATCTTCGCACGGGTCATGGCCGGACTACTCACGTCGAGCGCGTTGTGGACGGTCAACGCTTTTGCTCAAGTCGAGCGCCCCTGGGTCTGGATTCAGGCCAAGCCTTCCATTCCCAAGGACATGCTCTGCCAGCCCGGGGACTACGAGGTGTTTGCGTTCCGGGTAGGCTGTTACGACGTCGGCAAGGGCAGGTGGAAAGACTGCGAGACCCTCTTCATGGAGTACTACTCGTTGAGCGGGGTCCCTGCGGAGGAGCGGCCTTTGTGGATGGGGGGCCATGAACACAGCCGTTCAACCGGGGACGTGTTTCGCACCCTCGGGTTCCTCGCTTCGGCGGTGGATGAGAGCGGGGGCAGCGATCCAACTCTATTTTATGGCCACACGCTAACCAGGGGTGGAACGCCTACAAGGGCATGCCCGAAGCGAGCGGCGTCGTCCGAGTCATGGGTCGATACGCTTGTGAGGATACGCGATTCCGGTTTCTTGCCGATGAGGTTTGGCATCTCGATCCGTCGGATCCATCGGGAAGGACGGTCTACACCGAGATCGCCTTCATGGTGGGCGTCTATGGGCTTGAAGTCCTCCCCGACAGCGAGGACTATATGAAGAACTCCAACCACGCTGGCCACAGCGCCCCCGTCTTTTGTGGCACTCCGGAAATGAATCGAAAGCTGGCGAATCTGGCGCGGGAATTCAGGGAGAGCTACCCTCAGGGAGGCACGGTCTCCTTCAATGACCTCAGCCTTCGGTATGGGGGTCTGTATGATGTTGATCAACATTGGGACTGCGACCACGTTCTGCACCGAGAAGGCAAATCGGCCGACGTAAACCGAACGGTTTCTAAAGAAAACTTAGAAAAGGTAGCCAGGAATTTGGGTTTCACGGAATGTCACCCGGGCAGCACACTCATCCATCTTGAATTGGGGCCCTGCCAGAAGAAGAGGAGTGCGTGACATGCGAAAGCAGATTCCCATTCTGTTGGCTGCGCTGGCCTTTTGTCTGGTTTTGGCCGGGATTCTCTCCTTCGCCCAGGCGCCCCCCAAACCGATCTTCGAGAACGTGCGGGTGCATGCCTCATGCGAAGAGGACGTCCAGCACGGCGGCTATCGCTATACCTACGCGGTGACCAACCCGGCGGAGAACACCATCAGCTTGTGGGATATCAACCTTCCGCTTGGAGTGGAGGTCTGGGAGGTTGCGGCCCTTTTCGGTCCGCTCCATTGGTCGAAAGACACGTGGGGGAGGGAGTTCTCTCCCAATCCAGAGGATGGCCTGCTTCCTCCCAGCGTGTCTTGGAATGCCTCGGACGATCCGTTCTTGCTCCTTCCGGGAGGAACGGTTGCTCCTCTAGGGTATAGCGTTCCCGTGCCTCCCACGGTACGCGAAGCATGGATTTACGCCTGGTTGGAGCCCTGGTTCATTGCCTACCGGCAGGCTGCGGGCGAGGACTACGACGACCCGGCCGGCCTGAAACGCGAGTACATTCGCAAGATCCCCACACTGGCGCCCCTGCCCGTTCCCCCCGGGACCTTCGAACACTGGGACGTGTTTCTGTCGGACGTTGCGAAGGCGGGGGAATTGGGGTGGGTGTCGGATGCCGGGCTCCTTGCGGGGATCCGGGAAAACC
>Ga0209172_10001926_pt1 | contig 40153 bp, 30 predicted proteins | sample LarsenN4metaG_FD_184113 | JGI IMG/M metagenome (GOLD analysis project Ga0209172, IMG submission 184113) | Hot spring sediment bacterial and archeal communities from British Columbia, Canada, to study Microbial Dark Matter (Phase II) - Larsen... ... | reverse complement strand
ATGCAGTTTGTTCAAGAACTTGAGTGGAGCCTCATCAAAGACCTCGTCGAACTGTGCGGAGGTGACCCCAATAAACTCGACCAATATCCTCTAAGACAATAACTTCTAACTTTCCGTACACTTGTGGTGACAACACCAAGCGCGGCAAGAAAGAAATCCATATACCTTCCTGAAGGCTTTGGAAAAGAAAAATACATCTGCGAGGGCGCAGTGCGAGCGTCGAATCACCTGCCTTTGTACCACTTCCGCAAAGTCTGCTCTCCGGCTTTCCCTTGAGGCGTGTAGTCGCGCTCCGGGTAGCCTTCGTGGCCGCGCATATTGGGAAACCACTTCCAAAGAAAGCCGCCGGCCCACCAGTCTTCGTGCTGGAAAGTGGAAAAAAGCGCCTCGTAGCAGTTGGCCTGGGCCTGTTCGTTGATGTTGCGGCCTTCGATCCCGCGTTCGAGTTCCCAGTTCCGCCAGCCGCAACTGTCCACGCTGAGATAGCCGAATTCAGTGAATAAAACGGGTTTCCCCTGCTGTTGGCTATAGGTTTTCAGGCGTTCCTTAATAGGTTGCCAGGCGCTTTGAAGAGCGGCTACTTTGGGCGTTTTTTCTTTCACCAACGGAAAATAACCGCCGAGACCGATGTAATCGAGTTCTTTCCAAAACGGTACTTTGTCCCAGTCGTCCCAGTTGGCGGAGTAGGTGAGTTTGCCTTTGTAAATGTTTTTGATTTTGGAAATCAAATTGCTCCAATACTGCGGGCGCTTTTGAATCGCGGCGTTGAACTCGGTAGCAATGCAAAACATGTCGGTCCCTGCTGAGTCCGCCAGCGCCGCAAAGCGGAGGATGTAGCGTTCGTAGGTGGTTTCCCAGGTTTTCCAGTCTTCTTCGCTCGAAAAATCGAGATTGCCCGTCCAGTGATTAGGAATCCAGACCTGCGGTTTCATCATCACCTTCAAACCTTGTTCGTGCGCCAGGCGAATGGTTTCTTTTACCCCGGCAGGACGTTCGCCCCACCATTGTCCGCCATTTTCTTTGAACAGGACTTCATTGGTGCCGGGGCGCAAAAAAGCATAGGGCACGACGGCTATCCAACTGGCGCCGGTCTCCGAGACGTGCGGCATCGGGTTTTGGGGAAATGGCTCCGGCGGCGCGACGAAGGTGAGGCCGTTGATTTTTCCGGCGGTGGGTGACTGCCGGTGGACGGTGGACGGAAGGCCAACAGATGATTGTGTTGTTTGCGGCTGGTTGCAAAAAACGAATAAGGGCAAGAGGAAAGCAAAAGCGCAGGACGGGTGTTTCATAAACAAATCAACCCCGCCGGGAATAGTGCCGGGCGGGGTTGAAAAGTAGGAGAAAGATTTGGAAGCCTTTCAAAAAAATCTGTCAGCGTTGTACTTCCGCCGCAATTTTTGCTGCCAAATCCTTCATCTCGTCGGCTGACATCGAAACGGGTTCTTTCCCGAACGACAGGTCGGACATCGCGTTGAGCGGAATCAGATGCACGTGTGCGTGCGGCACTTCGAGGCCGATGACGGCGATGCCGATGCGTTTGCAAGGCACGACTTTTTCTACCGCTTTGGCCACTTTTTTGGCAAAAACGATGAGTCCGCCAAGTTGTTCATCTTCGATGTCGAAGATGTAGTCAATCTCCTTTTTCGGAATGCACAAGGTGTGGCCTTTGGCTTGCGGACGCACATCCAGAAAAGCCAGGTAGTCGGCGGTTTCGGCGATTTTGTAGGCCGGGATTTCGCCGGCGACGATGCGGGAGAAAATGCTTGCCATGATTTGTTGTTCGTTGCTGGTTGTTCGTTGCTGGTTGTTCGTTGCTGGTTGTTCGTTGCTGGTTGTTCGTTGCTGGTTGTTTTAAAAATCTGTCAACTCTACGAACTAACAACGAACAACGAACAACCAACAACGAACAACGAACAACCGGGAACTATCCGATTGAAATTTCCACGACTTCAAATTCCAGCGCGCCGCCGGGCGTGGTGATTTTGGCGACATCACCCCTTACTTTGCCCAGCAAACCCTGACCGATAGGAGAAGTGACGGAAATCTTCATCAGTTTGGCATCGGCTTCTGTTTCCGAGACCAGTTTATAGGTCATTTCTTTCCCTGTTTTCAGGTTTTTAATCGTCACGTTGGAAAGAATAGCCACTTTGGAGGCATCGAGTTGGCTTTCGTCAATCACGCGGGCATTGGCGAGCACCGTCTCCAGTTCGCTGATTTTCATTTCCAACATGCCTTGCGCATCTTTGGCCGCGTCGTATTCGGCGTTTTCCGAAAGATCTCCCTGGGCGCGCGCTTCAGCAATGGCGCGTGCCGCTTCCTGACGTCCGGTGGTCTTCAATTCTTCAAGTTCGGCTTTGAGTTTGTCATAACCACTCTGCGTCAGATACGTGTAATTAGCCATTTTTATAAAATTTGATGATGAGCGAATTTGTTTTGGGGCCTGTTTTCGCTGAGAAAGGTTTACCAAACGACAGCCGTCGGGTAAACCTTTCTCAGGTAGAGGCAGAAAAAACAGGAACGTTCCTACCGGGCAGATAGAAACGTTCCTGTGTTCGTAAACTGGTGCAAAGATACGGCAATCAGTTGAAAGAGGAAAATTCTTTCCCGCTTTTTTCTGTGCCGTCGCGCTTACAGGTCGAGGCGGATACCGAGATTGTGGATACCGTTGTAAATATCCGTGACGCGGAATGCGTAATCAATCCCGATGCGCGTATCCGAGCCTTTTTTCACAGGTACCGATACGCTAAAACCTGCACTGAGGCCATTGTCGAGCGTGGCTTCCACTGTGTTGGCAGCGTCAAACTCGTATTTGTAGCCGGCGCGGAGGGCAAAGTTTTGTCCCATCGAAAACTCCAGACCACCACCCAACTGGTCGCGGGAGAAGGCATTGGAAGTGAAATTGAGCACCATCCCAAGACGGCTCGTCCTGCCGAACAACCAGTCGTAGGACATGCCGATATTGAGTTGAGAGGGTAATTCGAAGGCCGCCGAACGCTCGTAGTACGTGTTGTTGTACTCGAAAGTCGGGCCGGGATTGGGCAATTGTTTGGAAAGACCTTCGCCGCCAAAGCGCATCTTGGTGCCGACGTTGCGGAGCGAAATGCCGAATTTGAAATTATCTTGTTCACCCGTCACATATTGTACGCCGGCATCGAGCGCGACAGCACTGGCGCGGGCATTGGAAACGGACTCGTTGACGAATTTGGCTGTGACGCCGACAGAAACTTTGTTGGCGAACAAGTGCGAGTACGAAATGCCCATGTTGAAAAACGAAGGGCTGAACGTAGCGCCGGAGCCGCCAGGGGTATCTTCCGTCGTGTAGTCAAAATCGCCGAGGTCGAGCGCGACGATGTTGAAACCGAAAGCGCCGCCTTTGCCCACCCGCTGGCCAAAACCGAAGGCATTCACATTGATATCGGCGAAGTAGCGGGTGTGCCCCAGTTGAATTTGTGTGCCTTCGATGCGCGACAGACCTGCGACGTTGAGAAAAATCGCTTCGGTGCCCATGATGTTGGCAGTGCTCATGGTATGCAAACCTGCACTCCGCGCCCAGGGGTTGATGAGCAGCTGATTGGCGCCCGCTTCACCCTGACGGTCAGGGTTTCCGGCAAATGCAACGCCCGTGAGCAACAGTACGCACCAGGGAAGCAAGTATATGTATTTATGATTCATATTGCTTTTGAATTGAAAGTTTGAACGTTGTCGGTTGTCAGTTATCGGTTGTTGGTTATTGGTTGCCGGATGTTTTTGAATAAAAATGCTTTTCAAAAATACCGGCAACCAATAACGGATAACCAACAACCCACTTGTTATAGCCCTGACGGGTCAAATTGTCGCGCTATGCCAAACCACTTGATGGTTCGTTCGCCCAGATCCGGCGCCTGCACATTGATCAGGTAGACGCCACTGGCGACAGGAATACCTCTGCTGTTTCTCAAATCCCATTCGAGCGCGTCTGAGATTTGACGATACGGCGCGTAGGTTTCGTTGCGCTGGTACTGGCGGATGAATTTACCGTCGAGCGAATAGATTGTCACCGTGCATTTACCCGGAAGATTGGTAATCTTGATGGTGTTGGTAAACTGCGAGGTTTCGTACTGCGAGAAGCCGTAGTACGGGTTGGGCACAACTTTAATCGAGTCGAGGGCGGTTGCGATTTCAACTTTCTCCAACGCACGCGCTTGCTGTCCCTGAATTTTGAACTGATAACGCGGATGGCCGGTTCTCTGGCCGCCGTTGTCGTCCTGGAACCAGTTGCGGTACGGCTTGGTGACACGCAGTTTGACCGTGACATCATTGGGGATGAGACCATCCCCTAGCGATCTCAACTGGTTGTTGTTCGCCACCTGGAGCATGCCTGCCCAGGCGAGGTTGCGCATTTGCAGGTTTTTCACAGAACCGACAAAATTGCCGAACACCTCCGGCGTGATGCGGCGGCGAAGCGCTTCACATTCATCATACGGAGTAGTCATCACGTAAACGAAGTGCTGACCACCCAAAACCATGTTGTAGTACAAGGAGCCGGCGTCAATTTGGTCGCTGAATATCTGGCTTGTAGGATTCCAGAGCATGTCGCGTCCAGTGAAATTCGGGTCAATGTCTTTGCTGTAACAGGAGTTTTCGCCGAAGAAAATATTCAGGCGCTGGCCGGTTTCCACATCAATGGCGTAACCGGGGAACCAACCCATACCAATCAGCGGCTTCCCTGCATCAGGCGCACCGGGAGGGGCAACCGCACCGTCAGGATCGGGTAGCCCATCGTTATTGTTATCATCTTTACCAACAGAAGGCGCATACCTGATGTCGAAAGAGGTCCGCTTCCGGGTTGTGCCCGGGTTACTCTCGGTCTGGAGTTGAGGATCTTGCAAGGCTGCATACGCGGAACTGGTGTAATACCATGAAGCCGTCTCGACAACTGCACAGCGGCTCCATTTCGACTTGTCGCTGGTGAGTACGATGTCCACGTTGGGAATCCTTGCAATTTTGTCAATTCTGTCCGCAGGCAGGTTATTGCCAATAATGACGCCATTCAAAGAAAGTCCGTTCAACTGTTCCGTCCATGCCGGCGTAAACGTCACTGCATTGAAGTCTGCTGCTGCTACCACGCGGTAATCGCACAGGAAATAGGGAGAAAACCATCTGTCGCCGAGCGTACTGAGTCCCTGATTGGGGTCGTACTCGTTGTCAATTTCCAGTTTTTGCGTCTTGATGTAGTGGAAATAATCGAGCAGCGGGTTTTGGTCATTCGTATTCGGAATAATGTCCGGCCAGCCGGTCAGCCATAGCGGACCTCGCTGCGCATATTCCGTTTCGCCTCCGATACCTCCATTATTCGGATCGGTCAGCGCTTGTGTACCCGGATCCACCTGCTGAATGATATTGACGGAGAAACCGTATTGTTCCACTATCTGCTCGTTGATTTCGCTGATGGTGCGGTCAGAGGCGATGATAGCTCCATCGGGCAAACGGCGCAATTCCCAGCGGGCAGTGTCGTCCAGTTTGGTATCCGTCATGTTGCCGTCCACGAAGCGGAGTTCGTAATCGCCATCTTTTACTTCAAAAGGATTGAAGATGGTGACATTGAGCGGGCCGCGACCTTGCTTGTAGGTCAGTGCGGTGTCGGGCAAATTACCGGTCCAAAGATTCGCTACCGTCGCGCTATCCAAATCCAGGAAGTTACCGCCGTTACCAGCGCCTTCCAGACGCGTGACTACAACGCCGTCGCCGTAGGCAGACTGCAAGGCCTGGTCCACTATGGGGCGGGGAACCACGGTGAAAATTTTGATCTGCGTACCGTCGCCACTCTTGCGACTTGGCAGGTAAGAACGCGGCTGGCCCGGAGCGGGTGAAGTCAGCGGATCGAACGTGTCGTAGTTGTTGTGCGCGTAGGCGATGGCGGCGAAATAGTACTTTTTATGGTTGATAAGTCGGCGGTCAGCAGTCTTTGCGAACCTGTCGTCCTTGATGCTGAATGTGTGGCGGATACCCGTATTTTCCCCTTGCACCATCAAATGCGGGGTATAAATGGGGTTATCCGGATCGCTTGGGTTGTCAATTTCCTCCCAGTTGTAAATGGAAGTGATGCCGTTGCGAATATCCACCTGATAAATGAGGCGGCTTTTTTCCGGATTCGTTTCAAACTCTGCGTTCGATACGTTCGGGTCAGCCAATTGATAAATTTTGTAACCTTCGAAGTGATAGAACGTGCTGGCAATTTCTTCCGGCGTAGCGAAATACGGCGGGCCGGCTTCGCGTAAAGAGTCGGGTGCGAGAAAATCCTGTTCGCTGTAGGCCTCTTTTACGTTGTTGGAAGGCAACATATTGGTCAGTACAGCCACAACTTCCTGGTTCAGTTCGATCCAGTCAACATCCGGCGCATCGGGGCCGTCGAGCAAGTCGAAGCAGTTGTCGAACAAGCCTTGCGCCAACCTGTCGGCACGAAGCAGGTTCTCCAAATCCGGGCAGGGATACGTAATGTCCGGCACCCAGGGTACACCGATGATGAGTTCGTTCACAGCGCCGGGTTCCAGACGGAAAGGGCCGGAAGCCTGAATGGTGCGGCGGTCGTAGTTGGGAAGATTGGCCGTACACATGGACCAACCCGCGTCGTCGTCAGGGCTGTCGGTAAGTGCGTAGCGAATATTCAACTCCGGGCCGCCTTCCTGATAGCCGTCCCCACCATACTGGAAAGGAGAACCGTCTCGCCATGAACCGGTCAGGTAACGGTAAAACTCGAGTGGCAACTGCGGGTCGAGCGTACCGTTTGGCGGGTTGTTGATGTTGTTATTATAATAGGTGAAAGACGACATCCCGATTTCAATCGAAGTGTCTTTACCGCTTGGCAATTTGATCGGACGGAGCGGGCCACGGAAATAGTCCACACCCAGAATTGGAATTTTATCGCAGTACGTCGCTACGTCGTCAGCGCAAGTACAACCCGGGTCGCCATCGGTGACATCCCGGTTGTACACGAACATCAAGTCGTTCGTCGTATCGCAACCTACGTAGTCGTCCACTGCACAACCCAGGTCAGGGTCAACCCACATAGCGAAAAAGGTAGAGTCAATGCGCGTTGTAGCGCGGTTGATGAGTTTGTAACGCTGGAAGGTCATGTCGTTCAGTTCGTCGTTCGTCACATAGCCGAATGACTGAACCTGTACTTCCATCTGAATGGGCGTACCGTTCGTTTTGGCGTGGATAGCGCCACCGCCCTGGTCGTTGTAAATCCAGAAAATCATTTCATCCGGGTAACGGTCGAGCGCGCAGCCGCGAATTTCGATAGACGGATAATCGCCATCGAGCGGATTGTAAATGTCATCAGGTTCATCGCCTGCATCGAAAAAACCGGCAAGTCCCTGGTCGTTAAACGGAAGGTCGAAACCCCAAACTTTGGTAAAATACGGATTGCCTTTGGCAGGCCAGCCTTTTACGCCGCGCGGGATTTCGTCTTCGCTGAGATTGCCCTGAGCGAGATTGGCCAGGTGGCGACGAATTTCCTCACCGGTGACGCGGAAGTGGCGGTCCCAGTTGTTGCAGGTAAACGATTCTGTGATACCTGTTTCTGTGAGAGGACCCGGCCAAAAGTCGTTAAGACCGTCATTGCGATAATCCTGACAAGCCAGTTTCAAGTTGCCGGCGGGGTCAACACCACCCAGCCAAACGGCGCCGGCAAAGATGGACGACACTTCGCGCTGGCCGGTAGAAACATCCACTTTGGGCACGATGTAGCGACCGTTCTCTTTTACGTCCCACCAGCAGTCGCCACCGCCGAGCAGACGCGCACGCACGTTGTTGATCTCCTGGTCAATCTGCGATTCCGAGTTGGCGCAGATAGTCCGGTAAGTTACGCCGTTGTTACCACCGGATTTGGCTGGAATACGTCGGTCTTTGGGGATGTGCGCGAAAACTTCGCTCCCCACCATGAAGACCAGCATCGCTGCAATCCAAATTCTGTAATGACGCATGGTTTTAATTTTTAGTTTTTTAAATTTGAATGGAAGGTCTGAAGCGGAGGAGGAGTAATTTTTGCTCCCCTCCGCTTCATCCGTTTATCAGAATTCAATCACTGCGCCGACATAGAGGCGGCGAGGCAGTGTAAAATTATTGAAATTGCGAACTACCCAGGAATAGGATGCAAGGTAAGCGTCCACGTTACGACCCGATGAAACCACACCTTCCAGGATGCCCTGACCTTCCGCAGTAGCAAGGTAGCCGTCGTCGGTAGGAGAGCCGGTCACTGGATAAACACCGACAATGTTTTTGCGGTTCAGAAGGTTGGATACCCGGAAATAAACGTTCAGGTTGAGCGGTCTTTTACCCTGGGGAGCGAGAGCGAAAGACTTGTCCACACGCAGGTCAAGATTGACACGCCAGGGAAGGCGGTTGCCGTTGATGGCGCCCACTGTACCTTGTCCGTCGAAACGAATCGGACGGATTTTAGCAGTGTACGGGCGACCCGAAATTGCGTACGCCTGGAGGTTTACACCGAAATTGGCCAAAATATCTTTACCTCCAATACGCGGGCCGTTGTAGCGATTGCCATCGGCGAAGCGGTAGTCAATAATCGCGTTGAGGTTGTGACGCTCGTCGAAGTCAAGCGGAAAAAGCGTACGGATATTGCCGCGAGCGGTAAGGCCACGCTGGGAGTTCGGACCCGAGCCCGTACCATCTGCAAATTGCAGGGTGTAGGCGATGCGTACTTCCGTGTTTTGAATCCGGCGCAAATCGTATTGGACGGTGAAACCTTTCACGGTACCGAAGTCAATGTTGTCGTAAGTCTCGTAGTTGCTGATAACCGGCACGTAAAGGATAGTACGGCTCTGAATCATGTCGCGCATTTCGCGGTAATAGGCCGAGAATTTGAGCGCCGAGTTCTGGTTGAGGCGTTGCTGGAAGCCTACTTCATAATCTACCACGCGTTCCGGTCTGAGGTTGGCGTTGTTGCCCGGCGTACGGCCAGGTGTGTAGAAGTAGAAATAGTTGAGCGGCGTCACCTCCCAGTTGCTGGGTGGGCGCTGTACGAGAATGTCGTAGTGTGCGAAGAAGTTGGCATCTTCGGAAATAGGGAAAGAAAATGCCAGACGCGGCAGCCAGTTGACCTGAGGCGTGTAATCTTCGAATGACAAATCAGGGTTGAAATCCGGATTAGCGATTTCATCTCCAAAAATGGTGTCAGCCAAATAAGGCGCTACGACGCCACCGCCGAAAATCAGGTTACCGTCGTTAGCCTGCGTACCGTCGGCAAAATACCAGGTATTGTTAGCATCGCGGAAAGCCTTGGGCGTGTTGTCCGTAGAGCTGTTCACATACACTTTGAAGTCGTCGCCGATGCCTTCAGGACGCGGACTGCTGGTCACTGGATCGTCGGGATTGTAGAATTGCTCGGCCGTCATCACCTGATACAGGGAGTACGGGTCGCGCAGCACCTTGGTGTTAAGGTCGAAACGTTCGACACGAAGCCCCAGGCTGAAAATCATTTTATTGAACGTAAACTTGTCCTTGATAAAGGCAGCCTGATATAAAGGACGCAGTGGAGCTACCGGGAAATCCCGTATACCATCCTCGTCGCGGCTGGTGAAGAAGTCATTGAACGAAACATTTCCGGTCAATTTTTCTCCGGTGTACGTGTAGCCATAGTAGCCGATGTAACCCGGGTCGGTGAGCTCGCGTGGAGCAAACATGCCGAGGTCAAGCTGGTCGGGGCGAAGGCCGTCAATGTTCACATTGGCATTGGGCGCCAGGCCCAGGGATTCGCGGATTTCTCTGTAAAATTTATTGTCGCCCGCTTGCTCCGAAGTCAGCAGAAGATAGTCGTATTGGTCAATCGAGTCGCCGAGTTGCGGCACCCATATTTTACCGATGACTTTGTTTGTGTCCAGACCATTGAAACCTTTGTCCACAGACTGGCGTGCCAACAGCCACAGTCCATAAGGAGCGACGGTCCAGTTGCGAAGTGTGCGTTGTTCGTTGAGCAGACCAAACTGGATATTATGCACCCCTGTGCGACCCAGTTTCAAGTCGAAACCCGCGGTGGCTGTGATGGTGATAACATCCGATTCATTTTTGTTGTAGTTGTTGTAAACCAGACCGGTATTGGCATGCATACCGCTCCAAAGGCTCGTGTTTACATTTGAAAGCTGGCCATTGAGCGCATTGAACGCATTGTCGTCTGTAAAGTCAGTGTTGTAAACCACCAGGTCAGCGTTGGGGATAACCAACTGTCCGGCAGCATTTTCATATCCGTACTGGAAGCCTTCAAAGACCCGCGCATTACCGAGGTGTCTCCAGTTGTTGTTCGCATCTCGCGACGGAATCGGTATGTACTGATAGTCGAAACGGCCAATGTAACCGTAGTCGAACAGGCGCTCTTCGTGGCGCGGGTCGTAAGTGGTACCGTTGGCGCGCTCGAAACCGAACTGGATCTGATAGTTGGCATTGGAAATACCGATGCTCTTGGCGCTCGAATTGCTTGATTCGGTGCTGCCGAGGCGATGCCGGAAACGAGCGATACCGCGATAGCGGGAAGAGTAGTTAATCGGGTTATTGCGGGAGTTCATCAAACGCCAGCCGCCGCCATCGAACTTATTCTCAATGTCTTTGTAAGTACCAGTGACGCTGAAGTCAATATTGTCGGCGAGGCGAAAATCCAGTTTCGCGGTCACGTCAATATCGCGGCGCTCTTCGTCCGGGCGATATTTGAGTACGTTTACGCTGTCTTGCGTAAGGTTTTCGGCAGCCGTAACGGGCGAACCGTTTAGAAAAGTAATAGGATTTGCCTGCAAGCGACCCAACACATTTTCAGGATCGCTCAATTTGGCGCGTTCAGCGTCGGCTATCGCCTGGTCGGGGCTGAGCAATTTGGCCATGTCCACACCGGCGCCTTTCACCTGATAAACGGGAAGTGCCGGTGGGTCATCGTCTTTTTGAGACAAGAACTGACCGGACAAACGGAAGCCTACAATCGTACGCGAAGCGCCGTTCTCGAGTTTCTTTTTCCAAAGAGGGCCGCTCACGTTGGCCGTCGTCAGCAACCAGCCGTAAGGATCGAGGCCGTAAGAAGTTTCGGTTTCGACAGCGCCGTGATATTCGTTGGCCGGGCCTTTGGTCACCACAGAGATGACACCGCCCGTCACGTCGCCGTATTCTGCGCCAAGACCACCTGTCACCACCTGCAACTGCTCGATGTCCTGTACCGGAGGCACCTGGTTGCCATACACGCGGATACCGTCAATGTAGTAGTTGGTGCCGTTGGCGCGCGAACCTTTAATGTTCACCTCGCCGCCATCCACCGAAGTAGTACCGGCGGTAGTGGCCACAATGGCGTTCACGCTACGGGTAGGCAGGTTTCTGATTTGTTCGGAAGTGAGCGTTTGACCGCCCGATGTTTTGTCTTGCTCGATGAGCGGGACTTTAAAGGCCTTGATTTCCACATCGCCCAGCACGAGGCCTTCACTCATGACCTGGTCGAGGAAGGTAATCTGGTTGGTGAGGATACGTACGCCGGTCACTTTTTGTGAAGTAAAGCCCGTGTAGGAAAACTCCACGTCGTAAGTGCCGGGATCAAGCGGAGCCAGGCGGAAGTTGCCGTCGTAGTCTGTGATGGTGCCGCGTATGATTTCGGCGCCTTTCATTACTTTGACGGTAGCCCCTATCAGTCCTTCGCCTTTGTCGTCCGACACTTTGCCTTGCAGCGCGGTAGTTTGGGCGAGCACGGCTCCGGCACTCAGGAGCATCGCAAATGTTAAGAGTAAAGAACGTACCATAGAACAGAGGTTAAGAAGATTTTTGAACAGAGCCGGTAAAAAAGCCTGGAACACAGCATTCCAAACCTCGCCTTGCCCCGATGCACTAAAATTTCTGCTTGCTTTAATTGGTTAACGATTTTCTAAAAATGGCCGCAATGATAGCAAAACCCTTGCGTAGCCATCGAACATTGACAAATAATGTTGCGATTTTGACAAAAATCGCCGCTGCATTTTCACCCGCGCTGCCGAATCGCGTCACCTATTTTTTCCAGCAACACTTCGGCCATTCGCCGCTTCGACTCGTGCGTCCAACCCGCAATGTGTGGCGCAAGTATCACATTTTCAAGCGCATGTAACCTTGCGTACAAGTCCTGCTCGGCAGGAGAAAACGTCGCAGGTTTTTCGTTTTCAAACACATCCAGACACGCACCGCCGATCTGCCCGTTTTCCAGCGCCGCTACCACATCGTCCGTTTTTACACATGCCCCGCGCGACGTATTAAGTAGGATAAAACCCTTTTTGCAACGCCCGATGAACTGCCGGTCCATCAAATGTTTCGTCTCCTGCGTCAGGGGCAAATGCAAACTCACGATATCGCTTTGCGCCTGAATTTCCTCTAAAGTCGTCTCGCGCACCCAGTCCATCCCGGTAGCAAACCCCGCCGGTTTGTATTTATCGTAAGCCAGCACGGTCATTTCCAAGCCTGCCAGTTTTCGGGCAAACTGGCTGCCTGTGTGCCCAAATCCGACGATACCGAGCGTTTTACCTTTCAATTCCCATCCCCGGTTGGCCTCCCGCCGCCACACGTTTTGACGCACTTCGCGATCAGCCCGCAACAGGTTATTCGCCAGCGCGAGCAACATGCCAAGCGCCTGTTCGGCCACCGCGTTTCGGTTTCCCTCCGGGCTACTCACGACGGCCACGCCACGTTCGGCGGCGTAAGCCCTGTCCACAATTTCCATCCCGGAGCCAAGCCGTCCGACAAAACGAAGTCGGGTAGCCGCATCGAGGAAGTCACGGTTGACGAGAATTTTGCTGTTGATAATCAACCCCTCATAGTCCGGGATGACGCTGCGCGTTTCTTCCGGAGTGATGTCAGGCAAAAAATCGCAGGAAAAACCCAGAATGGTCAGACCCTCTATCAAAAGCGGATGGCAGTCATCCGTGATTAGCACTCTTTTCATGCTAATTTTCGTCGAAAATAGGCACCTCGAAAATTAAGGCAATTACAAAATGTGTGAATGGCTATCAGGAGTGGGTGAATGCGCCGGTTGGGTTCGTGAAAGAATTGCCCGAAAGTTGGCAGTCTGGATTGCCCGCTTGAAATTTGCCCCGCGTCAAAAATTGATTTGGCGCACAAACCTGTAACCGGCCACGTGTGGCGGCAAAGATATTTAGACACAATCATGAAGCACATCTTTTTTTTAATTCTGTCGGCTTTGGCCTTTTCCTTCTGCCAAACTGCCGAACCCGCGAAGAAACGTTCGTTCGAGTGCTACGTACGTTATCTCGAACCCGAAGCGCAAATCCATGTGGAAGCCACTATGCGGGAAGGCGATACCACCCTCCAACCCATCCAGCCTGAAGGAAATATTTTGTACCAGGGCAAAGAAATGAAATTGCTCACCACCCCAAACATCACTTACCGCCTCGATAAACCCGGCCGATTCGACGCCCAGCACGTCTTTTCCTGGAAAGATGTAAAGGGAAATACCACCCAATTCGAGATGCAACTGTCCCCTGTGCAGCAGTTTGGCTTCGGTTCCAAACAACTATCGCGTCAGAAGGCCGCCACGCTCACCTGGGAAGGCGAACCGCTGTCGAAAGGTGAAACGATGGTTTTTTTATGGGAAAATGCCGCCCTCGGCAAAACCATACCGATGGAAATCATCAGCACTGGCAGTCAGCCATCTGTCGAATTTCCGGCATCGAAAGTTGCCCAACTCGACCCGGGTACCTGGACCTACTACCTCGTCCGTAAAAAACTCACCAAGGCTGACATAAACGGTATAGCGGCAAGCGGAATCATCGAGTATTACACCCAAAGCGATACTGTGGAAGTAAAGTGAGCGCAACAACTTTCCGAAAGTTAGCATCTTTCGGAAAGTTTTTAAGTTTTTGAAAATCAATTTTTTAGAAACAAAAATTGATTTTTTTTCAAAAAAAGTTTCCACTTTGGAACTATCCAAACCCGCCCGCAGGTTTAGGCTGCAATTCAATCAAACTGATTCCTCTCAACTTTCAAAACGACATGGTACGCACATTCAAAAATACGCAGCGACCGGGCCATCGGAAAGATTATCGGCTTTGGCACGGCGAGCGAATCAGTGCCGCCTGTTCGGGCTTGCCCACCCTGTTTTCGGGCAGTTCCGACGACCATAGTTCACGACTCTGACAGTCGCCCCCCTGCGGCTGTCGGAGGAGCAGCCGCAAACCTCTCCTGATTTTTTCTTTTCAAAAGACGGGTTTGCCCTGCGAACAGGGTCAAAACAGGTGCGCGTCTTTTTACCCGCCAAAGTCTTGACGAAGGCGGGCGCATCGAGAGCATGGGTGATACTGACTGCGAGCGTTACTTCGCTATCGTAGCTCACTGGTAGAGCAACTTGACTTGGGGTCAAGATCGAGCGGGTTCGATTCCCGCCGGTAAAACACCAAAGGCGTTCGCTACCTTTCGTTCACTCATTTTTCAGGCTAAACGACGGATTTTCAAGATTTTATTTTCATCCACGATGGCGTAGTTCAACGGTGGAATAGGGGACTGTCTATCCTCAGGTACGGGTTCGATTCCCGTCGTCATCGCCACGCCGGAAGGCGTACAAGCAAGCGGCAGTGAGAAATAGGGTTACTTCGGTTAGAGCATTCCGACGGCAAATCGGGAAGGTAGCGGGTTCGACCCCCGCTGTGGCCTCCTGAAAAACGCAACACAAGGCCACATAGCTCAAGGTTTTTCAACCCTCTTCGGTTTTCTCCGCTTTTCAGAGCGCGTAACTTAATGGGCAGAGTACCCGGCTTTTAACCGGGATTGTGCAGGTTCGATGCCTGCTGCGCTCACAAGATCAGTGGCAGTTTGCAGTGGCAATGGCAGTTTGCAGTGGCAATGGCAGTTTGCAGTGGCAATGGCAGTGGCAGTTTGCAGTGGCAATGGCGGTAGTAGATTTTTTTGATTGCCAACTGCTGCTGAAAACTGCTACTAAAAAGAGGGTAAATGTCCCAGGGTCGGCGATGCCGCCTCCCAAGCAGCGTGAGGTGGGGTCTCCTGAGCACTCGGGACTACCACGAGTGTTTATTTTTAATCCTTTGAAAATAAAAAGTAGGAGTCGTTCTAATTGGAAAAGACACGCGGTTTGGAGCCGTGTAAATGCTCGTTCGAATCGAGCCTCCTGCACCTAAAGAGAGCGTCATTAAAAGTAATTAAGAGTAATTTAAGTCATTAAAAATCAACTGTCTAATAACTTTCAATGACTCATAATTACCCTCAACCAGTCGCGTCGTTCAATCGGAAGGATGCCGGACTACGAATCCGGGGATTGGGGTTCGAATCCCTGCGTGACTGCGAAAAGGGTTGTTAATTCTTGGTTGTTCGTTTTAGGTGCTGATAAACAACAACCAAGAACTAACAACCAAGAACTAAACTGCCCAGGTAGCCCAACCGGAAGGAGGCATCCCGCTCAGAACGGGAGCAGTGTGGGTTCGAATCCCACCCAGGGTACAAGAAGATGTGGGCGGACATTTTTGGCTCAAACCCCAGAAAATCTGCGACAGCGGGTGTGTCCGGCCCACATTGAATGGCGAGTATGGCGTAACGGCAGCGTTACAGTCTTCCAAACTGAAGGTGTCGGTTCGAGTCCGGCTACTCGCACAAACAAGGAGGATAGGCAGATATCGGTTTGCTGCACCGCACTGCTAACGCGGTTCCCGGCGAAATCCGGGATGAGGGTTCGAGCCCCTTGTCCTCCGCAAAGTACGACGGAACGCTGTTCCGTCGCAACCCGAATGAAACATGATTTTGGAAGATAAAGCAGTCGCATCGGAGCGGCGACCGGTCTTGAAAACCGGGTCTCGGCGCAAGCTGAGTGGGGGTCGGGTCCTCTGTCTTCCGCAAACAACAAGGCGCCGTGTCCGAGTGGTTGAGGTACCGAACTGCAAATCCGGTTACGAGGGTTCGATTCCCCCGGTCGCCTCAGTGGCCTTAGTTTAACAGGTAAAATGCCGCGTTGTGGGCGCGGAGAACAGGGTTCGAGACCCGAGGCCACCCCAAGTGTGTGAGAGGTGAGAGGGTGATAAAAGTGAGCAATTGGAAAAAACGGGCATAGTTCAGCGGGAGAACATCCGGTTCACATCCGGAGGGTCATTGGTTCGAGTCCAGTTGCCCGTACGAAAAATGAAAAAGGCTCGGTAGTTCAATGGCAGAACGGCGGTTTGTTAAGCCGAGGGTTGCAGGTTCTCCCGAGTACTCGGTATGCCGGGGCCGCGAATTAGTTGGCATAGCACAACGGCAGTGCGTCTGACTTGTAATCAGGGGATAGCGGTTCGAATCCGTTTGCCAGCTCTGCGTGATTGAAGTCATTAGGGGGGGTGTAATTAAAAAGTCATTATTTTGATTTTCAATGATTTTAATGACTTTGAATTACCCATAATGAATCAAATTTGGGGATGTAGCTCCAACGGTAGAGCGGTGGTTTGAAGAGCCACGCGGTGCAGGTTCGAATCCTGCTGTCCCCGCAAGTTCAGTTGGCAGTGGCAGTTGCAGAATGCAGTCTAAAACGAACAACGGTCAACGATGAGCGAACAACGATTCAATTGTGCGGTAGTGTAACGGCAACACGCGGGCCTCATAAGCCCGAACTCCGGGTTCGAGTCCCGGCCTCGCAACCAAACTGTGGCAGTGAGCCTGTGCGATACTTCGTTTGCAACCCGAAATCAAAACGCACGAGCGGTTTTTCTCCGCAGTTTTTGACAAGCAGTTTTTTGACAGGATGAACATGATTTGCAAGATTTTATGGGCCTTTTTAAAAAGAAAATCCTGTCAATCCTGTCAAAAAAAAGAAAAGGGGGTGAGCGTAGGATGTGCCGTTCGGTCTCCAAAACCGAATCGCCGGGGTTCGAATCCCCGCGCCCCCGCCAAACAAACGATACTGAGGAACAGGCGTTACTTCGTAACTCAATGGTAGAGTTCTTGACTTCGGATCAGGATGTTGCCGGTTCGACTCCGGCCAAGCGGCCTCGCGGCCGTTCCGTACGCCTCCCGGCTTTGTTCGTTTGTTTTTTTGTGCGCGGTAATGTAACCGGTTAACATGCGGACCTGATACGTCCGTCCTGCGGGTTCGAGTCCCGCCTGCGCGACCAGTCAATTTTTGGGAAGTAATGAGAACGGTTACTCACGCTGACTGTAAATCAGCCGCCGCAAGGCTATGGAGGTTCGAATCCTTCTGCTTCCACCAACATTGAGAGTAATTGAAGTCATTAAAAATCATTGAAAATCAAAACAATGACTTTTTCAATTACCCCTAATGACCCTCAATTTGCTCCTGTAGGCGAACCGGCCAAGCCACCACGCTTTCAACGTGGAGATTACGGGTTCGAGACCCGTCGGGAGTACAAAAAAGCAGTGGTGAGGATTGGGAGTTACTTCGACTCATATTCGAGAGGTTGCAGGTGCAAATCCTGCCGGGCCCACAAAACTTTGATATTATTACAACGGGCCTGTAGCTCAATCAGTAGAGCGCTAAAAATACTCCTTCCGGTTTTCCCTGCTTTTAGTTTTTTAAAACCAATAGAACTGACAACCAACAACTAACCCAGCCCGGTCGTCCAACGGCCAAGATTTCGGAATTTGACTCCGAAGATAAAGGTTCGACTCCTTTCCGGGCTTCAACCCCACCCCCGACCCCTCCCCCGAAAGGAGGGGAGCGCGGTACACTCTACGTCTCCCCTTTTTTTACTGAAGGCCGTAAAAAGTTTAGCGTATGGGGGAGCGCGGTACACTCTACGTCTCCCCTCCTTTCGGGGGAGGGGTCGGGGGTGGGGTTGAAATAACCAAATCCACATCTCAACAAATCACCATCAAAATGGCACTGTTCAATTTTCTGAAACAGAAACAAAATCGCACCGTCAATCTCGCGGGCGGCCAAGCCTACACGCAAACGCCGCAGATTCAACTCGTGTCCATTCTGCTGACGTCGTTCGCGCAAGACCAGTTCTACCGTTCGGCCAAAGGCACGTTCGACGAGATCGTCAAATTGCTGCCGCAAGTGGACGCGCAGTTCGCCGCCAAAGCCGCCGTGTTCGCCCGCAACGAGTACGGGATGCGTTCCATCACCCACGTTTTGGCGGCTGAACTCGCTGCGCAGGCGTCGGGTCAGGTATGGAGCAAAAACTTCTACGACCGCATCGTGCGCCGTCCCGACGATATGCTCGAAATCGCAGCCTACTATTTCGGCAAAGGCGGAAAAACGCTTCCAAACGCCATGAAAAAAGGCTTCGCCTCAGCGTTCGCCCGCTTCGACGGCTACCAGTTGGCAAAATATCGCGGCGAGCAAAAAGCCGTGAAACTCGTTGACTTGGTGAACCTGGTCCGCCCAATGCCGAACGAGCGCAACGCGCTGGCTTTGAAACAATTGGTGGCGGGCGAACTGAAATCCGATGCCACTTGGGAAGCCAAATTGACTCAGGCTGGTCAGGTCGCTGAAACGGAAGAAGAAAAAGCCGAACTGAAAAGCGCGGCCTGGGCCGAACTGCTCCGCGCCAATAAACTGGGCTACCTCGCCCTGCTGCGCAACCTGCGCAACATCGCCGAACAAGCGCCGGAACTCGCGCAAGAAGTCGCCGCTCAACTGACCGACCGCCGCCGCATCAAACAGTCGCTCGTGTTGCCGTTCCAGTACCTGTCGGCGATTGACGCGATTCAGGATTCGCAGGTATCGCAAAAACGTTTGCTCCTGAATGCCCTGAACACGGCATTGGAACTGGCGCTCGACAACGTGCCGCGTTTCGCAGGCCGCACACTCGTCGTGCTTGACGACTCCGGCTCGATGACGAGCACCCGCACCAAATACGCCAACCGCACGCCGATGCAACTCGGTTCGCTGTTCGCCGCCGCTTTGTTCAAAGCCAACGACGCGGATTTGATGCGCTTCTCCGACGACGCTTCGTATGTTCATGAAAATCCGGCGGATTCGATGGCGGGCATTGCGGAGCGTCTGGTGAAAAACGCCCGTTCGGCAGGGACGAACTTCCACGCCATCTTCCAGACGGCGAAAAGTAAGTACGACCGCATCGTCATCCTTTCGGATATGCAGGGCTGGATGCAAGGCGGCGCGCCGAAGGTTCCGTTTGCGGAATACTGCCGTAAATACGACGCTCACCCGTTCGTGTATTCGTTCGACTTGCAAGGCTACGGCTCGCTGCAATTCCCGGAGCAAAACGTGTTCGCGCTCGCGGGATTCAGCGACAAAGTGTTCGATCTCATGCAGTTGCTCGAAACCGACCGGCTCGCGTTGATTCGAGAAATTGAAAAAGTGGAATTGAATTGACCCGCCTTCTTTCCGATATTTCGGGACTTCGGCGGGTTAAAAGGCCAAATCTCGCCCTCGTCCGACCGCAGGGCGGATTGGCAGCCCCGTTCCCGAGAAATCGGGAGCGGGGCTTTTAAATGCCTCACGCCACCAAACCCAACCGCTCCCGCGCCTTCGCCAGCATCAACGGTTTGACATCTTTCAGCCGTTTGACTTCTTTGTACGGCAGGTGAATCACGATGTTGCGCATCCCTTCCTCATCCGTCCAGTCGTCTTCTTCGCCGCCTTCGCTGGTGCATATAAATACGATGCCGACATTCTCCAAGCCGGCAAACTGTTGCTCGATGTAGTGGGTGTCCACTTTGTCGGCAACTTCTTGGTCAACTACTTTGACAACGACCATGATGGGATTTTTTTAGAAAAACCAGAACAGAGAGATGAATTTGGCCTTGCTGTTTTCGACGTATAGGGAGGGTAATCGGAATCTTACGCCACCGACCCCAGCCGCTCTTTCACCCTTGCCAGCATCAAAGGTCTAATATCTGCCAACTGTTTGACTTCTCTGTACGGCAAAAGAATCACGATATGACGACCTTTCTCGTCAATCCAATCATCTTCCTGTTGTTCGTCCTTCGTGCATACAAAAGTAATTGCCACTTTATCAATGTGACGGAACAGTTCCCGTATGTAAAAGGTGTCAATCTTGTCAGCAACATCTTCTTCTACGACTTTGAATACTTTCATGGCGCAAGTTTTTACAAATGTAGCGGTCTTTCTGATATGCCACAAACCTACTGCATTTTGCTGTTGTAAGGAGGTCGCGGCAGACGGTCTTTTGCTGGTCGAGCGAGATTTTCAGGCAAGTAGGGGTAGTTGAACAACTTGCGCTGTTCCTCCTTCAAGCACTCGGAAATTGTGCCTCGAAACTGAACTATGTAAAAGACGTTTATTTCTTCCAAATAATTGACTCTGTATCTGCCAACTTGCCCCTTGGTGGTCGTGCCATACTTCCAGACTTCTCCTGGCAAAAGGTAATAAGTAGTACGTCCAGGATGATTGCATGGATACCATCCGGCATCAATTGCAATCAATGCGTATTGCTGTGCCTCATCAATTTCTTTCAATCGTTTCTGCAACTTCGCTTCGTCTTGCGGGCTGAGTCTTGGCAAGTCATTTTCCCTTTCGAAGGTCATTTTTGAGAACAACACGGCACCAGTCAAAAGAATGACCGCGCCGAGAAAAATCGGCAAAAAGGACATTCGAGTTTCGGTGTCGTCCCTTTTCAATTGAGGTTTATCGGCTCCCATATTTCTGCAATTGATTCAAAAACGGTTGAACAAAAATAGAGGATTATTGCAAAAAAATCCTCTCATTCCCAACTTTCCCTACCTTTATCCGCCCCCTCAAACTCCAAACTTCAAACTTCAAACTCGCTAAGGTCATGCTCGTGAAAACCTACGCCGGAGCCGTTCACGGCGTTGATGCCCAGATGATTACCGTCGAAATCAACACCGGCGGCGCGGTGGGCAACACCGACAAGCCGGGCATTTTCATCGTCGGCCTGCCCGACAGCGCCGTGCGCGAAAGCCTGCCCCGCATCGAAGCCGCCGTCAAAAACTCCGGCATCCGGCTCCCACGCCTCAAGACGATTATCAACCTCGCCCCCGCCGACATCCGCAAGGAAGGTTCGGCCTTCGATTTGCCCATCGCCATCGGGATGTTGGCGGGTTCGGGCGTGATTCCCCCCGACGGCCTCGACCAGTTTTTCATCATGGGCGAACTCTCGCTCGACGGCTCGCTGCGACCCATCAAGGGCGCGTTGCCGATTTCGATTCAGGCGCGAAAAGAGAAATTCAAAGGTTTTATTTTGCCAAAAACGAACGCCCGCGAGGCCGCCATCGTAAACGACGTGGAAATCTACGGGGTGGAGAATTTGCGCGAGGCGATTGATGTATTGGCGGGCGAATCAGATATTAAACCGCTGATTGTCAACACACGAGAAGAATTTGCCAGCAATGCCAGCATCTACGACGTGGACTTTGCCGACGTGAAAGGTCAGGAAAACATTAAGCGCGCGCTCGAACTCGCCGCCGCCGGAGGCCATAACGTCATTCTCATCGGGCCGCCCGGCGCCGGCAAGACGATGCTCGCCCGCCGTCTGCCGACCATCCTGCCGCCACTCACGCTGCACGAGTCGCTCGACACGACCAAAATTCACTCGGTTTCCGGCATTTTGCCCGACAACGCTTCGCTCGTCACCACCCGGCCTTTCCGCGCGCCGCACCACACCATCAGCGACGTGGCGCTCGTGGGCGGCGGCTCCGACCCTATGCCCGGCGAAATCAGCCTGGCGCACAACGGGGTGTTGTTTCTCGACGAGTTGCCGGAGTTCAAAAGACAGGTTTTGGAAGTGATGCGCCAGCCGATGGAGGAGCGCCGCGTCACCATCAGCCGCGCGAAAGTGACGGTGGATTATCCCGCGAGTTTTATGCTCGTGGCTTCGATGAATCCCTGCCCTTGCGGCTACTACAACCACCCCGAAAAAGAATGCGTGTGTGGCCCCGGCGTCGTAAAACGCTATTTGTCAAAGATTTCCGGGCCTTTGCTCGACCGGATTGACCTGCACGTGGAGGTGACGCCGGTAAAAATCGAAGAACTCACCAACTCCGAACGCCCTAAAATGACGAGCGCCGACATCCGCGAGCGGGTGTTGCGCGCCCGCGAGGTGCAGGCCGAGCGGTTCAAGGATTTGAAAGGCATTTATTCCAATGCGCAGATGCCGAGCAGCATGGTGCGCGAAGTTTGCCAACTGACCGACGCGGGTCTCACGCTCCTGAAAACGGCGATGGAACGGCTGCAACTTTCGGCTCGTGCCTTCGACCGTATTTTGAAAGTAGCGCGCACAGCGGCGGATTTGGCCGGAAGCCCCGACATCCGCATCGAGGATTTGGCCGAGGCGATTCATTACCGGAGTTTGGATAGAGAGGGCTGGGCAGGGTGAATTTTTCGCGCAGATGTTACGCAGACAAATCGCACAGATTTTTCACAGAAATTTCCGTGTGTTATCTGTGGAAAACGTCTGCGTAACGTCTGTGTGAAACAAACTGATTTTCAAATGCTTGAAAACGACATCACATACAAAATTCGCGGCGCGGCATTTCGAGTTCATCAGGCGCTTGGACCGGGTTTGTTGGAAAGCGTTTACGAAGCCGCCTTGAAATACGAATTGGAGCAAGAAGGTTTGACTGTAATGAGTCAGTTAGGTATTCCCATGAGGTACAAGGACATGAATTTCGACATCGGTTTCCGATTGGATTTGCTGGCAAACAACTTGGTGATTGTAGAAATCAAATCCGTTGAAAGTCTTAATGAAGTTCATTTCAAACAAACCTTGACTTATCTTCGGCTCAGTGGCAAACGATTGGGGTTGCTCATCAATTTCAACGTTAATCGTTTGGAGGATAAAACCTCTATCATTCGAATTATTAACTCATTCGATGCCGCTTAGCATTGTTTCGCACGGACGTTACACAGACAAATCGCACAAATTTTTCACAGAAATTTCCGTGTGACATCTGAGAAAAACGTCTGCGCAACGTCTGCGCAAAACCCCTCATTTCTCCGTCGCCTTCAACCCCTTCGTGAAGTTGGAGTATAAATACACCGGAATCGGCAACGGGTCTAAATAATTGTAAATCACGGGTTTCACTTCATCCCAATCGAGGCCGCCCACGCCTGTGGCCAAACGCGGAAGCGCCACGCTTTCCAGTCCTTCTTTTTCAATAAGTTTGACCAATTCGCGCAATGCGTGGTTGACGTGAATGATGGAAGCACGGCCAGGACGCGCGTGCGTCGTTTGCGGCGGCTCTTGCGTGAACAAATTAATGACACGCCCGCCAACCCCGCTCCAAATCCACGCATCGCCGGGTTTGGGATGAAACTGCTGGCAATAATGGCGGAAATCCTTGTACATGGCCGGAAATTCTTCACGCAAACTCAAGGACAGCCCCCGGTCGAAATGGTCGTTGGGCGCGACGCCGTGCGCGATGGCTTTCGCTGCCGAAAGCAAAATATCGCCTGAAACTTCTTTAATCATGGAAACTTTGTCGTGTTGGTGAATTTACGCCAAAGTTGGGGGAAGTCTGGGAAGACAAAAGATGACAGGTGTCATCAATGGGGTTGATGATGGTATTTTTTACAACACTTTGCCCATTCTCGACTTGTAGGAATCCCCTACTTTTGCACCCGAAAAATTCCACTCAATGAAAAAACACAATTTCTCTGCCGGGCCAGCCATCCTGCCCGCGCCCGTCCTCAAAGAAGCCTCCAAAGCCGCCCTGAATTACGAAGGCATCGGCCTCAGCCTGCTCGAACTTTCCCACCGGGGGCCGGAATTCACCGCCATCATCGAAGAAGCCAACGCGCTCATGCGCGAAATCATCGGACTCCCCGAAGGCTACCAAGTCTTGTGGCTCACGGGCGGCGCCAGCACCCAGTTTTTTATGGTTCCGTTCAACCTGCTGAACGAAGACGAAACCGCCGCCTACGTCAACACCGGCGTGTGGGCCGACAAAGCCATCAAAGAAGCGAAAGGCTTTGGCAATGTGAACGTTATCGCCTCCTCGAAGGAGCAGAATTATACTTTTATCCCGAAAGGTTACAAGATTCCGAAGGAGGCAAAATACCTCCATATCACGAGCAACAACACGATTTACGGGACACAACTGCATCGTTTTCCCAAGTCGCCCGTACCGCTCGTGTGCGATATGTCGTCCGATTTTTTGAGTCGTCCGTTCGACCCAAATCCCTTCGGTCTCATCTACGCCGGGGCGCAAAAAAACCTCGGCCCGGCCGGTACGACGGTCGTCATCGTGCGCGAGGACATGCTCGGCACAGTGAGACGCCACCTGCCTTCCATGCTCGATTACCGCACGTTTATTAAGGAAAACTCCCTCTACAACACCCCGCCCGTGTTCCCGATTTACGTCTCCATGCTCACTTTGCGCTGGATAAAAAAGAACGGCGGACTCAAAGGGATGCAGCGCCGAAACAAAACGAAGGCGGCAGTACTTTACAATGAAATTGACCGCAACCCGCTGTTCAAAGGCACGGTAGCGAAGGAAGACCGCTCGCTGATGAACATTTGTTTTGTAATGGAAGAAAAATACGCCGCGTTGGAAAAAGAGTTTTTGAAAGAAACCGAAGCCAACGGCATGGTCGGCCTCAAAGGCCACCGCTCGGTCGGCGGATTCCGCGCCAGCACCTACAACGCCTTGCCGAAAAAAAGCGTGGAGGCGTTGGCGGAATTGATGGCGGATTTTGCTAAACGCAAAGGGTAGTTTTAAAATGCGTGTTATTCCAAAAGGAGTGACACGATAGAGGGAATAATAATTGCTCATTCACCCAATCACTCATTTACTCATTGAAAAAATACCACACGCTCATCACCGTCTCAGGCTTGGAATTGCCCGTCGAAATTACCCTCGAACGGCGGGACAACATTCGCTATGGCATTACGAGCAAAAAGGTGACGCTGCGAATGCCTATTTGGCAAAAAACAGAGGAGATTCAATATCAACTTGTTGAATTACAGAAGAAAGTTCAAAAGTTTTTCTTGAAACAACCTGCCCTCCGCGAGTCATTTGTTCACAAAACCTACCAAACAGGCGATGTGCTCGAAGTTGGTCAACGCCGCTACGTTTTGGATGTCAGCATCGAGGCAAGAGGCTCGCACACGGGCAAATTGATTGGCGACACGATTCACCTCCAACTCAGCGAAAAATCCACGCCGGCCAATCGGGTCAAAGCGATTAAAACGCTTTTGAGCCGCGTCGTCGCGGGCGATTTTTACCCCGAAATCCGCCGCCGCGTGCTGGACTGGAACGACCGCACTTTTCGCCAGCACATCAAAAGTATCAACCTGAAATACAACCACTCCAACTGGGGCAGTTGTTCGGCACACAGCAACGTGAACCTTTCCACGCGCCTCCTCTTCGCACCCAACGACGTGCAGGACTACGTCATTCTGCACGAACTCGCCCACCTGGTCGAACTGAATCATTCCGACCGTTTTTGGGCGCTCGTGGAAGGCCACATGCCTGATTATCTTGAAAAAGAAAAGTGGCTGAAAGAGAATCGCTCGAAATGCGATTTTTAATCGGTCAATACTTCCGATTGAATGACCGGGGTGTCTGCCGGCAGCGCCTGAGCCTCATTGGAAGGCCGCATTTTCCACCAGGCCAACCCCAGCAGCACCGCTACAAATCCTATCAGTAAGAGCGTCCGTAGCGACGAAGAACGACGGGGAACCGAGTGAAAAACCGGTATTTCTGCAAGCACATTTCCGGCATTTAGCCGACAGGAAGTTTCGTCAACCAAAGCCGGGTCGCGGGACATTTGTCTTTCAAAGGCCACCTCGTCCTCAGGGCTGAGGTTGCCATAGAGGTATGGCTCAATCATGTTGCGATAATTCATAGAAAAGGCGGAGATTATGATTAAAGGTTCTTAAGTACTGAAAATCAGCATCTTGAACTAAAAATGCAAAAGCAATGTTGCAAACGTCCGCAATTTTTTTTGAATATTAACCAAGCCGCCTCGATTTAATTTCAGAAAAGTAAGGCAAGCAAACACCGTGTTGCGTACCGGGTTAGAGGCCAAGCAAGTGTCCCATCAGTTCCTGCTTGGTTTTCAGATAATTGCGACTGTCGTCCTGCGGCTCGATGACGAGCGGAATCCGACCCGCGACTTTGACAGGTGAGCGGCGCAAGGCTTCGACTTTGGCCGGGTTGTTCGTGATGAGTTCCACCTCTTTGATTCCCAAATCTTGCAGGATAAAAATGGCCGCGTCGTATTGGCGGGCATCCACGTCGAAGCCGAGGTGCGTGTTGGCTTCGGCAGTGTTGAGGCCGAGGTCCTGAAGGTTGTAGGCTTTGAGTTTGTTGATGAGGCCGATGCCACGCCCTTCCTGGCGAAGGTAAATAACGACCCCGCCGTGTTTGGCGGCGATGTGCAGCGAGGCGTCAAGTTGTTCGCCGCAGTCGCAACGCCTCGAGCCGAACACATCGCCCGTCATGCACTCCGAATGAATCCGCACCGGCACCGGACGCGAAGGGTCGAAACCCTCGGCGATAAAAGCGATGTGTGGCATTCGCTCAGTGGGCTTTTCGGCATAAGCCAGCATCGTGAACGGACCGTAACGGGTAGGAATCGGCGCTTCTGCTTGTCGTTGCATAGTCGGGAATACCGGGAAGGACGCGGGGTCAGGGCAAAAGTAAATCGAATTTTTAGCAAACACGCCATTTAACACCTCAACCCCGCTTAGAGTTGTCCCGCACAAGACAAACGTTTTTCAAACAGCGGCGCTGACCTTCACACTTTTGTCGCGTATTGTCCGCAGTTTTCTTCCAAAATAAATTTGCAACGGCAGCAACAACAAAGTCGGGCCAAACCATTGGAGGTACCAGGGCAGAAAATGCGCAGCGTTTACCGTGAAAGCTGTCGTGGAGGCCGTAAAAGCGCCCAGCATGGTGCTGGTGTGCAACTGCATCCAGTCGAGGCGATGCAATGCGGCAGGATTGCGAAACACACGCCAATTCACCCGCGTATCGGCCAACGACATGAAGCCAAATACGCCGAATAAAATCGGGAAAGCAATCATCGTTCCTGCCTGAAAATGCCAGGCCGACATACCCAGCATGAAAAGGCCGTTCAGGCCAAGCAAGGCGGTGTAGGCAAAATCGAAAGACGAAACCGCCCCGCCTTTCATTAGAAAAATGGAGCGAACGCCCCGAAAAATACCTGCCAACACGAGTAGCGCAATGCCGAGCAGGAATTGGAAAAACGTATTTTCGGGATGTTTGAAAAAACCAAAAATGGCCGAAATCGCTACGATGAGCATGGCGTAAAAGAACGTTTTGCCGACTAAGCGATGTTTTTTCGGGTCTTTGAAATTGTAAAAAATTGCAATCGGGCCGGTGACGAGTGTAGAGAAACCGGCAATGATGTGGACGTAAAGCGAGATTTTTCCAAGTAGTTCGAGCATGATTTTTCCTTTTTGAAATTTTTGTCGGGACAAAGGAAAAACCGCCGGAAATGCTGCGCTGAAAAGAGGGGCGGAGCGTACATTTTTGGGGCAAATGGCAAGCGGCAGGGGTGAAACACACGGTTTTGGGGCGAAAACGACTGCTACCCGCTAGCGCACAAACGGCACTTCGAGCGTGACGACAGGGTTCTGGCCGCGCTCCCATTCCCAGTTTTGAACGAGCCGCACGGCTTCCTGGTCGCAGCCGTAGCCTACCGAACGCAGAACGATAAAATTGAACGGCTCGCCGTTGGTGTTGATGCTAAACTGGAGCCGAACCGTGCCGCTCACATTGCGATTGCGGGCTTCGGGCGTGAGGCGGGCGTTTTGGCGCAGGTATTCGTTGAAAGCATCCCAGCCGCCTTCGGGCTCGCTTTCCTTTTTTTGCATTGCATCGCGGGCGGCTTTTTTCTCCGCGTCCATGTCGGGTTTGCGGTCGGTGTCGTGCCAGGCGCTGTCGGCGCGCGATTCTTTTTGAGATTTCGCCTTTGCAGCCTGGGCATTTTCCTGGGCACGCGTAGCTGCGATTTCATCTTTTTTCGCTTCAGATTCGACTTTCCCGTAGGACTCGGCACGCGCACGGGAAGGAGGAATATTGGGCGCCTCCAGAGGATGAGCGAGGTTATCGGGCTCGGAGTCGTCCGATACGGACACCTCTTCCTGCATGGCTACGGCATCGTTCTCCGGCACAGTAATCGGCTGGTTTCTGGCGGCAGGCTGGCCGGGGCCCGCAGTGGAGGGGCTGGGTTTGGCCGAAGGCGAAGTAGCGACAATATCCTGACTTCCAGGTGTTTCGACACTGGGGGAGGGTTCGGAAGCAGGCGTTTGCCCTGTAGATTCAGTTTGGGTTTGGACTATCCCAGTATCATTTTTTTCATTCCATTTCGGGAAAAACCAAAGCGCGGCCAGCAATAAAACCAGCGCTGCGGCAGCGGCTAAAATCTGTGGCAAAGCCAGCACGCGCTGCCCTCCCACCCTTTTCTGCAAACGCAGCCGCAAGGCCGTCAGGCGGTCGTCGTGTGCGGTATCGGGCAGGGACATAAAACCTTCCATCGCCTCGCGCCGGAAGTCGTCGGAAGCGGCCAGCGCATTCAGTTCCTGCTCGTCGGCACGGGTGAAATCACCGTTTTGCCAGCGTTGGAGCAGGTCGAGAAAACGCGCGTCGTCGTGTTGCACAGAAGGGTTCAAAGTTTAGTTGTTGGTTGTTGAGAAAAATATTCCTCATTCATCATTCATCATTCCTTTCACGCCAGCTTTTTCGAGGCAAATCTTCAGGTTGCGCCGCCCGTTTTGAATGTAAGAGCGGACTTTTCCTACGTCTTCGTGGATTAAATCGGAGATTTCCTTGTACGATTTTTCTTCAAAATAAAACCACTCTACGCTTTTTCGCTGCGCGCCTGGCAGTTCATCGAGACATCTTTCCAAAGGTGTGCCGTTTCGGGGCAACTCGTATTCGAAGGCTTGCTCCACCGCGTCGTGGCGACTCATGTCTTCGTGCAAGTCGGTCGGTCGGCGCTGATTCTTACGCCACTCCATGAGGCAATGATTGCGCGCCAACACGTAGAGCCAACCTCTGAACGATTCGATTTCGTGTTCTTTTACCTTGCGGGTCAGTTCTTCGTAAATCGCCATTACCGCGTCTTCCGCTTTGCCCGAATCCTTCAAAATTTTCAAACAAACCCCGTACACCATCGGCATGTAACGCTCGTAGAGTTTGCCCAAATACTGCGTACCGCCGCCGGAAATGTATTTTTCCAGCAACTGTTCGTCGGTCCAGTGTTCGGGTGTGTCGGAGCGGAGCAGTCGAAACATGAGGGTTTGAAATACCCGCCAAATATAACGGGAGGATGCTAAACAGGCTGTAATTACACAAATTAGACGACTACATTTATCATCCTTCCCGGCACGAACACGACTTTTTTCGGCGGCTGACCGTCGAGCCATTTTTGCACCTGTTCGAGTGCCAACGCCGCTTGTTCGGCCTCGACGGCTGAAACATCGGAGGGCAGCGTGACGGTGGCGCGGAGTTTCCCGTTGATCTGAATAGGGAATTCCTTGGTGTCCGTTTTCAAAAATTCTTCATTGTAAATGGGCCAGGCCGCATCACAGACGGTGGTAGTGTGACCCAGGCGATGCCAAAGTTCTTCGGCGATATGCGGCGCGAACGGCGCGAGCAAAATGACAATCGGCTCCAGCACAGTGCGTTTCGAGCAATTCAGCCGGCGGAGTTCGTTTGTGGCAATCATAAAATGACTGACGCAAGTGTTCATCGAAAGGCGTTCGATGTCGTCGGTCACTTTTTTGATGCATGTGTGCAGGATGCGGAGTTCGTCTTTGTCGGGCGCTTCGTCGGTTACGCTGAACGCGCCACTTTTAGCGTCGAAAAACAAGCCCCAGCATTTTTTCAAAAAACCTGCTACGCCGCTGATGCCCTGGGTGTTCCAGGGTTTCGCGTCGGTGATAGGGCCAAGAAACATCTCAAACATCCTGAAACAATCGGCGCCATATTCGGCCACCATGTCGTCGGGGTTGACGACGTTGTATTTGGATTTTGACATTTTTTCGACTTCCCAGGAGCAGAAGTACTGTCCGCCAACCGGCGGATCGGTTTTGAAGTTGGCGCGCTCGAACATGGGCTTCGTGCGGGCTTTTTCCAAATTCAAAATATCGGCCTCCACAAGGTTGACGTCCACGTGCAGTTTGGTAAATGCTTCGGGGCTGTATTTGTACAAAAGGCTCTGAGAGACAAACAGGTGTTCGCATCTCGGCTTCTCTTTTGTCACGATAAATGCCTCCCGGCTCGCCAGCGCCCGACGGATTTTTTCGGCTATAATTTCGGGCTCATTGACGTGGTCAATCAGTTCTTCCGAGTACAAGACCATGAGGCGTTTGCCGTCGCCTTCGGCTGTCTGGCGGACGCGGGCGATTTTATCTTCCTGCTTCCAGGACGTGACTTCAATGACCAAATCGTTGGTTTCAAAGGCGAAATCGTATTTGTAAGTTTCTTCAAAATCAGGCTCCGGAATCTTCATCGGCCCCTCTTCAGCAAAAAAGGGTTTCAACACTTTCAGCATCAAATACTCCTCGAAAAACTGTTCTTTGGCGCGAAACACGAAATTGGAACGCCCCTGAATCATGCCCTGATTCACGAGTTTTTTGGCAAATTCCCGGTGCGGCACCAAGCCGAGGTCGTGCAAAAAGTGATTCCAAAAACGGCTGTAGAGCAGGTGCCCGACGGCGTGTTCGGAGCCGCCGAGGTAAAAATCCACCTGTTGCCAGTAGTTGGCGGCCTCTTTGGAGCAAAACTCCGCATCGTTGTACGGGTCCATGTAACGGTAAAAATACCACGACGAGCCGGCCCAGCCGGGCATGGTGCTCAGTTCGTACTCGTAGCCTTGATAATTCCAGCCTTCGGCGCGCGCCAGTGGCGGCTCGCCCGTTTCGGTCGGCAGGTATTTGTCAATATTCGGCAACAGGAGGGGTAATTCCTGCTCGTCAATCAGGTAGGGCACGCCGTCTTTCCAGTAAGCCGGCACGGGTTCGCCCCAATAGCGCTGGCGGCTAAACACAGCGTTGCGCAATTTGTACTGGATTTTTCCTTTGCCCAGGCCCCGCTCTTCCAGCCATTTAATCAAAGTCGGCACAGCCTCGGCGTAAGTCATGCCGTTGATAATCCCGGAGTTGATGTACCGGCCTTCTTTTGTGGGATCGGCGGCATTTTCCCAATCTTTCTGCGTGTCGAGAATGGGGACGATCGGCAAATTGAAGTGAGTGGCAAAGTTCCAGTCGCGCTGGTCGCCGCTCGGTACGGCCATGACCGCGCCAGTTCCATAACCCGCCAGCACGTAGTCGGCAATCCAAATTGGGATGCGTTCGCCGTTGAAAGGATTGATGGCAAAAGAGCCGGTGAATGCGCCGGTTACTTTTTTGGTTTCGGCCATGCGTTCTATCTCCGAGCGCGAAGCCGCCCACTTTACATAGGCCTCTATTTCAGTGCGTTGTGCATCCGTGGTGAGTTGGGCGACCAACTCGTGTTCGGGCGCCAGCACCATGAAGGTGGCGCCATAAATCGTGTCCACACGCGTCGTGAAGACTTCGATTTCGACGCCTTCGTGCTGGTCCACCGCAAAACGAACAGACGCTCCTGCCGAGCGGCCAATCCAGTTGCGCTGCTGTTCTTTGATAGATTCCGGCCAGTCAATCGTGTCCAAACCTTCCAGCAGGCGATCGGCGTAGGCTGTGATGCGCATGTTCCACTGTTTCATCAGTTTGCGTTCTACGGGATGGCCGCCGCGTTCGCTCACGCCGTCTTTCACCTCGTCGTTCGAGAGCACCGAACCCAACGCCGGACACCAGTTCACGTAGGCTTCACCGGGGTAGGTCAGGCGATATTTCAACAAAAATAATTGTTGGTCGCGCTCGCTCATGGCATTCCAGTCGGCGGCACTGATGGCAGGTGTGTCGTCGTCGCATACGGCGTTGATACTAATATTGCCGGATTTGGAAATCCGGTTTACAAGTTCACTGACGGGCAATGCTTTATCGGCGTCGCGGTCGTAGTAGTGATTGAACAGCCGCATAAAAATCCACTGCGTCCATTTGTAAAAATTCGGGTCGCTGGTGCGGACTTCGCGGCTCCAATCGAACGAAAAACCGATATTTTCCAACTGGCTTCGGAAGGTAGCGATATTTTGTTCGGTTGAAATCGCCGGGTGGATGCCTGTCTGGATAGCGTACTGCTCTGCCGGGAGGCCAAAAGAGTCGTAGCCCATCGGGTGCAACACGTTGAACCCTCTCAAACGTTTGTAACGCGAGAGGATATCGCTGGCGATGTAGCCCAGCGGATGGCCGACGTGCAAGCCTGCTCCAGAAGGGTACGGGAACATATCGAGCACGTAATATTTCGGCTTAGTGCTTTGATTATCAATCTTGTAAGTCTGGTTCTCTTTCCACCAGTTCCGCCATTTCGGCTCGATGTCGCCCGGCTTGTATTCCATGTTCGGATGTTAGACTTTGGACGTTGGATTCTCGACATTTCAGACAGGACCTGATTTTTTAAAGTCCAAAGTCCGAAGTTCGATATCTACCGTCGTTTATTTTGCGAAGCCGCGAAATTAGAGGTTTTAAAGCAATTAAATTTGTGAAGGAATAAAGGCCTAACTTAAAATACAAAAAAGCCGTTCCTGAAACAGGATGAGTCGTTGAAAATGATACATTTGTATCGAAACAAAACATCTTTTCCTTATGAAAAACGCCCACTTATTGCTCACATGGCCCCTTTTCCTTCTGCTTTTTTGCCAATGCGCCGCGTCCAAAAAACTTGACCTGGCCAAACAAAACGAGGAAACCGTCCGCCTTTGGTTTGAAGAAGGCTGGAACAAAAACCGGAACGAGGCACTCATCGAACGCGTTTTTTCGCCGGACTGGGAGGACGGCAACCCGATTCGCTCCAATCAGACGGGAGGCCACGAAGGTATCCGGCAAATGGTCAAGTTTTACCAAATCGCTTTCTCGGAAGCGCATTTTACCATCACGCATCTTTTTGCCAATGAAACCCACGTGGCGCTTCGCTACGACGTGGCGGCTATCCATGTCGGCCCGGCTTTCGGTATCGCACCGACGGGCAAACATTTTACCTCATCCGGTATCGTAATCTATGAAATGGAGAAAGGCCGAATCAGGCGCACCTGGCAGGAACTCGACCTCATGGGAATTATCAAGCAACTGAAGCCGGGCGGGGATTGACAATCGCCTGCGTTGGTACACCCTGCAAAACGAGGCTCTGGAGGAGTACTCCGAATCTCTTACTCATTCAAATGCCCGGCTCACATACCCTGAGCGCGTATTCAGTCATTTGCCACTGTTTGGTAAGGTTTTAAAATAGATTTTTGAATCATCTATTTCAATTTCTTACCAAATCAGGTGACATGAAAAAAACAATCTACTTACTGGCTATCGCATCACTGGCCATTGCCTGCGGACGCAATTCCGATCTTATATTAAAAGAAGAACCGAACGATGCTGCCGAATTTCTGGCGACTGAGTCTGTTTTGGCCGGACTGCCGCCGCTTGAAGCAAATTATCAGCGCAAAATCCCCGACTATTTGAGGGCATTGGGAATGGAATCTCCTCAAACCGATAATTTGAAGGCAGGTCTTGGCCGGGTTTTATTTTACGATAAAAATTTATCGAAAGACAGAACGATTTCCTGCGCTTCCTGCCACAAGCAGGAGAAGGCTTTTTCTGATGATGTGGCATTCAGCACCGGGATTGAAGACCGTCAGACAGCAAGAAACTCGATGCCGTTGGCGAATACAGCGAGTTTTTCTGCGCATCACAGTACGATCAATGGCGCTATTCCCTTGCTCTTGTGGGACGAAAGAGCCACTTCGGTTGCCGAACAGTCCCGCCTGGCTTTTGCCAATCCTGACGAAATGGGCTTGTCCATGCCCGAAGTAGTGGCCCGTGTAAAAGAACAGCCTTATTATCCTTATTTGTGGAAACAGGTATTTGGCAACTTTGATGTCACTGAAAATCAGGTGCTGGAGTGTCTTTCCGAGTTTGTGGGAGCAATAGGCAGCCACAATTCCAAACTGGATTTTGCACTGGTACAAGTCAGTGGAAATATTGAGTTTTCGCAAATTGATGCTGATACTTTGATCACGATCGCCTATTACAATCCAAGTGATACTACTACTACGATCACTGTCACGATTTCAGGATTGCCGGGGTTCAATGAAAGCGAAAATCGCGGGCGCGATATTTTCGTCGCCAACTGCTCTAAATGCCACTCGCCTATAAGACCATTTCAAGAAGTTTTTGCTGCCTGTAATGGTTTGGACGAAAGTTATACTGATCAGGGGCTTGGAGCACTGACGGGCAATCCGGCAGACAACGGCGTCTTTAAATCGCCATCACTTCGCAACATCGCGCTCACAGGGCCTTATATGCACGATGGTCGTTTCAAAAACCTCAGACAAGTCATTGATTTTTACAGCGACGGGGTAAAAAATCATCCTAACCTGCATCCCCTCATGCTTCGCGGCAACGACCCGAATTTGCATCTAAATGCTCAGCAAAAGCAGGATTTGCTGGCTTTCCTCCACACACTTACCGACCTGGAGATTTGCACCGATTCGAATTTCTCAAACCCTTTCAGATAGTCGCCAAACAAGTGAGCAGAATTTTAGTCATTGGTCTTTTGGGGCTCATACCTGCTGTGCTGCGAAGCCAGGAAACAGGCAAACATGCGCTCAAATGCGATTTTTCGGCTTTTCTCAGGAATGGCTATGGATTCGCATACGAGTACAGGGCAAATAGCAAAATCAGCCTTGAGTTAAAAACGCATTTCGAGCGACACGAGGCAACGTCGGAAGGTATTTTTAACGGAGACTGGAACAACTATTATTCCGAACGCAGGACGGATACGCTTCACCAATATACGAACAAGTTGGTGGGAAGCAGCGGCTGGTATTATATCACGGACGGACGCCCTCTGCCCGCCGTAGAGCCTTTTGTCGCGAAATCCACGCTGCAAATGTCCCTTGGCGTCCGCTTCACTTTTGAGAAGAAGAGAAGTCGGTGGCGCATCTGGCTCCAACCCGGCATCAGCGCCACCAATCACCATTATTTCGAGATAAGTGACAACCTCGAAGTAGAGCATAGTATTGAAGACAATTGGGTTATCGGCGCATATCCATTCCAGTCAAAAGTCAGACGCCGTACCCTCGCCATTCATCAAAAGCGCTCCATGCGTCTGAAAAACAAGTGGTTTTGCGCCTTGGGCTACGACCTGGGTGTCACCCGAAAATTTGGCGAACATCTTTTTGTCGAAGGCCGTATCGCGGCTGGCGCTAATTTTTGGGTTCCATACGAAGAATCGCCTTTGCCGACATTGGCGCAACGTTTCTGGGTACGTCCGGCTGTCACGGCCGGTTGGACTTTTTAGATACTTTATTGAAAATCAGGTGAAAACAGACTGACAGTTAGCATGAAAAAACAGCCCGGCCAAAGTTGCCGGGCTGTTTTTTTTGAATTTCATCAATCGCTCACTACCACTTTCCGCACCACCCTGCCCTTGTCGGTTTCGATATTCAGGAAATAAACACCGGCAGGCAATCCGTCCAGCGCCAGTTCAAATTCCGGCGTGGAAACATTTTTTTCCAAAACAATTTTTCCGACAACATCGAGCAAAACAAAGCGACGCGGCGTCGCTCCGGCAAGCCGAACGAAAGTCAAGTCCCGTGCAGGGTTGGGCTGAATGACGAGGCTGATATTTTTATCAGCTTCGCTCGCCTTGCTGCTGCTAAAGTCTGCAAGCACGCAGAATTTGTCCGTACATGTGCCGGCGAAGTTGCTGATTTCCAGGCAAATCTGGTAAATGCCAGACGCAGCATAGGTATGGTAAAGCGAATCGAAACCGCCGTTGTGCGTCGTGCCGTCGCCAAACGTGACATACCACGATTCAGCGTTTTGCGAGAAATCTTCGAGCAGGACGGTGCGATTGGGCAACGACGTCATTTTGAAAAAAGCCTTGCATTCGGGATTGGGGCAACAAACGCCTTTCGTCCACGAAGTAATGCCGTGCGTCACTGCGAAACACTCATTTTGATAGGTCTCGTCGTCGCAGCCACACACAGGATCGTATATCTCGATACAAGGCGCCATCGTGTCTACCCAGGCAGGATTCACGCAATCGGTCGGACAAATGCCCTGCGTCCAGGACGTAAGACCGTTGTAATATTTCGCCACGCATTCGTTTGGGTAAGTGATGCCGTTGCAGCCACACACAGGGTCGTACACCGCCGGGCACAACACGCTGGGGTCAATAATCGAAGGGTCAATGCAAAGTTGTTCGTCCACATGAATTGTTTTACAAATACTGGCGCCGCATTGCGTCCCGTCGTCGGTAGTACCGGAGACGGTGAGGCAAACGGTGTATTCGCCCGTCTCCATAAAATTCAGGGTCGGGTTTTGCTCGAAAGAGGTTACGCCATTGCCAAAATCCCAGTACCAACTGGTGACTTGGCCGCCATTTGCAAACGCCGATAAATCATTAAAAGTCCAAACCGTAAGCGAGCCGCCGGAATTAAATCCTTCAAAATCAGTGAGTAAATTATTGCAAACACTCCCGCAAACGCCCGGCGTCCAGGAAGTAACGCCAGCCCAATTCTCCGCTTCGCAGGCATTATTGTAGGTAACACCGTCGCAACCGCACACGGGAATAAAAGCCAGCGGGCAAGGCACCGAGTCAATTTTTGAAGTATCAATACACGGCGTCGTTACCTCAAAAGCCTTGCAAACAGTGCAGTTGATGGGAGCAAAATCGCCCGTCGGGTAAGTCGCGCAGAGCACATGCCGACCCGTGTCCGGGAATAAATGCACAAAATCGAGCCCGTTGCCCGTCACGGCGTCGCCGTCCAGCGACCAAATGACAAAGAAGAAAAACGGCGGCGGTGTGTCCACAGGCGGCGTCAGTCGCGCACTGAGCGCAGTACCGTAGAGTTTGTAATCTATGTCGTAAAAACAACCGTCGGGACAAGGAGGGCAAACACCGGGCGTCCAGGAAGTGACGCCAGCCCAATTCTCAGCCTCGCAGGAATTGCCGTATGTGACGCCATCGCAGCCACAAACAGGATCATACACCGCCTGACAAATGATGCTGGAATCAATCTGGGAAGGGTCAACACAGGGAATTTGAGCGTTCAGGCTAATCCCAAAAAGCAACAGGAACAGCGAAAGACAAACCGGAATTTGGAAAATTGAATTCATACATCAGTATTTTTGTTTGTAAAAATCATTGTTTGAAAAACGCTGAAACAGACGGGTGACGTGTCTGGAAAAGTTGGTCAAATACCTCAGACTTTGCGTATTTCTGGCAAAAGCCACAAACAAAAAACTCCCCGCCGGCCCAAAGCCGACGGGGAGTTAGATTCTTACAGAATGACAAAAGTCGTTCGTTATCCTTCGAGTGCAGCCGCGCCGCCCACAATCTCGCCCAATTCGGTCGTGATAGCTTCCTGACGCGCCTTGTTGTAGTTGATGCGCAAAGTCTTGAGCAATTCTTCGGCGTTGTCCGTCGCTTTGTCCATCGCCGTCATACGCGAGCCGTGTTCGGAGGCTTGCGTGTCCAAAAGGCATTTGTGGAAAGTCAGTTGGAGAATGCTCGGCACGAGCGTTTCCAACAACGACTGTTGGTCTGGCTCAAAAATGTAGTCGGCTTTCTTTTGTTTGACGCCTGTCGGGACTTCCATTTTGGGAACCGGGAGCCATTGCTCGGCAGTCGGGAAAGTCGTGGCGGCGTTTTTGAAACGGCCGTACACCACGTCCACCGCGTCATATTTGCCGGAAGAAAACGCGTCCATGAGTTTGCGGGCGACGGCGCTCACGTTTTCGTAAGCCGGGTTGTCGTACACCGGAATATAGTCGGCCACAAGGTTCAAATCGCGATAGCGGCGACGGAACCAGTCGTAGCCTTTTTTACCGATGAATAAAACCGTCACGTTGCCGTCGCGGCGCTGACGGCCGTATTTTTCCGAAATGAGCGCCGACGCTTCTTTGCAAATGTTTGTGTTGAACGCGCCGCAAAGACCGCGATTGGAAGTCATCACGACGACGAGGGTATTTTTCACCTCGCGGGCTTTTCCGAAACTCGTGGAAGCGTCGCCGTCGAGGTTGGAAAGTATGTTGGAGAGCATCCGGTTCAAGCGGTCGGCATAGGGACGCACCTGCACGATGGCATTTTGCGCCTTGCGCAACTTCGCAGCCGACACCATTTTCATGGCTTTCGTGATTTGCTGCGTGTTGATAACCGACTTGATTCGTTCGCGTACTTCTTTTAAACCGCCAGCCATAATTCAAATGAGTGAATGTGCGATGGTGTGAATGAGTGCTAACAATTTTTGGAACGGTAAATGGGCGAAGTAGTGCTTAATTTTTGAAATCGAAATCAAATCACGCATTCGCTCATTTACCCATTCACTCAATTTTTCCTGTAACCCGCTGCCAAATCGGCTGCCAATTCCCGCACTTTGGCGAGGCTGGCATCTTCGAGTTTGCCTTTGCGGAATTCCTCCAGCACGTCGGGGAGTTTGCTCTCCATGCGCTCAAGGAAGAGGTGTTCGAATTCCTGCACTTTGTCGAGCGGCACGTCGCGGAGGAGGTTGTTGGTGCCGAGGTAGATGATGGCAACCTGTTTTTCCACCGGAACGGGGCTATATTGCGGCTGTTTCAAAATCTCCACGTTGCGCGCGCCTTTCGACAAAACGGCTTGCGTGGCAGCGTCGAGGTCAGAACCGAATTTCGCGAAAGCCTCCAATTCGCGGTACTGCGCCTGGTCGAGTTTGAGCGTACCGGCGATTTTCTTCATGGACTTGATTTGCGCGTTACCGCCCACGCGGCTCACGGAGATACCGACGTTGATGGCCGGGCGCACCCCGGAGTTGAAGAGGTTGGATTCCAAAAAGATTTGACCGTCGGTGATGGAGATCACGTTCGTCGGAATGTAAGCCGACACGTCGCCCGCTTGCGTTTCGATGATGGGCAATGCCGTGAGCGAGCCGCCGCCTTTCACCAAACCCGCTTTCACGAGGCTGGGGGGAAGGTCGTTCATGGCTTCGGCTACTTCCTGCGTTTGGTTGATTTTAGCGGCGCGTTCGAGCAAACGGCTGTGCAGATAGAACACGTCGCCGGGGTAAGCCTCGCGGCCCGGCGGGCGGCGCAGCAAGAGCGACGCCTCGCGGTAAGCGACGGCTTGTTTCGACAAATCGTCGTAAATAATCAGTGCGGGACGGCCTGTGTCGCGGAAAAACTCGCCGATGGCAGCGCCGGCGAAAGGCGCGTAGAACTGCAACGGAGCCGGGTCAGAAGCCGAAGCCGACACGATAACCGTGTAAGGCATGGCGCCGTATTCTTCGAGCGTACGGGCTACTTGCGCCACCGTCGAAGCCTTTTGGCCGCAAGCGACGTAGATGCAGTAAACCGGCTCGCCGCGGTCGTAAAATTCTTTTTGGTTGATAATCGTGTCAACGGCGATAGCGGTTTTGCCCACCTGGCGGTCGCCGATGATGAGTTCGCGCTGGCCGCGACCGATGGGAATCATCGCGTCGATGGCTTTTATCCCGGTTTGCAACGGCTCGTTCACCGGCTGGCGGTAGATAACGCCGGGGGCTTTGCGCTCCAGCGGCATTTCGTACTTTTTACCACCGATGGGGCCTTTGCCGTCAATCGGCTGACCGAGCGGATTCACAACGCGGCCAACGAATTCTTCGCCGACTTCGATGGAGGCGATTTGGCCGGTGCGTTTCACCACCGAGCCTTCGCGCACGCCGTCGGAAGAGCCCATGAGCACCACGCCCACGTTGTCTTCTTCGAGGTTCAACACGATGGCGCGGGTGCCGTTTTCAAATTCGACCAATTCGCCGGCTTGAGCGCGGTTGAGGCCATAGACGCGGGCGATACCGTCGCCCACTTGCAGCACGGTGCCGACTTCTTCGAGGTTGGTGTCGGCCCCGAAGCCGGACAGTTGCTGTTTCAATATCGCGGAGATTTCTTCCGGTCTGACGTCTGCCATATTTTTAATGTGCTAATTTTTGAAAGTTGTTCTGGTATAGTCGATTGATTCGATTTTTGAAGATTGAACCGATTGATTCGATTGGTTTTCAGCGCGTTGAAAAGCGGTTTCGTTCAAGGTAGTGTTACTTAATGAGTGATGTATTATAGTTGAAAACAAAGAGATGCAAATAGGCTTGGTGCATTTCATCGCTCTTTGAAAACGAAAGGGTTTTTCGGACAAATCGGCAAATACGTTGTCGCAA